>JACCDP011100985.1_pt1 | contig 52162 bp, 33 predicted proteins | sample 7445841 | NCBI WGS metagenome assembly JACCDP01 (sample SAMN15323441, study PRJNA562643) | freshwater metagenome | isolation source: river surface water | place: USA:Blue River Watershed | collected 2017-08-17 | reverse complement strand
GCCCCGGCCCAAACGCCAAAGCCGGCCGTTGGTCTTCAGGTCCCACAGGAAGAGATTGGTGCGCCCGGAACGGTCCTCGTCCCCGTAGACCTCGTCGAGCACCGGCGCAGGGTTGGCGAATGGCCGGTCAACCGTGATGAGATTATTCACGATACGGAAGGTGACCGGGAACGGGTTGAAAGCCGTCGAGTCGGTGCGGGCCAGCGCACGGCGCAGCTTCGACTCGCGCACCTGGAAGCGCTCGTACTCGTGCGACTGCGCACCGGAGGCCACGAGGGCGCTCTCCCATTCCCAGTCCTCGCCGAAGCGTCCGCGCACGCCGCCGAGCAGGCGCCACGCGTAGCTCCAGACCTCGGTCACGCGGGGCATGAGCCCCTGGCCCGCGGTGTCGGCGTTCTGCCCGGGCGAAATGCCGGTCCAGAGCGAGACATCGGCCGGGGTGCCGGTGAGCCGCGGCGTGCCGTCGGCATTGGGCGCGCCCGTCGGATGGTAAAACCGCACGCCGAACGGGTTCCAGGGGTTGGCCGCCGGCAGATAGATCCCCTGGTCATCGGTGTTCTTGAAATTCACCGGCTCGCGGCCGTTGCGGCTGTAAGCCCGGTAGAAGAGGAAATCGGCGAAGAAATCGAGCCGGTCGTTGAGCGGACGGTCGATGAAGGTGGCGAACTGCATCCGGTCGGTGGCCGGGACCAGCACCTTCCACTTGTTCCAGTTCGAGTACGTCGCGTTCTCCGGGCTGTCGATGTTCTTGGACGGCGCAGTCTGGCGGAAACTCACGCCGGCCGGGCCCGGCCAGAGGTAGAACATGCCGTCGGCCGCCAGGGAGGCGACCCCGGCGGGCGGCGTGGTGCTCGTGCTGATGCCGGTGTTGCCCGGGGGCCGGGAGCCGGTGAAGCGCAGGAAGTCGGACTGGATGAAACCGCGCTGCCACTGGCCCCATTGATTGACGTTGTTGGTGTTGGAAAAGTCGTTGTCGCGGACGGTCGTGCCGTTGGCGTCGACGAGCGGCAGGCCGTTCCAAGGCGCGGGCAGATTGCGGCTGATGCGCATGTCGGAATTCCGCGCGAATCGCCGCTGCGAAGCCGCGAGCGCGTCGCGGTGGAAGTAATCGACGGTGTAGGCGATCCGGGTGCGGCCCAATTTGAAACCGTGAGTATAGGTGCCACCGACCTCGTTCGCCCCGCCGTGCTGGGTCATCGTGCCGCGCAACGTGAGCTGGCGGCCGGTGTAGGAGCGGGAGATCCGGTTGTTGATGACTCCCGCGGCGGCGTCGGCGCCGTAGATGGCGGAGGCGCCGTCGCGCAGCACCTCCACGCGCTCGATCAGGGCACGGGGAACCGTGTTGATGTTCACCGCCAGCGAAGGCACGCCGTTCTCGGCCATCGAGATCGGGTGCGGCGCCATGCGCCGGCCGTTGAGGAGCGTGAGCGTGCTCCCGGAGCCGATGCCCCGCAGGTCGACGGAGGCGACGTCGCCGCGCGCCAGTTGGGGGCCGTTGTTGATTTCGGTGATCGCGGACGGCTCGGCGATGCCGAGGGTCTCGAACAATTCGGCCATCGTGGCGGCGCCCCGAGCGTCGATCTCCACCGGATCGAGGACCGTGACCGGCAGGGCGGTCTCGGCCTCGGTACGGCGGATGTTCGAGCCCGTCACGACGAAGCTCTCCAGCTTCACCGCCTCCTCCGCCGCCGGGGCGGGCCGGTTAGGCGCCTGCTGGGCCGGAAGGGCGAGCGCGGGGAGCAGAATGGCCAGGATGAATCGCGTCGGCATCATTGCTTCATTGCGCCCCCCGGCACGGAACCGCGCGAGGAAAAATACTTATGCGCGCCCCTACACCCGGGCGCCGACACCGGAATTTAACACAAAACCCACGTCCATTTCGCTCCGCGGGACCGTGCCCAGCTGGATTCAGCTCTGGCCCGCGCGGCACCTGCGTAAGAGGGACCCGCCGTTTACTCCACTCGCTTCCGGTGAACCCCGAAGGCCCGCACAGGCAGCCGAGACGAACGGGCACCTGCGCCCCAACCGGATCCGATCGGCCCGAGCGCCTCTGGACAGCCCGGGATGTGTGGATGCCCGCGACGCTTATTCGCCCTTGGCAGACTTCTTCTTGCCGGTGGGGCTCGAGCCCGAACCTTCGGGGATGTCGTGGATCCAAGGTTCGACACCCACCCGTGCCGCCCAGACATCCCATGCGGCGGCCATCGCCCTCACCCGCGCCGGTTCCTTGGCGGCGAGGTCGCGCGACTCCGTGCGGTCGGCGGCGATATCATAAAGCTCCCACGAGCCCCGGTGTTTGGAGACGAGCTTCCAGCGGCCCTCGCGCATCGCCTTGTTACCCTCGTGCTCCCAGAAAAACGGGCGTGGCGCGCCGGCCGGCGGGGCGGACGGGGCGGCCAGGAGCGGCCGCAGGCTGCGGCCCTCGAGCGGCGTGATGCGCTCGCCGTTGTACTCGGTCGGGAGACGCGCGCCGGCAAGATCGACCGCCGTCGCCATGAGATCGATCAGGTGCGAAGGCTCGTGGCAGAGTGCGCCGCCCTTGACGCTCTTCATCCCGGCGGGCCAATGGGCGATCAGGGGCGTGGAGATGCCGCCCTCGTGCACCCAGTGCTTGTACTCGCGGAAGGGCGTGTTGCTCACGTTCGCCCAGCCCTTGCCGTAGGCGATGTAGGTGTCGGCCGCGCCGGGCATCACGCCGTAACCGACCCTCATCGGCCAGCCGTCACGGGTCTGCGGCGGGCGGTTGGCAAACTGGATCGTTTCCTTGGGCAGGGGCGGCAGCGACGGCGCGGCCGCGCGGGGCTGGCCCACACCCGTGCGCCCGTTGGTCTCGGCGCATCCACCGTTGTCCTGCAGGTAAAGGATCAGGGTGTTCTCAAGCTGCCCCTGGGCCTTCAACTCGGCCACGAGTCGGCCGATGCCCTCATCCATCACCTCCACCATCGCGGCGTACACCTCCATGCAACGCGTCTCGAACGCGCGGTCCTTGACCTTGGAAAAATCCTCGGCGGTCGGCGAGATGCCCCACTCGGGCTGGACCACGCCCAGCCGCTTTTGCTTCTCCCAACGGGAGACTCGCAAGGCGTCGTATCCCGCGTCGTAGCGACCCTTGTGCCGCGCGATATCGGACTCGCGCGCGTGCATCGGCCAGTGGGCCGCGGTGTGCGCGACGTAGAGGAAGAACGGTTTGCCGGGATGGTCTCGCGCGTGCTCCCGCACGTAGCGGACGGCGTGGTCGCTGATCGCGTCGGTATAGTAGTACTCCTTCGGCTGGTACTCCGGATCGTTGGCGGGGGAGATGAAGCGATCGTCGCGCATGAGCGCGCTGGGATCCCAGAAGCTGCCGGATCCATGGATGGTCCCGTAGAAGCGGTCGAAGCCGCGTTTCAGGGGCCAGTTCTGGTCGTGGGCTTTCATCCGCTCGACGGGTCGGCCGGGCGTGACGTGCCACTTGCCGGCCAAGTAGGACCGGTAGCCGGCGGGCTTGAGCGCCTCGGCGATCGTGACCGCGCGTCGGCTCAGTTCGCCGCGGTAGGCAGGTGTGCCGAGATCCTCCACCATATGGCCGATGCCAGCCTGCTGGGCGTACAGCCCCGTGAGCAGCGAGGCGCGCGTGGGACAGCAGCGCGCCCCGTTGTAAAACTGGGTGAAACGCACCCCGCCGGCGGCGAGCGAGTCGAGGTTGGGCGTGGGGATCTCGCCCCCGTAGCAACCGAGATCGGAGTAACCCATGTCATCCGACATGATGAGAACGATGTTGGGACGCGGCGCGGCCGCGGCGGCGGTCAGCGCGAGCAAGGCCGCAAGGAAGGGAATCATCAGGATGCGCATCGGGGAAATCAGACGCCGCCGCGGGGCGCGGCGACAGGCGAAAAGACAGCGCCCCGGGGGCCCGGCGCGAAGCAGAAAATGTGCGTACCGCTCCGGTGGAAGCGGCGCGTGGCCGGGCGCCGAAAAAGGCCTTGCTTCGGAACGGAGCGTGACGCTTCCTCTCCCTCCCTTTTTGTTTCGGGCTGTAGCGTAGCCTGGTAGCGCGCTTGCATGGGGTGCAAGAGGTCGTGAGTTCGAATCTCACCAGCCCGACCATTTTCCCCGCCGCGGTGATGCGGTTTGGTGCGTTTCCTCGTGTCGGGGGAACGGCTGCTCGCACCAACAACCAACGCCGGAACAGCAGGGTTTTGAACTGGAAGGCCGCGGAGCTCGGAAAGGCCTGTCGCCTTACCTGCCAGTCCGCGCCATCAGCGGGTTAACGCCATTGGGGTCAGGGCGTTGAACGTTTACGAACGGATCGGACAGCCGCGTCTAAAAACACTCAACGCCCTGACCCCGCGAGAGAGTCCGCCGCTGGCGATGGGCCGAAGGACCAACGGAACAAGGGACAGGCTTGAACTGGGTCGATCCGGGGTTGCCCGGTTGGTTGATCCGGGTCTCTGGAGGTCTCGCTCTCTGGACGATCTCCCGCGTCTCACTCACTCCGCGGGCGGGCCGCGCTTCCGCTGCTACTTCCGGCCCCACGCGTAGGCCCAGAAATCGAGGCGACCGGCCACTTTCACGTCATTGAAGCCGGCGTGGCGGAGAAAGGCCTCCAGTTCCGGCTGCGTGGAGCACTTGGAGATCTGGGCCGGTCTATCCCCAGGAGGGAAACGCAGGCTCTCCTCGAAAACCGCCCATCCGGCCTTCGAGGCTAGATCAACGTTGTCGCAGTAAAAGCGCCCGCCCGGCCGTAACACCCGCCTCGCCTCCCGCACGTAGTTGTAGCGGTCCCACTCTTCCAGATGCATGAACACCACCGTGGTGTAGACCACGTCGACCGACTCATCGGGGATCGGCTGCAGATCATATCCGGAGATCTCCTGCAGTTTGACGTTCTCCAATCCTAGCAACCGCCGACCCGCCAGCCTCAGCATGTTCGCGGACACGTCGCAGCCAACCCACTGCTTGACGAAGGGGGATAATACGCGGCCCACCCGGCCTACCCCGCAGCCGATCTCGAGGAAAACGTCCTCCGCCTTTACCCCGACGGTCTCGCGCAGGATATCGACGGTGTCCTCGGCGTCGGCATGGAACTTGTCCTCGTCGGTGTAGCCGGCGACGTAAAGGTAGGCGTCCTGCTTCGAACCTGAGAGGGAGTTCCAGACCGACTTGTAGTCGCCGCGCAGCTTGCTCATCCACTCGAGCCAACGCGCGGCCCGCGACCCCGTCAAGGGACCTCCCGCTTGACGAACGCGCTGCCGTAGCGATCGTCGGTTTTCGTATGAGGCGTGTCGGACTCCCTCCGCTCCATCTCCGGCTGATCGCCGGAGCGGGGGCGCTGCTCGTGCTCGCGCTCACCGTGCTGGCCGCCAGTCCGACCGCCCACGCCTGGGCCCACGGCCATGCCGAAACCTGCCCGAAACACGAGCATCCGCCCGCTCCACACGAGGACGAGGATGACTCCGGCTGCGCCGTGGTGCTGTTCGCCGCGGGCCTGGAAGTTCCGGCTGGCCCCGTGGCCTTTCTGCCGCCCGCCACTATCGCCGGCGGAGTTTTGCCCGTCACCGCGGCCGAGCCGCTGCTGTCGCGGCCCCGGTATCTACGTCTGCCTGAACGCGGTCCTCCCGGACCGGTCTGAAGCCCCTCGCGCGGCGGGTACCCTGGAAGGGCCCCGGCCGCTTGCCGCGACGGTCCTAGGGGATCGCGGCTCCCCTCACGCCACGCCATCGCGCGCCGTGACCATGCTTCAATTCTTGTTCAGTCAGAACCATGACATCCTTTTTCCGCAGTTCCCTGTTCTCCGCCGCCCTCGCGGGCGGTCTCACGGCGCAGACCGCGCCCAAACCGGCCGCCCCGGCGCACGATCACGCGCCCGTGGCCCTCGACCAGTTCGTCACCTCGGCGACCCCGTTCAAACGCAACCAGGTCGACCTCGCGCAATCGACCACCGTACTCGCGGGACGCGCGTTGCTCCTCAAGCAGCAGCCGACGCTGGGGGCCACGCTCGGCGGCGAAACGGGCATCAGCGACTCGTACTACGGGCCGGGCTCCAGCCGGCCGATCGTGCGCGGTCTCGATGGCGAGCGCGTCCGCATCCTCGAGAACGGCCTCGCGCTGCTCGACGCCTCGGCCAACAGCCCGGACCACGCCGTCGCGGTGGAACCCTTCCTGGTGGACCGCATCGAGGCCGTGCGTGGACCCGCCGCGCTCCTCTACGGCAATGCGGCCGTGGGTGGCGTGGTGAACGTCATCTCCCACCGCATCGAGACCGAACTGCACGAAGAGCGCGTCCGCGGCGGCGCCGAAGTGCGCCACGCCACCGGTTCCGGCGAGACGGCGCGCGGCGGCGTGCTGGACGTGCGACTGCTCGGAGGTCGCGACCACGCCCTCGTATTGCACGTCGATGCGTTCCGCCGAGAGGCGGGTGACATCAACATCCCCGGACCCGCGGAGAGCCTCCGGCTGCGCCGGGCCGAGATCGCGGAGGCGCGCGCCGCGGGCAAGCCGGCGCCCGTTTTTGAAGGTGGTACCCTGCCCAACAGCGGACTCGACGCGGAAGGCATGGCCTCAGGCGTCTCGTGGGTAACCCGGAACGGCTTCCTCGGGATCAGTCGGAGCGGTTTCAACACCGACTACGGTGTGCCGGGTCACGCCCATGAGGGAGAGAACGAAGGCGGCGTAAGGATCCGCCTCCGCCAGCGCCGGAATGAGCTGCAAGGCGAGTGGCGCGCCCCGCGTGCGACGGACCTGGTGCAAGGCGTGCGGCTGAAGTTCGGACGCGGCGACTACCGCCACTCCGAGATCGAGCCGGACGGCCAGGTCGGGACCGTTTTCACCAACCGCGGTCACGACGGCCGCGCGGAAGTATTGCACGGCGGGGCGAAAGGCTGGAACGGGGCGATCGGCGTCCAGTCGGGCCGGAACCGCTTCACGGCCGACGGTGAAGAGGCCTTCCTGCCGAATTCAACGAGCCGCACGGACGCCGTTTTTGCCTTCGAGGAGGCCACCCGCGGCGCGGTCACCTGGCAGGCCGGCGCCCGGGTGGAACGCGCCCGGGTGGCAGCCGACGGGCACCGGGCCAGAAGCGACACAGATCTGAGCGCCGCCCTCGGGGCAGTGTGGCGCGTTGCGCCCGAATGGACGCTCGCCCTTTCGGCGACGCAGACGCGGCGCGCGCCCAACGCGCAGGAGCTCTTCGCCGAGGGGCCGCACGCCGGCACCCAGTCGTATGAGATCGGCGACGACCACCTTGGCACGGAACGCTCCACCGGCCTGGAGGCGACCCTCCGCCGCCGCGCCGGCGACGTGACGGGCGCGGTGTCGGTTTTCACCAACCGCTTCGCGGGCTATATCTTTGAACAGCCGACGGGCAAGGTGGCCGTGGAGCACGACGGCGAGTGGGAGTTCGTGGACGCGGAGGATCCGGAGGCCTCGGAGCACGGCGGGCTGCCGGTTTTCCGCACGGTGCAGCGCGATGCACGGTTCTGGGGCTTCGAGATCGAGGCACTCTGGCATCTCCACGAGGCGCCCGGCAGTCAGTTCGACGTGCGCTTCACCGCTGATTTCGTCCGCGCAAAGGAGGGCGGGCGCCCGTTGCCCCGACTACCGGAGGCGCGCGCGGGCATCGGTCTGCTGTGGGCCTCGGCGGCGTGGAGCTTCGGCCTGGACTACCTCCATGCGTTTCCTCAGCGCCAGGTCGCCGCTTACGAGAGCAACAGCGACGGCTACCGGCTGCTTGGCGCCAGCGCCAGCCGGGTGCTGAAGCTGGGTGCGCTTGAGACGGAGGCCTTCCTGCGGGCAACCAACATCGGCGACCGCGAGGCGCGTCCACACACGTCCTACCTCAAGGACCTCGCGCCCCTGCCCGGGCGCAGCCTGACGGCCGGCGTGCGGTTCAGCTTCTGAAGCCTATCGCGCCTCGCTGAGCCGCGCGATCACCGCGGGCAGCAGGGCGTGCTCGGCGGAATGCACCTTCGCGGCGACCGCCTCGAGGGTGTCGCCGGGCTCGATTCGCACGGCGGCCTGGTCGATGATCGGGCCGCCGTCGACCTCGGCCGTGACATGATGCACGGTGCAGCCGGTGATTCTCACGCCGCGGCGGAACGCCTGGCCGATGCCGTCAAGGCCGGGAAAACTCGGCAGCAGGCTCGGATGCAGGTTGATGACGCGCCCCGCGAAATGCGCGAGGAACGGCGGCTTCAACACCCGCATGAAACCCGCCAGCACGATCAGGTCGGGCCGGCAGGCGTCGATCGTCTCGATGTAACGTCGCTCGCCCTCGCCATCGAGTTTCGTGCGGAAAGGCGCCGCATCCAGGAACTCCGCCGGGACCCCGAAGCGCGGCCCGAGGGCAAGGATGCCCGCGCCGGGCTGGTCGGAGAAGATCCGCACCACCTCCGCACGACCGAGCCGGCCCGCGTCGCGTGCCTGGAGGATCGCCTCCGCGTTGGAGCCGCGGCCGGAGCCAAGGATGACGACGCGCATGGTCAGATCTCCCCCGCGGCGCGAATGCGCTCGATCAGTCGGGTCGTGCTGAAGCCCGGCAGGAACGGCATGAACTCAATGCGCGCGCCAGCGTCCTCCAGCGCCGCCCGCTCGCCCTGGTCGAGCTTTTCCAGGGTGTAATCGCCCGCCTTGCAATAGACATCGGGCCGCAGCGCGCGGATCTCCGCGGTGAGGCGCGGCGTCCGGAAAATCACGACGGCGTCCACGCAGGCTAGCGCGGCCAGCGCGTAGGCCCGCTGCTCCTCGGTCTGCACGGGGCGGGCCGGGCCCTTGAGCGCGCGCACGCTGGAGTCGGCGTTGAGCGCGATGAGTAGCGCGTCACCCAGCGCCCGCGCGCGCTGCAGGTAGAAAAGATGGCCGGTGTGCAGCAGATCGAACACGCCGTTGGTGAGCACCACGCGCCGGCCCGCGGCGAGCTGCGCGGCGCGCCACGCGGTCGCGCCGGCCAAGTCGTGCAATTTTGGGTTGTCGAGGGTCACTCGGTCGCAAGCCTCGCGATCCGCCGCCGGTTGTAAACCCCCCATCGCGGCCGCTCCTCATGAAACCCCTCCGCCTCCTGGCCTTCCTGCTGCTCGGCGCCTCCGCCACCTTCGCCTCCCGAGAAAAGCCCGTCATCGGCCTTTCGCTCGACACCCTCAAGGAGGAGCGCTGGCAGCGCGACCGCGACACGTTCATCGCCGCCGCGCAGAAGCTCGGCGCCACCGTCATCGTGCAGTCGGCCAACAGCGACGACACCCGCCAGATCCGCGACGTCGAATCGCTCCTCAGCCGCAAGGTCGACGTGCTCGTGATCGTGCCGCACGACGGAGCCGCGATGGCCCGCGCCGTGAAATCCGCCCGCGAGGCGAAGGTTCCCGTCATCGCCTACGACCGCCTCATCCTCAACTGCCATCTCGATTACTACCTGAGCTTCGACAACGTGAAGGTCGGAGAGGCCCAGGCCGCCTACGTCGCCGAACGCCTGCCGAAGGACCGGCCCGCCCGCGTCGTACGCATCTACGGCGCGCCGACCGACCACAACGCCAAGCTCTTCAAGCAGGGCCAGGACAAGATCCTCGCCCCGCTCATCCAGGCTGGCCGCGTGCAAGTCGTCCACGAGGACTACGCCCTCGATTGGAAGCCGGAGAACGCGAAGAAGATCATGAACGCCGCCGTGACCAAGGCCGGCAAGGCGATCGACGTGGTCATCGCGTCCAACGACGGCACCGCCGGCGGCGCCATCCAGGCCCTCCAGGAGGACGGGCTCGCCGGCAAGGTGCTCGTCACCGGGCAGGACGCCGATCTCGCCGCCTGCCAGCGCATCCTGCGCGGCACACAGGCCATGACCATCTACAAACCCCTCAAGAATCTCGCGGAGCTCGCCGCACGTGTGGCGGTCGGCGTGGCCCGCGGTGAGCCGCCGGCCACCACCTCCACCACCGACAACGGTTTCCGCGCGGTGCCTACGGTCATGGAGCGCATCATCAGCGTGGACCGCTCCAACCTGCAGGCGACCGTGGTGGCCGACGGCTTCCATCGCGCCGCCGATCTCAAGTAAACCCGCGCCGGTCCCGCGGCCGGCACCGCGCCCGATGCCACCTCTCGTCGAGGCCCGCGGCCTCACCAAACGCTTTCCCGGCGTCACCGCCCTGCGCGACGTCAGCTTCGACCTGCGGCCCGGCGAGATCCACGCGCTCTGCGGCGAGAACGGCGCGGGCAAGTCGACGCTGATCAAGCTGCTCGCGGGCATCCATCCGCACGGCAGCTACGAGGGCGAGCTGCGGGTCGCGGGAGCGGAGGCACGCTTTCACGGGGTGCGCGACGCCGAAACCGCCGGGATCGCCGTCATCACCCAGGAGCTGGCGCTGGTCGACGGTTTGAGCGTTGCGGAGAATATTTTCCTAGGCCGCCTCCCGCGGCGCGGGGCGCGCGTCGACTGGCTCGAGACCCACCGGCGCGCCACGGCGCTGCTGGCGGACTTCGGCTTGGACGTTTCCCCGGAAGCCGAGGCTGGGACGCTCGGCATCGGCCGGAAGCAGCTCGTCGAGATCATCCGGGCGCTCGACAAGCACTCGCGCGTACTCGTGCTCGACGAGCCCACCGCGGCGCTGACGGAACGCGAGGTGGACGTGCTGCTGGAGCACCTCCGGCGCCTGCGCGCGCAGGGCACCGCTTGCATCTACATCTCGCACCGGCTCGATGAGGTGTTCGCGATCGCCGACCGCGTGACCGTGCTGCGCGACGGCGCGAGCGTCGCCACTCTGCCCCGCGCGGAGGCGACCGCCGCGAGTGTCATCCGCCACATGGTTGGCCGCGAGATCACGGACCAGTATCCGCGCCGCGCCCCGGCCTCGACCGGTCCGGTGCTGCTCGCCGTCAACGGCCTCCACGTGGCTGGTCCCGACGGGAAGACGGCGCTGCAGGACATCTCGCTCGAAGTGCGCGCCGGTGAGGTGCTCGGCATCGGCGGCCTGATGGGCGCCGGACGGACGGAGCTGCTGCTTCATCTGTACGGGGTTTGGGGGACACGCACGGCCGGAAGCGTGCAACTGCGGGATAACGCCTATCCGAATCCTGATCCGCGGGAGTCGATCGCGCGCGGGCTCGTGCTCGCGACGGAAGACCGCCGCCGCCACGGGCTCGTGCTCGGGGAGTCGGTCGGTTTCAACCTCTCGCTCCCCAGCCTGCGCCGGTTCACGCGGGCGGCGGGCCGGATCGATCAGGCCGCCGAGCACGCGGAGAACCAGCGGATGTTCCACGCCCTGCGCGTGAAGGCGCCTGGTCTGGAGGCGCGCACCGCCGGGCTCTCCGGCGGCAACCAGCAGAAGGTGGTGCTGGGCAAGGCGCTGATGACCGCGCCGAAGGTGGTCATGCTCGATGAGCCGACGCGCGGCATCGACGTCGGCGCCAAACTGGAGATCTACGAGCTGATCAACCGCCTGACTTGCGACGGTCTCGCGGTGCTGCTGGTATCGAGCGAGCTGCCCGAACTCATGGGATTGAGCGACCGCATCGTGATGCTAGCAGGCGGACGCGTCGGCGGCGTGTTTGAGCGCCGCGAATTCAGTCAGGAAGCCCTGCTCGCCGCCGCCATGAGCAGGGCGAACGCCGGCATGTGACAAGACCGTCGAGCGCGAACTCGGCGTGGGCTCGACCGGAGGGAACGGAGACCGCGGAGAAGGCTTCACGTGCATGATCCGCGGCGGGCGGCCACGGCTACACCGGACCGTTCCCGAATGCGCTCCATTCGGGTGCCTTCATGTCCATTCGTGATCATCGGTGCTCGGCCGCCGGATTTCATCTTTCGCGTTTTTCGTGCGTTTCGTGGTTTCCCAACCCTCCTTGCCCGCCCTCTATTTCCTTCGCGCCCGCTGTCACCCCGGATGAAAAACCCCGCCCGCCTCCAGACCCTCGCGATGCCGCTGGCCCTGATCGGCATCTGCATCTTCTTCGCGCTGCGCGAGAGCGCCTTTATCGGACCACGAAACCTCACCCAACTGCTGGTCGAGTTCTCGATCACGGGGACGCTCGCCCTCGGCATGTTCATGATCTTGCTCACCGGGCAGATCGACCTCTCGGTCGGCAGCGGCGTGGGGCTGATCGGCGGCCTCGCCGCGGTGCTCGCCACCCAACAGGCCTGGCCCGCGCCACTGGCGTTGGTCGCGGGTACGCTGGTCGCCGTCATCCTGTGGGCGCTGATGGGCGCGCTCATCGTACGGCACCGCATCCCTGCTTTCATCATCACGCTCGGCGGGCTGCTGGTCTTCAAGGGCTTGTTCTGGCTCGTGATCCAGAACTCGACGGTGCCCGTCACGCGCGGCGATCAGGACAACCTCTACTCGCTGCTAACCACCTATTACCTTCCGGCCCCGGCCGGCCTCGTGCTCGCCGCGGGGGTCCTCGGGGTGCTCGGCCTCGCCGGCTGGCGTTCCCGAAGCGCCCGGATCACGCACGGCCTGCCAGTCGCGGCGCCCGGAACGCTCGCGCTGCGCTGGATCGCGGCGGCCGGCGGCACGCTCGGCCTTGTGTTGGTTTGCAATCAGTTCCGCGGGCTGCCCCTGCCGCTGGTGATTTTGGCCGCGACGGCCGGAGGCGTTTTCTTCCTGACGCGCCACACGCCGTTCGGCCGCCACCTCTACGCCATCGGGGGAAACGAGGAGGCGGCCGTCCTCTCCGGCATCCCGGTGCCACGGGTGCTCATCACCGCCTACGTGCTGATGGGCGTCGCGGTGGCGCTGACCGGTTTCATGACCACCGCCTACTCGGGCGCCTCGACCACCACCGTCGGCGACCTGATGGAACTCGACGCGATCGCGGCGTGCGTCATCGGAGGGACCGCGCTCCGCGGCGGCCGCGGCACGGTCTTCGGGGTTCTCGCCGGCACGCTGATCATGGCCGCGCTGCTCAACGGGATGACCCTCCTCGCGGTCGCGCCCGAGGCCAAGTTCATCGCCCGCGGCGTGGTGCTCGCCCTCGCGGTCTGGATGGACGTCCGCCTCGGCGGCGGCCACGCCCGCGCCTGAGATTAACGCCCAAAAGGGTCAGGGCGTTGAACGTTCACGAACAGGCCGAGCGGCCGCGTCTGAAAACAGTCAACGCCCTGACCCCGTGGGCATTGCCATCCGCCCCATCAGCGAAATCCGCGGAGCGAGTCGGCCGATGGCACCATGCCATCTCCTCTCCTGTGAAATCTGCGCTATCCTCGCTCAGACGCCGACGATTCGGCCGGATGAATCGCCGATGCGGTCCACGCCCGTGACGCCCATGCGATCGACCATGCCGAGGAAAAGATTGCTCATCGGCTGGCCGCCGAGGCGCACGTGGCGGCCCGGGTTCAGCGTGCCGCCGCCTCCGCCCGCGAGGATAATGGGCAGGTTGTGGTGCGTGTGCCGGTTGCCGTCTGAATTACCGCAACCGTACACGATCATCGAGTTGTGCAGCACGGAGCGACCGTCGACGTCCTTCTTCGCCTCGAGGCGGCCGAGAAACCGCGCGAACCGCTCCATGTAGTAACGGTCGATGCGCGCGATCTTCTCCATCAGGTCAGCGTCATTGCGGTGGTGCGAGCAGTAGTGGTGCCCCTCGGGGATTCCGATCTGGGGGTAGGCCTTGTTGCTGCCGTCTCCCGCGAGCAGCAGCGTCGCCACGCGGGTCGAGTCGGTCTCGAAAGCCAGCGCGAGCAGGTCGTACATCAGATCCATGTGCTCGCCGTAGTCGGAGGGAATGCCCGCGGGCGTAGCCATGCCCGGCTGTGGCAGCGCGCCGAAACGCTCGGTGCGCTCGATGCGGCGCTCTATCTCCCGGACCCCTGTCAGGTACTCGTCGAGCTTGTCGCGGTCGCGCCCGCCCAGCTGGCGTTGAAGCGCGCGGGCGTCGTCCATGACGAAGTCGAGCAGCGAACGCTGGGTGCGCTGCCGCGCCTCGAAGTTGCCCTGGCGCTCGCCGGGCGCACCGCTCCCGAAAAGGCGCTCGAAGACGAGACGCGGGTTGGGCTCGGGCGCCACCGGCGTGCTCGGGGAAGACCAGGCTAGGTTGTACTGGTAGGCGCAGGAGTACCCGGAGTCGCAGCGGCCCGATTTGCGCACGGCGTCGCAGGAGAGCTCGAGCGAGGGGAAACGGGTCGCTTGGCCGATGCTTTGCGCCACAATCTGGTCGACCGAGACGCCAACCCGGATGTCGGTGCTGTCGGTCTTACGCGCGCGCTCCCCGGTGAGGAAGGTCGCGTTGGCGCGCGCGTGGTCACCCGCCCCGTCGTTACCCGCGGTGGCGTTTTTGTGATCGAGCCCGCCAAGCACCTGGATCGAGCCCTTGAGGGAGCTTAGGGGCTCCATCGTGCGCCCGAGCTGGAAGTCCGCCCCCTCGCCCGCCGGCCACCAATTGTCCTGATGCGCGCCGTTCGGGAAATAAACGAAAGCCATGCGCAGCGGCGCGCCCCCCGGGGTCACACCCAGCGACTGACCTCCGGCCGCCGCAACCGTGGACCCCCGCAGCGCCGTCTCGAAAAGCGGCAGGGTGAGGCACGCCCCGACCCCGCGGAGGAAACGTCGGCGGGTCACGGAGGCATCGGAGGCGCGGGCAACCACGGGGAATGCGGGGCTTTTCATCGGTAGTCGGGGGGCACAGGGATCATGCGGGAATTATTCGATTCGTCCAATGCCGAGTGGACCATCGATCAGGGCGCCCGGGAAAGCGCCGCGCCCTCCGGTGCGACCCGTCGGCGCTGGAACGCCGGCGACTCGATCACCCCGAGCAGCGCGATCGACAGGCGGCCGCCATCCTCGAGCAGACGGCGGGTGATCTCCTCGATGGTGTGGCTGTCGAAATGCTCCACCCCGCGCCCCAGCGCGTACGTGAAGAGCTTTTCGGTGAAACACCGGTAGACATCAGCGGCGCGTTCACGGGCGATGACCCGCTTGAGTTCGCGGACGTCGGCGAAGCGCTCGCCGGTGATGAGCTCGCCCGCGGGCTCGATGGGCTGCCGGGCATCGGTGTCGCGCCAGCCCCCGAGGGCGTTGAAGTTCTCGAGCGCGAGCCCGAGCGGATCCATGCGCGAGTGGCAGGAATGGCAGAGCTTGTTACCCCGGTGGGCGGCGAGCATCTCGCTCAGCTTCGGCTCGCGATCCTTGAACTCCTTCCTCGCCTCCTCGAGATCGGGGATGTCGGGCGGGGCGGGCGGGGGCGGGGTGCCGAGGATGTTGTCGAGGATGAACACCCCCCGCTTCACCGGCGACGTGCGCGTGGGGTTGGAGGTGACGGCGAGGACGGTGCCCTGCGTGATGACGCCGCCGCGCGGGCTGTCCGGAGGCAGCGTGACCTTGCGGAGCTCGTCGCCCTCGACCCCGGTCACACCGTAATGTTCGGCGAGCCGGGCGTTGAGGAAGGCGTAGTCGGAGTCGACCAGCTCCAGCAGGCTGCGGTCCTCGCGCAGGACGTGCTCGAAGTAGGCCTCGGTCTCGGAACGCATCAGGCGCCGGAAGGCGCCGTCGAACTCGACGCGGCCGTCGCGATTGGGGCGCGCGCCGGGCCCGAGGACCACGCGCGCGTTGATCGGCACCGACTCCACGTCGCGGGCCTGCAGCCACTGGCCGGTGAAGTTGCGCACGAAGGCCTGGGCCTTCGGATCGCGGATCATGCGGTCGACCTGCGCGCGGAGGTTGCGCCGGAGCTCCCCGCGCCCCGCCAAGGCGAGCAGCTCGTCGTCGGGCATCGTCGACCAGAGGAAATACGAAAGCCGCGACGCGAGCGACCACTCGTCCAGTGGAGCATGCGGACCGGTGCTGGCGTCGGGCGCGGAGGTCTCAACCCGGAACAGGAATCGCGGCGAGGCGAGCACCGCCATCATGGCGCGGCCCACGCCCTCCTCGAAGGTCCGGCCGGGCTCGGCATAGACCTGGCGCGCCAGCGCCACCATCCGCTCCACCGCGGCGGTTTCGACGGGACGACGGAACGCCCGGGTGGCGAACGCGCGCAGCAGCTCTCCCGCGCGGCGGTCGCGCTCCGCGGGATCCGCCCCCACGAGCGGCCCGGGGAAAAATCGGGTGTGGTTTTCCGGCGGTATCCAGTGCCGCGGGCTGAGCGGGCCCCGCACGGTCACCGAGCCCACCCGCATGGTGACACTGGTCTGGCCCTGCACGCTCTGCGGGCGCCCAGCGGCGGCAGCGGCTTCGTCGGCGGAGGGGAGCGGCACCACCTCGAAGGAGATGACGTGGCGTCCCGGGCGCCACTCGACCTCGAGCTCGCGCCGGAGCGGACGCCGCTCCGACCAGACCACCAACTCGTTGAGTTTCTCCTCGCCGTCGACGCGCGCGATGAGCCGGCAGCGGCTGGCGTCGAAATCGAAGGTGCCGCGCGTCTCCAGGTCCATGACGACCTGGTAGCGGTCCGCCTGGTCGACCTCAAAGGTGCGGGAAACGGTGATGGCACGGCGGGCGTTCAGCTGGTCCCCGGCCCCCGGGCCGCCCTGGGCCCGGAAATCACGGCCGGAGAAAACCCGCTCGCGGACGACCCGCGCGACCTTCGGGACAGCCTTCTCGACGATGGTCTCGGCCGCCGCGAGGTACTTTTCGAGCAGCAGGGGCGAGACCGTCAGCACCTCGCCGTTGTTGTCGAAGCCGTTGCCGGTGTCATCGGGCGGAAACTCCACCTCGCTGTTGAAATCAAATCCGGTGAGGTCGCGGATCGTGTTGCGGTACTCGACGCGATTGAGGCGGCGCGGCGCCACGCGGCCAGGGTCGGGATCGGCGGGGTCGATGCCGAAGGCCTCGTACTTGATCCAGCGGGAAAGCGTGTCGATCTCGGCGGCCGAGGGTCGGGCGGCGCCCTCCTCCCGCGGCGGCATGAGGCCGGCGCGGACGTTCCTGAGCACGGCAAGCCAGACATCATGCCGGCGCACGAGCTCGGCGTCGGAACCGAGCTCGTCGAGGGAGACCCCGCCTTTGCGGATACCGCCGCCGTGGCAGTCGAGACAGTACTTGGCCAGCACCGGCTCGACGGAGGCGCGGAAGTTGCGGGCCGGATCGGCCACGGCCGTCGAACCCGAGGCCAGCAGCACGACCAGCAGGCCGGCGGAGCGGAAGCGGGATGCAGGGCGCAGCATGAAAGGAATACGGGAAGACGGAGCGGGCGACTCGAGGTGACGCTGAATGTTTCCCGCCCGAACGCAACCGCCTCGCCGCGGGCGGGCTCAGCTGAGGTCGCGCAGGCTGCCGAACTCCGGATCGAAGAGCCTCCGGTACGTGCGCACGATCATGCCGTCGGTGAGCCCGGCCAGCCAATCGCAGATGCGCCGGGCCTTCGCGGCCTCGCCCTCAGCCGCGTCAATGAGACGCCCCACGCGGGGAGGCAGGATATTGATGACGCGCGGACCGCGGTCGACGTAGTTACGCCAGCACGATTCCCAGAGCTGGAACAGCACGCGGCGGGCCTTGTGTTCCATCTGCTGGAGCTGGGGGCTCTCGAAGATGATATCGTTCGCCATCTTCTTGTAGAAGGCGGCCTCGCGCTCGACGGCCGGAGCCACCACCAACTCGAAGCGGTAGCGGTGCGTGGCCCCGGACATGAAGTTTTTCCGTTCCCGCAGACGGCAGGCGGTGATGAACGCCCCGATGCGCTGGGAAAACACGTTCTCCAACCGGTCGGCCCGGATCGCGTGAATGACCTGCTCGAGCCAGCGCTGACGCTCGGCGTCGATCCCCTCGCCCGCCGCCCACTGCTCGATGCGTTCGATAGTGAGGAAGCCGGCCTTCACCCCGTCGACGATGTCGTTGACGGAGTACGCCGCGTCGTCGGCCCAGTCCATGATCTGGCACTCGATGCTCTTGAAGGCGTTCAGCCCGCCTTTCGCGAGGAGATCGGCCGGAATCGCCGCGCCGCCGAAGACAAAGGCCCGGTGGCGCTCCTGCGCGTCGTAGAGGAAGTGGCGCGTGGGCGGCGCGGGGAACTCGTGAAAGAGTCGCTTGTACTTGAGCACGCCGTCGAGCAGCCCGCGCGTAGGCTCCATGCCGCGCACCCCCGCCTCGTTCTGGTACATCGTCTCGGTGAGCAGGTGGAGCGTCTGCGCGTTGCCCTCAAAGCCTCCCCACCGCGTCATCAGCTCCTGCAGCGTGCGCTCACCCGAGTGGCCGAACGGCGGATGCCCGAGGTCGTGGGCGAGGGAAACCGCCTCGACCAAATCGCTGTCGATCGTGAAGTCCGGCTCCAGCGGCGCACCCCGCGACTGCAGGTAGGTGCAGATCGAACGGCCGATCTGCGCCACCTCCATCGAGTGCGTGAGTCGCGTGCGGTAGAAGTCGTACTCGCCGGAAAGGAAGACCTGCGTCTTCGACTGCAGCTTCCGGAAGGCATGCGCGTGGATGATACGGTCGCGGTCGATCTGGAAGGGCGTCCGGTAATCCCGCCGGCGCTCCCCGCCGCTGCGCTCAAAATCGAAGTCCTGGTAAAAACGGTTGTTGATCACGGTCCGCCATCAGGGGACGCCCGCGACCCGAGGATGTGAAGGGCAAAAAGGCACGGCTCCGGCAGCGGAGCGTTGGCCCGGTTCGTTGGAAAACCCCCGCCGATTTGGCGTTTGAACCGAGCGGACCCGACCGCGAGCCTCGCGCCGAATCCCCGGGCCCATGCCAACCCCCGCCCAACGCCGCCGCCTCGAACGCGCCGCCCGCGCCGCCGCCGAGGAGTCGTATTCTCCCTATTCCGAATTCCGCGTGGGTGCCGCGATCCTGACGGCATCGGGCCGCGTGTACGCCGGCTGCAACGTGGAGAACGCGTCCTACGGGCTCTGCAATTGCGCCGAGCGCACGGCGATCTTCACGGCGGCCGCGGAGGGCGAGCGGCAGATCCGCGCCGTGGTGGTCTACACTCCGACCAAGCAGCCCACCCTGCCCTGCGGCGCCTGCCGGCAGGTGATCAACGAATTCGGCCCCGACGCGGTGGTGATCAGCGTGTGCGATTCCGACCGGCGCCTGGAAACCACCCTGCCGGAGCTGCTCCCGCACGCCTTCGGTCCGAAAGATCTGGCGTAGGCGACGGGGGACGAGGCTCCGCACGAAGCCGGTTTACCGGCCCAAGCGACCAAGGGATCGTATCCGTGTGCATCCGTGTCGATCCGTGGTTGCCCCAAGTGAAACCATTCCCGCACGCGTCTCCCCCCTCTGGATTTTGAGCAGCAAGGCCGGGGAGATCGGAGAGGCTTTCCGGTTTTCCTGCACATCCGCGCCATCCAGAAAATCCGCGGTTAAAAACCCGAGGTCTTCCGAGGGGCTTGCTGCGGTAGCAACTTCAGCATGATCCACGGCGGGCGGCCGCGGCTACACCAAGGCCTGTCCTGATTCGTGTGCCTTGGTGTCCACTCGTGGTTGCTCGATCCGTGGTTGCCCCAGCACGGAGTTTTTCCTCAGCGCATCAAGAATCCCTATCTTCAGCGGCGCTCAACTCTCACGGGGGCGTCGGTGCCGGGAGCGGGGAAATGCACCGTCGTCTTCTCCTGCCCAAGATCGATTTGCACGGAAACTCCCGCGGAGCTCTCGGTCCGGCGTGCCGTCCATGGCGCGCCCTGCCCCGCCCGATAGGGCATCATCACGGTCGCGACGCCGATCGCGGCGCTTTTGGTGCGGGTCCCCGCCTCGACGTGCCAGAGATTCGGGAATTCGCGCGTGGGCGGCGGATTGAAGCCGTCGGTCTGCTGGAAGCCCAGGGGCTCCGACGCGAGGTAGGCGATCTCCACGGCGGCCTTGGGTTGCTCCACGCGCAGGCGGTTCGCAGCCTCGTCGACGGCGAACGCCCGCGGCGCATGCAGCATGAACTGGTAGGTGGCCGGGCGCGGAGCCACGAGCTCGTCGTAGATCACGACGCACGGCCGGGATCCCTTGAGCAGCACGACATGGCGCCATGCCTTCGTGAGTCGCCCACCGTAGGCCGCGGTGGCGTCCCCGGCGACGTAGTCGTGCCCTGGCCGGAACTCCTCGCGCACGATCCGACCGGTCGCCGCGGAGGAATGGGGCGTCTGCCCCTGCCCGTCCACCAGCACCGCGTTCTGCGCGCGGGTCGTATGGACATACTGGTAGTGAAATCTGCTCCCGTGAAGGTCCCGGTAGTTGTTGGCGACAAGCAAGGGCTCACCGTACGCGTTCAGCAGAAAACTGTTCTGGGCGTTGTGGCCGTGGCTCTGGGTGCCGAACGGACTCGATTTGAAGGCGACATGCACGTCCTCGCGGCTGTCAGCCAGCGTGAGGTGCAGGCTGGCCACGCCGATCCCGCGGAAGACCTTGGAAGGCGGCAGCTCCGCCAGCGACCGCTTCGGCGGCAACGGCGGCAAGTTGGCGCGGTAGAGAAAGCCGAGGAAGCCGCCGTTGGCCGGCATCCCGCCGCGCTCCGCCCAGTCGCGCCAGTAACCCGCGCGCCCACCGTCGCCACTGGCCGCGCGCGCCCGCAAATGATACTCCAGGAAGGCGGGCGGCGCGATCGGTCGTCCGGAGAGGTCGCCGAAGCCCGCGTTGGGGGAATGCGGCGGGTCGAGGTAAATCGGGTAGTCCCCCACATGCGCGAAAAACGGCTTCTTCATACCGTCGATCCCCAACGCTGACTGTGCGACCTGCAGCCACCAGACGGCCTTGTTCTGGTAGCCACTCCAGTAACTCACACCCTCGTGCCAGCCGCCGTCGTCGTCGGACCACACGGGATAGCAGGCGAAGAACTTGTTCACCGCGTAATCGAGCCACCGGGGAGCCTCGGGGATCTCATCGAGGAACGCGATGCCGGCCTCGGCGATCTTGTGCCACACACGGTTGGCGTGGCTGCCGTACGGACGCTGGAGGTGCCCTGTGCCGCGGCTCACCTCACTGCTGTTCCACGCGTCGATCACGCGGGCCCGCATCGCGGCCTGCACCTTCGCGCGTTCGTCGGGGGTGAACATGTCCCAAGCCCAGTCGTAGGCGCGCGCCGGGCGGTACAGCAGCGGCTTCGCCGCCTCGCAGTTGAGCGTGAAGTTGGTGTTTCCGGCGGGATCCCAAGAAGCGAGGTGCAGCACCCAGCGGCGCGCCGCCTCACCGTAGGTCTTGTCCCCGGTGAGCAGGTAGACGAACGCGAGCGTCTCCGCCTCGTTGCACGCCGCCTCGGTCTGCTCCCGATTGGGCCACCAGTACTTGATCAACTCGGGGTTGTTCTTGTCCCGCGCGGAACCCCGGTTAGCCGGCTCCGGCGTGGGGCCTTTCCGAATGTACCCATCGGCGGCCTTCCGCAGCGCCGCGAACGCCGCGGCCTCGCGCCCCTGCGCCAACTCACGCAGACGCGGCAGGTCCTCGGGACGAAGGAAAAGCCGCGGGTGAGCCGTCGGCACGCGCTCCCGCTGCTGCGCCGCCGAGGGCATCGGCATCTCCGTCGCCGAGGCCGGCACTTCAACCCGGCGCGCGATGCTCCACACGGTCGCCTCACCTTTCTCCGTGACCGCGCGGTAGCGCCAGAACCAGAATCCCGGCCGGAACGCCGCGTGGTGCGTGTAAGTCGGCCACGTCACGCCCTCGGCAGTGGTCGTCGATCCTGACGGAAACGCGGCGTCCCCCGACCACTGTACATCGTACTTCACGGCATCGGCCGGGGCGATCCACGTGAACGAAGGCGGGTTGAGCGGCACCGACGCGCCATCGGCCGGACGGTAGCCCCACTCGTCGGCCCGCGCCGGCCGCTGATCCAGCGGCAACGCGGCGGGTAAACGGGACGTAAAAAACGCGAGGGCGAGCAGGGACAATAACCGCCTGGCATCCGGGGAAAGCAGCGACCGCATGATGCTTGGAATGACGCCAGCGGAAGCGCGTGGCTACGACCGAAATTCGCCTTGTCCGGCGTGGAACCGGATCGCTTTCCTCTACGCACCCCGCCGCTCGAACCGCGGCGCTTCCCCATGAAGAACCCGCTGCGTCTGCTTCCTGCACTCCTCTGCCTTTGTCTCGGTTCCGCCACGTCTGCCCTCGCCGCGCAACCCGCCGCTCCTGGTGCGATCGAGGGACGCGTCTTCGACGAGGGCCGCGGCGAATACCTCGAGCGCGCCCGCCTGGTCGTCGAGGGCACGCGCCTCGAGGCGTTCTCCGAGACCGGCGGACGCTACCGGCTGACCGAAGTGCCGGCGGGCGAGGCCCGGGTGCGCGTCTTCTTCACCGGTCTCCCCGAACGCACGCTCAACGTCACCGTCGCGGCCGGGCAGACCGCGCAGCTCGACATCACCTTCGGCGCCGCGGGCAAGGAACCGGCGGCGAAGGGCGGCGCGATCCGGCTGGACCAATTCGTGGTCGCGACCTCGAAGGAAATGGACGGCGCGGCGATCGCGATCAACGAGCAGCGCTTCGCCCGCAATATCGTGAACGTCGTCGCGGCCGACGAGTTTGGCACGGTGGTCGACGGCACCCCGGGCGAGGTGATGAAATTCCTACCCGGCGTGACGCTGGACTACAGCGCGGGCGAGGCGCGGAACGTCTCGATGAACGGCGTGCCGGCCTCGAATGTTCCGATCACCATCGGCGGCTTCGACCTCGCCAGCGCCGCGGGCAACGGCACCGGCCGTGTCACCAACCTCGACCAGTTCTCGGTGAACAGCATCTCGCGCATCGAGGTGCACCACTCACCCACCCCGGAATCGAGCGGCTCCGCCCTCGCCGGATCCGTCAACATGGTGCCCCGCTCGGCCTTCGAGCGCTCGCGCCCGCAGCACAACCTCAGCGTCTTCCTCACGCTCAAGGACGGCGACCGGAGCCTCCACCGGACACCGGGGCCGCTCAACCGGCCGACGCGGAAGGTGACCCCGGGCTTCAACTTCTCCTCGGTCGTGCCGGTGAGCCGCCGGTTCGGGTTCACGCTATCTGGCAACCACGTCGACCAGTACAGCTACGAGAACGTCGCGACCAGCACGTGGCGCGGCAACGGCTTCGCCACCAACGTGGCTGCCACCGCCATCACCGGCCTGCCCGACACCACGCCGGACAAGCCCTACCTCACCGACTTCGCTTTGCGGGACAGCACCCGCGGCAACCGCGCCGACTCGGTCGGCACGACGATGGACTACCGGCCCTATCCGAATGCCACGCTGTCGTTCTCGTTTCTCTGGAACTGGATCGGCGTGGTGCACAACAACCGCACCTTCTCGTTCTTTGTGAACCGCGTGTTGCCGGGGCAATGGGGCCCGACCTTCACCACCGGCGCCCCGCTCCCCGCCGGCACCACCGGCACCCCGGGAGGATTCGGCCCGGCGGGCGGCTTCGGGGAGGCGCGCCTCAATGGCGGCGCGCAGGATTGGTACGGCACCACGTACACCCCGTCGCTCGTCTGGCGCCACGACGGGCCGGTCTGGAAGATGGACGCCGGCCTCGGCTTCTCCCGCGCCAGTCTCCACACCCGCAACGTCGACAAGGGTTTCTTCGGCGCCTCCCAGGCGCGACGCACCGGGGTGCGGGTGTCGTTCGCCGACATCTTTTACCTGCGGCCCAACACCATCACCATGACGAGCGCCGACGGCCTGCCGGTTGATCCGTACCGGCTCGACAACTACGCCCTCGACACCGCGAACGGCGTCGTACGCGACTCCTCCGACCTGAAGCGTAGCGCCCGCTTCAATCTCCGCCGCGACCTCGCCGTGCGCGGCGTGCCGGTGTCGCTGAAGACGGGCGCCGAGATCCGCAGCATGGAACGCGACCTGCGCGCGACAACCAACACCTACACGTTCGTCGGCCGCGACGGCGTGAACAGCTTCGCCGCCAACGCGCCCCTGCGCGGCGACGACAACGCTGGCCTGGTGCTCGACGAGGCGTTTTCCCAGCGCGCCGGCGCCTACGGCTTCCCGCGGATCCAATGGATCTCGAACGATGACTACTACGACCTGAACCGGACCAACCCCTCGTACTTCACCAGCAACGAGAACAACAACTACCGCGCGGCCATCGGTGCCTCCAAGTACGCGCGTGAAGTGATCTCATCGGCCTACCTGCGCGGCGACGTGGCGTTTTTCAACCGCCGCCTGCAGTTCGTGGGCGGCCTGCGCGCCGAGCAGACCAACATCAACGCGCAGGGCCCCATGACGGACCCCTCGCGCAACTTCCAGCGCGACGCCGCCGGCAATATCATCCCGCGCCGCGACGCCGCGGGAAACATCCTCCGCAACGCCGCCGGGGCGCCGCTGCCGGCGCTGATCGTGCCGACGGCGGACGCCCTTGGTCTGTCGAAACTCACCTACATCGACCGCGGCCAGAACACGACCAAGGAGTACCTGCGGCTTTTCCCCAATCTCAACGTAAGCTACCTGCTCCGCGAAAACCTCACCGCTCGGCTCGCTTACTACCAGAGCGTGGGCCGCCCCGATTTCAACCAGTACGCCGGCGGGCTCACCCTGCCCGACACGTCCGTCCCGGTCACTTCGAACACGGTGATCTCGGTCAACAACGCGGGCATCAAAGCGTGGACCGCGGAAAGCTACAAATTCCGCCTCGAGTATTACTTCGACCGGGTCGGCGCGCTGAACATCGGCGGGTTCCGGCGCGAGTTCCGGAACTTCTTCGGCAGCGTGCGCTTCCCGGCCACGCCCGAGTTCCTCGCGTTCTACGACCTCGATCCCGACGAGTACGGGATGTACGAGGTCGCCACGAACCACAACCTGTCGACCAGGGTGCTCATGACCGGCCTCGAGTTCGACTACAAGCAGGCCCTCACCTTCCTGCCCGGTTGGGCGCGCGGCGTGCAGGTCTTCGCCAACGCGAGCGCGATCCGCGCGACGGGCGAAGGCGCGGCCAACTTCGCCGGGTTCATCCCGCGCAGCGGCAGTTGGGGCTGGAGCCTCACGCGGCCGAAGTACGTCCTGCGCATGAACTGGAACTACCGCGGGGCGCAGCGGCGCGGCATCATCGCCACCGGTCGCAGCATCGAGCCCAACACCTACAATTGGGGCTCCAAGCGCCTCTACATCGACGTCAACGCCGACTACGTCCTCAACCGCCGCTTCACGTTGTTCGGCGGCATGCGCAACATCCACAACCAGACAGAGGACTCGAAGGTCCACGGGCCGAACACCCCCGCGTACGCGAAATTCCGCCAACGCGTCGACTATGGCTCGGCCTGGACCTTCGGCCTACGCGGTACGTTCTGAACGCGCCGCGGACGGGTAACGACGTTCGGCGCCGAGCCGGGTTTAACCTCAGATTTCCCGGATAGCGCAGATCAGGCTTTCGGAGCCTCCTTCCCTCTCAAGTTCATCTGAGTGATCTGCGAGATCTGAGGTAACAGGCTCCGGCTTGCTGAAGAGCCTTCGGCCGTTGAGCCAGCGGCAGGGTCCGCGGCGGGCGGCCGCGGCTACATCCGAGCCCTCCTCATTCGTGTGCCTTCGTGTCTATTCGTGGTTCACTCGCTGGTGAGCGACCAAGGGATCGAATCCGTGTTTATCCGCGCCCATCCGTGGTTGGCTCCGGTTTGGAAGCGGGGCTCCACCGTGCAGCGGAGCGGTTCTCATCCGTGGTTCACGACCACGAAGCATCGCCTACGCCGAAGGGCGCTGACGCGCTTTCATCCACTTTCGGAATTCCCCGCCGCGCCACTCGGGCAAGGAGCGTTTGGCGGCCCACGCCTGCAGCGCGGGCACGGGGATCAATTTCACGGGCAGGTGATTGATGATGCGACCGCCCGCGAGCGCCGCCTTCCAGGCGGCGGGCTGGGCCGCGATCAGCGCCCAAGGGCCCATCGGTGGCGATCCGGGGGACGGCACGTTCTCCTCCTTGGCCCGCGCGCGCAGGCGCAGCAGCAGGTCGGGGATCGGAATGTTGACCGGGCACACCTCATGGCAGGCGCCGCAGAGCGAGGAGGCCTTCGGCAAATCGGCCTTCTGCGGGAAACGCTCGCCCATCAGCAACGGCGACAGCACGGCGCCGACGGGGCCGGGGTACACGCTGCGGTAGGCGTGTCCGCTCGCCTGCCGGTAGATCGGGCAGACATTCAGGCAGGCGCCGCAGCGAATGCAGCGCAGGATCTCCCGGCAATCGCTCGCGAGCACCTCGGTGCGGCCGTTGTCGACAAAGATGACGTGCATCTCCTCCGGACCGTCGGGCTGGCCGACGCGACGCGGACCGCCGATGAACTCGGTGTAGACCGTGAGGTCCTGGGCGGTGCCGGAACGCCCGAGCAGATTGAGCAGCACGGCGAGGTCGCGGTCGCGCGGGACAATCTTCTCGATGCCCACGAGCACGATGTGGCAACGCGTGGCGGCGAGGCAGAAGCGGGAGTTGCCCTCGTTGGTCACCAGCACGACGCGTCCGCTCTCGGCCGAGACGAAGTTGGCGCCCGTCAGGCCTACGTCGGCCGCGAGGTACTTGTGCCGCAGGTGGTGGCGCGCGCGCCGCGTGATCGTGGCGGGGTCGTCGTTGTAGGCGCCGAGGCCCTCCCGCTCGAAGCTCGTCGCGATCTCGCGGCGGTTCTTGTGGATGATCGGCCGCACGATGTGGCTCGGGTGGTCGTCATCGATCTGCACGATGAACTCGCCGAGATCGGTCTCGACCGCCTCCAACCCGTGCCCCTCGAGGAAATGCGCGAGCTCGATCTCCTCGCTCACCATGGTCTTCGCCTTGACCATGCGCGTCGCGCCGCGGTCGCGCATGATGCGCAGGACCGCCTCACAGGCGGCCTGCCCCGTCGACGCCCAATGCACCTGCGCGCCGGACGCACGCAGGCGCTGCTCCACCTGCGGCAGGTAGGTGTCGAGGTTCTCGATCGCGTGCTGCTTGATGTCGCCGGCCAGACGGCGGAGGCGGTCGGGGTCGCCGAACTGGTCGAAGAGGAGCCGCGTGCGCTTCTCGTGCGTCGTCTTCGTGCTCTGGTAGACGGAGGCGCGCTTGTCGGCCGGGAGGCGCGCGGCGAACTGGTCGATCGGCTGGGGCATCGCGGGCGAAGGCGGGTCAGCTCCGGGGGCCGCCCTTGAGGGCATCGCGCAGCACCTGCGCAAGGTGGCGGGCGCGGATCGGTTTGCCCTCGGCCTGGGCTAGCCCGCCGAGATGCATCATGCAGCTCATGTCGGGTGACACGTACTCGTCGGGCGCCACGGCCCGCACATGCTCGAGCTTCAGCTCACCCATCGCCGAGGAGAGATGGGGAAAGGTGACGGCGAACGTGCCGCCGAACCCGCAGCATTGCTCCGCCTCGCCGAACTCGACGAGCGAAAGGCCCGCGATCGAGCCCAGCAGCGCCTGCGCGGCCGGAACCGTCTCCGTGCCGCGGGAGTGGCAGGAACGGTGCAACGCCACCCGCGCCTCGTAGCGTCCCGGCCAGGTCTTCACGCCGAGGCCGTTCACGATGAAATCCGCCAGTTCCCAGGTCCGCCGGCCGAGCGCGCTCACCTCCGCCGCGTCGGCTTCGCGCTCGAACTCCAGCACCGCGCCGTGGAACAGCATCGCCGCGCACGAGGCGCTCGGAATGACAACGGGGTCCTCACCGGCGAAAGTGCGGACCGTGTGCCGCACGACCTTGCGCGAGGCCGCCCAGTCGCCGCCGTTGAAAGCAGGCTGGCCGCAGCACGTCTGGCCCTCGGGGAAAACCACCTCGACCCCCAAGTGCTCCAGCACCTCCACCGTCGCCGCGGCGACGTCGTCATAGAAGGCGTCGCACAGGCACGTGGCCATGAGTTGCACCTTCCGTCCCGTCACGGGCGCTCGCTCGGCGTTCAGCATTTTGAGATTGGAAAACCGTGGGTGCGCCGGACTTTCTGGCAATTGGAAATGTCCGATATGTCCCGCTCCGTCCACACCGTCGCCCTCGACTTCGGCGCCACCAGCGGCCGCGTTATCCTCGGAACCTGGTCCGGCGGCCGGCTCTCGCTCCGCGAGGTCCACCGTTTTCCCAACGCGTTCCGCTCGCTCAACGGCCACGATTATTGGGAGCTCGGCACCCTGTGGCACGAGGCGCTCGCCGGCCTGAGGAAAGCCGCCGAGGCCCTGCCCCGCGGGGCCACCATCGCCTCGGTGGGCGTGGACTGCTGGGGCGTGGACTACGTGCTGCTCGACGACGCCGGCCGGCTGGTCTTTCCGGTGCACGCCTACCGCGACGCCCGCACGCAAGCCGGCTTGCGGCGCCTCGCCAACACCCGCGCCGCGCTCGACCGCGTCTACGCCGCCACCGGCATCCCCAACGTCTTCTATAACTCCTCCCTGCAGCTGGCCGAGGTCGTGGCTTCCTGCCCGGCGGTCGAGGACCTCGCGACGCGCTGCCTCTTCCTCCCCGACTATTTCAACTATCTGCTCTCGGGCCGCATGGAGAACGAGTTCACCATCGCGAGCACCTCGCAGTTGATCGACGTGCGCTCCAACGGCTGGTCCCGCGCCGCGCTCGACTACTTCCGCATCCCGCCGCGCTGGTTCACCCCGCCTCTCCTCTCCGGCGCGCGTCTCGGCCGGCTGCGCCAGGAAATCGTCGCGGGCTTACCCGCCCTCGCCCGCGCGCAGGTCGTCGCGGTGCCCGGCCACGACACCGCCTGCGCCTACGACGCGATGCCCGCATCCCCCGACGGCGGAGACCTCTTCCTGAGTTCCGGCACCTGGTCGCTGGTCGGCTTCGAGAGCGAAACGCCCGTGGTGGGTGCCGACGCGATGGCCGCCCGCATTTCCAACGAGCGCATCGGCGACGGCCGCTACCGCCCCCTCACGAATGTCATCGGCCTTTGGCTCCTGGAGGGCATCATGAAGGACTTCGCCACGCGGCCGGAGGGCGACCGCGCCTGGCAGGCCCTCATCAAGGCCGCCGAACGTCTCCCGTCGCCCAAGGGCCTGCTGGACGTCACCGACCCCGCGTTCGCGAACCCGCCTTCGATGAAGGCGGCGATCGACGCCCATCTGAAGCGACGGAAGCTGACCCGGCCGGCCGACCTCGCGGGCTACGTGCGCCTCATCTGCGACTCGCTGGGCCGCGGGCACGCCGACGCCATGCGCGCTTTCGAGCGCATGACCGGAAAGAAATTCCGCCGCATCCTCATGGTCGGAGGCGGCTCCAAGAACCGCCTCCTCTGCGCCGCGACAGCCCGCGAGGCCGGCGTGCCGGTGGTGAGCTTCGCGCTCGAGGGCACCGCGGTCGGGAACATCGCCAGCCAGCTCATCTCGCTGCGCGCGGTGAAGGACCTGCCGACGTTCCGGCGCCTGCTCGGGACGGACCTGAAGCAGACCACGTACCGCCCCTGAACAGGGCAGGTTTGCGGCGCGAACGGCGGTTCATGCCCCGGCAAACCGCGCTCCGGGGCACGCGTACCGAAGGAGAGCTTCCCGGGCTCGCATCACCCCCGAACGGGAGCATCATGCCTCCATGGCACCGCACATCCGCCGCTTTTTCTTCAGATTGGTCCCCGCCTGGCTGCTTCTGACGCACGCCCTCTCCTCCCCGGCGTCGGAAAAGCGCGCGGCGGACCTGAGGGGAGCGTTCGTCATCAACGAGGACAACAGTCACTTTTTCGGCACCCGCCCTCCCGAGGCCATGAGCCTCGCCGGCCTCCACGCTTTCATCGACCAGTACGCCGGCACAAAGGTCACACATCTCTTCCTCAGCCCCAACTCGATGCGGGCGAGTTTCAGGAGCCGTACGCGCGACGCCATCTGGGATCCCGTTGACGGCCGGGAGCCCGACGGCCCCTGGCCGCGGAACGCCCGCCGGCTGCACGAGGCCGGAATCGATCCCTACACGATCTGGATCACCCGGGCCCGCGAACGGGGAATCTCACCCTGGCTCTCGATGCGGATGAACGACGTGCACAACGCCGACGACCCCGCGAGCTACCTGCACTCGGACTTCTGGCGCCGCCACCCGGAGCTGCGCCGAGTCCCGGGCGGCGCCGGCCAGCCCTGGACCAACCACGCGCTGAACTACGCCCATGCCGCGGTGCGTGACCATCAGCTGGCCTTCGTGCGCGAGCTGCTGGAGCGCTACGACCCCGACGGACTCGAGCTCGATTGGATGCGCTTCGGCCATCACCTCACTCCGGGACGCGAGCAGGAGGAGGCGCATGTGCTCACCGCCTTCATGCGCGAGGTGCGCGAGCTCACCCGCTCGTGGTCCGCGCGGCGCGGCCGCCCCATCCTGCTCGGTGTCCGCGCCGCCGCGCATCCCGACGCCGCCGCGGGGCTCGGTGTCGACGCCGCCCGCTGGGCGCGCGAAGGCCTCGTCGACCTGATTGTGCCCGCGCCCTTCTGGTCGTCGTCGGACTTCGACATCCCCGTGGAGCTCTGGCGGGAACGGATGGGACCGGCGGCCGCGCGGGTGCCGCTACTACCCGCGCTCGAGCACAACGCCCGCGCATGGATTCGCGGCGCCACCGTCGCCAACGATCTCGCGAACGCGTACGCCTTCGCCGCGGCCGCCCTCCACCGAGGCGCCGACGGCGTCTACCTTTTCAACTGGATGGACAGCCAGACGCGCCCGGTGGACGCGGCCGATTACGCCCGGCTGCTGCGCACGGGCTTTTCGCCCGCCGCGGTGGCGGCGGAACCACGCCGGCATCCGGTGACTTTCCGCGACACCGTGCCGGCGGGTTTTCCCAATGGCACGCAGCTGCCGGTCCGGCTGCCGGGCAAGGAAACGGTGCGGTTGCATCTGGGGCCCGGCGACGGCGGCGGTTCCGCCCACGCGGTGATCGGATTGGCGGCGGACACCGGCGCCAACCGCCGGCTAAACGTGAAACTCAACGGTCGCGAGCTGGCGCCCGCGGGGGAAGTCGAGGACCGCCGGAGTATCGCCGGCGCCGCGCGCGCCCCCCGTTTCGCCTGTCCGCCCGGTTCCGTCCGGTCCGGCGAAAACACCCTCGAATTCACGGCGCCCGATGGAACGGATCCGCTGGAAATCGTCTGGGTGGAGATCCGCATCGATCCCCGCTGAGCCGCATGGCCACCGACCGCGAGCCCCCGCCGGATCCGGCCGCGATGCGCCGCCAGTACGGCCGCGGCGCGCTGCGCGAGGAGGACATGGCGCCGGAACCATTGGCGCAGTTCACGACCTGGTTTCGCGAGGCGATCGCGGCGGGCTTGACCGAGCCCAACGCGATGACGCTTGCGACCGCGGGGGCCGACGGTTTTCCCGCGGCGAGGACCGTCCTGTTGAAACACTTCGACGAGCGCGGATTCGTTTTCTTCACCAATCTGGAGAGCGAGAAGGCGCGCCAGCTCCGGGAGAATCCGCGGGCCGCCCTGCTTTTCCCCTGGCTCGGACTGGAGCGACAGGTCGTGGTTCGCGGAAGCGTCGAACGTCTCTCCACCGCCGAGACCCTGCGGTATTTCCTGACCCGGCCGCGTGACAGCCAAATCGCGGCGTGGGCCTCGAAGCAAAGCGCGCCGCTGTCCTCGCGCCAGGTGCTGGAGATGGAGTGGCAGGTGCTGAAGCGGAAGTTCGCCGCCGGCGAAGTGCCGCTGCCGGATTTCTGGGGTGGCTACCGCGTCGTTCCCGCGACCGTCGAGTTCTGGCAGGGCGGGCGAGACCGGCTGCATGACCGGCTGATGTACACCCGGCAACCCGACGGGCACTGGTCGATCGGGCGCCTCGCGCCGTAGCAAAGCGGCCTTGTCCCGGCGACCACGCACCGGGAAAGAAGTGCGTGGGAACGCGCGGCGCGGATTTTACCACAGAGCCACGGAGGCACGAAGCGGGCGACGGAGGGTGTTCCGTGGGCCAACTCCAACGTTTCGGGTTTCCAGTCCCTGGCTTCCGTTCCTCCGTGCCTCGGTGTCTCCGTGGTGAAATGGCTCCAGCCGCCTGCCCTTCGGACGAACCTTCCGCTCTCTACGCTTCACTGCTCAAGGCCAACGCGCTTCAGCGCCGCAGCCGCAGCAGCCGCTCGCCGGCGGCGTGCAGCGTGGCGGGACGCTTCGCGAAATTGAGCCGCACGTAGCGGTTTTCGGGACCGGCGAAAAACGAGGAGCCCGGCACCGGCGCGACGCCGACCTCGCGCGTCATCCAGTGCGCGAACTCAACGTCGCTGGCGTAGCCGAAGGGCGAGATGTCGAGCATCACAAAGTAGGCGCCCTCCGGCCGCGTGTACGAGAGCCCCGTGCGGTCGAGGTAACCGAGCAGCACGTCGCGCGAGGCCGCGTACTCGGCGCTGAGGCCGTCGTAGTAGGAGGCGGGGAAGTTCAAGGCGGTCACCACCGCGTGCTGCAGCGGAGCCGCCGCGCCCACCGTGAGGAAATCGTGCACCTTGCGCGCCTGCGCGATCACGTCCGGCGCCGCGTGCACGTACCCGAGCCGCCAGCCGGTGATGGAGAAGGTCTTCGAGAGCGAGGAACACATCAGCGTGCGGCCCGCCATGCCGGGCAGCGTGCAGAAGTACGTGTGCCGGTGCGGCGGGAAAACAATGTGCTCGTACACCTCGTCGGTGAGCACCCAAACGTCGTGCTCGTCCGCCAGCGCCGCGATCGCCGAGAGCTCCTCCCGCGTGAAGACCCGCCCGCAGGGGTTGGACGGGTTGCACAGCACGAAGGCCTTCAGGCCCGACTCGAACGCCCGCCGCAGCTCGTCGGGATCGAAGCGGTAATGCGGGGGATGCAGCGGCACGAGCACCGGTTCCGCGCCGGTGAGGATGGCGTCGGCACGGTAGTTCTCATAAAACGGAGAAAACAGTCCGACGCGGTCACCCGGATCGCACACGGTCATCATCGCGACCATCATCGCCTCGGTCGCGCCGCATGTGACGACGAGCTCGCGCTCGGCGTCCACCGGCGTCCCGAGAAACCGGGTGAGTTTCGCGCCCAGCGCACCGCGCAGCTCGGGCGACCCCCAGGTCACGGCGTACTGGTGGCGATGGGCGTCCATGGCCTCCTTGCCCGCGGCCACCAGCTCCACCGGCGGATCCCAGTCGGGAAACCCCTGCGCGAGGTTGATCGCGCCGTGCCGCGCGGCGACGCGCGACATCTCGCGGATCAGCGACTCGGTGAAGACGGCGGTGCGGCGCGACGTGCGGGGCATGGACGGAAACGGCGCGCGCCGCTCACGGGATCCGCAGCACCATGCCGATCCGCAACGGAGTCGAGGCGGAGGGCACCTGCGCGCGATTAGCTGCCACCAGGTCGGCGACGGAGACGTTGTAGCGGCGCGAGATCGAGAAAAGCGTGTCCTTGGCGGCCACGGTGTGCGTTCGCCCCGGGGCGGCCTTGGGCGCCGCCGGCGACGGCGACGGACGGATCGGCGAAGGCGCCGGCTCGATCACCGGCGCCGGCCCGGGTTCGACGACGACGGGGGCTCCGGAAGCATCAACCACGCTCGCCACCGGGGGCGCCACCGTCGCCGCGCGGGGCTGCATCTCCACCGGCAGCGAGATCATCCGCGGGGCGCGCGGCGCGGGCACGCCGGCGCTGCCCCGGAACACGGCAACCTCGGCCCGCAACTCCTCGTTCTCCCGCCTTAGCCGGCGGAGGTCCTCGTCGTGCCCCAGCCGCACGGACTGGTCGTCGAGCGGCCGACCGGGCAACGAAGCCGCGAATTCGCGCCGGGCCGCCTCGATTTGCCCCAGCACATACGGCGCCTGCTTCGTGTTCGGGTGCACCTTCAGGTAACGCCGCAGGTGGTAGACCGCGGCCAGCGGATCCTTGGTGTGGTGCAGGGAGATCAGGCCGACCTCGAGGTGTGACTCGGGCGAGGGGTTCTCGCCGCGCCGGTCGATTACCTTGAGAAACGCGTTCAAGGCCTCGGTATGGCGTGACTGCTTCTGCAGCTGCTTTCCCTGCACGTAGAAGGGATCGTCGGTCTCCGCCGGCAGCTGCGCCCGGTCCCGATCCCCGCACCCCGCCAGCGCTAGCCCGAGCAGGGCGGCGAGCAGGACGGCGAGGCGGCGGAGTTTCCTCATCAACGGGGAAAGAATTTGAAGGTCCGGAGGTTAGCCGTACGTTCCGCCCCTCGTTTCCTCGACTCAAATCCTAAATGGCGATCCCGTCCCAAACCGCCCTCGCCCGCGCCCGTTCCTGCCTGCGCGTCGAGCGTGAGGCCCTGGCGGCGACCGCCCGCCGGCTCGACGCCTCCTTCGTCGCCACCGCCCGCGCCGTCGATCGCGCCCTCGCGGCTGGTGGCAAACTGATCTTCACTGGCGTCGGCAAAAACGCCCCGGTCGCCGCCAAGATCGCCGCCACCTTCAACAGCACCGGCGCCCCGTCCTGTTTCCTCGACGCCAACCAGGCCCTGCACGGCGACCTCGGGCTCGTCGCCAAGGGCGACCTAGCCTTTCTGCTGAGCAACAGCGGCCAATCGGAGGAAATCCTCCGGCTCCTGCCGATGCTCCGCCGCTTCGGCGTCACCGTCGTCGCCTTCTCCAGCCATCCCGAGTCCGATCTGGTCCGCCGCGCCGACCTGCGCCTACTCTACGCCGTGCCGCGCGAGGCCTGCCCGCTCCGGCTCGCTCCCACCGCCAGCACCACCGCCGCCCTCGCGCTGGGCGACGCCCTCGCGATGGTGCTGCTCGAGGCCCGCGGACTCACCCGCGACGACTTCGCCCGCTATCATCCGGCCGGTAACCTCGGCCGGGTGCTTCTGCTCCGCGTCGGCGACATCATGCGCACGGGCGACCGGCTGCCCGTCGCCCGCGAAAACGTCCCCCTCCAGGAGGCGATCCTCGCCATGACCCGCGCGCGCAGCGGCAGCATCGCCCTCGTCGAACGCCGGGGCGGTCGGCTTTCCGGCATCCTCACCGACGGCGATTTCCGCCGCGCCGCACTCTCCGGCCCCGGGTTCCTCACCCGGCCAGTCTCCCGTTTCATGACCCGTCGGCCCAAGACGATCGCGGCCGACGCCCTCGTCGTCGATGCGCTGCGGGTCTTCGAAGCCCACCGGATCGACGACCTGATCGCCGTCGACGGCCGCGGCCGGCCGGTGGGGCTGGTCGACTCGCAGGATCTTCCCAAGCTCCAGCTCGTGTGATGCATCCGATCCGCGTCGCGATCATCGGCATGGGTGGTTTCGCCGGCGCCCACCACCGCACGATCGCCGCGCTCGAGGAGCGCGGCCTCGCCCGGCTGGTTTCGACCTGCGATCCCCGGCCTGGCGACTTCCCGCGCGAGGCGCGCGAGTGGCGGCTCGACGAGAGGCGGGTACGGGTCTTCGCGGACTACCGCGACATGCTCGAGGCCTGCCACGCCGCGCTCGACCTCGTGGTCGTGCCGACGCCCATTCCGTTGCACGCCGAGATGCACGCGGCCGCGGCGGCACGGGGACTCGGCGTCTACCTGGAGAAGCCGCCCACGCTCGATCACGAGGAACTGGAGCGGATGATCGCCGTCGACGACCGCGCGCCGCGCCGCGCGCTGGTCGGCTTCAATTTCATCATCGAGCAGCCGCGGCTCGCCCTCAAACGGCGACTGCTGGCCGGCGAATTCGGCTCCGCGCGCGTGGCAACGCTCCAGGCGCTCTGGCCGCGGCCCACCGCATACTTCCGCCGCACCCCATGGGCCGGCCGGCTGCTGCTGGAGGACGGTCGCGTCGTCGCCGACTCCTGCTTCGGCAACGCGATGTCGCACCACGTGCACAACCTCCTGTTCTGGGCGGGCTCACCGGAGCTCCACTCCTGGACGCCGCTCGCCGCCGTGCGCGCCGAGCTGTACCGCGCCCACGCGATCGAGGGCGCCGACACCTTTTTCGTCGAAGCCGATACACCCGGCGGCGTGACCCTGCGGCTGGCCACCTCGCACGCGTGTTCCGGCGCGAGCAGCCAGTGCGAGACCATCCACTGCGAACAGGCGATCATCCGCTACGTGGTGGGCCGCCATTGGGAGGTGCGGTGGAACGACGGCCGCGCCGAACACGGTGCGCTGGGCCCTTTCGATGCGTTGGAGGCGAACCACCTCGAGTACCACCGCTACCTGCGCGGGGAAAGCGCGCGACCCGCCACGACGCTGGCCGATTGCCGGCCCTTCGTGGCGCTGAACGGACTGGCCTACATCTCCAGCGGCTCCGTGGGCGGCTTTCCTCCGGCCGCGGTCGTCGCCGTGCGCGACGAAAAGGAACAGGTGGACTATCTGAACGTACCAGACCTGCCGGCGGCGCAGGAGCAATTCGTGGGGCACGGAATCTGGCCGAGCGGAACCCGGTGGGGTCGCGCCCCCGGCGAAGTCGCGACGATGCCCGACCTGTCGCGTTTCGGGGATGTGGTGCGCGCGATGGCGGGAAGTTGAGGCGGCGGACTCCTTCCAACGCCACCAACTAGGTTGATTTCTCATCTGTGACTCCCGCGCCTCTTGGCGGCCATCTCCTGATTGGCCCCCAAAAGGCTCAGGACGCGCAGCGGTGAGGTTGGAACAGTGAGGCCGGGAAGTTCGAAGAGGAATCGGCCGGGGTCGCCGGACCCCGGCTACAGCGACCGAAGCTTTCCTCATCCGTGTTTATCCGTGTCCATCCGTGGTTACCCCTAGCGGAGCGATTCAGGACTGCCTTCGGCCGCACGCCCCTCGACAGTGTCCGCGGCTGGCAGCCGCGGCTACACCAAGCCCTGCTCGTTCGTGTCCCTGAGTGTGCATTCGTGGTTGCCCACCAGCAGGGTGTCCGAGCCCAGCTTTGCCCCGCTGCTTTACACCGGGCGTGAACCACGCGAACGTTTTCCCTCATGGCCACGCCCTCCTTCGTCTATCAGGATCCGCTCCCGCTCGGTCCCGACACGACCGGCTACCGCTTGCTCTCGCGCGAGGGTATCAGCACCGCGACGTTCGAGGGCCGCGAGATCCTGAAGGTCGCGCCCGAGGCGCTGGCCTACCTTACCCGCCAGGCCTTCCACGACACCTCGTTTTTCCTGCGCACCGACCACCTGCGGCAGGTGGCCGCGATCCTAGACGACCCCGAGGCCTCCGCCAACGACCGCTACGTCGCCCTCACGCTCCTCAAGAACGCCGAGATCGCGGCGGAGGGAATCCTCCCGATGTGCCAGGACACCGGCACGGCGGCCATCATGGCGAAGAAAGGCCAGGAGGTCTGGACCGGCGCCAACGACGCCGAGTGGCTGTCCCGCGGCGTGTACGAGTGCTACACCCGCGAGAATCTCCGCTACTCGCAGACGGCGCCGCTCGATATGTGGCACGAGGTCAACACCGGCACCAACCTGCCCGCGCAGATCGACATCCTCGCGACGGAGGGCGCGAAGTACGACTTCCTCTTCGTGGCGAAGGGGGGCGGATCGGCGAACAAGATGTACCTTTTCCAGGAGACGAAGGCGCTCCTGAACCAGCGGAGCTTCGAAAAATTCGTCGCCGACAAGCTGCCGCTACTCGGCACTTCGGCCTGCCCGCCCTACCACCTCGTGTTCGTGGTCGGCGGCACCAGCGCCGAGTCGTGCATGAAGGTGCTCAAGCTAGCCTCCGCGCGCTACCTCGACGCGCTCCCGGTCACGGGCAACGAGCACGGCCGCGCCTTCCGCGACCTCGCGATGGAGGAGCAGGTGCTCAAGATCGCGCGCGCCACCGGCATCGGCGCCCAGTTCGGCGGCAAGTACTTCGCGCTCGATGTGCGCGTCGTGCGCCTGCCCCGCCACGGCGCCAGCTGCCCCGTCGCGATGGGGGTCTCGTGCAGCGCCGACCGCAACATCCGCGGCAAGATCACCCGCGACGGCATCTTCCTGGAACAGTTGGAGACCAAGCCGGGGCGTTTCATCCCCGCCGCCAGCCGGATGTGGAAAGACGATTCCATCGTGCGCATCGACCTGAACCGTCCGATGCGCGACATCCTCGCCGAACTCTCGCGGCACCCGGTCACCACCCGCGTCTCGCTCACCGGCCCGCTCATCGTCGCCCGCGACATCGCCCACGCCAAACTCAAGGAACGTCTCGATGCCGGCCAGGGACTGCCGCAGTACCTCAAGGACCACCCGGTTTACTACGCCGGACCGGCCAAGACACCCACCGGCTACGCGTCCGGATCATTCGGGCCCACCACGGCGGGACGCATGGACAGCTACGTCGATCTGTTCCAATCCCACGGCGGCTCGATGGTGATGCTCGCCAAGGGCAACCGCGGAACCGCCGTCACCCAGGCTTGCCGCAAACACGGCGGCTTTTACCTCGGCAGCATCGGCGGTCCGGCCGCGATCCTCGCCAAGGAGAACATCCGCAAGGTGGAGCTGCTTGAATACCCCGAACTCGGCATGGAGGCGGTGTGGAAGATCGAGGTGGAGGACTTCCCCGCGTTCATCCTCGTCGACGACAAGGGCAACGACTTCTTCGTGAACGGCTGCGGCGCCTGCCTGCCCGCCAAGGGCTGAGTGGTCAGTCCACGCCGGGCGGAGGCCACGGGCGAGTCCGGCAAACTCCGGCTCGCCGGAGCGAGGCTATTTTCGCAAGCATGCTGCCATGCGCCCCTGCTCCCCACGCCGTCTGCTCCGCTCCTTCATGCTCCCCGGCACGCTGGCGATCCTGCTGCTCGCAGCCGGTCAACTCCCGGCGGCGGACACCCGGCGCGCCGCCAGCCCCACCACCGCGCTCGACCGCTACGTCGCGGCGCCGGATCCCAACTTTTCCTGGAAACGGGCCAGCGGGCTCGAAGCGGAGGGAGTCAGCGCCGACGTGCTCGACGTCATTTCACAGCACTGGGCCCCGCCAGGCGGCGCGCAGCCCTTGCCGTGGCAGCATTGGGTGACGATCATCCGTCCGCCGGCGATCGAACACTCCGCCGTGCTGCTGTTCATCTCCGGCGGCTCCAACCGCCCGGGACCGGCACCGCGGCCGTCGCGCGAATTGGTCGAGGTCGCCAAGGCCACCCGCTCGATCGTCGCCGAGGTGCGCAACATCCCGAACCAGCCCCTCGTCCTCGAGCGCGACGGCCAGGAGCGGAAGGAGGACGATTTCATCGCGCGCACCTGGCTGCGTTTCCTCGAGACCGGCGATGACCGCTGGCCGGCCCGGCTGCCCATGACGAAGGCGGTGGTCCGCGCGATGGACGCCGTCACGGCGTTCCTCGCCACGCCGGAGGGCGGCGGGCGCAAGGTCGAAAAGTTTGTCGTGGCCGGCGCCTCGAAGCGCGGCTGGACGGCTTGGACGACGGCGATCGTCGACCCGCGCGTCATCGCGGTCTGTCCGCTGGTGATCGACATCCTGAACGTGGAGAAGTCGATGGACCACCACCACCGCGCCTACGGGTTCTTCGCGCCCGCGGTCGGCGACTACTTCCGCCAGGGCATCATGGGCTGGAGCGGCACCCCGGAGGCGCGGGCGCTCTACCACATCGAGGATCCGTTCTCGTATCGCGACCGCCTCGCGCTGCCCAAGCTCATGATCAACGCCTGCGGCGACCAGTTCTTCCTCCCCGATTCGTCGCGGTTCTACTTCGCCGACCTTCCGGGACCGAAGTACCTGCGCTACATCCCCAACACCGACCACTCGCTGCGGAACAGCGACGCACCGCTCACGATCGCCGCCTGGCACCATGCGATCCTCACCGGAGCCAAACTACCGGAGCTATCCTGGCGGCACGAGCGCGGCGAGCTCGTCGTGCAGGCAGGCGGGCAGCCGCGCCGTGCGCGGCTCTGGACCGCCACCAATCCGGCCGCCCGCGACTTCCGGATGGAGACTTTAGGGGCCAAATGGATCTCGGAGCCGCTGGAGACCGGCCGGGCTGAGATTCGCGCGGCGGTGCCGAAACCCGCGGCCGGCTGGACCGCCTACCTGGTGGAATTGGAATACGACCTCGGAGGCCCGTCCCCGCTGAAACTCACCACGGAAGTGACCGTCACCCCGGACACGCTCCCGTTCGGATCTTTCCGCACCGAACGCCCGAAGGGCTTCCTCTCGCAATGAGGTCCTCGCCTGTCGGAAGCCGGCGGTTTTCACGCCCCGCGCCCCTGGGGCTTGCGCTGGCCGTATTACTCCTGCCCGCCTGCACGACGGTGCGGCTCTCGACGAGCCAGGCCCGCGCGCCGGAGTGCTGGATCGACCTGGTGCGAGGCGAGGAGTCGGCGCACGCCGATGTCATCGCCGACCTGGCAAAGGTCGACGTGGTCTACGTGGGCGAGGCGCACACCATCCGCCGCCATCACGAGCTGCAGTTGCGACTCCTCCGCGAACTCTTCGCGCTGGGGCGGCCGCTGACGCTCTGCCTCGAGCCGCTGGAGGCGCGGGACCAGGGGGCGGTCGACCGCTACGCCCGCGGCGAGATCGCTTTCGCGGCGTTGGCGGCGGAGATCGAGTGGGAGAAGAAGTGGCGGAATTACCGGGACTATGAGGCGCTCTGCGAGTTCGCCCGCACCCACCGGCTGCCGATCCGTGCCCTCAACGCGCCCGCCGCCGTGATCCGCGCGGTGAGCCGCGGCGGCGGTCTCGCGAAGTTGCCCGCCGACCTGCGTGTACAGCTACCGGCGGAGGTCCATCTCGACGACCCGACCTATGAACGCCTGATGCAGCTGGAACTCGCGGTGCACATGGCGGTCGACCCGGCGAAACTGCGGCCGATGTTCGAGGCGCAAGCCAGCCGCGATGAGGCGATGGCGGCCCACATCGTCGCCGCGTTGCGGCCGCCCGTTGGCGGGCCGCGCGCCGCCTTCGTCGTGACCGGCGCGGGACACGTGCGCCACGGCCTAGGCACCGCCGAGCGCGTTCGCCGCCGCCTCCCCGGCGTGACCGAACGTATCGTGCTTATCACCGAGAGCGGCGAACTGACGCTCTCCGCCGCCGACCAGGCGGCGAGCCGTGCGGTGACGATTTCCCACGCCGACGTGCGCACGGTGGGCCGGCCGCCGGGCGACTACTTGCGCGTGCTGCCGAAAATCGGCCTGCCGCCGGGGCACCCGCCGGTGGCGCGGTGATGAAGCCCGGCGGGGCTTGAACAGGAAGAACGAGAAGCACGGAGAGCCGTCTCCTCTTTTATCCGCACCATCCTCTAAATCCGCGGTCAAATACCCGGAGCGATTCAGGGACACCTAAGCCGGACTCATGCAGTTGGAGGCGGAGCAGCGGGGTGAGATGGCGAGCACATTTTCAGAGGCGAAAGACCGAGGCATACCCGGAGGCTATGGCGACGGGAGAGAGCCACTGAAAGGTGCCGTCAGATCACCTCGATGCGACCTGATCAACTGCATGAGTCCGGCTAAGGCCGCCGCGGTTACGGCGTCGTCAGCGGCTGCCCCTCCTTCGCAAAGCCTACGGCGGGCAAGCAGCCGCGACTCCATCAAGACAGGGCCTCCTCATCCGTGTCCATCGGTGACCATCCGTGGTTGAAACCGGCTCGGGTGGTTTGAAGCGGAGTCCGGGAAGTGCAGGAAGGCTGCGGCGCCTTCCGAGACGGGGGAGACGTGGAATAGCTACGCCATTCGTGTGCCTTGGTGTCCCTTCGTGGTTCACCTCCGGCGGGGGCGATTTCTCGACGCCCTCCTCCTCCCTCCCTATTACTTCCCCCCGTTCCTCGCGGCGCGCGCGTGGAGGGTGGAAAGGATCTGCTCGAGGCGCGTCGTGATCTTCTCCGCGGCGGCGACCTCCAGGTAACTGCTGCGGGCGCGCCACGTCTCGTAGCCTCCCGCGGCGTGATGTTCCGCCGTCGGGAGGTAGCCGTTGTAGCCGTTACCGAGCGAGACCGTGAAATGACGCTCGAACGGGGTCGTCCGCTTGAGCCGCAGCCCGATCTCAACGAAAACCTCGCAGGGGATGCTCGCGATGCTGAGCGCGCCCACGCGGTGCACCTGCAGCGGGACCGTGACGCGATCGGGATAATCGGCCAGCTTCACCGCCTCCCGGGCGTAGATGGCTTTGCGATCGCTGAACTGGCCGTCCTTGTCCCGCGGTGTCTTCTCCAGCGTGAGTCGCGCCTGCCGCAATTCCTCCGCCGTGGCCTTGCGCACCCCGAGCTCCAGCTCCGCCGCCTCGCTGTCGAGCGCCAGACCCGCCTGCCACTTGATCGCGCCGTAAGCGGACATCGCGGCGTCGGCGACGCTGCGCGCGACGAGACGGATCTGCTCGCCGGGCGCGCGGTTGAGGCGGCCGGGCAGCGCGAAGTTCACGTTGTTGATGTCACCGCTGGTGCCGTTCGACATGATGCCGACAAAAGCGGGCCGGCCCGGCAGCGGACCCGCGGGCTCCAGGCGGCGCGCCAGCTCACGCGCAAACTCCCCGAAGTAGTCGGCGCTGATCGAGGGGTTACCGCCGACGTAATGCAGGCTGTAGTTGGCGAGGAGTCCGAGGGGGCGTTTGTCCGCCGCGGCCCGCACGGCAAGCACCGCCACGTCCGGGTCGACCGGCCCCATCGGCACCGAGGCCTTCGGGTTGGCCTGGCCGGGATTCATCCACGCACGGTCCGCTCGCCCGCCGAAGGGGTTCTCGTAGTCGGCCCCCGCCTTCACCCACCAGCGGCGGTTGAAGACTTGGGACGGGTCGCTGCCGAAGGCCCAGCCGATCTCGGCGGGCTCAAGGTTGCGGAGCGCTTGCAGGACTCCCTTTGCAATGAGCGCGGGGACCGCGCGCACATAGGCGGGATCCTCATCGCTCTGGAAAACGGGCGCGAGCGTCGCCGCCGAGTGCGTGTGCGTGGCGGAGATCAGGATGTCCTCCGGCCGCACGCCCGCCTCCGCCTGCACGAGGCGCTTCGCCTCGGCGACCACCTCCCGCGGCACCATGCACGCGTCGATCACGCAGAAGACAAGCGCCCGACTGCCGTCGTGCAGCGCGAGCACGCGCGCATGCATCGGGTCGTTGACCCCTTTGGCGAAATTCGCCTTCATGCTTCCGTTCACGGGAGCGGGGAAGACGGTGGGTGAGATGTCCTGCGCGAACGCGCCGGCGCGGAACGCGGCCCGGAGGGGGGCCATGGACACGGCGAGACTCAGGGTGAAAAGGACGAAACGTACGGGGGTCATGCTCATGGGGTTTGGGACCGGGGCCGGCCTGCGGCACCGTGGAAGAAGGGTCTAGCCCGCCGGGGCGGCGGTCAAGGCGGCGGCCAGATGTGGGCCAATTTACTTGAGCGAGGACGCGGCCGCGGCTGTTTTCCTCGCGGCGCGACCGCAACCTCCCCCCGCCCGCGCCTATCCAACCATGCCTGCCAACCCCCGTCTGATCCGCTGTGTTCCTCACTTCCTGCTCGCGCTCGTCGCGATGCTTGTCCCCGTGAGCACCATCGCCCAGACCGCCAGCGGCACCATCCAAGGCCGCGTACTCAATCCCCGCACCGGGGAATACCTCGAGGGAGCGCGCCTTACGGTCACGGGCACCGCCCTCGAGGCCTTGACCGACTCGGCCGGCGCGTACCGGCTCACACCGGTCCCGGCGGGCGCCGTCGACGTGACGGTCTTCTACACCGGCTCCGCCCCGCAAACCTTGCGCGTGGAGGTCACGGCCGGAGGCACCGCGATGCGCGATTTCTCACTTGGCGGCTCGCCGGCACGCACCGACGGCTCGACGGTCAAGCTTGACGCTTTCCGCGTGGAGACGAGCCGCGAGATGGACGCCGCGGCCCTCGCGATCAACGAGCAGCGCTTCTCGTCCAACATCAAGAACGTCCTCTCCACCGAGGAGTTCGGCAACGTATCCGAAGGCAATATCGCGGAGTTCCTGAAGTTTATGCCCGGCGTCACCATCGATTACACCGGCGGCAACGCGCGCGACATCTCCATCAACGGCGTGCCCGCTGACAACGTGCCGGTGACGCTCGACGGCTTCAGCATCGCCTCGGCACCCGGCAACGCCACGGGCCGCTCCGTCGCGTCGGACATGATCTCCGTCAACAATCTATCCCGCATCGAGATCTCCTACTCCCCCACCCCCGAATCGCAGGGCTCGGCGCTCGCCGGCTCCGTGAACATGGTCCCGCGCAGCGCGTTCGAGCGCGTCCGGCCCGTGCTCAACACCAGCGTATACTTCATCCTGCGCGACAACGCGCGCGAGTTCCACAAGGTCCCCGGACCCAAGCCCAGCCCGACGCGGAACGTGCATCCTGGTTTCGACGTGTCGTACGTGGCCCCCGTCAACAAACGATTCGGCTACACGCTTTCGGCCGGCACCTCGACCAACTATTCGCCGCAGGACAACTCGACGATGACGTGGCGCGGGGTGCAGTCCGCCACGAACGGCACCACCTTCCCGCACACCACGCCCGGCAATCCCTACCTTTCCCAATATCTCGTCCAGGACGCCCCGAAGGTGACCACCCGCCGGTCGTTCGGCGTCAGCGTCGACTACAAGTTCACCGAGCGCGACCGCGTCACTCTCGGCTTCCAGTATTCCTCGTTCGACGGGCAATACCTGGTGTCAAACGTCACCTTCAACGTGGGCGCGGTCGCCCCCGGCGCATTCAGCGTTGATGCCGTGCGCGGCACCGCGGGCTCCGGCGTCCTCACCTCGGCCCATCAGGAGCGGAACCGTTTCAACCGCACCCGGATGCCGACGATCGTGTGGCGCCACGATGGACCCGTCTGGAGAAGCGACCTCGGCTTCGGCTACTCGCTGCAGGACGACGGCAATCCCGACCTGCGGCAGGGATACTTCCGCAACGTCACGATGCAGCGCTCCAACGTGACGATCGACTTCAACCGCATCTTCTATCTGCGACCCGGAGAGGTCGCGGTGCGCGACGGCCAAAGCGGCGCGACGGTCGACCCCTACGCGCTCTCGAACTACGCGATGGTCTCCGCGACCACACAAGACGACGTGAACGTGGACCGGCAGCGCTCCGCCTACGGCAGCATCCGGCGGGCTTTCGCGACGCGTCTGCCTTTCAGCGTCAAGGCCGGGTTCGATCTTCGCCAAAGCATGCGCGATCTGCGCGGCGGCACCGGCAACTACAGCTTCCTCGGCCGGGACGGCCGGGCCAGCACCGTGCCGGCGGGTGGTGACGACAGTCCGGTGCCGTTCTTCGACCCGATCTATTCGCAGCGCGTGCTGCCGTTCGGTTTCCCCCGGCTGGAGACGCCGAGCAACCGCAAGATCTACGAGCACTGGGTGGCCAACCCCGGGCAGTACTCCCTCAACCCGAACACGTTCTACCGGAACCAGGTCGCCGCCTCGAAGCGTGCCGAGGAACTCATCTCCTCCCTCTATGTGCGCGGGGACCTCGCCTTGCTACAGAACCGACTGAAGCTGGTGGGCGGCATCCGCGCCGAGCAGACCAACGTCGAGGGCGAGGGACCGCTGAGCGACCCCACCCTCAACTACCAGCAAGACGCCCAGGGCCGGATCCTCCGCGGCGCCAACGGCGCGCCGCTGCTCATCGTGCCCGCGACCAACGCGCTGGGCGTTTCCCAACTCACCTACCTCGACCGCGGCGCGCGCACCACCAAGGAGTACCTGCGGCTGTTTCCCAGCCTCAACGCCAGCTACAACGTGCGGGAGAATCTCATCGCGCGCATCGCCTACTACCACTCGGTGGGGCGCCCCAATTTCAACCAGTATGCCGGCGGCTTCACCCTGCCCGACACGAGCAACCCGCCCTCCTCCGGCAACCGCATCACGCTGAACAACGCCGGCATCAAGGCGTGGAGCGCCCGTACCGTCAGCGTGCGCCTTGAGCGCTATCTGGAGGGCGTCGGCCAGTTCTCCGTCGGCGCCTTCCGCCGCAACATTGAGAATTTCTTTGGCGCGACCGTCTTCACCCCCACCCCGGAGTTTCTCGCGCTCTACGACATCGATCCGGGCGAGTACGGCGGCTACGATGTGGCCACCCAATACAACGTGCCCGGCGTCGTGCGCACCGAGGGGGTCGATTTCAACTACAAGCAGGCCCTCACCTTCCTCCCGCCCTGGGCGCGCGGCGTGCAGGTATTCGCCAACGCCACCTCCCAGCGTGTCACCGGCGACGACACCGTCGCCTTCGCGGGCTTCATCCCCCGGAGCATGAACTGGGGCGTAAGCCTCACGCGGCCGCGGTACAACGTGCGGGTGAACTGGAACTACCGCGGCACCTCCCGAAACAACGTGGTCACGGGCGCAAGTATCGAACCCGGCACGTTCAACTGGAACTCCAAGCGGCTCTACGTCGACGTCGTCGGCGAGATCACGCTCAAGCGCAGCATCGCGCTGTTCTACAATTTTAGGAACATCGGCGACGCGACCGAGGACGTGAAGATCTACGGCCCCAGCACGCCCGCCGTCGCGCGGTTCCGTCAACGGGTCGACTACGCCGCGCTGTGGACGATCGGCATCAAGGGAACATTCTGAGCCCACCGCTTCCCCGCATGAAAACGTCGCTCCCGCTCCTCGCCCTCCTGCTGCCGGCGATGGCCGCCGGCCTGCCCGCGGCCGCCCCCTCCCCCGAAAGGCCGCACATCGTACTGGTGATGGCCGACGACATGGGCTGGGGCCAGACCGGCTACCGCGGTCACCCCGTCCTGAAGACACCGCACCTCGATGCCATGGCCGCGGCGGGACTGCGCTTCGACCGGTTCTACGCGGGAGCCCCGAATTGCTCCCCGACCCGCGCGACCGTGATGACCGGGCGCACGAATGACCGCGGCGGCGTCGAGAACCATGGCTACGCGTTGCGCCGGCAGGAGAAGACGATCGCGCAGGCCCTCCGCGCCGCCGGCTACGCCACCGCGCATTTCGGCAAGTGGCACCTCAACGGCTACAGCGGTCCCGGCGCGCCGATCCTCGGATCCGACGCGCACAGTCCGGGCGCGTTCGGCTTCGAGGAGTGGCTCTCGGCCACGAACTTCTTCGACCGTGATCCGGTGCTGAGTCGCCGGGGAGCTTGGGAGGAATTCCGGGGCGACTCTTCCGAGATCGTCGTCACCGAGGCACTGAAGCACCTCGAGCGCGCGCGTCCTTCCGGCCGGCCCACCTTCACCGTCATCTGGTACGGCTCGCCCCACAGCCCGATGATCGCCGCGGAGGAGGACATGCGCGGATTCGGGTCAATGGAGCGTAACTCGCGAAACCACCACGGGGAACTGGTCGCGATGGACCGCAGCATCGGCACCCTCCGCGCGGGCCTCCGCCGTCTGGGGATCGCGGACAACACCCTCCTGTGGTTCTGCAGTGACAACGGCGGCTTGCCGGAAATCCGGCCCGGCACGGTGGGTGAACTGCGCGGATTCAAGGGCTCCCTCCACGAGGGAGGGTTGCGCGTGCCGGGAATTGTGGAGTGGCCCGCGGTGATCACGAAACCACGGGTGACTTCCTATCCCGCTGGAACCTTCGACATCTTCCCGACCATCGCCGAAATCACCGGACTGCCGTCGACCGTGCTCCTGGCGCCAGTCGACGGCATGAGCATCCGCCCCCTGTTCACCTCCGACCTCCAGGAACGCCCGAAAACCATGGGCTTCCGGCACACCCGCCGAGCCGCGCTGATCGGCAACCGTTACAAGATCATCGCCCCGAACATCAACCAGCCCAAGTTCGAGGTCTACGACCTGAAGACGGATCCACGGGAGGAGAAAGACATCTCCACCTCCCAGCCGGAACTGGCCGCGCGCCTGAGCCAGGAATTGCTCGCGTGGAACGAATCGGTGCAGGCTAGCGTGGCCGGACGGGACTATCCAGGTGGGCGACTGCTGCCCGGCGACCAGACCACCCGGCCCTGGCCGACCTCACCCGAATACCAGCCCCATCTCGCCGAACTCCAGAAGCGGCCGGAGTACCGGGACGCCGCCACAAAGGCCGGCCGCAAGAAGGGCGAGTGAAACCCGCGCGCCCGAACGCCACCCCCCGGGAAAAAGCGCCCGCCGCGCCCGCGTGATGCGATTCAAGGATCAGGTCGTCTGGATCACGGGGGCCTCGTCCGGCATCGGCGAGGCCTGCGCGCACGCGTTCGCCGCCGAGGGTGCGCGCGTCATTCTGTCGAGTCGGCGGGCGAGTGAACTGGAGCGGGTACGGCGGGCCTGCCGCGAACCTGACCGGCATCTCACGCTGCCGCTCGACCTCGCCCGTTCGGAGACGTTTCCCGCGCTGGTCGCCAGCGCGCTGCAAAGCACCGGCCGCATCGACATCCTCGTGAACAACGGCGGCGTGAGCCAGCGGGCGCGGGCGATTGACGCCGATGAGGCGGTGGAACGGTTGATCATGGAGGTCGACTATTTCGGCCCCGTCGCGCTCACGAAGGCGGTCCTGCCATCGATGCTCGCCCAGCGCTCCGGACAGGTGGTGGTGGTGAGCAGTGTCATGGGGTATCTCGGCACGCCGGGCCGATCCACCTACGCCGCGGCAAAGCACGCCCTGCACGGTTATTTCGATTCCCTGCGCGCCGAGCTCTGGCGCGAGGGCATCAAGGTCACGCTCGTCTGCCCAGGCTACGTGCGCACGGCCATCTCAACGAACGCTTTCGGACCGCGTGGCGAGCAGCACGGCCGCACCGACGGCACGCATCTGTCCGGCCTCCCCCCGGAGATCTGCGCCCGCGCGCTCCTTCGGGGAGTGGCCCGTGGCCGCCGAGAGGTGCATGTGGGCGGCTGGGAGGTCGCCGGGATCTATCTGCAGCGCTTCATGCCTTGGCTGCTGGCGCGCATCGTGCGCCGCATGCGGTTCTCGGTGCACGAGGAACGGGACTCACGCTGAGCGCGGCGCCACCCCCGGCTACCGGGCTGAAGCATAGGCGTCGCGCAGGACCTGCAGTGTGTGCCGCACCGCGATGGCCCGGCCCTGGCGCGTCAGGTGCGCTTTCAATTGGGTGAGGCAGCCGATGTTGCCGGACGCGACAACCGTCGCGCCGGTCGCCGCAACCGCCTCCGCCTTCTGGCGGCCCAGGGAGGCGGCGATATCGGGCTGATCAAGATTGTAGGTCCCCGCGCTGCCGCAGCACAGATGGGCATTGGCGACTTCACGCAGCTCCACCCCCGGAATCGCACGCAGGAGGTCGCGCGGCTCGCTGCGCACGCCCTGCGCGTTCGCAAGATGGCAGGCGTCATGGTACGCAACCGCGACCTTCTCCGCCCACCCGGTCGGCTTTTCCCGCAAGCCCAGTCGCGCGAGAAAAACGCTCACATCCACCACGCGTCCGCAGAACTCCCTCGCGCGCGCTTCGTCCGGCGTGCCGCGCAGGATCAGCGCATACTCATGCATCGCCGATCCGCAGCCGGCCGCGTTCGTGATGATCGCGTCCACCTCGGCGGGGAAGGCGTCGAGGTTCCGGCGCGCCGCGGCCTGCGCGGCCGTCAGGTCCCCCGTGTGCCACGCGAGCCCACCGCAGCAGCCTTGCGCCCGCGGTACCAGCACCTCGACGCCATTACGGGTAAGGACGTCGATCGTCGCCACATTGATGTCGGGCTCCAGCACCTGCTGGGCGCACCCCGCCAGCAGCGCCACGCGGGCGCGCCGTTCACCGCGCGCCGGGGAAACTTCCGGCAATGCAACCGCGGCCGGCACGGCGGCCGGGGCGAGTTCCAGCATCGGTCGCAAGATCGGCGGCACCAGCGGACCGAGGGCGCGGCCGACCGCCGCCCCCCGCAACGCCACCCGGAAACGCGCGGGGTACGGGATGGTCATCCCCGCCACCCAGCGCCGGAACCGTTGCGCGGTCGTGCGCGGCGCCTCCGCGTCAAACCTCGCCCGGAAGGGACTGATGAGATCGCGGTAGGGCACGCCGCTCGGGCACGCGGGCTCACACGCGAGGCAGCCCAGGCAACGGTCCATGTGCGGCTGCGCCTCCTCGAGCGGTAAGGTCCCCTCCAGCACCTGCTTCATCAGCACGATGCGACCGCGGGGTGAATCCATCTCCTGCCCCAGCTCCTGATAGGTCGGGCACGCCGCGAGGCAGAAGCCGCAATGCACGCAGGTCTGCACCGCCTTCGCCATCGGCTCACCCAATGCGCCGTGCTCATCCGGTTTGATCGCGTGCAGCATGGTCAGTCCTCCAGTCCTGGGAATCGGCCCACCGGATCCAGGGCGGCCTTCACCGCCGCCGCCACCGCGGTCAAGCGCCGCGGTCCGGGCCAAAGGGGACCGTTGCCGCGAAGCAGCACGCCACGCCACGGGCACTCCGCTGCCGCCTCCATTACCGGCCAGGAGACATACCCCACGTTACCCGCGGCCCCGATCCGCGCCCGCGCGCCCGGATGGGTGGCGACCCAGGTCGCAAACGCCGGCCCGTCGGATGGCGTGAGGGGAAACTTCGCCCACGCTCCGGCCGGATGCGTCCAGCGGAACTCGGCCGCGTCGAACCACCACGCCGCAGCTTCCTTCTCGCCCAAAATCTCCCCGCCGAATCGGTCCATGATCTCCTTCGCCAGAGCGTCGATCGCCGCTTCCGGCGCGCCGAGGCGCACAAAAACAACGGGGTCGCCGACCACGCTCTCGACTGCATCCAGCTCCCAGCGTCCACGGCCCAGTTCCGCCAGCAGCCGCCCCTTCGCGATCTCGTCGACCGCCGGCAGCCGCAGGCTGCGCCAGGCGAGCGGACGGGGAAAAACCTTGAAGGTCATTTCCGCGATCACACCGAGCCGGCCCGCGCTGCCCACCAGTAGTTTCGGGACGTCGAAGCCCGCGGCGTTTTTGACGACCTTGCCGCCGAACCGCAGCAAACGCCCCTCGCCGTCGACCAAGCGTACCCCGAGAATGAAGTCGCGGAGACCCCCGTAGCGCCAGCGTCCGGGACCGTTGATCCCCGCCGCCACCGCGCCAGCCAATGTCGATCCCGCATCCGCCAACACCGGGTCGAACGGCAGGTACTGGCCACGTTCACCCAGCGCCGCCCGGATCTCCCGCACGGGCGTCCCGGCGAGCGCGGTGAAGGTAAACTCGCTCGGCTCGTATTCCGTGATGCCCGAGAGCCGGGAAGTGGAAACGCGGACGGCGTCCGCGCACACCATTGACAGCCGCGGCTTCGAGCCGGCACCGGTGGCGATCACCCGCGGCGCGGAGCGCACCGCGGCGGCGAGCTCCTCGACGGAGGCAGGTTGGAGCACCGCGCTCATTCGCGCGAGATGACGCCGGCCTTTTCCAGCGGATGGAGCCCGGCGTGGACAAGTGCGGGGGCGCCCTTTTCGGGGAACATCTTCCCGGGATTGGCGATGCCCTTCGGGTCAAACGCGGAACGGATGCGCTTCAGGCAGGCGATTTCCTCGGCCGCGAACATGGCGGGCAAATAGTCGCGTTTCTCCACGCCGACGCCGTGTTCGCCCGTGATGGAACCACCCATCTCGACGCACATGCGGAGGATGCGGCCGGCGAGCTCCTCGGCTCGTAGCAGGGCGCCCGGCTCACGGCCGTCATAAAGGATCAGCGGGTGAAGATTGCCGTCGCCCGCATGGAAAACGTTGGCGCAGCGCACGCCCATCTCGCGCGACCAGCCGTTGATGAGGCGCAGCGCCTCACCGAGGCGTCGCCGCGGGACCACGCCGTCCTGCACGATGAAGTCGGGCGAGAGCCGGCCCACCGCGCTGAAAGCGCTCTTGCGGCCTTTCCAAATCGCCAGCCGCTCGGCGGCGTCACGGGCCGGACGCACTTCGACGGGTCGGCTGGCGGCCAGGAGGGCGTCGAGTCGTGCGCGATCGGCCGCGACGACTTCCCGCGGTCCCTCGAGCTCGACGATCAACACCGCCTCGCAACCGGGCGGGTACTCCGCATGCACCGCGGCGGTCGCCGCCTCCAGCGCGAGTTTCTCCATGATCTCGATCGCGCCGGGTAGCAGCCCGCTCGCGACGATCGCCGCCACCGCGTCACCCGCCTGTTCGAGCGTGGCGTAGCCGGCGAGCACCGTGTGGAAACATTCGGCGCGCGGCAGCAATTGCAGCGTGATCTCCAGCGCCACACCGAAAAGTCCCTCGTTGCCCACGAACAATCCCGTCCAGTCCGGCCCGGCCTGCTCGCGGCTCGCGCCGCCGAACTCCACGACCTCGCCGGTCGCCAGCACGGCCTTGAGCCCGAGCACATGGTTGGAGGTCATGCCGTACTTCAGGCAATGCGCCCCGCCCGCGTTGAAAGCCACGTTGCCGCCGATCGTGCAGATCAGCTGGCTGGAGGGATCGGGCGCGTAGTGCAGCCCGTGCGCCTGCACCGCCGCCGTCACGGCCGAGTTCACCACCCCCGGTTCAACCACCGCGATCCGCTGGTCGAGGTCGATGCGCCGGATGCGGTTGAGGCGGTTGAGCGCGATGACGATGCCGCCGGCCACCGGCAACGATCCTCCGGAGAGACTCGTGCCACTGCCGCGCGCGACGAACGGCAGTCCCTCGGCATGACAAAAACGCACGAGGGCGACCACCTCCTCCTGCGTCTCCGGCACGACGATCGCGAGCGGCCGGGTCTGGAACGCGGTCAACGCGTCGCTCTCGTACGCGGCGAGCTGCGCCGGCCCGTCGAGGATCCGCCCGGCCGGCACGACCGCGGCCAGGCGGCGGAGGGCGGGGGAG
>JACCDP010784665.1_pt1 | contig 52240 bp, 46 predicted proteins | sample 7445841 | NCBI WGS metagenome assembly JACCDP01 (sample SAMN15323441, study PRJNA562643) | freshwater metagenome | isolation source: river surface water | place: USA:Blue River Watershed | collected 2017-08-17 | reverse complement strand
TCATCGACGGTGTACCGCGCTTGCATGGCGCGCAATATCGAGTGCAGCCGGATCGTATCGAGACGGGTACCTATCTCGTCGCCGGTGCGATCACCGGTGGCCGGGTGCGCACGCTCAATACGCGACCAGATCATCTCGATGCGGTGCTCGCCAAGTTGCAGGAGGCCGGTGCCGATATCCTCACAGGTGTCGACTGGATCGATATCGATATGCGCGGCCGCAGACCGAAGGCGACGGACTTGCGTACGGCGCCGTACCCCGCATTCCCGACCGATATGCAGGCGCAGTTCGCGGCGCTTAATACGATTGCCGACGGCGTCAGTACCATCATCGAAACCATCTTCGAGAACCGCTTCATGCACATGCTCGAGATGCGGCGTTTGGGCGCCGAGATCCGTCTCGAGGGCAACACGGCGATCATCAAGGGGGTGCCGCAACTGCAGGCGGCGCCGGTGATGGCGACCGATCTGCGTGCTTCGGCCTCGCTCGTGCTGGCGGGGCTCGTCGCCAAGGGCCGCACGGAGATCGAGCGGATCTATCACATCGATCGCGGCTACGAGGCGATCGAAGAAAAACTCGTCGGGCTCGGCGCTTCGATTCGTCGCATCGTCGGCTGAGCGCACCGCTCGCGATCAGTTGCGGCCGCGCACTTGCTGCGGCGCCTCGTCGACGATGACCTGCGCGTCGCCTTTCTCGGCGCCACGTTGCCATTCGATTTTCAGCGGTTCGCCCGGCGTCGTGTCAGCGATGCGCAGTAGTACCTCACGCGCATCCTTCGGCGCCTTGCCGTCGATCGACAGGATGAGATCGCCCGGTCGCAGCCCCGCACGCTGGGCGGGGCTGTTGCTCGTCATTCGGACGATCACGACGCCCGCGGCCGGCAGCCCAAGTGATTTCGCCCGTGCTTCATCGACGGTGTCGGTAGCGATGCCGATCCAGCCGCGCACCACGCGTCCGCGGGTGTTGATTTCATTGATCACGCCGCGCACGAGATTGACGGGGATCGCAAAGCCGATCCCTTCGACACCGAGCGTCTTGGCAATCACCGCCGTGTTGATGCCGACGAGTTCGCCGCGATTATTGATGAGCGCGCCACCGGAGTTGCCGACATTGATTGGCGCATCGGTTTGAATGAAATTCTCGTAAGTGGCAAGGCCGAGTTGCGCACGACCCGTCGCACTCACGATGCCTTGCGTTACCGTCTGCGAGAGACCAATCGGGTTGCCGATGGCAAGAACGATATCGCCGACCGCCAACGCATCGGATCTACCTAAGCGGATGCTCGGCAGATCGGGCAAGTCGATGCGCAGCAGAGCGAGGTCCGTGTCCGGGTCGCGCCCGACGACTTTGGCTTCGGCTACTCGACCGTCGGCGAGTTGCACCTGGATCTGATCGGCATCGGCAACGACGTGATGGTTGGTGACGATCTGGCCGGATGGATCGACGATCACACCCGAGCCCAGCGACTGTTCGACCCGGCGCCGATAGCGCGGCCAAAATTCGCCAAAAGGATCTTGCAGGAAGTTGTACGGGACCCGCTCAGCGACCACCCGAGCCACGTAGATGTTCACCACGGCCGGCGCGGCCAACCTCACTGCGGCCGAATAACTTCCCGAACTCTCCATCGGCGATTCCGGGGCAACAGTGGTGCTGTCGTTCTCGGTTACACCAGTGTCATCTAGACCATCGATCGGAGCCGATACCGTCGGGACCGACGCATCGGCAGCGGCGCGCAGGCCGAGCAAGGCGAGCACATCGTGGCGCGTGGCGATCGCAACGAAGCCGAGGGCGAGCGCGCCGACGACGGCACCAGCCAGGAAGATGACAGCGCGGGATGCCTTGCCCATGACACTCCAGGGGGTTCGAGATGACAGGTCGAGATGGAACGGGACGATTCTGCATCTGTATAATGCCGTGCTTCCACGTCAACGGAATAGCAGCGCACCCGTTTTGTCGGGTAGACGCAGAGAGGCTGTGCGATGAGCGATGAACCGATGAAAGCCGGCGAAGGGGTCGACCTGAGTCGACGTAATTTCCTCACCGCCGCAACCGTAGCCACGGGTGCCGTGGGCGCCGCGTTTACGTTGGTGCCCTTCATCGCCTCGTGGAAACCGTCCGAACGCGCCCGTGCGCTCGGTGCGCCACTCGAGATCGACCTCTCGAAACTCGAGCCCGGTCAGATGGTCACGCAGAGCTGGCGTAAGCAACCGATCTACGTCGTGCGCCGCACGCCGGAAGCGGTCGCAAAGCTCGAAGGTCTCGATGCCAGCCTGAAAGACCCGAAGTCCGAAGCATCGACGCAGCCCGACTACACCAAGAACGTGCAGCGCTCGCTCAAGCCCGAAGTGCTAGTCGTCTACGCGGCGTGCACCCACCTCGGGTGCTTGCCCAAGCAATATTTCACACAGGCTGATCCTGAAATGGGCACCGATTGGCCGGGTGGTTTCTTCTGCCCCTGTCACGGTTCGCGTTTCGATCTGGCCGGTCGCGTCTTTAACGGCTCGCCCGCCTCAGCCAATCTCGGTATTCCGCCGCATAGCTTCAAGTCTGATTCGATGCTCGTGATCGGTATCGACGCAACCCAAGGAGCCGCCTGATGGCCGCCTCATCTGATAACGCCACCGAGAAGGGTGGTTTCCGCGTCTGGTTGAACAAGCGATTGCCGGTCGACGAATTCGTCGCCTCGCAGCTGACGGGTTATTTCGCGCCGAAAAACTTCAATATTTGGTACTTCTTCGGATCGCTGGCGCTGATGGTGTTCGTCATCCAGATCCTCTCGGGGATTTTCCTGACGATGCACTACAAGCCGAGCGAGCTGATGGCCTTCGACTCGGTCGAATACATCATGCGAGAAGTGGAGTGGGGCTGGCTCATCCGGTACATGCACTCCACCGGTGCATCCTTCTTCTTCATCATGGTGTACCTGCACATGTTCCGCGCCATGATCTACGGATCGTATCGCGCACCGCGCGAGTTGCTGTGGATCCTCGGCATGCTGCTGTATCTCGCGCTCATGGCCGAGGCCTTCATGGGTTACGTGCTGCCGTGGGGCAACATGTCCTACTGGGGCGCTCAGGTGATCGTGAATCTGTTCGGCACCATCCCGGTGATCGGTCCCGGTATCGTCGAGTGGATCCGTGGCGACTACGGTATTGCCGATTCCACCCTCAATCGCTTCTTCGCGCTGCACGTGATTGCCTTGCCGTTCGCAATCGCTTTCCTGATTCTCATGCACCTCGTGGCGCTGCGTCAGACGGGCTCGAATAATCCGGACGGTATCGAGATCAAGGCCAAGCTCGGCGCGGACGGCAAGCCGATCGATGGCATCCCGTTCCACCCGTACTACACGATCAAAGATTTGGTCGGCGTCGGCGTGTTCCTGATCTTCTTCTGCGGCGTGATCTTCTTCGTGCCGACCTTCGGCGGTCTCTTCCTCGAGAAGCCGAACTTTGAGCCGGCCAACGCGCTGTCAACGCCTGAGCATATCGCGCCTGTGTGGTACTTCACGGCGTTCTACGCGATGTTGCGCGCCGTGCCTGATCAGCAGATGGGTGCCCTGCTCATGCTGCTGGCCATCGTCGTGCTGTTCTTCCTGCCGTGGCTGGATCGCTCGCCGGTCAAGTCGATTCGCTATAAGGGCATCTTGTCGAAGATTGCGTTGACCTTGTTCGTGATCGCGTTCATTGCGCTGAGCTATCTCGGTCTCGCACCCGCGAATGATCTCTACGTCATCTTGGCGCGTATCTTCACGGCCATTTATTTCGCCTTCTTCATCCTGATGCCTTGGTACACCCGGATCGAAAAGACGAAGCCTGCTCCTGAGAGGGTCACGTACCATGGTTAAGGCGATGCGTCATTCCATCTTCACGGCGGCTCTTGCCCTCACGCTGGCCTTTGGCTCGTCGGCAGAAGCAGCGAGTGGCCCCGGCGGTGCCTGGACCCAATGGACGGCCGGTAACGACGTGAGCAACATCGCGTCGCTGCAACGTGGCGCCGCGAATTTCATGGGCTATTGCGCAGGCTGCCACTCGATCAAGTACCTGCGCTATTCGCGCATGTCCGCTGATCTCAAGATCCCCGACGAGCAACTCGAGTCGAAGTTGCTGTTGCCGGGTTCCAAGCGCAACGACTACATCACCACCGCTCTCTCGCCGGCCGACGGCGAGGCGTGGTTCGGCAAGGCACCGCCCGATCTGTCGCTAATCACGCGCGCCAAGGGCTCCGACTACGTCTATCGGTTTCTGAAGACGTTCTACTCCGACCCTAAATCAACGAACGGCACCAACAATCTCGCGCTGCCGGGCACGGCGATGCCACACGTGCTGTCGTCGCTGCAGGGTGTGCAGACGGCCAAGTTCAGCGAAGGCGAACCCATCCAATGGGAGAGCTTCGAGCTCGTCGAGCCCGGTCAGTTATCGCCCGAGGCGTACGATGCCTTCGTGCGTGACACGGTCAACTTCCTCGAATACGTGGGTGAGCCTGTCAAGGCCAAGCGTGAGTCGCTCGGCGTGTGGGTGATCCTCTTTCTGTTGGTGTTCACGGGCTTCGCGTATCTCCTCAAGCAGGAATACTGGAAGGACGTGAAATAACGCCGTGACCGGCGTGCGGGTTTCACGTCGGCCTTATCTGCTGCGTGCCATGCACCAGTGGATGACCGACAGTGGCCTCACGCCGCACGTGCTGGTCGACGCCGGGATCACCGGCGTCGATGTCCCCAAAGAATTCGTTCGCGAAGGTCGCATCGTGCTGAACGTGGGTTACGACGCGACTCGCAATCTCGACATTTCCAACGATTGGATCAGTTTCCAGGCGCGATTCGGTGGCGTACCGCGCTCGCTACGGATTCCGGTCATCGCCGTGCACTCGATTTATGCGCGTGAGAGCGGCGAGGGTTTAGTGTTCCCGCCCGAGAGTGATGGGCCGCCGACGCTCGGCGATTCCGCGACGATCGGATCGGGCTCGGTGGATGAACCGACTCAGGACCCGCCGACACCTCCGACGCCTCGCCGGCCGTCCTTGAAAGTCGTCAAGTAAACGCCCGCGCGTTTGATCGCGCTCAACGCTCGGAAGCGTCGAAGGCGTGGCGTATCCAGCGCAAATCGCTCCCGGTCTCGCCGTCACACACAATCACATCGAAGCGCAGGGGTCGCCTATTGAGTTCGGGGTGGCACTGCAGCAGACGACGGGTCGTTCGTAAGATGCGCTGTCGCTTGCGGGCATCGACGCTGGCAGCAGCTCCGCCCCACTCGTGCCTTTGTCTGTGGCGTACTTCCACCACCAGCACAGCACCCGCATGCAGTGCGACCAGATCCAGTTCGCCGCAACGGGCGCGGAAGTTTCGCAGTAGGATCGTCGCGCCCTGTGATTCGAGCAGCGCGGCGGCACGCTCCTCGACGTGACGGCCGATTGCCGCGCGATCAGGGGGTAACGGCTGCGGCCACACCGGCGTTGATGCGTGCGAGAGTTAGGTCGCGGCGGATGATGCCATCAGTGCCGACCGACAAGATGCCCGTGACACCGTCGATGCGCAGTGGCGAATCGGTTGCTCCTGTCGCCATGCGCTGTTGCATGGCAGCCTGCAGCAGCCAGGCGTCATAACCGAAGGCGAACAGTCGCCCGTGACGACGCGGCTCGTCGCCGGCGCTTTCTAGTTGCATCGCGAGTCGCGAGGCTTCGCCGGTTGTGGGCGACATCATCCAAGGCATGTCGGCGAACAGCAGTCCTTCGAGCTCACCGGATTTATTCCCATCCCAAGCTTCGGCTGTTGCATAGGTCGGGATGTCGGCGGCGCCGTTGAACTTCAGTTGCGGTCGCAGCTGGCGCAGTTGCTGCGCGGTGCCCGGCGAAAAGAGCAGATCCACATCGCCGCGTCGACGCGGCTGGAACACCAGCGTTTCGTCGAGGATGGACTGCAGACGACGGTGACGGGCGCGGCTTTGATCGAGCCGCAAGGCTTTTGCGATGGCCGCCGCGCTATCGTCGGCGAGGGATTCCTGCGCGAGTACGCGTCCGCCACCTGCTTCAAAAGTCGAACGGAAGGCGGTGCCGACGCGCGCCGCCCAATCGCCAGACGGAAGCAGGATGATCGCGCGGCGCTGATTGGCGGCGAGTGCGCGCTCTGCGGCGAGCTTGGCTTCCTCCTCGGGCAACAAGGCGTACTGCCAGATCGATGCCGCATTGGGTGTCGTGCTCTCCGGTGTGTTGAGCAAGAGTTGCGGCAAAGAATTCGGCAGGTTCGCTGCCAAGGTCACTTCGTCGCGGCCGAGCGGGCCGAGCAGGAATCGTGCACCCGCTGCGCTGGCCCGCGTGATGAGCGCTTGCATCGTTGCCGCATCGGTTGCCGTTGCGGTGTCGTAGAAGCGCAGGGCAGGGGCATCGACGCCATGCGCGAAGTGCGCGGCGATCAAACCGTCGCGTACATCGCGTCCGGCGGCGGCGAGGCGACCCGATAGCGGCAACAACACGGCGATATGTGCCGAGTCGACTCGCGATGTGCGGGTGCTGCGCGCGGCGCTGGGCGTTGCAGCGACACTGCGGGAGGCGTCATCGCGTGGTGAGGCCGTCGGCGCTGCCGCGGTTGCCGTTGCCTGCGGCGCATCGAGGTGCGTTGCGACGAGCGCCGTGCGGGCCGGGTGATTTGGATAGCGGCGTTGCCAAGCTGCCGTGATGGCCGCATTGCCACTAGCCGGCACTCGAGCCGCGCGTGCAGCGAGACTCGCAGCTTCGAGCCAGCCACGTACCAACGCATCGCGACCCGCGAGTCTCGGATCGATGCGCAAGCCCGCATCGACCGCCGTACGAAGTTCCGCCAGCAAGGAAGTACGTAGAGCGGTTGCGGCGCTCGGGTCTACGGAGAGTTTCTCGCGCTCGAGCGCGCTGCGTACGACCTCGACGGGCAACGCATTGGCCAGCGCGAGAGCTTGGCGCAGTTCGAAAAAACGCTCGCGTGCGGCACGCTGGGTTGCCGTATCCGGAGCGGTAAGCGCCGTCATGTTTTGCCACGCGCTCGTTGCGCCGTCGCGACCCCAGAGCAATAGCACGTTCAGTCGATCGCGCTCGAAAGTCTGGCTGACATCAAGCGGGGCCGCGAGCAGCGCAAGAGCGCTCGCCGCCGGTTCGAGACGATCGGCGAGCAGCCATTGTTCAATCGCGGCCAAACGCCAGGTATTGACGGCGCTACCGAGGGCGCCCGCTGCCAGCGACTCGTACTCGCTCGCGGCCGCTGCATGATCGCCGCGCCCTGCTAAGGCCGCAGCCCGTTCCGCGCTCGCGATGGGTGCGCGTTCGACGGGGCCGCAGGCAGCGAGGCTGATCGCAGCGAGCAGGCACAGTAGCAAGGCGGGCAGGCTAATCGGGGCGCGAGAGCAAATCATGCATTGAATACCGTGCAGGGCAGGGGCAGGATGCGGACGGCGCCTGGATGGTCGGCGCGGATGACGCAAGTTCGGGGTGATTATAGTGGGCGATCCAAGCAGTGCGACGAAAGGACCGAACGCGGCGGCGGCTTCGATCGGTCGACTCGAGGTCGTTGCTACGCCGATCGGCAATCTTGCGGATCTGTCGCCGCGCGCGCGTGACAGTCTCGCGGGCGCCGATCTGCTCGCGGTCGAGGACACGCGACGTACCGGAGCCCTGCTCTCGGCGCTCGGGCTTCAGAAGCCGATGGTCTCGCTGCACACTCACAATGAACGTGCTCGTGGCGACGAGTTGATCCGGCGTTTGCAGGAGGGTGCGGTGATCGCGATCGTCAGCGATGCGGGTACGCCATTGCTGTCGGATCCTGGCTTCGATCTCGTGCGTCGTGCCGCTGCTGCTGGGATCACGGTGCGCGGTATTCCGGGCCCCACGGCCATCGCAGCGGCTTTGTCGGTGGCTGCGATTCCCGCCGAGCGTTTTTGCTTCGAGGGTTTCTTGCCTGCACGCGCCGGGGAGCGACGCACGCGCTTGTCGACTCTGGTGCACGAAGCGCGGGCGATGGTGTTCTTCGAGGCGCCGCATCGAATCAGCGAGACGCTCGCCGATATGGCGCTCATCTTCGGGCCCGAACGCGAGGCAGCCGTCACACGGGAACTGACTAAAATTTACGAGAGCGTCTATCGCGGCACACTCGCGAACTTGGCCGAGCGATCGGCACGCGAGCCGGACTGGCAGCGCGGCGAAATCACGTTGGTCATCGCGGGTGCAGTTGAAGCGCCGGCGAGCGAGACGGTCGATGCCGCAGAGATCGATCGGGTCGTGGCGGCGGCGCTCGCGCATTTGCCGGCCTCCAAGGCCGCAGCGCTGGCAGCGAACTTGACCGGATGCTCTCGAGATGCCGCTTACGAGACGGCGGTGCGACTCGCGGCCGCACGTCGCTGACCAAGAGCTGCGCATTGGGGGCGAGGGTAGATTCATCGCGATCAGTCAGTCGTTCGTGGTGATGATGGGCGTTGTGGTGATGGGTTCAGACGCGTATCGTGCCCACCGGAGTCGGCCAGGTGATCGCTGCATTTCGCAAGAAATGGGGAGGAAAGTCCGGGCTCCTTCGGACACGGTGCCAGGTAACGCCTGGGGGGCGCGAGCCCACGGAAAGTGCAACAGAAAGATACCGCCGACGTGCCACCCGCAAGGGCGGCGCAGGTAAGGGTGAAATGGTGCGGTAAGAGCGCACCGCGCACGTGGCAACACGGACGGCACGGCAAACCCCACCGGGAGCAAGGCCAAATAGGGAAGTCGCAGGGAAACCTGCAGCGCGGTGTCCGAGCGTGACTTCCGGGTAGGCTGCTTGAGGCATTCGGTGACGAATGTCCCAGAGGAATGATCACCCTAGACAGAACCCGGCTTACCGGCCGACTCCTTCTCTTCTAGAGCGTTAGCTGAGGCTTATTCGGCAACTCTCTGAAACCCCAAAGATTTTGTCTTTTTCGAGCCCTTGCGGAGGGTGCGCAACGCCCGTAAGTTATTGGCAGTACATAAAATTTTCTTCGATTCGCCGTTGACACTCCACATCGGCAGTTTCTATAGTGGCGCCAAGTGGTAAAAAGTGGGGCGAAATGGGCGATTGTGCGCCCGTTCCAAAGTCATGTTTCGTGGTGCCAGCAGAGTCACGCTCGATGACAAAGGTCGGATGGTGTTACCCACCCGGCAGCGTCAGCGCGCGCTCGAGCGCAGCGAGGGCAACCTCGTGGTTACCGTGGATCGTGATCCCTGCCTTCTGATTTATCCGCTGCCTGACTGGGAGCAGATCGAACGTAAGTTGATGAGCCTGCCGGCTTTGCATGAGCGGTCCCGCCGCCTGCAACGCTTGATGGTGGGTCATGCGACCGAGATCGATCTGGACGGTCAGGGACGGCTGTTGCTGCCGCCCGAACTGCGTGAATACGCCGGTTTGACGCGGCACGCGATGCTGATCGGCCAAGGTAATCGACTCGAACTGTGGGATGAAGCGCGCTGGAACGAGCGTCGCGATTTCTGGGTCAAGAGCGAGGAAACCGCCACCGATCTGTCGACGGAGCTCGAGTCTCTGTCGCTGTGAGCGTCGCGCGACGGTCGTCGCGAACAAGGGCGATGCAGTCACGCCGGGCGCGGCGCGAAGGCATCGAGTGCAGGCGATTATTGCGGGGGGCGGCTAGATGGCCGTTCTGGCAGGGGCGAACTCCGGTGGATGAGCACATACCGGTGCTTGTCGACGAGGTGCTGGAGGTTCTGGCCCCGTCCGCGGGCGGTTTTTATGTCGATGGCACTTTCGGTCGGGGTGGTCACACAGCGCGTTTACTGCAGGCGATCGGTGCCTCGGGTAGCGTGCTCGCGCTCGATCGCGATCCGCAAGCGATCGCAGCAGGCCATCAAAGATTTCCCGATGAGCCGCGTCTCGAACTCGTACACGCGGACTTTGCGCAGTTGTCGCGTGTGGTCGCCGAGCATGGTCGCGACCGGCCTGTTCGTGGCGTGCTACTCGATCTTGGTGTCTCCTCGCCGCAGCTCGACGATCCGTCCCGAGGCTTCAGTTTTTCCAAAGACGGTCCGCTCGATATGCGCATGGATCCCACACGCGGCGAGTCGGCAGCCGACTTCGTCGCTCGCGCCGATGAGCGAGAGTTGTTTCAAGTGATCGCTGAACTTGGCGAAGAGCGGCATGCGCGGCGCATAGCGCGGGCCATCGTATCGACCCGTGTCGAAGCACCGCTGCGACGCACGGGCGAGCTGGCCGAGCTCGTACAGCGAGTCGTGCGTACTCACGATGGTAAGCACCCCGCTACGCGTACCTTTCAGGCGCTGCGTATGCATGTCAACGACGAGCTCGGACAATTACAGCGCGGTCTCGAGGCGGCATTCGCAGTGCTCGCGCCGGGCGGTCGTCTGGCAGTGATCAGTTTTCATTCCCTCGAAGATCGTCGTGTCAAACATTTCATTCGTGAGCGTTCGATGATCGATCCGGTCTACGCGGGTTTGCCGAATATCCCCGAGTCCGCTCAGCCGCGTATGCGCGAAGTGGGTCGCAAGCATCGCGCCTCGGATGCGGAGATTGCGCGTAACCCGCGCTCACGTAGTGCCGTGCTTCGGTGCGGGGAGCGTCTACGATGAAAATGCCGTCGCGTCGCGCCATGTATTTTCTGGTCCCGGTCTTGTGGCTCACCGTGCTCGCCTCGGCTGCAGGTGCTGTTTACGTGAAGCACCGGTCACGCGAATTGTTCGTCGAACTCGAACGCGTCAATCGCGAGCGTGATCGTCTCGAGATGGAATGGGGCCGCCTGCAACTCGAGCAGAGCGCTTTTTCGACCCACGCTTTCGTTGAGAACGTCGCGGCGACCAATCTCGGCATGCGCACGCCGCCGCCGAAGCAGATCGAAGTGGTCGCGCCATGACGAGGTTCGCATGATCCGCTGGCCGTTCGGCAAGAAATCGGCGACGACTGCAGGTCGCAGTGCCGCCGGGCGCAGTTCTCGCAGTGGCTTGACTCGCAAACAAGATGCACCGACGCCTTCGTTCGTGTTTCGCGGCTATCTGCTCGCGGGCCTGATGGCCATGGGTGCCGTCGCTCTGACGTGGAAAGCGGTGACGCTGCAATTGGTCGAGGATGATTTCCTGCGTGGCCAGGGCGATGAGCGATTCACGCGCGTCGCTCCGATCGTGGCGCATCGTGGCAGCATCACCGATCGTATGGGCGAGCCGCTCGCGGTCAGCACGCCGGTCGACTCGGTTTGGGTTAACCCCAAAGAATTGACTCTCGGCACTGATCAAATAGCCAATCTCGCCCGTGCCCTTAATCGTGACCCCGAGGAGTTCAAGGAACGCATCACAGCGAATCTGCAGCGCCAGTTCCTGTACGTCGCGCGGCACATGCAACCCGCCGATGCGGCCAAGATCCGCGCGCTCGACATCCCGGGCGTACACCTGACGCGTGAGTATCGTCGCTACTATCCGGCAGGCGAAGTGACCGGTCACGTCATCGGATTCACCAGCGTTGATGATCAGGGACAAGAAGGTCTCGAGCTCGTCTACGACCACTGGCTCGCCGGTGACAACGGTGCCAAGCGTGTCATTCAGGATAATCTCGGTCGCACCGTGCAGACGGTCGAGAGCATCAAGCCGATGCGTCCCGGTCGCAATATGGCGCTCTCTCTCGATATGCGTTTGCAGTATCTCGCATACCGAGAATTGAAGGCGGCCATGCAGCAGCATCGGGCGAAGGCGGGTTCGGTCGTCGTGATCGATGTCACGACCGGCGAAGTGCTCGCGATGGTAAACCAGCCGACCTTCAACCCGAACGATCGCGCTCAATATAAGCCGAGTGGTTACAAGAATCGCGCTGTCACCGATCTCGTTGAGCCGGGCTCCACGATCAAGCCATTCGTGGTGGCCGCCGCCTTGGCATCGGGCAAGTTCAATAACGAGAGCATCATCGACACCTCGCCGGGCATGGTGAAGGTCGGTATCAAGGTCATCGAGGATAAGAACAATCTCGGCGCGATCGATCTTGCGACGGCATTGGCGCGCAGCTCGAACGTGGCGATGACGCGGATTGCGCTCACGCTCGGACCCGAGACGCTGCATGGCACGCTGTCGAAGCTCGGCTTTGGTCGCGTGACGACGAGTGGCTATCCGGGTGAGTCGGCGGGTTTGTTGACGCAGTACAACCACTGGCGTCCGATCACGACGGCGACCGTATCGTACGGCTACGGTCTGTCGGCGACGCCACTGCAGATCGCCCAGGCCTACGCCACGCTGGGTGGTGAGGGTATGCGCCGACCGATTTCGTTCCTGAAAGTGGAACAGCCCGTTAGTGGTGAGCGAGTGCTGCCCTCGCAAGTCAGTCGCGATGTGGTCGACATGCTACGCGCCGTTGTCTCTGCTGATATCGGCACGGGTAAGCGTGCTGCGATCCCAGGTTACACGGTGGCGGGTAAGACGGGCACGGCGTGGAAAGCCAGTGCCGGTGGTTATTCAACCAATCGATATCTTTCAGTTTTCGCCGGTCTTGCGCCGGCCTCGAATCCGCGTCTGGCGACGGTCGTCGTAATCGACGAGCCGGGCGCAGGTCTTTACTACGGCGGTGACGTCGCCGCACCGGTGTTCTCCAAGGTGGTCGGTGGTGCGCTGCGTCTGCTTGCAGTGGCGCCCGATGCGCCGGTCGATGGCTTGACCGACCAGTTGCCCGAGACTCTGCCCGAATCGCTCGAGGCACCCGGAAATTCTCTCATCACCAACATTGCGCAGCGTGGTTCGACAGCGAACGGCGAGGTACGTCGATGACGGCGACTCGCAGCCTCACGGATCTGTGTCGCGGTTACGCTGACGCACCGTCGCTGCCCATCCGTCACGTTTCCCTCGACAGTCGTCGCGTCGAGACGGAGGGACTGTTTCTCGCCTGCGCAGGTCGCCGTACCCACGGCTTGCGTGGTCTTGCTGAGGCTTGTTCGCGCGGCGCGCGAGCGATTCTTTGGGAGCCGGCCGATGGTATCGAGCCGCCAGCTCCGCGTGCCGATGTGTACATGGCGCCGGTTGCCGAACTCTCGCGTCATGCTAGTGCGATCGCAGCGCGTTTCCATGGCGATCCTTCGGCTACGCTCGCGGTGGCAGGCGTCACGGGCACGAATGGCAAGACCACGACGAGTTGGCTGATAGCCATGGCGATGGGACAACTGCACCGTCGTGCGGGCTATATCGGCACCCTGGGTTGCGGTGTTCCGGGTGAGGCGCTGGTCGGTGGCGAGTACACCACCGAAGATGCGGTGTCGGTGCAGCAACGCTTAGCGGATTTGCTGGTCTCGAAGGCCGAGTGCGTGGCGATGGAAGTGTCCTCCCATGCGCTCGATCAGTTTCGTGTCGAGGCGGTCCGATATCGCGTGGCGGCCTTCACTAATCTCACCCGAGATCACCTCGACTATCACGGCACGATGGAAAACTACGCCGCTGCGAAAGCGCGCTTGTTCGATTTGTCCCACTCGGGAGTTCGCGTGATCAATGTCGATGATACGCAGGGCGCACAGTGGGCTCTGCAGCAGGCGGCTCTCGGTCAGGCGCCGCTCGTGACGACGGCACGTACGAATGAAGGTCGCGAGATTGCAGAGCAGTGCGCAGCACGCCATGCAGCGACAGTGCGTATAGCGGCTCACGGCATCGAGCGACATGCGCATGGTTTGCGCTTCCGTTTGACCGACTCGAGCGCCGATATGCGCTCGACTGCGGGTGTCTCGATGGAGATCCCGCTGATTGGTGAATTCAACGTCGACAATGTGCTCATCGCTTACGGGGTCTTGCGCGCACTCGGTATCACGGCCGACGCGGCGCGCCGCGCTCTGGCCAACAGCAAGGCGCCCCCGGGACGCATGGAAGCGATGGTCATTGATAGCGGCGCGCTGGCTATCGTCGATTACGCTCATACGCCCGATGCGCTCGCCAAGGCGCTCGCTGCCGCTCGCGCCCATTGTGCGGGGCGTCTGCATCTCGTGTTTGGTTGTGGCGGCGATCGTGACATCGGCAAGCGCCCGATGATGGGTGAGGTTGCCGCGCGTCTTGCCGATCGGCTCATCGTGACTGACGACAACCCGCGCACGGAGGATCCAGCGAAGATCGTCGCCGATATTCAGCGCGGTATTGCTGCAAATCACGATGTGTTGACCGAGCACGATCGAGCAGTTGCGATACGCAAGGCTTTGCGGTCTGCGCGTGATGGTGATGTGGTCCTGATCGCCGGCAAAGGTCATGAGGATTACCAGATCGTGGGCAGCGAGAAGCGAGCCTTCAGCGACCAGGCAATCGTCAAAGAATTTATCCAGCGGGTGGCTGCCTAATGGCAACGCTAGCTCAATTCGCTGCAGACTGCGGCGGTGCGCTGCATGGCGAAGACCGCGATTACTCGAGCATCTGCATCGATACTCGCAAGCTGACGGTCGGTGAATTATTCGTTGCGCTGCGCGGCCCCAATTTCGATGCCAACGCCTTCATCGCCGAGGCGCAGAAACGCGGTGCAGCTGGTGCCGTTGCCGAAGCCGTATCTGCCGATGGTTTTCCAGTCATTCAGGTCGAAGATGGTCTCGTTGCGCTGCAACGGGCAGCCTGCGCTCATCGTGGTCGCTACGCGGGCATCTTGATCGGCGTCGCCGGCAGTAACGGCAAGACCACTACTAAGGAAATGCTCGCGAGCATCCTCTCGCGTCGTGCCCCGACGCTCGCCACCGCGGGCAATCTCAACAACCATATCGGTGTGCCTCTCACTTTGCTGCGTCTTGAGCCGCAGCATCGTCATGCCGTCATCGAAATGGGTGCCAATCATGCTGGTGATGTCACCGAGTTGGCCGGTTTTGCACAGCCCACCATCGGGCTTGTCACCAACGCCGGTGCCGAGCACTTGGAGGGCTTCGGCAGTCTCGAGGCCGCGGCGCGAGCCGAGGGCGAGTTGTTCGCGGCACTGCCGACTGACGGTGTGGCCGTGATCAATGCCGATGATCCATTTGCCGGAATGTGGCGCGAGATGACCGTGGCGCGCATCGTCACTTTCGGACTCGGTTCGAAAGTGGATTTTTCCGCACGCGACATCCATACCGCGACTGATCGACAGGGTTTCGTTACCCGTTTCGTGATGCATACGCCGCAAGGCATGGTGGATATCGAGCTCGCACTCGCTGGCAAGCACAACGTCATCAATGCGCTCGGTGCGGCAGCCGCAGCGGTCACGGCAGGCGCAACACTCGAACAGGTGGCTGCAGGTCTGGCCGCGATGCGAGCGGTAGCAGGACGCCTTCAGTGGCGCGGCACGACGATTGGAGCTTCACTGATCGACGACTCTTACAACGCGAATCCGAGTTCGATGCAGGCTGCTATCGATGTGCTCGCAAATCAGCCTGCGCGCCGTTGGCTCGTCATCGGCGATATGGGAGAGCTCGGTGATTTCGCGCTCGAAGCGCATCGAGAGGCCGGACGTTATGCGCGCGCTCACGGCGTCGAGCGCTTATTCGCCTTCGGATCGCTCGCGGCGCTCGCTGCCGAGAGCTTCGGCGCAGGCTCGACGCGGCATACCGATATTCAGGATTTGATCGCGTCGGTTCGAGCCGAACTCACGGCGGATATTTGCCTGCTCGTGAAGGGCTCTCGCTCCAATCGTCTCGAGCGCTTGGTGCAAGCCTTGAGCGGCGCTGCTGCCACGGGGACACACTGACATGTTGCTTTGGTTGACACAGGAATTCGCCGATACGCTGAGATTTCTCAACGTTTTCTCGTATCTCACGATGCGCGCGATTCTCGCCGCGCTCTCGGCGCTCGCCATCTCGCTACTAATCGGCCCCTGGATGATCGAGCGTCTCTCACGCTACCAGATTGGCCAGGTGATCAGAGAAGAGGGTCCGCAGACCCACTTTAAGAAAGCGGGCACGCCAACGATGGGCGGCTTGTTGATCTTAGTGGCGATCCTCGCCAGCACTTTGCTTTGGGCGGATCTTCGAAATCGCTTTGTCTGGGTGGTACTCGGTGTCACGGCCTTGTTTGGTCTCGTCGGCTTTTGGGACGACTATCTGAAGCTGATCAAAAAGAACAGCAGAGGCTTGATTGCGAGATACAAATATTTCTGGCAGTCGGTTGGTGGTCTCGCCGCCGCTCTTGTGCTCTGGTACACCGCAAAGTCGCCGGCCGACACCACGCTCTATCTGCCATTCCTGAAGAATTTCGCACTGCCTCTGGGTTTTGTCGGGTTCGTCGTGCTGACCTATCTCATGATCGTCGGTATGAGCAACGCCGTGAATCTCACCGACGGGCTCGATGGTTTGGCCATCATGCCGGCCGTGATGGTAGCTGCTGCGCTCGGTGTATTCGCGTACGCAAGTGGTAACGCGGTCTTCGCAAGCTACCTTGCCATCCCGGCGGTGCCGCAAGCAGGTGAGCTGTTGATCGTCTGCGCTGCATTGGTCGGAGCAGGGCTCGGATTTCTTTGGTTCAATACCTATCCTGCTCAGGTCTTCATGGGCGATATTGGCGCACTCGCGCTCGGTGCTGCACTCGGCACGATCGCCGTGATCGTGCGACAGGAAGTCGTTGTCCTTGTCATGGGGGGCATTTTCGTCCTCGAGACGGCATCGGTCATTCTGCAAGTCGCGTCGTTCAAGCTGACCGGCAAGCGTATTTTCCGCATGGCGCCGATTCATCATCACTTTGAGCTCAAGGGTTGGGCTGAGCCGAAAGTGATTGTGCGCTTCTGGATCATCACCTTCTTCTTGGTCCTTGCGGGTCTTGCGACCCTGAAGCTGCGGTGATCATGAGCCAGAGCACCGGCAACGCATTGATCGTGGGCCTCGGCAAGACCGGTGTGTCGGTCGCACGGCATTTGACTGCGCGTGGCTGGCAGCTCTCGGTCACCGATACGCGAGTCGATCCGCCGGGTGTCGGTGAGCTGAAACAAATCGCGCCGAAGGCGCGTTGTGGATTCGGTGCTTTCGATGCTGCACTGCTATCGAACGTCGATCTTGTCGTCGCATCGCCCGGTGTATCTGCGGCTGAACCGCTGTTGCAGTCGGCGCGCAGTCGCGGCATCGAGATTATCGGCGATATCGAATTGTTCGCGCGCGAGGTACAAGCGCCGGTGATCGGTATCACCGGAACGAATGGTAAGAGCACGGTGACCACGCTCGTCGGCCGGATGGCGGCGCGCGCCGGTGTTGCCGTCGCGGTGGGCGGCAATCTCGGAGCGCCTGCGCTCGATCTGCTCGCGTCCGGCACTCCGGAGCTATTTGTGTTGGAGCTGTCGAGCTTCCAGTTGGATACAACGTTCTCTTTGCGCCTGCGCGCAGCGACGGTGCTGAATGTCACGGAAGATCATCTAGATCGCTACGGCACGATGCAGGCCTATGCCGCTTCCAAAGCGCGGATTTTCGAACGTTGCGAGCATGCCGTGTTGAACCTCGATGATCCCTTGGTCGCCCGGATGTTGCCGTCAGGGTCTGCCGTGAGTGGTTTTTCAGTCGCATCCGTCTCGGGTGCGCGGTATCACCTGGCAACCGTGCAGGGTGCGAAGTGGTTGGCGATCGACGCCGAGCCCGTCATGGCGCTGCATGAAATGCGACTCGGTGGCTTGCACAATGCCGCCAATGCGCTTGCCGCCTTGGCACTTGGTGATGCGGCGGGTTTGCCGCGCGAGGCGATGCTCGCGGAGCTGCGCGAGTTTTCGGGCTTGCCGCATCGCTCGCAGTGGGTCGGCGAACACGCTGGTGTCCGATACGTCAACGATTCGAAAGGCACTAACGTGGGCGCTACGCTCGCGGCGGTCTGCGGCCACGAGGGTGGGTTGATCGTGATCGCCGGCGGCGATGGCAAAGGTCAGGATTTCTCGCCGCTGGCCAGTGCTTTCGCCGGCCGTGTGCGACACACGTTTTTGATTGGTCGAGACGCCGGTCGCATTGCAGAAGCGCTACATGGCATCTGTCCAGCCGACATCGTCGCGAGTCTTGATGAGGCAGTGCAACGTGCTGCGCAAGTCGCGGTACCTGGCGATACCGTTTTGATGTCACCGGCTTGCGCGAGCCTCGACATGTTTCGTGATTACGCCCAACGCGGCGACTTGTTCGCTGCAGCGGTGGGGAGACTGACCTGATGAGCACCATCGTATTACCGGGTCGTTCCGCCAGTCGCGGTACGGCAATCCACCTCGACACGGTCACCTTGATGCTCGTGTTCTCCATCGTGCTGCTCGGACTCGTGATGGTCAGTTCAGCGTCGATTTCGATTGCCAGTAAGGATGGCGGCGACGCGTTCTCCTATGTTGCTGCGCAGTTCACGACCATGCTGGTCGGTTGCGTGGCCGCAGCGTTGGTGTTCACCGTACGCACCGAACTGCTCGATAAGTTTGCGGTGCCCTTGCTCGGGCTTGCCGCACTGGCACTGGTGCTGGTGTTGATTCCCGGCATCGGTCATTCCGTCAACGGTGCTCGACGTTGGATCCGCATCGCGGGTATCAGCATCCAGGTTTCCGAAGTGGCGCGCGTCATCGTGCTCACGTTCATCGCAAGCTATGCCGTACGGCGTGAGGCGGAGTTGCGCACCAGTCTGATCGGGTTGATCAAGCCGCTCGCTGTCGTGGGCCTCTTCTTCATCCTGCTACTTGGCGAGCCGGACTTCGGTGCCGCCACGGTATTGGCGGCCACAGCATTCGGCGTGCTGTTCATTGCAGGTGCCCGTTGGCGCGATGTGTTGGGTCTTGCGGTAGTGGGCGGCGCCCTGATTGCGCTGGTCGCGGTGTCGTCCGAATACCGCCTGCGTCGTCTGACCTCATTCCGCAACCCGTGGGAAGATCCGTTCGACAGCGGCTTCCAGCTGACGCAAAGCCTCATCGCGATCGGTCGCGGTGGTTGGACGGGTGTCGGGCTTGGCGAGAGCGTACAGAAGTTGTTCTATCTGCCCGAAGCGCACACCGACTTCCTCTTTGCCGTACTGGCAGAAGAACTCGGCCTGATCGGCATCATCGTCACATTGCTGCTGTTCCTCGCATTGGCGTGGCGAGCACTCTTCATCGCCAAGCTCGCCAGTGACGCGGGTTTGAAGTTTCCGGCGTATCTCGCTGTGGGATTCGGCATCTGGTTAGCCATCCAGGCCTTCATCAACATGGGCGTGAACATGGGTGCGTTGCCGACCAAGGGTTTGACGTTGCCCTTCATGAGTTACGGTCGTTCGAGTCTGATCGCAACGCTGGCCTGGGTCGGTATCCTGCTTCGCGTCTATCACGAGGCGGTGCAGGCGACGCGCGGACGCGCAGCGATTTCTTTGCGTGAGGGCGCCGAGCGTACCGCACCACGTCGCGTGACAGGCGAGGTGCAAGAAGCATGACGGCACCTTGCGTCATGATCATGGCGGGCGGAACGGGCGGTCACGTCTTTCCAGCGCTGTCGCTTGCCGAATGGTTGCGACAACGTGGCTTTCGCATCGTCTGGCTTGGTACGCACCGCGGTATCGAATCACGTCTCGTGCCGGCGGCGGGCATTGATATCGAATGGATCGACATCGGTGGCTTGCGCGGCAAGAATCTCGGCACGTTGCTCGCTGCACCATGGCGTTTGGCGCGCGCACTGTGGCAGTCGTTGCGCGCTATTTGGCGCCATCGACCGGTCGTCGTGGTGGGGCTCGGCGGTTATGTCACAGGTCCCGGTGGTGTGGCCGCGCGTCTAGCCGGCAAGCCGCTCGTCATCCACGAGCAGAACGCCGTCGCTGGTTTCACCAATCGATTGCTCGCTAAATTGGCTACGCGTGTACTCGAAGGCTTCGAAGGTGGCTTTGCTGCTTCGGTCGGCGCCATCGCCGTCGGTAATCCGGTGCGGGAGGCATTTTTCTCACTACCTGTTCCTGCTGCGCGATTTGCAGGTCGCAGCGCCGCCATTCGCGTCCTCGTGATCGGCGGCAGTCAAGGGGCGCAACGCTTGAATTCTTTGGTTCCGAATGCACTTGCTCAATTGAAAGGTGAGTTTGACATCGAGATCCGTCACCAGAGCGGTGAGCGAGGCTTCGACTCAACCGTAGCGGCTTACCGTGACTCTGCAGTGTCTGCCGAGGTCACAGCATTCATCGATGACGTCGCCGCGGCCTATGCCTGGGCTGATGTCGTGATCTGCCGAGCGGGCGCGCTGACGGTAGCCGAAGTGGCAGCCGCGGGACTTGCCGCGATTTTCATTCCACTGCCGTCGGCGGTCGATGATCACCAAACCCGTAATGCTGAATTTCTCGTGACGCGCGGTGCAGCCATTCGTCTTGCCGAGCGTGGCCTCGATGCGACTCAGTTAGCCCACGCGCTGCGCGAGCTCGTGCGTGATCGGGCCGTGCTGCTGGGTATGGCGGAGAAGGCGCGAGGCCTCGCGCGTCCGGCAGCAACGCGCGAGCTCGGCGAATACTGCCTCGCGGCAGCGGGAGTCACGGCATGAATTCGATGGAGCGCATGCGGCGCATCAACACCATCCACTTCGTCGGCATCGGCGGAAGTGGTATGGGTGGTATTGCCGAGGTGTTGTTGAACCTGGGTTATCGGGTGCAGGGTAGTGACCTCAAGAAGAGCGCGGTGACACAGCGCCTCGAGGAACTCGGTGCGCACATCACTCAGGGTCATGCCGCTGAGAATGTCGCCGGCGCCGATGTGGTTGTCGTATCGACTGCCGTCTCGCAGGAGAATCCTGAGGTCGCTCGTGCCTTGCAGTTGCGCCTGCCGGTTGTGCCGCGCGCGGAGATGCTCGGCGAGTTGATGCGTTTCCGCTCGGCGATCGCCGTTGCCGGTACGCATGGTAAGACGACCACCACAAGCCTGATCGCCTCGGTACTCGCTGAGGGCGGCGAGGATCCGACATTCGTCATTGGGGGTCGTCTCAAAAGCGCCGGCACGAACGCGCGGCTCGGTGCGGGTCGCTACCTCGTCGCGGAAGCTGATGAGAGCGATGCCTCGTTCCTGCATCTGCAGCCGCTGATCTCGGTCGTTACGAACATCGATAACGACCACCTCGGCACGCACGACGGTGACTTCAATCGTTTGCGCCAGAGCTTCGTCGACTTTCTGCACAACTTGCCGTTCTATGGTCTGGCTGTGCTGTGTGTCGATGACGCCGAAGTGCGTGGCATCCTGCCGAAGGTCGGTCGTCCGATCACGACGTATGGCTTCGAGGCCAACGCCGATATCCGCGCCATCAACGTGCAGCGCCAAGGCTTGCAGACTTCGTATGAGGTCCTCCGTCCGGGCAAGACCAAGCCGCTCGCGATCACGGTGAATCTGCCGGGTCGACACAATGTCCTGAATTCTTTGGCAGCAGTCGCCGTGGCGAGTGAACTCGGTATCGACGATGCCGCGATCCAGCGTGCGCTCGCCAAGTTCCAGGGCGTCGATCGCCGCTTGCAGTTCATTGGAACGGTACCCGCGGGGCAAGGCGAGGCGGTGGTCATCGACGATTATGGTCATCACCCGACCGAAATCCGTGCGACGCTCGATGCCGTCCGACAGGCCTATCCGGGTCGGCGCGTGGTGCTCGCTTTCCAGCCGCATCGCTACACGCGTACGCGTGATCTGCTCGACGACTTCGCCGGTGTGCTCTCAAGTGCCGACGTGTTGCTCGTCAGCGAGGTCTACGCTGCGGGTGAAGCGCCGATTCCGGGTGCCGATGGCCGTGCGATTTGTCGTGCAGTGCGCAGTCGCGGTCACATCGAACCGGTATTCTTGCCGCGTATCGAAGAATTGGGCGATGTCCTTGCCGAGTTACTGCGCGCGGGCGATGTCGTTCTCGCGATGGGTGCCGGAACCGTCAGTGGCGTGGCCCATGATTTGCCACTGCGTCTGGGTGGACGCGCAGCTGGCCGGGAGGAGGGCAAGTGAGCGATCTCGAAGCCCGCTTCGCTGGTCGTCTGCATCGCCATGAGCCGATGTCGCGACACACCTCATGGCATGTCGGTGGCCCTGCGGATTGGTTTTTCGAGCCGCGCGATCGTGAGGATCTGGCGAATTTTCTGCGAGCCATTCCCGCTGATTTGCCGTTGTGGTGGGTCGGCCTGGGCAGCAATTTACTCGTGCGCGACGGCGGGCTGCGTGGTGCGGTGATCCTCACCCACGGTGCGTTCTCCAAACTCGAGCCACGTGCTGATGGGCTCATTTGGTGTGAGGCGGGCGTGCCATGCGCACGCATTGCTCGTCACTGCGTACGCTTGGGCTTGGGTCCGGCCGAATTCTTTGCTGGCATCCCGGGCACACTCGGTGGTGCGTTGGCGATGAACGCGGGTGCCTTCGGTGGCGAGACCTGGTCTCATGTGCGAGAAGTCGAAGTCATCGATCGTTCTGGAAATATCCGTTGGCGGGCTGCGGGCGAATATCGCGTCGCTTATCGTCACGTGACCGCGCCGGTGGCGGGTGAGGCTTTCCTCGGCGCGACGCTCGCTTTCGAATCGCGCCCCGCTAGCAACAACGATACGCTGCGTGATCTGTTGGTCGAGCGCAAAGCCAAACAGCCGATCGGCGAGTGGAGCTGCGGCTCGGTTTTCACGAATCCGATTGGCGATCATGCCGCGCGTTTGATCGAAAGTGCCGGACTCAAAGGTCGTCGTATCGGCGGCGCTTGCGTCTCGCCCAAGCACGCGAACTTCATCATCAACGAAGGTGAGGCCTCCGCGGCTGATCTCGAGCAACTGATCTGCGAAGTGCGCGACGTGGTCGAGGCTCGCTTCGGTGTGCGTTTGCAGACCGAGGTTCGGATCGTGGGGGAGGCAGCCTGATGCGCTCCATCACTGACGCGCGTGAATTCGGCAAGGTCGCCGTGTTGCTCGGCGGCTCCTCCAGCGAGCGCGAGGTCTCGTTGCGTTCCGGTACGGCGGTGCTCGCCGCTTTGCAGCGTCGCGGCGTCGATGCCGTGGCTTTCGATCCGAAAGAGCAACCGCTGATCTCGTTGCTAGACGATGGTATCGATCGGTCGTGGATCGCTTTGCACGGTCCGGGTGGTGAGGATGGCACGGTGCAAGGAGCGCTCGAATATCTCGGTGTGCCCTACACCGGCAGTGGCGTGCTCGGCTCGGCGATCTGCATGGATAAGTTACGCACGAAGCGTCTCGTCGCGGCCGTTGGTATCGCGACGGCCGACAGTGTCGAGCTGCGCGGACCAGAAGATTTCGAACTTGCTGTGCAGCGCCTCGGTTTGCCGATGATCGTGAAGCCGGCGACACAGGGATCGTCCGTCGGTATGAGCAAGGTCGATAGCGCTGCGCAATTGCCTGCCGCTTTCGCAGCCGCTATCGCCACCGATGGACAAGTTTTCGCAGAGCCTTGGCTTGTAGGTCCCGAGTACACGGTCGGAATTCTGCAAGGTGAGGCGCTGCCTGCGATCCGCATCGAGACACCCAACACCTTCTACGACTACGAGGCGAAGTATCTGCGTAACGACACGCAGTACCACTGCCCGGCGGGCCTCTCGCTCGAGGCGGAACGTCACATGGCCGCACTCGCACGCGGGGCCTTCGCCGCCGCAGCCGGTGAGGGTTGGGGTCGCGTCGATTTCATGATGGACGTCACCGGGCGTCCGCTGCTACTCGAGATCAATACGGTCCCGGGTATGACCGATCACAGTCTCGTACCGATGGCCGCGGCGGCTGCCGGTATCGATTTCGACACTTTGGTTTGGCGCGTGCTCGAGACGAGCTTCACGCGTCGACGTGGCACTTGAGGAGGCGCTGAACATGTTCGGAGCCGGTAAACCCCGTAATCGTCGTCGCCAGGAAGAGGGTCGATGGCAGTGGCCGGTCATCGATTGGCGTCGTTGGATCTACAGCTTGGCTGGTGTCGCGGTGATCGCGGCCTTTGGCGGCATGATCGTGATTGCGCTCGATCAGCCAATCGATCGTGTCACAGTGCAGGGCCGCTTCCAGCGCGTGTCGCCGATGGATGTCGAGCAGGCTGTGCGCGATCGTTTACACGAGGCCGGTCTCGTATCGGTGAATCTCGCCACGCTACAGCGCGCGATCGAGGAACTGCCGTGGGTCGATACGGCCAGCGTCGCAAGGCAGTGGCCACGCGGCTTGACGGTGCAGATCACCGAGCAAGTCGCGGCAGCGCGTTGGGGCGCCAACGGTTTGCTCAATGCGCGCGGCGAGTTGTTCTTGAGCGAGGCGCGCTTCATTCCACCCGAATTGCCGCGACTGACGGGGCCAAACGGTGCCGAGGGTCTCGTCGCGCAGCGCTACTTCGCGATTCAGGGGCGCCTGATCGAAGGCGGTGTGCGCATCGTCGCGCTTCGTCTCGATGCGCGTGGCGCCTGGGAAATCGATCTCGACAATGGTGTGAAGGTTCGTCTCGGTCGTCGACAGGTCGATGAGCGATTCGATCGTTTCGTCGCCGCTGCCTTGCGCCTCGTCGTGCAGCGTGGCGCCGAGATGGCCTACGTTGACATGCGTTACACGAATGGCTTCGCGGTGGGTTGGCGCGGTGGCACCAAGGTCGCGGCGGTCGACGAATTCGACGAAACCTCTGAAGGCTGATTACACGGAACGGCAGCGAATATGGCGAAGAAAACGGACAGACAGCTCATCGTCGGATTGGACATCGGCACCTCCAAGGTGGTGGCGTTGGTGGGCGAGATCGCCGCCGATAACAGCATCGAAATCATCGGCATCGGTTCGCAGCCCTCGCGTGGCTTGAAGCGTGGGGTGGTTGTGAATATCGAGTCGACCGTGCAGTCGATCCAGCGTGCCGTCGAAGAGGCGGAGTTGATGGCCGGTTGCGAAATCCACTCCGTCTTTGCCGGTATTGCGGGCAGCCATGTTCGCAGTCTTAACTCGCATGGTGTCGTGGCTATCCGCGACAAAGAAGTGCAGCAGGTCGACGTCGAACATGTGATCGATGCGGCCAAGGCGGTCGCGATCCCGGCCGATCAAAAAATCCTGCACGTGTTGCCGCAGGAATTCATCATCGACGGACAAGAAGGTATCCGCGATCCGGTGGGCATGTCCGGCGTGCGTCTCGAGGCGAAGGTGCACATCGTCACGGGCGCCGATAGTGCCGCCCAAAATATCGAGAAGTGTATTCAGCGCTGTGGTCTCGCCGTCGATGACATCGTGCTCGAGCAGTTGGCATCGAGCTACGCCGTGCTGACGGAAGATGAGAAAGATCTCGGTGTTTGCATCGTCGATATCGGTGGTGGCACGACCGACATTGCCGTGTTCTCGCATGGTGCGATCAGGCACACCGCTGTCATTCCAATCGCGGGCGATCAAGTCACCAACGACATCGCTGTGTCCATGCGTACGCCGACGCCGAGTGCAGAGGAAATCAAGCTTCGCTACGCCTGTGCGCTCTCGCAACTCGCCAACTCGGACGAGACGATCGAAGTGCCAAGCGTGGGCGATCGTCCGGCGCGACGTCTGGCTCGTCAGACTCTGGCTGAGGTGGTCGAGCCGCGATACGAAGAGTTATTCGCGCTCATCCAGGAGGAACTGCGTCGCAGTGGCTTCGAGGAAGTCATCGCGGCGGGCATCGTGCTGACCGGTGGTAGCGCCAAGATGGAAGGCGCCATTGAGCTCGCCGAAGAGGTTTTCCACTTACCGGTGCGCTTGGGTGTGCCAGCCGGTGTACGTGGCATCGCCGATGTCACTAGCAATCCGATACACGCGACGGGCGTCGGCCTGTTGCTCTATGGCCGCGATCACACCGTGCCAGGTCAGCGTAGCCGCGCCATTGCCGGCGGCGCGCGCAGCATGGTCGACCGTATGAAGAATTGGTTCCAGGGAAATTTTTGATCTTTCGATATTCACGACACAGGAGCGACTCAACATGTTCGAACTGATGGATGCTTACAGCCAAAGCGCGGTAATCAAGGTTCTCGGCGTTGGCGGCGGCGGCGGTAACGCGGTCTCCCACATGGTGCAATCGGGAATCGAAGGCGTGGACTTCATGTGCATCAACACCGATTCACAGGCGTTGAAAAACTCCAACGTCAAGACCGCGCTGCAGATCGGCTCGAACATCACCAAGGGTCTCGGCGCCGGTGCGAACCCGGATGTCGGTCGCCAAGCTGCGATGGAAGATCGTGATCGCATCATCGAGTTGATCGAAGGTTGCGACATGCTGTTCATCACCGCAGGTATGGGTGGTGGTACCGGTACGGGCGCTGCGCCGGTCGTTGCGCAGATCGCCAAGGAACTGGGCATTCTCACGGTCGCGGTCGTGACGCGTCCGTTTAACATGGAAGGCAACAAGCGTTCCGTCGTTGCCGATATGGGCATGAGCGAGCTTGCCAAGCATGTCGATTCGCTCATCACTATTCCGAACCAGAAGCTCCTCACGGTGCTCGGACCGAAGACGACGCTGCTCGATGCTTTCAAGAGCGCCAATGGCGTGTTGCAGGGTGCCGTGCAGGGCATCGCCGAGCTCATCACCCGCCCGGGTCTCATCAACGTGGACTTCGCCGACGTGCGCACGGTGATGAGCGAGACCGGCATGGCGATGATGGGTTCAGGTCACGCGAGCGGTGAAGATCGCGCACGCGTCGCCGCTGAAATGGCCGTCTCGTCGCCGCTGCTCGAAGATGTCAATCTGTCGGGCGCTCGCGGCATTCTCGTCAACGTCACTGCGGGTATGGACCTCGGCATCGGCGAGTTCGAGGAGGTCGGTAATATCGTCAAGGAATTCGCTTCCGAAGATGCGACCGTTGTCGTCGGTACCGTCATCGATCCGAACCTCAGCAACGAGCTACGCGTCACGGTTGTCGCAACCGGCCTCGGTCGTCCGCAGATCCAGGTGGCACCGGTGTCGGCACCCACGGCTACCCGCAGCACTGGCATTCGCGGTGAAGGTGTCGCCCGTCCGGTGCGTCGTCCGTTCGCCGTGGGTTCGGATTACGCCAAGCTGGAAGTGCCGGCGATCGAGCGTCTGAAGGCCGCGGCTGGCGATGGCCTCGTTCACAGCGCCGAGCCGGTCGAAGACATCCTCGATATTCCGGCGTTCTTGCGTCGGCAGGCCGACTGACCGCCTTTGAGATAAGATTCGCCTCCGTCGTGATCGGGCGGCGTACCGAGCCTCGGTGCGCCGCCTGATTCGGAAGAAATCATGGTTGGTCAAAGAACTCTCAAGAACATCATGCGGGCAAGCGGTGTGGGCTTGCACACCGGTAAGCGCATCCTGATGACGGTGCGACCGGCTGCCCCCGATACCGGCATCGTGTTCCGTCGGACCGATTTGCCTGAGCCGGTCGATATCCCGGCTCGCGCCGAGAATGTCGGTGAGACCATGCTCGGAACGGTGCTCAGTAAAGGCGATGTGAAAGTGTCGACCGTCGAGCATTTGTTGTCGGCTTTTGCGGGTCTCGGTATCGACAACGCGCTCGTCGAAGTATCCGGACCCGAAGTACCGATCATGGATGGCAGCGCAGGACCGTTCGTGTTTCTGCTGCAGTCAGCGGGTATCGAAGAGCAGCGTGCGCCGAAGCGTTTTATCCGCATCAAAAAGAGCGTGCAGGTCGAAGACGGCGACAAATGGGCGCGTTTCGACCCATTCGATGGCTTCAAGGTGAACTTCGAGATCGAGTTCAATCATCCGATTTTCAAACGTCGCGCCCAGCGTGCGACCATGGATTTTTCGACCACATCGTTCCTCAAAGAAATCAGTCGCGCGCGCACTTTCGGCTTCATGCGTGATCTCGAGTTCATGCGCTCGCGCAACCTCGCACTCGGGGGCAACCTCGATAACGCCATCGTGCTCGATGATTCGAAAGTATTGAACGAGGGTGGCCTGCGTTACGAGGACGAGTTCGTCAAACACAAGATCCTCGATGCGATTGGCGATTTGTATTTGCTCGGCTTCTCACTGATCGGCGAATTCACGGCCTTCAAGTCGGGTCACGGTCTGAACAACCGTCTGCTGCGTACCGTGCTCGCCGATCCGGCCGCTTGGGAGGCCGTGGTATTCGAGCGTCCGGAGGACGCGCCGATTTCTTACGTGCGACCGCCCGCACTGGCGGCAGCCGGCTGAATCCGCACCAGCGATTTTTTCAACGACGCGTCTCGCGCCACGATGGCGCCCCAGTGTTCAGCCAGCGCGTAGCGTAAGCGGGCCGACCAGGCCGCATTGGCGGCGTGCAGTGTCAGACAACCTTCTCGCACACTCACTTGAGTCACGGCGCCGGCGAGTTCCTCGCCCCACAGCGACGCTAGAAAGCCCTTCCAGTCCTCAACGTGGTGCGCTGACGCCGCGAGCCGCTGTTGACTGAGGCCGGCCTTAGCCAGCAAGTCCTTGATCTCCAAGGGCTTTCCTCGCGGGCGTGCCGAGCCTGTCGCCGTTTTGGCCGATTTTGGGTTGTTTCGCACAGTCGATTTGGGCATAGTCCCCGGCCTGTTCGGGCCGTCGACCCGTCTAGCGACGCGAGTATCGCATCGCAAGGGTCTGTCGGCGATCTTCTCTCCCGCCGCAATCGGGGGCCTGCGTATGAGATTGATCGTATTTGCGCGCCGCGCGGCTGGCGCATCCCGCATCGACTTGTCTGGTCGTTTGGTGATCGCCACGGCCGTTGTCGTGCTGGTTTCCGTCATGGCGGGCGCTTTTTACGCCGGTGTTCAACTTGGCTCCGGCGCAATTCTGGATTCGACCACCCCGGGCGGCATCGCTCGCTCGGCGCTGCAGCAGAAGCGGGAACTCGAGGATTTGCGCGCGCGTGTGCAGGAGCGCATCGATGTGCTCTCGGCGCGCGTCGGCCAGGCCAACGCGCAACTCGTGCGGCTCGACGAGCTCGGCAAGCGGCTGGTTGAGATGGCCAACATCGATTCACGCGAATTCGACTTCGGCTCGCCGGTCGCGATGGGTGGTCCGGAACTGCCGGGGGAGCCCGCCGCTGCACCCGATCTGACCTCGATGATCGATGCACTCGAGTCGCAACTGGCTTCGCGCGATGTGCAGTTGGGTGTGCTCGAGAGCCTAATTTTACAGCGAGATTTACGCCGTCAGACGCTGCCCGATGGGCGTCCTGTGCGCCAGGGTTATCTGTCTTCGGGTTTCGGTACTCGGCAAGATCCTTTCACCGGGCACGGCACTTGGCACCTCGGGGTGGATTTCGCTGGCAATGAAGGCGATCCGGTGATTTCGGTCGGTGCCGGTGTGGTGACGTACGCAGGCGATCGTAGCGGCTACGGTCTCGTGGTCGATGTCTCCCACGGGGACGGCTTCGTGACTCGCTACGCGCACAATCGTGATCTGAAGGTTCGGGTCGGCGATGCCGTCACCCGTGGGCAACAGATTGCTGCCATGGGCTCGACGGGCCGTTCCACCGGTCCGCACGTGCATTTCGAGGTTCTTCGTAACGGGCGTCACGTCAACCCGCTTGCCTATATCGACCGTTGACGCCGGTTGTTGAACCATTCGACCTGCCGACCGTCAAACCGTAAAATGGCGGTTTTACCCGCAAGGTCCACTACTCCGTGCTGAATTTCCTCACCCGTATTTTCGGCAGCCGCAACGAGCGGCTGCTGAAGGCCATGTCCCGTGAAGTGCGTGCAGCCACCGCCTTCGAGCCCGCGCTGCAAGCGCTGAGCGACGACGCCCTGAAGGCCAAGACCGAGGAGTTCCGTTCCCGTCTCGCTGCCGGCGCCACACTAGATCAGCTGCTGCCAGAGGCATTTGCCGTCGTCCGCGAGGCGTCCCGACGCGTGCTCGGCATGCGGCACTTCGACGTGCAGTTGATCGGTGGTATGGCGTTGCATCGCGGGCGTATCGCCGAGATGCGTACCGGTGAAGGCAAAACTTTGATGGCGACCCTGCCGGCCTACCTGAATGCGTTGCCCGCTGAGGGCGTACACGTCGTCACCGTCAATGAATACCTCGCGCAGCGTGATGCCGATTGGATGGGGCCCGTCTATCGCTTCCTCGGTTTGTCGGTCGGCGTCATTCGTAATTCGCAGAGCGCCGAAGAAAAGCGCGCTGCCTACCGTTGTGACATCACTTACGGCACCAACAACGAATTCGGTTTCGACTACTTACGCGATAACCTGGCCTTTCGTCTTGAGGATCGCGTGCAGCGTCAACTCGCGTTCGCGATCGTCGACGAAGTCGACTCAATCCTCATCGATGAGGCCCGTACGCCGCTCATTATCTCGGGGCCTGCCGAAGAGGGTACCGACACCTACGTCGCCATTAACAACCTCGTTCCCCGTCTCGAGCGTGGCGAGACGATCGAGAAAACGGCGACCTCCGCGTTTTCTGCTGCCGAGACCGACTCAACGGGCGATTACACGGTCGATGAAAAGCAGCGTCAGGTGCATTTGACCGAAGTCGGTCACGAGAAAGTCGAAGCGCTGATGATCGAGGCGGGTTTGCTGCGTGATGGCGAGAGTCTTTACGATCCGGCGAACATTCGTTTGATGCATCACCTGAATGCGGCACTGCGTGCGCACGCGATCTACAAGCGTGATGTGGAATACATCGTCCGCGGCGGCGAGGTGATCATCGTCGATGAGTTCACCGGTCGTACCATGCCGGGCCGCCGCTGGTCCGATGGCCTGCATCAGGCCGTCGAAGCCAAAGAGGGTGTCCGCGTTCGCGAAGAAAATCAGACCATCGCGTCGATCACTTTCCAGAACTATTTCCGACTCTATAAGAAGCTCTCGGGTATGACCGGCACGGCCGACACCGAGGCTCCCGAGTTCATGCAGATCTATGGCCTCGAGGTGAACGTCATCCCGACGCACCGTCCGATGGTTCGTAAGGATCACGCAGATCTCGTGCACTTGACCCAGGCCGATAAATTCAAGGCGATCGTCGAGGATATTCGCGATTGTGCGAGTCGGTCGCAGCCGGTGTTGGTCGGTACCACCTCCATCGAAACTTCGGAATTGCTCTCGCGTGTTTTGAAGCAAGAGAACATCGCGCACGAAGTGCTCAATGCGAAGCAACACGAGCGCGAAGCGCAGATCGTCGCGCAAGCTGGGCGCCCGGGCGCGGTCACCATCGCCACCAACATGGCCGGCCGTGGCACCGATATCGTGCTTGGCGGCAGCCTCGAAGCTGAGTTGCACGCCTTGCCGGATACGGCGACCCCAGCCGATCGCGAACGCGTGAAGAGTGAGTGGCAGGCGCGACATGATCAGGCGCTTGCCGCGGGTGGCTTGCACATCATCGGTACCGAACGACACGAGTCGCGTCGCATCGATAACCAATTGCGTGGTCGCTCCGGTCGTCAAGGTGACCCGGGCTCCTCGCGCTTCTATCTTTCGATGGAAGATAACTTGATGCGTATCTTTGGTGATCCGAACTTCACCAAGCGGCTGTTATCTGCCGCTGGCATGAGGGAAGGGGAGGTCATCGAGAGTCGCATGCTGAGTCGTCGCATCGAGATGGCGCAGCGCAAAGTCGAGTCGCACAACTTCGACATTCGCAAGCAGTTGCTGCTGTTTGACGACGTGGCGAATGATCAGCGCAAAGTGATCTATCAGCAGCGCACCGAAATCATGGGTGCTGCGGATACGGCGACCGCCGTACGAGGTATTCAGGAAGATGTGCTCGCGCGTGTGCTCGACGAGGCACTGCCGCGCAACGTGCCGCACGAAGATTGGGATCTCGACGGTTTGCGCGACAGTATCCGCAAGGATTTCGCGACCGATGTCGATCCGAAGGGTTGGCTCGCGGCTGAGCCCGATCTCGACGAGCCAAGCTTACGCAAGCGTCTGCAAGACGCAGTCGCCGCCAACTACAACGCGAAAGCGGAGCGTTATGGCGCCGAGCTCATGCATCAGCTTGAGAAAGACATCATGCTGCGCACGCTCGATCAGCATTGGCGCGAACATCTGGCCGCAATGGACTATCTGCGCCAGGGCATTCACCTGCGCAGTTACGCGCAGAAAGACTACCGCTACGAGTATAAGCGTGAGGCCTACGAGCTCTTCAGCAGCATGCTCGATCGCGTGAAGTTCGATACGGCATCTGTGTTGATGCGTATCGAAATTCGCAGCGAAGCGGACCTACAGCGCGAAGAGGAAGAGCGCCAGCGTCGCTTGCTCGCTGCTTTGCAGGCGCAGCATGCGGAGGCGCAGTCCGCCCTCGCGGCGCCGGACGCCGGCGCAGCCGAGCAGGGGCCGCCGCCCTCGGCTATTCCGCAGGTTCGTGCCGAGCGCAAAGTGGGTAGAAACGAACCCTGTCCCTGCGGGTCGGGTAAGAAATACAAGAGCTGTCACGGCGTCTTACAGGCCTGACGGCGCATTGAGCTGATTCGATGCGCGTGGTTGCCGGAGCCCTGTTGGATCCGACCGGGCTCGTTTTGATCGCACAGCGTCCGCCGGGCAAGGTTCTCGCGGGTCGATGGGAATTTCCCGGTGGCAAGCTTGCCCCCGATGAAACGCCAGCCGAGGCGCTGCAACGTGAATTGCGCGAAGAGCTTGGCATCGAAGTGTCTAGCTTCGAATGGGTGCTCGACATCACCCCGGCGCCCGATCAAAAACCGCTCACGCTGCACTGTTTCGTCGTCACCGATTATCACGGTAAACCACAGCCTCTCGATGGACAGGGTCTGAAGTGGGTATCGATCGACGAGTTGCACGCGCAAGACATCCTCGAAGCGGACCAACCTTTCATCGAGGCTTTGCAGCGTCGTTTTGGGCGCGCAAGATAGAAGTCGGGTTTTGATGAATGATGGTGATTGAAGTGGCTACCGGTGAACTGATCGAAGTGCGCAATCCGCGCAGCGGCGAGATCGATTATCGCTTCCAGGCGCCGAGCGACCTCGAGCTCGCGACAACGCTCGATCGATTGCGTAGCGCGCAACGCATCTGGGCGGCACGACCCTTGGCTGAGCGCATCGAGATCTTGCGCCGCTGGCGCAGCGAATGGGTGGCGCGACAAGCCGAGATCGCCCGCGCCCTCTCAATCGATACGGGGCGCTATCTCATCGCCACCAGCGAAGTGCAGTCCGTCACCGGCATGATCGACCGTTGGACCAATCTGGTTCCGACCCTGGCGGCGGAAGAAGAGTTGCGTTCGGCGACGTTGCCGACGATCAGCTATCGATCGCAGTACGTGCCCTACGGTCTCGTCGGCATCATCAGTCCCTGGAACTTTCCCGTGTCGCTGTGCTTCATCGACGCGGTACCGGCTTTACTCGCCGGCTGCGCGGTGTTCGTCAAGCCGAGTGAAGTGACGCCGCGTTTCGTGGCGCCTGCGATGCAGTCGATTGCAGCCGTCCCAGAGCTCGCCGCCGTGTTCCACATCCAGCCCGGTGGTCGGCCCACAGGTGAGCAGTTGGTCGAGCGGTCCGATGTCGTGTGCTTCACAGGCAGCGTCGCTACGGGACGGCAAGTGGCTGCGAATGCGGCACGGCATTTCATTCCGGCGTTTCTCGAGTTGGGCGGTAACGATCCGCTGATCATCACCGCCTCGGCCGATCTCGAACGGGCGACCGATGTTGCGTTACGCGCAACCTGTCTCGCCACCGGTCAGGCGTGTCAAAGTCTCGAACGTGTCTACGTGGATCGTCGAATCTTTGATGTCTTCGTGAAGCGCCTCGTCGAAAAGGCGAGCGCGATTGCGCCCAATTGGCCGGATATCCACTCAGGCACCATCGGGCCGTTCATTTTCGGTAAGCAAGCCGATACGGTGGCCGCGCAGTTGGCCGATGCCGTGGCCAAGGGCGCCAAGGTACTCTGTGGCGGTCAGATCGAAGATCACGGTGGCAAATGGTTGCGACCGACGGTGCTCGTCGACGTCCATCACGGCATGCAGATCATGAGTGAAGAGACCTTTGGTCCGGTGATTCCGGTGATGCCGTTCGATCGTATCGAAGAGGCCATCGAGCTCGCTAACGAGGGTGTCTATGGTCTTTCCGCCGGCGTGATCGCGGGCAGCCTAGAGGAGGCCGAGGCCATCGGCCGCCAGATTGATGCCGGCGGCATTAGCCTCAACGACGGTTCGCTGACAGCGATGTGCCACGAGATGGAAAAACACTCCTTCAAACTCTCTGGTATGGGCGGATCGCGCATGGGGCCAGCCGGGTACCTGCGCTTCTTTCGTCGCAAAGTGCTCATCCGTCAGCACGGACAACCGGCTACCATGGCGAACATTGCCGAAGACAACATTAAGGAAACGCGATCATGAGCATGCAAGAACCTGGTCTGCCGGAAATCAAACTCGAAACCGACAGCCTCTACCGCGAGGACGTTTTTACCGATCGTCGTGCCGGCACGGTCCGTCGCATGACACCGGTGTTGCCTGATGGTTCGGCGGACGCCTCGCGCCCCGTGATCTACATGGGGCAGACTCAGTTGATGACACCGGGCGGTGTGTTGCCGCTCGGATTCGAGATCGAAGCTCCCGATCTTGCGACCGCCATCGAGCGCTTCCCGGAAGCGGTGCGTCGTGCTCTCGAAGAGGCGATCGAAGAGGCGCAGCAAATGCGTCGGGAGGCGGCCTCACGCATCGTCGTTCCCGAGGGTGGTGCGGCGCTCGGTCAGAGCCTCGGCAGCAAGATCAAGATGCCCTGAAGATCGAGTCGTCGCCATCGGCGACGCGTTGATAGACGACGTCGAACTCGTCGGCATTGCGTAGCGTGACCTTCAGGTCACGCAACAAGCCATCGTGCAGATCGTAGATCCAGCCATGGACCTGCAAGGGTTTGCCTGCATCCCAAGCATTTTGGGCGATCGTCGTTTGGCCGACGTTCAGAACTTGCTCGATCACGTTGAGTTCGCACAATGCTCTTAGGCGCTGCTCTTCGGTCGGTAGCTTATCGAGCCTCGTACGATGCTTCTTCATGACGTCTTGCACGTGGCGTAGCCAGTTGTCGATCAGCCCCAAGCGCGTGTTCTGCCACGCCGCCTGCACGCCACCGCAGCCATAGTGACCACAGACGATCACGTGCTCGACTTGTAGGGCATCGACGGCATACTGCAACACCGACAAACAATTGAGGTCGGTGTGTACCACGACATTCGCGACGTTGCGATGCACGAAGAGCTCGCCAGGTAACAGGCCTACGATTTCATTGGCGGGTACGCGACTGTCCGCGCACCCGATCCAAAGAAAGTCCGGTGATTGTTGGCCGACGAGCTTTTCGAAGAACTGCGGATCTTCCGTCGTCATGCGCTCGGCCCAGCGACGATTGCTTTTCAGCAGTGGACTCAGCGGCGGCATGGGGTGTTCTCCTGCAACGTGCGCGCGAAGAACCGGGCAACGGTGTCATACCCGTGGGGTCCGGTGTTCGGGAAACGCATCAAGGCGTGCTTGCTGCCGGGATAGGGCATGACCTCGAAGGGTTTGCGAAGATCTTGAAGGGTCTTGAAAAGCGCCGTGCTATGCGTGAAGAGCACGTTGTCGTCCGCCATACCGTGCATCACCAGTAAGCAGCCGCGCAGCTGCTGTGCATGCGTCATGACCATGCCATCACGATAACCCTCAGGATTATCCGCAGGTGTACTCATGAATCGCTCGGTGTAGTGCGTATCGTAAAGGCGCCAATCGGTGACGGGTGCCCCGGCGACACCCGCAGTGAAATAGTCCGGTGCGCGCACCATCGCCATCAAGGCCATGTAGCCGCCGTAGCTCCAACCGAACACGCCTACACGGCGTGCATCGACGTACGGAAGGCTGCGCAGGAACTCGACGCCACGCACCTGATCTTCGATTTCGATACTGCCCATGCGGCGGTAAAGTGCGCCTTCAAAGGTCGTGCCGCGGAAGCCGCTGCCACGGTTATCGAGTGTGAACACCAGATAGCCCTGCTGCGCGAGGTATTGGCGGAAGAAGCCTTCGTTGCCGCGTGGGAAACCACCCCACGCGTTGCGCACGCGTTGATTGCCCGGGCCGCCGTAGACATCGACGATGACGGGGTAGCGCTGGGTTGGATCGAAATTGATCGGCTTGATCAGTTGGTAATAAAGCGTCTGGCCATCCTCCGCCTGCAGCGTGCCGAACTCCGTGCGCTGATGGGCCGCACGAAACGGTGCATAGGGGTGCGATGCGTCGAAAGTGTTCGGCACTAGCACGTCGATCACACGTCCGTCGGTGCGCCGCAATGTGAGCGAGGTCGGTGTATCCGGGTTCGAGTACGTATCGAGCCAAAGTTGCCCGTTGCTCGAGAGCACACTCGAATGCCAACCGGCTGTCGTGCTCACGCGCTGAATGCTCTTCTCCACCTCGAGGGGTTCGCTGCTGCCGTCGAGAGGTGCGCTGTAGAGATGCCGCTCGAGTGGCGTGTCGCGATTAGCGGTGAAATAGACGAGACCGCGTTTCTCGTCCACGGCTTCGAGCGCGCGCTCACCGGCATCTCCGACGACCATCCAGTTTCCCGCGGTCAACGGACGGATCAACCGACCCTCTAAATCGTACAGATACAGATGCTTGTATCCGGATCGTGCGGACGCCCAGATGAAGGCAGGTCGCGACTTGAGGAAGGTTAATTCCTCGTAGAGATCGATCCAGGTCTCGCTTCGCTCTTCGAGCAACCGCTTGGCTGTGCCGGTCGCGACATCGATCCGCAGCAATTCGAGAAACTGCTGATCGCGTGCTTGGCGCTGCACCGCGAGCGATTGCGAGTCCGGCAGCCAGTTGACGCGTGCGAGGTAACCGTCGCCCGCCGACGCTGCGGATAGTTCACGCGCTTCGATACCCCGATTCGTCAAGGTCGCGACGAAAAGGTCTACCTTGGCATTGGCTCTACCAGCGGCTGGATATCTTTGACGAATGACCTTGACCGTCTCGGCATAGATTTCAAAGCGTTCGACTTCATCGACCGGTGACTCATCGACGCGGGTGTAGGCGAGCTTCGTTTCGTCGGGTGACCACCAGTAGCCCGTGCTTCGATCCATCTCCTCCTGCGCGATGAACTCGGCCATGCCGAAAGAGAGGACGCCGGCGCCACCCTGCGTGATCGCGCGTTCCTCGCCGGAGGTGAGATCGATGACGTAGAGGTTTTGCTCGCGTACGAAACTCACGTAACGCCCGCGCGGTGAGAAACGCGCGTCGGTCTCGGCGGCAGCCGTTTCTGTCAAACGACGCACTGCGCGATCGGCAGCGACCGTCAGATCGTAGAGATACAGATCGCCATTGAGCGGAATGAGCAGACGACGCGAGTCGGCAGAGAAATCGTATTCGACGATGCCCGACAGTGAGGAGGTGCGTGCTCGCTCGCGGCGGGCTTCTTCTTCGGGCGAGAGCGCGGCTTCCTGGGGTACCAGCGCAGCGGAATCGACTAACAAACGACTCTGGCGGCGCGTCGTGTCGTAGGCCCAGATATCGAGACGATCCTTGTTGCTGGCTTTGCCTTGCAGATAGGTGACGAGCTTGCCATCGGGCGAGAAGCGCGCGCCACGCAGCGAGGCCCCCGAGAGGTCTGGTGCGGCAAAAATACGCTCGATCGTCAGTGATTCTGCAGCGAAGGAGGTCAACGGCAGCAATGCTGCCAGCAGCGCCCAAAGCGAGCGCCCAGCGCGAGTGGTGGGCATGAACAACCAGCCTCCAGTAACATCAGCAACCCCGGCTCGCAGTTTAAGAGAGGAACATGCTGCATCGCCACTTCATCGGCCTCGCGGCCACTTTCGGGATCTTCTTCATGTCTGGCAATGTCACTTTGGCCAAGGATCTTGCATACCCCGCCGTCGAACGCGGTGATGTCATCGACACGTACCACGGTGTACGCATCGCCGATCCGTATCGTTGGTTGGAGAACCCGGAGACCCCTGCGACACGTGAGTTCGTGCAACGGCAGAATGCTTTCGCTGAGCCGCTACTTGAGGCCTTGCCGCAGCGGCCCTGGATTCGCTCGCGTCTCGAGGCACTTTGGAATTACGAGCGTGTGGGCGTGCCGCGCAAGAAGGGCAGTCACTATTTCTTCCTGCGTAACGATGGCCGCCAAAACCAGAGCGTGCTGTACGTTGCCGATTCACTCGAGGCAACACCGCGAGTGTTGTTCGATCCGAATGCAACTCGCGATGATGCGACGGTGGCACTGGCGCGTTTCGAGCCCTCGCCCGATGGCAAACTGCTCGCCTACTCGCTCTCCGATGGCGGCACCGATTGGGAGATCTGGAAGTTTCGTCGCGTCGCCGATGGCGTTGATCTGCCGGATGAATTACGTCAGACGAAATTTTGGGAATTGAGCTGGGCCGCTGACGGCTCAGGTGTGTACTACAGCCGTTACCCTGCTCGAGCTGATGATCCGGCGCGCGGTGACGACCAAGGCCAACCGACGGTGTATTTCCATCAGCTCGGCACCGCTCAAGCTGACGATAAGTTGGTCTACCGCGTCACCGACCATCCGACGCGTGCGCCGTCGGCGTCGTTGGCCGAGGATGGAAATTGGCTGTTCATTTCGCTATTCGATGGCTATCGCGCCAACGGTATCGAAGCGATCGACAAGCGCGTCGCCGGTGCAAAGCCGAAAACTATTTTTGGCGCATGGGACGCTCGCTACACGATCCTCGGCAACGAGGGCGACACGCTCTTTGTGCAAACGACCAACGCCGCCCCGCGCGGTCGCATTATTGCGGTCGACATCAATAACCCGCAGCCGTCCGCCTGGCGTGAGCTCGTACCGCAGTCGGATCTGGCTATGGACGAGGCGAGTTATGTCGGTGGTCATTTGATCGTTCGCTACGTGCGCGATGCGCACGGCGTCGCGAAGCTCTTTGATCGTGATGGCAAAGCCAAGGGTGAAGTCGACGTGCCCGGCATGGGCACGATCGCGGGCTTCGGGGGTGGCGCCAAGGATGACGAAACCTTCTTTGCTTACGCCGACTACTTGAGTGCAGGGCAGGTGATGCGCCTCGATCTGCAGACCCTCAAAACCTCGGTGTTCCGAGAGCCCAAGATAGCCGCGGATACCACGCCTTATGAAACTCGGCAGGTGTTCTACCGCAGCAAGGACGGCACCCGAGTCCCGATGTACATCACGCAACGTAAGGGCGCTCCGCGCGACGGCAAGGCGCCGACCTTGCTGTATGGGTACGGTGGTTTCAACGTGTCGATCACCCCAGCCTTCAGGCCATCCGTGATCGCTTGGCTCGAGATGGGTGGTACGTACGTCGAGGCCAATTTGCGCGGCGGCGGCGAATATGGCGACGCGTGGCACGAGGCGGGTACGAAGACTCGCAAACAGACTGTGTTCGACGATTTCATCGCGGCGGCGGAATATCTCGTTGCGGAGAAGATCACGTCGCCCGCGCAGCTGGCGATCTCAGGTCGCAGCAATGGTGGCTTGCTGGTCGGCGCGACGCTGCTGCAACGACCGGATTTGTTTGCCGCTGCGCTCCCGGCCGTCGGTGTACTCGACATGCTGCGCTATCACACGGCGAGTGCGAACGCGCGGCAGTGGTCCTCCGATTATGGTCTTTCGGAGAACGCCGAGGAGTTTGCTGCGCTGCGTGCCTATTCGCCGGTGCACAACGTGAAGTCGGGGGTCTGTTATCCCGCCACCCTCGTTACGACGGCTGATCGCGACGATCGTGTTGTGCCGTGGCACAGCTACAAGTTTGCTGCCGAGTTGCAGCGTGCACAGGCCTGCAGCAAGCCCGTGTTACTGCGCGTCGAGACCCGCGCCGGTCACGGCGCTGGCAAGCCGGTGTGGATGCAGATCGACGACTTTGCCGATCAGTGGGCGTTCATCGCTGGAGCCATGGGTATGCAGGTGCCGAAGCCCTGAGCGATCACGCCAGCTTCGAGGTGTTGCGTGCCTCGTCGAACGGTCAGTGCCGCGTGAGGCGGTAGACGCGTTCGGCGAGCGCCGTGACACCGCGCTCGATCATGCGCGGATAGTCCGCGAGCACTTCGATGCGCTCCAAAGTCTCGATGTCGTGCCGCGCCCCATAAAGCGCCTGCACTTCGCTCTCGAGCACGGCGTGCGGCGGGCCCCTCATCTGACTCTGATCGTATTCCATGGTCACGAGCAGGGTCTGCGTTGCAGGTTTCGACAGCGCCGTGATGTGCGCAACGTAGTCGCTACGCATTGCCGGCGGCAGCGCAACGAGAGAGGCGCGATCGAATATGGCGTCGACCGGCCCAAGTGTGTCAGGCGTTAGATCAAAGAAATCGCCACAGCGCAGGTCGATGGCGATTTCGCTCGGGTGCTCGGCCCGAAATTCAGCGACGGCCACCGGCGACAGTTCGATGCCGACCACTTGATATCCGGCTCGCGCGAGCCAAACGAGGTCGAGGCTCTTGCCTGCCAAGGGCACGAAGACGCGACTTCCCGCGGCGAGCTGCAGCGAACGCCAATAGCGCTCGAGCGCGGCATGGGGTGTTGGCATGTGGAAGCCAATTTCATGCTTCGCCCAGCGTTCGTGCCAGAAGGGTGCTTCCATCGGCAATCGTCAGTTCAGGCCTTGGCGCTCGGTCTGGCCGCGATGGCCGCGTGCCAACGCCGTAAGTGATCCTGACCCTCCTGAAGGCGAATGCCCGAGGGCTTGCCGAATTCGAGTGTGGTGTAGCCGACGATATCGGCGAAGCTGAAACGATCGCCTGCGAGAAATTCTCGGCTCGCCAATTCGCGATCGAGACGCTGCCATTCGGCCAGCACGGTCTGTTGTGCGAGAACGCCGTATTCGGGAACTTGAGGTATTCGCCCGGCCCAGAATTTGTGGGTGTGGCGGAATGCATGCGTCGTCGGCACGTAAACGCGAAACATCAGCTGCAGCACGATCGACTCGATCTCGGCGCGTTCGCGAGGGTCGCGACCGAGCAGGGCGGGTTCGGGTTGCATCGTCTCGAGGTAGCGACAGATGGCGAGCGACTCGCGCAGCCGCGTGCCATCGTCCAGCTCCAGCACGGGCAGTTCGCCGAGTGGGTTCACTGCGAGAAAGTCCGCTGAGGCAGTGTCACCGGCCGCAATATCGACGGGGATCGTCTCGAAGGGCAGACCCTTCTCGGCGAGAAACATGCGCACGCGGCGCGGGCTCGGCGCAAAGGCGTTGTCGTAGAGTTTGAGCATGGCTCAGCCGCAGCAGACGAGTTCGAACGAAACTTCACCCTCGACTTGGCGGGCGCGCTCGTTCTGGCCCTGCCACGACACGAAGCGCACGCTGGCGCGATAGTGACTGCCGCTGATCTCGGGGTAGATGCCGAGCGACGGATCGATCGCCACACGCAGCAGCTGCACCGGGTTGTTACGCTCGAACGTGACGTGAAACACCCCGTTGACTGCCGTCTCAGCACGTGCGCGACCACCCTGACGCGTCAGCCAAAGCAATTCGGCGATGGCGTCGCACAACGGTCGCAGTAGCGCGAGCCACTCCGAGAGGGTGCGTTCGCGCACCTCGCTCGACTGACTGAGCCAATAAAAGAAATCGGGCAAATCGAAATCGCAGGTACCACCCGGTATCGTGCTGCGATGTCGAACGGCGGCGAGGAAGGGTGAATCGCGAAGCGGCTGCAAATAAGCGGAGCCCGCGCCGAGCAGCTCGGTGCGCAGTCGCTGCAGATTGGCGACGAGCGTTTGCAGTCGCTCGACATCGACGCCCGGCCGGCGCTGAAACTCGGTCAACAAACCGATCTGTCGCTCGAGCTCTTTGAGCACATCTGCGCGTGTATCGGCGCGCGTGATGATCGCGAGAATATCCAGCATGCTGCCGATGGCAGCCCGACTGCCCCACTGGCTCTTGGAGTTCGCGTGATAGACGGCCTGGTTGTAGAGGAAGTCGATACGCAAATAGGCGCGCATCCGCTCGCTGAGCGGTTGTTCGAACATCAACGGCTCCGATGCACCCAAGGGTGGCAAAGGCGCCGCTCCCTCCGCGGCCTGCTCGGTCATCAGCCTATTCTGACCGAGCCGCTTTGGCCGCGTAAACCGAAAGTTGCAGATATCGCTCGTGCAAGGCGTCGACGTCGCCCGACAGCTTGTCGCGGTCGCCATCGTTCACGATCACGTCATCGGCAATGGCGAGTCGCTCGGTACGCGAGGCTTGTGCGGCGAGAACCTGTCGGGCGGAACTCGCATCGACCCCATCGCGTTGCATGACGCGCTGGATTTGCAGCTCCTCGGGGGAATCCACCACGAGTACTCGATCGAAATCTCGGCGACCACCGCTCTCGACGAGCAACGGAATCATATGAATTTGATAAGGGCCGGCCGCAGTCTGCGACCAAGCCTGCATCCGGGCGCGGATCGCCGGATGCGTGATGGCCTCGAGGTCGCGCCGCGCCGCTGGGTCCGCGAAGACCTGTTCGCGTAGGGCTCGCCGATCAAGGCTGCCGTCGCTCTGCAGCACACGATCACCGAAACGCCGACGGATGGCCTCGAGGGCAGGACGGCCGGGCTGCACGATCTCGCGCGCGATGACATCGCTATCCACCACCGGGACGCCGCGTGCTTCGAACAAAGCGGCGACGGCGGATTTGCCGCTCGCGATGCCACCGGTCAGTGCAATTCGGATCATGTCAGTCGATCACTGCAAATGGTCGCCAAACAGCAGGGCGAGCCAGCCGGCGAGGGCCAGATACGGGCCAAACGCAATCGGCTGATGACGCGAGTGCCTGAAGACAAGGATCAACACGATACCGACCACCGAGCCTGCGACGGAGGCCGCGAGCACGATGGGCAGCAGCATCGACGTGCCGAGCCAAGCACCGAGCGCCGCGAGTAGTTTGAAATCGCCGTAACCCATGCCTTCCTTGCGGGTGAGCAACTTGAAGAGCCAGTACACGCTCCATAGCGCGAGGTAACCGAGCGCCGCCCCCACGATCGCATCAGGTGGGTCGGCGGCAAAACGCGCATCGAGGTTGCCGAGCGGCAAGAGACTCGAGAGCAAGCCGAGCCACATCAAGGGCAGGGTCAATTGGTCGGGCAAGTAGTGGGTATCGAAATCGATCAGTGCGAGCGCAAGCAGGCAGGCCGTGATCACGAGCGCGGCGATGAGCGGCCAGCCGGGTCCAAAACGCCAGGCGACGACAGCAAATGCTATTGCCGTTAGCAATTCGGTTGCGGGATAGCGCCAGGAAATGGGGCTACCGCAATCGGCACATCGTCCGCGTAGCCAGAGCCACGAGAGCACGGGGACCAAGTGGTAGATGCGAATCGGCGCTTTGCAGGCCGGACAATGTGAAGCAGGGCTCGCTAAATCGAAGCGCGGCTGCTCTACGGGCGCTCGGCCAGCGAGTTCGTCGCACTGCGAATGCCAGTCGCGCTCGAGCATCTTCGGCAGACGGTGAATCACGGTATTGAGGAAACTGCCGATCAGCAGGCCGCCGAGGGCGGCGACCACGATGGTCTCCGTCAGGCCGTAGCGGCTCCAGTCGATCAGCGTTTCGATCATCGCGACATTTCTCCCTCGGAAGGTTCCCTCGGGCCCCCGTTTCCGTGAAAATGCGAGTTTAGTCCAGTGCCAGAGGGGGGTCCCGGTGAATCTGCACGAATATCAGGCCAAGGAAGTTTTTTCTGCTTACGGCATACCCGTTCCAGCGGGTCGCATTGCCTCCACGCCCGATGAGGCGGTGGCAGCAGCCGAGGCGCTCGGCGGTTCGATCTGGGTGGTGAAAGCCCAGGTTCACGCGGGCGGACGCGGCAAAGCCGGTGGCGTGAAACTCGCCAAGGACACGGCCTCCGTTCGTGCAGCGGCGGCAGCGATGCTCGGAACGCGCCTTGCGACCAAGCAGACCGGTCCCGAAGGCTTGCCGGTCGGCAAGGTCTATGTCGAAACCGGCTCGGCGATCGAGCGCGAGATCTATCTCTCGCTGACGCTCAATCGTGAGAAGGGCCAGATCGCGATGGTGGGCTCGGCCGCCGGCGGCATGGATATCGAAGAAGTCGCGGCGCACTCGCCCGAGAAGATCACGACGGTCAACATTCACCCGGCTGCGGGCTTGCAGCCGAATCAGTGCCGCCGTATGGCGTTCGCTCTCGGCTTCAAAGGTGAGCAGATCGGCCAGTTCCAGAAAATCGCGATGGCGCTCTATCAACTCTATCTCGAGAAAGATGCAGCGCTCGTCGAGGTGAATCCTTTGATCGTCACGAAAAGCGGCGATCTGCTCGCGCTCGACGCCAAGATCAATATCGATGCCAATGCGGTGTATCGCCAAAAGGCGATTGCGGCCATGCGCGATGAGTCGCAGGAAGATCCGATGGAGCTGCAAGCCAGCCAGCACGATCTGAACTACGTCTCACTCGATGGCGATATCGCCTGCATGGTCAACGGTGCGGGTCTGGCGATGGCCACCATGGATCTCATCAAGTTGCACGGTGGATCGCCGGCCAACTTCCTCGATGTGGGTGGTGGTGCTACGGCGGAGCGCGTCACCGTTGCGTTCAAGCTCATCCTGTCGAACCCCAAGGTGAAGGCGATTCTCGTCAATATCTTTGGTGGCATCGTGCGCTGTGATCTCATCGCTGAGGGTGTGATCACGGCCGTGAAGAACGTCGGCGTGAAGGTACCGGTGGTGGTGCGTCTCGAAGGCACCAATGCCGAGAAGGCTCGCGAGATGTTGGCGACGAGTGGCCTTAAGGTCATTGCCGCTGCCGATCTCACCGACGCTGCACAGAAGGTCGTCGCGGCTGCCCGCTGACACCTTCGCACACTCAATCAGGATTCGATCATGAGCATACTTGTCGATAAGAACACTAAGGTGATCTGCCAGGGCTTTACGGGCAAGCAGGGCACCTTCCACTCCGAACAATGCATCGCTTACGGCACACAGGTTGTGGGCGGCGTGACGCCGGGTCGCGGCGGCGATACCCATCTCGATCGTCCGGTCTTCGATACGGTGCATGATGCCGTGGCGGCCACCGGCGCCAACGCGACGATGATTTATGTGCCCGCCGGTTTTGCGGCCGACGCGATCCTCGAGGCGGCCGATGCCGGCATCGAGCTGATCGTGTGCATCACCGAAGGCATTCCGGTGAACGACATGGTGCGCGTCAAAACCGCACTCGCTGGTACGCGTTCGCGCCTGATCGGCCCGAACTGCCCCGGCATCATCACGCCGGGCGAGTGCAAGATCGGCATCATGCCGGGCTTCATTCACAAGCCCGGTTGTGTCGGTATCGTCTCGCGCTCGGGAACGCTCACCTACGAAACCGTGTTCCAGACCACGAACAACGGCTTGGGTCAGAGCACCTGCGTTGGTATCGGTGGTGATCCGGTGCGCGGCATGAACTTCATCGACGTGCTCGAGTTGTTCCAGAACGATCCGAAGACCGAAGGCATCGTGATGGTCGGTGAGATCGGTGGTAGCGACGAAGAGGCCGGCGCTGAGTACATCGCCAAGCACGTCACCAAGCCGGTCGTCGCTTATATCGCGGGTGTCACGGCGCCTCCGGGCAAGCGCATGGGTCATGCGGGTGCCGTCATTGCCGGTGGCAAGGGCACGGCGGCCGATAAGTTCGCTGCCCTCGAGGCTGCTGGTGTGCGCACGGTGAAGTCGCCGGCGGAACTCGGCTCGGCGATCGAAGAGCAGCTGCGCAAGCGTCGCTGAAGGGATGCGCGACCGAGTGTGAGTGCCTCGCGCTTCAAGCTCGCTCTCGCGCAGCAAAACTTCCGCGTCGGCGACGTCGCCGCCAACTTGCGTTGCATGCAGGAATGCACGCAAGTGGCGCGCGCCGCGCAGGCGGATCTGATCGTGTTCCCCGAGCTCGCCCTCGTGGGTTATCCGCCTGAGGATCTGCTTTTTCATCGTGGCTTGCGTGCGCGGGTCGACGCTGCGTTGCAGGAGCTCGCGCAGGCGGCTGAGGGTATTGCGCTGATCACGGGCTATCCCGAATACCACGACGATCACATCCACAATACCGCCGCGGTGTTCGCGGATCGTCGTGAGCTCGCGCGATACCGCAAGCAGCAACTACCGAACTACCAAGTTTTTGATGAGAAGCGCTACTTTCGCGCCGGTGATGAGACCGTCGTCGTTGAGATCGCCGGAGTGCGCGTCGGGTTACTCATTTGCGAGGACATCTGGCACGCCGCTCCGGCTGAAGCCGCGCGCGCTGCGGGAGCCGAGTTGTTGCTCGCCATCAACGCCTCGCCTTTCGAGGTCGGCAAGCAAGCTCAACGCGAGGATGAGCTTCAAAAGCGGGTCAAAGAAACGCAGCTGCCATTCGTCTATCTCAATCTCATCGGCGGTCAGGACGAACTGGTTTTCGATGGCGGTAGCGTGGTGCTCAATGCGCAAGGTGATATCGTCCTGCGTGCGGCGGCCTTTGAGTCGGTGATCGAATATGTCGAGTTCGAGCGCGATACGGCAGGCAAGCTCTCGCCCTTGCCGGCTAGTGTTGCGCCGATTGCAGATGAAGACGCCACGATCTATCAAGCGCTGGTGCTGGGAGTGCGTGACTATGTCGACAAGCACGGCTTCCCTGGTGTTGCGCTGGGTCTCTCGGGCGGCATCGACTCGGCGTTGACGCTGGTGATCGCCGTTGATGCGCTCGGAGCGGAGCGTGTGCAAGTGGTGATGATGCCCTCGCGTTACACCTCGGATATGAGCGTCGAAGATGCTGCGTTGCAGGCGAGTCGACTCGGGGTGAAGCACAGCGTCATTCCCATCGAGCCGCTCTTCGAGACCGTATTGAATTCCTTGCGCGATGAGTTTGTTGGGCGCGCGCCGGATACAACCGAAGAGAATCTGCAGTCGCGCTGTCGAATGTTGTTGTTGATGGGCATTTCGAACAAGACTGGACGAATGTTGCTCACCACCGGTAACAAGAGCGAGATGGCGGTCGGCTATGCGACCTTATACGGTGACATGGCCGGTGGTTACGCGCCGATCAAAGATTGCAGCAAAATGCGCGTGTACAAACTCGCCGCTTATCGCAACTCGCTCGTCGCGAGGGGTGAAGCGCCAGTGATTCCACTACGAGTCATCGAACGCGAACCGTCAGCAGAATTGAGGCCAGATCAGAAAGACGTCGATTCCCTACCGCCGTACGAAATTCTCGATGCGATCCTCGAAGCCTTCATCGAGGAGGACTGCTCCGTCGAGGAGATCGTGGGGCGCGGCTTCGCGCGAGAGACGGTGCTGCGAGTGCTCGGGATGGTGCGTCGTAATGAATACAAGCGGCGTCAAGCCCCGCCGGGGGTGCGCATCAGTCGACGCGCTTTCGGTCGCGACTGGCGTTATCCGATTACGAACGGCTACCGAAACTAAACCAACGCTTCCACGGCGAGCGCATCGGACCCTCTGCATCACCGGGACGTGGTGGCTCGCTGTAGTTGGCGGCGTACACTTCGCGCGTCTGGGCTGCGAGTTCTTGCATGCCGAGGGCGTCGTATGCGGTGATCATCACTTCGAGCGCATCGCGGATCGCGGGAGCGCCGTCAAATTGTTCGATCGTCTGCTTGGCGCGTTGCGCTGCACCGATATAGGCACCGCGGTCGAGGTAGTAGCGTGCAACGTAGATTTCATAATCGGCGAGACGATTGCGCAGATGGATCATGCGCCGACGGGCGTCATGCGCGTACTCGCTCTTCGGATATTCCTCAACGACGCGACGGAACGAGTTGAAGGCGCCGCGCGCGCTTTGCGGCGGTCTCGCATCGAGGTCGACGTTGAACCAACGTTCGATGAAATTGGCCGAGCGCTCGAACTCGACCAGACCCTTGACGTAGTAGGCGTAGTCGATGCGCGGATGAGTCGGGTTCTCGCGGATGAAGGTGTCGGCTTGGTCGATCGCCGATTCGGTCTCGCGGCCTTTGTAGTAGGCGTAGATCAGGTCGAGTCGCGCCTGACGCGCTTCGGGCGCGAACGGGTAGCGAGCCACCAAGGCTTCGTAGATGCGGATCGCGTTATCGAAATCTTGCCGGTCGAGCGCATCGCGCGCCCGCTCGTAAACCAGAGTCGGTCCGCCTTTGGCCTCGTCGCGATCTTCGCGATTGGTTTGGCAACCCGTCAGCAACAACAAGCCCAGCATCAAGGGTAGGGCGAGGCGACGCACGGAGATCGAGAGGGCCGGTCTTAGCATCGTGGCATTATAGCGACGGATGAACCTCGAAACTCACGATGTAGAAATTCCGGCGCCATTGGCTGGTGAGCGACTCGATGTGGCACTGGCCCAGTTGCTGCCGCAATACTCCCGCTCTCGGTTGCAGCGCTGGATCGACGAGGGTCGAGTCACCCTCGATGCTCGCACGCCGAGCCGCCGCGAGGCCGTCAGCGCCGGTCAGCGCGTACAAATCCAGGCCCTGTTCGAGGCGGATGATCGCGTGACCGCCGGGTCCGCCTCGGTGCCGTTCGAGATCTTGCACCGCGATTCAGCCGTGTACGTAATCAACAAGCCAGCAGGGCTCGTGGTGCACCCGGGCGCCGGTAATCGCAGCGGCACGCTGCAGAATGCGCTTTTGCAGATTGACCCCGAACTTGCGCGCGTACCGCGCGCCGGTATCGTGCATCGCCTCGATAAGGACACCTCGGGATTGCTGGTCGTGGCGCGTACGCCCGCGGCGCAGGCGGTGCTGGTACGCGCACTCGCCGAGCGCGAAGTGGGGCGTGAGTATCTTGCTTTGTGTTTGGGTGTACTCACGGGCGGCGGAACCATCGATGAACCGATCGGCCGACATCGCACGCAGCGCACCAAGATGACGGTACGTGGTGATGGTCGTGAGGCGATCACGCACTATCGAATCGAGCAGCGCTACCGGGCACATACGCTATTGCGCGTACAACTCGAAACGGGCCGCACGCATCAAATTCGCGTGCATCTCGCCCACATCGGATATCCCATCGTCGGCGATCCGCTCTATGGTGGCCGCCGTCGCTTGCCGGCGGGCGCAAGCCCCACGGTGATCAATGCACTCGCGCAGTTTCGTCGGCAAGCGCTGCATGCCGCGCGATTATCGTTCGAGCATCCGAGCAATGGGCGCGAGCTGAGTTTCGAAGCGCCGATTCCGACGGATTTTCGCGACCTGCTCGCGACGCTCGCTGCCGAGGCGCAGTCATGAGCGCAACCTGATTCGTCGCCGATGATCGGATTGATCAAACCCGAGTGGTCCGCGCCCGCAAGCGTGCAGTCGGCCTTTTCACTGCGCAGCGGCGGTACGAGCTTGCCGCCATGGGATTCACTCAATCTCGGTGTCCATGTGGGTGACGAGCTCGATGCCGTCGCACGCAATCGGCGCCGCTTAGCCGAGGCGCTCGCCTTGCCCTCGCCGCCATGGTGGCTCGAGCAGGTACACGGCACCGAGGTGGCCACTTTTGAACGGCCGCCGTCGTCGGCCGAGGCCGCTGCGACAGCGACGCGTCCCATCGCTGATGCCGCAGTCACCCGCGCGGTCGGTGTCGTCCTCGCGATTCAGGTTGCCGACTGTCTGCCGGTGCTACTGACGGACGATGAGGGTTTGGTGCTCGGTGCCGCCCATGCCGGCTGGCGTGGACTCGTCGCCGGGGTGCTCGAACGCACGGTCGAGGCGATGGCCCTCCCGGGCACCCGCTTGCGCGCGTGGCTTGGGCCGAGTATCGGCCCGGCGCACTTCGAAGTCGGCGAGGAGGTTCGCGAAGCCTTCCTGGCTGCGGGTGATTCGGCGAGCGCCTTCGCACCAAATCCCCGTGGCCGCTGGCAATGCGACCTCCCAGCGTTGGCCCGGGCTCGGTTGGAGCGCTTGGGCGTGACCCGGATCGCCGGTGCCAACTCGTGTACGGCAGCGGATCCGGGGCGATTTTTCTCGCACCGCCGGGATCAGCGGACGGGGCGGATGGCCGCGCTGCTCTGGCGCTGTTAGAATATAACACTATGGAAACCCTGCTCCTGATCGTGGCGTTTACCGCCTTGGGCGGACTACTGAGCGCGACGATCGCGGCAGCGTTGTTTTGGCTGCCCGGTGCGACCCGCGATCGCGTGTTGCCGCATGCCGTGAGTTTTGCGACCGGCACGCTGCTCGCCACCGCGTTGCTCGCGCTCGTGCCGCATGCCATGAGCGGCGCCGGACCTTTCAAAGTTCACGGCGTTGGCGTGGCGCTGCTCGCGGGTATCGCGCTCTTTTTTGTTTTGGAAAAGTTCCTGCTTTGGCGCCACTGTCATACCGAGGCGGTCGAAACGGCGCATGCGCACGAACATCATCGCCAGCATTCCTCCGGTGCGCTTGTGATGATCGGTGACGGGTTCCACAACTTCATCGACGGCGTGCTGATCGCGGCGGCTTTCTTGACCGATGTGCACCTCGGCATCGTGACGGCCTTCGCCATCATGGCGCACGAAATTCCGCAGGAAGTGGGCAACTTTGCGGTGCTGCTGCACGCGGGATTCAGCCGCAGCAAGGCGCTCGTTTGGAACATCCTCTCCGGGCTCACCGCCGTGTTGGGCGGTCTGGTCGGTTGGTTCGCCTTGCGCGATGCGATGGCGTTATTGCCGTACGCGTTGGCGGTGGCAGCCGCGAGCCTGCTGTACGTTGCTGTCGCCGATCTGATCCCGGGTCTGCACCGGCGAACCGATCCGCGGGCGAGCGCCGCCCAAATTGTCTGGATCGGTGCGGGTATTGCGCTCGTGGCTTTTGCCGAATCGATGGTGCATTGACCGCCACCCTGATCGAGCGCCCTTGAAAGACGCTGACTAGCCCTAACCTCTAGGGGTAGTGATAGTGCAACCCCCACGAGGGCCTGCTCATGCGTCAAGACAAACTCACCGCTCGGTTTCAGCAAGCGCTGGCAGATGCCCAATCGCTGGCTCTGGGCCGCGATCATCAAATCATTGAACCCGCGCACGTCCTACTCGCGCTGATCGATCAGCAGGGGGGTACGGTCAAGCCCTTGCTCGTCAAAGCGGGCGGCAACCTGCCCAAGCTTCGCGCGGAGCTGCAATCCGCGCTCGATCGCTTACCTAAGGTGCAGGGCGCGCCGGGTGAAGTGCATGTCTCGAACGACTTGCAACGACTGCTGAACGTCACCGACAAGCTCGCGCAGATCAAGGGCGATCAGTACATCTCCAGCGAGCTCTTCGTGCTCGCAGCTTATGAAGACAAGGCGCTGCTTGCCCGTCTGCTGAAGGATTCGGGCTTCGCACAGGCGGCTCTCGAGAAGGCCATCAACGACGTGCGTGGCGGCGAAAAAGTGCAAGATGCCAACGCCGAGGAAAATCGGCAGGCGCTCGAGAAATACACGGTCGATCTCACGCAGCGTGCCATCGACGGCAAGCTCGATCCGGTAATCGGTCGCGACGATGAAATTCGTCGCACCATTCAAGTGTTACAGCGTCGCACCAAGAACAACCCGGTGTTGATCGGGGAGCCCGGTGTCGGTAAGACCGCGATCGTCGAAGGGCTCGCGCTGCGCATCGTCAACGGCGAAGTGCCCGAGAGTTTGCGTAACAAGCGCATCCTAGCGCTCGACATGGGTGCTTTGATCGCGGGCGCCAAGTTCCGCGGTGATTTCGAAGAGCGGCTCAAGGGCGTGCTGAATGATCTCTCCAAGCAGGAAGGTCAGGTCATTCTCTTCATCGACGAGCTGCACACCATGGTGGGCGCGGGCAAGGCCGATGGCGCGATGGATGCGGGCAATATGTTGAAGCCGGCGCTCGCGCGCGGCGAGTTGCATTGCGTGGGTGCGACGACGCTCGACGAGTATCGCAAGTACATCGAGAAAGATGCCGCGCTAGAGCGACGCTTCCAGAAGGTGCTGGTCGATGAGCCCTCGGTCGAGGACACCATCGCGATCCTGCGGGGTTTGCAGGAGCGCTACGAGAATCACCACAAGGTCGAGATCACCGATCCTGCGATCGTCGCAGCGGCAACGCTCTCGCATCGTTACATCACCGATCGGCAGTTGCCGGATAAGGCCATCGATCTGATCGATGAGGCCGCCGCACGTATCCGCATGGAGATGGATTCGAAGCCGGAGACCCTCGACAAGCTCGAGCGGCGCATCATCCAACTGAAGATCGAGCAGGTCGCGCTGCAGAAAGAGAAGGACGAGGCCACACGCAAGCGCTTGGCGGCACTCGAAGAGACGCTCGCGCAGCTCGAGAAGGAATATGCCGATCTTGAGGATATCTGGAAGAGTGAAAAGGCCTCCCTGCAGGGGGCTTCCGGTATCAAAGAAAATCTCGAGAAGCTCAAACTCGAGCTCGAAAAAGCCTTGGTCGAGGCGCAGGCCGCCGAGGGCAAGCAGGGTCAGTGGCTGCGCAATCAAGTGACCGACGAGGAGATCGCCGAAGTCGTCTCGAAGTGGACCGGTATCCCGGTCTCGAAGATGCTCGAAGGCGAGAAGGAAAAACTCCTCCGCATGGAAGAGGCGCTGTCGCGTCGCGTCGTGGGGCAGGATGAAGCTGTGCGCATCGTCGCCAACGCTATCCGTCGCTCGCGTGCGGGTCTCTCCGATCCGCGTCGCCCAAATGGTTCGTTTCTTTTCTTAGGCCCCACTGGTGTCGGTAAAACCGAGCTCTGCAAAGCGCTCGCCGAGTTTCTCTTCGAC
>JACCDP010135703.1_pt1 | contig 52309 bp, 58 predicted proteins | sample 7445841 | NCBI WGS metagenome assembly JACCDP01 (sample SAMN15323441, study PRJNA562643) | freshwater metagenome | isolation source: river surface water | place: USA:Blue River Watershed | collected 2017-08-17 | reverse complement strand
TATTGATACCTTTTGGCATGACAAAATCCATTGAAGTGCCAAAGCCTTGCGTGACCGAAGGGACGAATGCATTGGTGATGATGGTTTTATATGCGCCAGCATCTGTCTTAGGGATATTTTCAAAAGTTGGCCTGAAATCAACGTTGCTTACAGAATTATCTGTTTTCGTGAATTTAAGTTTGAAACGAAGCTTGCCCTCGTTGTAGTCTTTCATTTTGGCGTTTGAGGCACTGCTTGGATCGATTCCCATTTCCGAGAATTCCACAAAACTGCTGCAAATAGCTCGACTTGTATTGCTGTATTGGTTAACCAAACTGGGGCACCCTTGCAGATTGGCAGCCCATGTTGCTAAGGCGCTTTGTTCCCAAGCAATGGTTTTGTCAGCGTTGACGACGCCACTGAACAATTCAATTTTGCTGTAGTCATTGTTGCCGTTCATTGCATCCAGCACAACCCCAATGCGAACTTCCGGATCTGCAAATTTCTTCGTGGTTGAATTGAATGTATTGTCAATCATGAGATGTTGTCCAAAGTAAAATCCAACAGATCTTTGGTTTCCATACCATTTCCACGAATCATTGACATATTTGACGGGGAAGTTTTCCTGAATAACAGCTCCGTTTTTAGCAACAAACGCCACCTTGCCATCGCAGACTTTCTTTTCAATGTTGCAAGGCCCAAACACAAAGCCTGCAAGTTTGTCTGGCGCATTGTCATTGCCACTGATTTTTTGAAGAAATGCAGCCTTATTTTCACCATCCATTAAAAATTGATCATCAAAGAAAGCATCTACTGAAGACTTATCTTTGATGGCAGTATTCATGCCATCAACCAAGGCCTTCACTTTTGAAAAATCCAATTTTTTCAACTCTGGATCAGGTGGCGGTAGTTTTTTGGCTTGAATTGCAGTCAAGTTTTCAGTTTTGCTGATTGATTTTTCAACACCGGTGCTTTTGTCTTGAATGAGCATCTCACCTGTTGCACTGGGTCTGATTTTGACCAAGTCAAACATCTTGTCGACGCCACTGCTGTTGGCTTTGAACGGCGTTTTAAAGGGGTCGAAAGTAGCAAGCGTCAAACCCTGCTCTTTCATTTGATCTTCCAATACAGCAATGATTTTTTGCTTGGCCGCACCCATGTCCGCAGGTTTGATGAAAGTACCCATGGTGGTTGGTGCGGCAAACAATTTGGCGGGGTCGCCATCACTGAGTTGCGCCACCACGGCATTGGTCATGGGGGTGGCGTTCAACACGGCGGTTTCACCCGGTGTGGGTTTTTCGTCCAACGCGCTGTAGATGGTTTGTTCTTCACCGCCCACCACGCCGCTGGCCTTGAGCAGGAATGGGGCGGTCATGGCACCCACATCGTCAAACGTGTATGCCCCTTCTGCATCGGCCGTCACGTTTTTGGTGGTGCCGGCTGCATCCACCAAAATCACAGTCGCACCGGCCAATGGCGCACCAACAGCGGCCACACCGCCCAGTGGGGTGGTGCTTACGCCAGAACTTGGACAACCTTGAATGAAAACGCTGAGCAGGGCAATCGCTGCCCAATGGAATTTGAATTGCACGATGAGCCCCTTTGCATGTGAATAAAAACCGACGCAAACTGAGGCTTGATTCTGAATAAATCACATATTTTGGCAAGATTTCTAAATTTTTAAATTTAATCTTTTTGTTAATCCAAATTTATTTACTCAGCATCCGCATCGCGTCTTCCAGTCCTTTGAGGGTGAGCGGAAACATGCGGTTGCTGACCAGCTGTTGAATGATGCTGATGCTTTGCCGGTACTGCCACACACCCAGCGGCTCGGGGTTGATCCAAGCGAATTTGGGGTAGGCGTGCGTGAGGCGTTGCAACCATTCAGCACCGGCTTCTTCATTGTTGTATTCCACGCTGCCACCGGGCTGCAAAATTTCATAGGGGCTCATGGTGGCGTCGCCCACAAAGATGAGTTTGTGGTCTTTGTTGTACTTGCGGATCACGTCCCAGGTGTCGAATTTTTCAGCGTAGCGACGGCGGTTGTTCTTCCACAAAAAGTCATACACGCAATTGTGGAAATAGAAAAACTCCAAATGCTTGAACTCGCCTTTGACCGCAGAGAACAACTCTTCCACCCTTGCCACGTGCTCGTCCATGGTGCCGCCCACGTCCATGAGCAACAACACTTTCACGTTGTTGTGCCGCTCGGGGCGCATCTTGATGTCCAAGTAGCCCGCGTTGGCGGCTGTGCTGCGGATGGTGTTGTCCAAATCAAATTCGTCTTCGGCGCCTTCGCGGGCAAAGCGACGCAAGCGGCGCAATGCCACCTTGATGTTGCGCGTGCCCAGCTCGACGCTGTCGTCATAGTCTTGGAAAGCCCGTTGCTCCCACACCTTGACCGCGCTTTTACCGCCGCCCTTGCCGCCAATGCGGATGCCTTGCGGGTTGTAGCCGCCATTGCCAAAGGGCGATGTACCACCCGTGCCAATCCACTTGTTGCCGCCTTGGTGCCGTTCTTTTTGTTCTTCCAGGCGTTTTTTCAGGGTCTCCATCAACTCGTCCCAGCCCATTTTTTCTATCGCGGCTTTTTGCTCGGGCGTGAGTTCGTTTTCCAGGGTTTTCTTGAGCCACTCCAAGGGCACATCGGCGGTGAAGTCGGTGAGCATTTCCACGCCTTTGAAATACGCGCCAAAGGCCTTGTCGAACTTGTCGAAATGCTTTTCATCCTTCACCAAAATCATGCGGCTCAGGTGGTAGAAATCGTCCATGCTGCACGACTCGCTCTGCGGCCCCACCACATTGGCTTGCAGCGCCTCTAAAAGCGTGAGGTATTCCTTCACAGATACCGGCAGTTTGGCGGCGCGCAGGGTGTAGAAGAAGTCGATCAGCATGGGGGATCAATCCTTAGTGGGCCAACGCTCAGCAGATTGACGGAAATGCAAGCAAGCAAGAATGATCACCTTTTTCCCTTCAATGTAGTAGTGCAAGCCATAGGGGAAGCGCCTTAATTTCAACCAGCGAAAGGGTTCTCGTGTCACGGGATGCCGTTCTGGGTTTCGGGACAAATTTTCAGAACCAGCCGCAACGCTTCTCACAAAGGCGTCTCCTAATCCTGAGCGCAATCGCTCGTACCAAGCAAATGCCGCTTCAACATCCTGAGAGGCTTCAGGGTTGAAATGAACGATAAAGGTCAAAGCCTAACCCCAAGTTGCTGGGCAATGTCTTGGATGGAAACAGTGCTGTCTGGATGGTTTTGGGACCAAGCCAATCGGCGGTGCAATTCTTCAAAACAGCTGTTTGAAATAGGGGGAACTGATTCTGTTTCCAGGGAATCCCACAAGTCTTCAACCAGCTGTAATTTTTCTTGAGAGCCAAGTTGTTGGATGTTTTGGATCAATGAATTCATGGCAAGTCCTTGATTGAATTTCAAGCGGTATGCGTGACATGGGTTTGTGTAAATTTCCGATCGTTGATTTGGAAATCCAAATGCAATTTCACATTCTGCCATTCGCTATGGCTGATGCTGTCAAAACAAGTGTTTCGCCATGCTACTTGCGCCATCTGGCTGGGCTGCATGGCCATTCAGCGATTGCGGCTTTGCATGAACACCAGTTTTTCAAACAGCGTCACGTCTTGCTCGTTTTTCAGCAGCGCGCCCACCAGCGGGGGCACAGCCACTTTGTCATCCTGGGTTTGCAGCGCAGCCAGCGGAATGTCTTCGGCCACCAAGAGTTTGAGCCAGTCCAACAGTTCAGAGGTGGAAGGTTTTTTCTTCAAGCCAGGCAAGCCGCGCACGTCGTAGAAGGTTTTGAGGGCAGCAGCCAACAGGTCTTTTTTCAAGTTGGGGAAGTGCACATCGATGATTTGCCGCATGGTGTCGGCCTCGGGGAACTTGATGTAGTGGAAGAAGCAGCGGCGCAAGAATGCATCCGGCAGTTCTTTCTCGTTGTTCGAGGTGATGAACACCAGCGGGCGGGTTTGTGCTTTGATGAGCTCGCGGGTTTCATAGCAATAAAACTCCATGCGGTCGAGTTCGCGCAACAAGTCGTTGGGAAATTCAATGTCGGCTTTGTCGATCTCATCAATGAGCAGCGCCACCGGTTCGGTGGCGGTGAAGGCCTGCCAGAGCACGCCTTTGACGATGTAGTTCTCGATGTTTTTCACCCGCTCGCCGCCGTCCAGGTCGGCCATTTGGCTGTCCCGCAGACGACTCACCGCGTCGTATTCATACAAGCCTTGCTGCGCCTTGGTGGTGGACTTCACATGCCACTGCAACAAAGGCATGCCCAAAGACTGCGCCACTTCTTCAGCCAACATGGTTTTGCCCGTGCCCGGTTCGCCCTTGACCAGCAAGGGCCGCTTCAAGGTGATGGCGGCGTTCACCGCCAACATCAGGTCTTGTGTGGCAACGTAGTTTTCAGATCCTGCAAATTTCATGGAACAAGCCTTTGTGGTTTCCGACACGGAGCTTACAAATCGCGTCGATATAATCTTTTAAGTTTCCCAATGATTGTCTATCCAAAATGAACAATTTTTTTAAGTCAGCGCTTCTCCTTCTTGTCGCTTGCGCGACCTCATTTGTCCAAGCCCAAGAAGCTGGTGACGCCAAAGCAGGTGAATCCAAAATCGCTTTGTGCATCGGCTGCCACGGCATCAAAGGCTACCAAGCCAGTTTTCCCGAGGTTTACAAAGTCCCCATGATTTCTGGCCAAAGCGCCAGTTACATCGTCTCGGCCCTCACCGCCTATCAAAAAGGCGAGCGCAAACACCCCACCATGCGCAGCATTGCCGCGCCCTTGTCGGCCAAAGACATGGCTGACATCGCAGCCTATTACGAAGGCCATGGCAAAGACCCCGCTGTCACCTTGCCCGAGAAAGCCACCGAACCTACCGGCAAAGTGGCCGAGTTGCTCACCAAAGGCGCATGTGCCTCTTGCCACGGTGCCAACTACAGCAAACCCATGGTGCCTGGCTACCCCAAAATTGGTGGCCAATACAAAGACTATTTGTACATGGCGCTCAAGGCCTACAAGGTTGAAAACCAAGCCACTTGGGGCCGCAACAACGGCGTCATGGGCGGCGTGGCCAAGCAGTTCACATTGGCCGAGTTGAAAGAAATTTCGGCCTACATTGCCAAACAGCAAGGCGAACTCAAGACCATTCCCCAATCCAAGTTCCGCTGAAACCTTCGTGTTTCAATGAAAAAAGCCCGCTTGATGCGGGCTTTTTTTATGGGCTTTGGATGCTGAGCCCAAGCCGCGCAATCTTCAGTCGCGGGTAGCGCGGCGCTGAACTGCATCGATGTAGGCTTGCCCGTCGGGTGGGCGGCCACTGCGCTGGCTTTCCCACAACATGGTGCCCAGGCATTCCATCACCTCGTGCTGCGCTTCGTGCACGCTGCTGCGCTTGGAAGCCAGCAATTCCACCGCTTGGCGGATGCCGCGCGGCTGGTCAATCGAGCATTGTTCGCTGATGGACAAGTGCATCGACAAATGCAAAAAAGGGTTGTTTTGTCCGTTCTCGCCCGTGAATTGCTGCGTCAAGGCGCTGGCTTCATCGGCCAACACAGCATGGTATTCGGGGTGCTCGGCCACCCATTCACCGGCCAGCACTTCCAAGGCGTCAATCAAAGAATGTGCCTGTTGCTTGGCATAGACTTGGCAAAAGAAACGACGGACATCGTCTTGTGAGGGGCTGTACATAGCCCCAGATTGTCAACCAAGAGAAATTCATGAACCAAGCATTTATTTGTGACGCCATCCGCACCCCCTTTGGCCGTTACGGCGGCGCGTTGAGCAGCGTGCGCACCGACGACCTGGGCGCTGTTCCACTCAAAGCCTTGATGGCGCGCAATCCCAACGTGGACTGGGCGGCAGTCACCGATGTGCTGTATGGCTGCGCCAACCAAGCCGGTGAAGACAACCGCAACGTGGCCCACATGAGCAGCTTGTTGGCCGGTTTGCCCCTCGAGGTGCCCGGTGCCACCATCAACCGGCTCTGCGGCTCGGGCTTGGATGCCTTGGGCACGGCAGCCCGCGCCATCAAATCGGGCGAAGCCGGTTTGATGATGGCCGGGGGTGTGGAGAGCATGAGCCGCGCGCCGTTTGTCATGCCCAAAGCCGAAACCGCCTTCAGTCGCGCCAATGCGGTGTACGACACCACCATCGGCTGGCGCTTCGTCAACAAGCTGATGAAAGAAACATACGGCGTGGACGCGATGCCCGAGACCGCTGAAAACGTGGCCACCGACTACAAGATTGAGCGCGAAGCCCAAGATCGGATGGCCTACAACAGCCAAATGCGTGCGGTGGCCGCCATCCAAGCCGGTCACTTGGCGCGTGAAATTTGCCCGGTCACCATCCCGCAAAAAAAGGGCGACCCCGTGGTGGTGGACACCGATGAACACCCCCGCGCCACCAGCTTGGAAGCGCTGGCCAAACTCAAAGGCGTGGTGCGCCCCGAAGGCACGGTGACAGCGGGCAACGCCAGCGGTGTGAACGACGGCGCTTGCGCTTTGTTGTTGGCCAGCGAGCGCGACGCCGCCAAGCAGGGCCTCACCCCCAAAGCCCGCGTGGTGGGCATGGCCACCGCTGGTGTGGCACCGCGCATCATGGGCATAGGACCCGCACCCGCGACCGAAAAAGTGCTGGCGCTCACCGGCCTGTCGCTGGCGCACATGGATGTGATTGAACTCAATGAAGCCTTTGCCGCGCAAGGCTTGGCGGTGCTGCGTTTGCTGGGCTTGCAAGACGACGACCCGCGCGTGAATGCGTGGGGCGGTGCGATTGCTTTGGGCCATCCCCTCGGCGCATCTGGCGCGCGTTTGGCCACCACTGCTGTGAACCGCCTGCACGCCACTGGCGGGCGCTATGCGCTGTGCACCATGTGCATTGGTGTGGGGCAGGGGATTGCGTTGGTGCTTGAGCGGGTTTAGGTAGATGCAGAGAAAGTGCGTTGACTTCTTGGTTAAAACTAGTTTTTAAGCGTATTAATCAAAGTTGGCAGCATGTCGCGACTGGAATTTGAACTTTATTTGGTGCGTTTAACTGCGATCTGATAAGCCTCATCATGATCACGTCTGCCAATGGCAATCACCACAACGACTAAGCGTTGATCGATTACCTCGTAAACCAAGCGATAGCCCACGTCTCGCAATTTGATTTTGTAGGTGTTTTGTAGGTCACCACGCAACTTTGCAGAGGGTACATGGGGTTCTTGAAGTCGCCTGGTCAGTGTTTTTAGAAATTGCGTTTTGATCGATCCGTCAAGTTTTTTCCACTCTTTCAGTGCAAGCACGTGAAATTCAAGCTCATAACTCTTCAAGCGTCACCTTTACGGTTGGACCACCGGCACGGGCTTTGACGATTTTGTTCAGCGCGGCATCCTCTAACTGTTCCAACATGTCTTCATAAGCGGCTGCTGAAATTAAATACGCAGCAGGCTTGTTGTGGTTCAAGATGGCCACTGGCGAGACATTTGCCACTTCAATGACTTCAGATGGATTGCGCCGTAAATCCGTCATGCTGACGGTGTTTTTAGCAAAAATAGTTTGGGTGATGGACATATTTAACCCCTAAAAAAGCACATTATTAAGTGCTTTATGTGGGGTGTCAATGTTGTTGCACCAAGATGAATGGCTCACTGCTCCACAAACGCCCGCTCGACCACAAAGTCACCGGGGGTGGTGGTGTTGCCCTCTTTGAAGTGGCGCTCTTCCAGCAGGGTTTTCAGACTTTTCAGCATTTGCGGGCTGCCGCACAGCATGACGCGGTCGGTTTCGGGGTTGAGCGCAGGCAGGCCCAGGTCGGCAAACAGCTTGCCACTGTCCATCAACTCATTGATGCGGCCTTGGTGGCGAAACGGCTCGCGCGTGACGGTGGGGTAGTACAGCATTTGCGCACTGACCATCTCGCCCAAGAGTTCATGCTGGGGCAGCTCTTGCGTGAGGTAGTCGTGGTAGGCCAGCTCTTTGACTTCGCGCACGCCGTGCACCAGGATGACTTTTTCAAAGCGCTCGTAGGTGTCGGGGTCGCGGATGATGCTCATGTAGGGGGCCATGCCGGTGCCGGTGCCCAGCAAATACAGGTTCTTGCCGGGCAGCAAATAGTCGATGAGGAGGGTGCCGGTGGGTTTGCGGCCGACGATGATTTTGTCGCCTACTTGGATGTGCTGCAGCCGCGAGGTGAGGGGGCCGTCTTGCACCTTGATGCTTAAGAATTCAAGGTGCTCTTCATAGTTGGCACTCACAATGCTGTAGGCGCGCAGCAAGGGCTTGTCATTGACTTTGAGCCCAATCATGGTGAAGTGGCCGTTGGAAAACCGCAGGGCTTGGTCACGGGTGGTGGTGAAGCTGAACAGGCGGTCGGTCCAGTGGTGGACGGTTAAAACGGTTTCTTCGTGAAAGGCGCTCATGGCGGGGGGTGGCTTTTAGTGAAAACCCGAATTTTAAAGGACGCCTTCATCGCGTCTGGGGGCTTCGCTGGCGCACACAATGGACGACAACCTTCATTTGACTTGTCTATTCATGAAAAAAACTTTTGAAACCTTCGCCGAGGTGGCTCGGCATGTGGGCCAAGACGTCGCCATCAGCGACTGGCTGACCATCACGCAAGAGCAGGTGAACCAGTTTGCCCACGCCACCCACGACCACCAGTGGATCCACACCGACCCCGAGCGCGCCGAGGCCGGGCCGTTTGGTGCCCCCATTGCCCATGGTTTCCTCACCTTGTCTTTGTTGCCTTGCATGTTCGAGTCGGCGTTTGAAATTCACCAAACCCGCATGGGCGTCAATTACGGCTTGAACAAGGTGCGTTTCACCGCGCCGGTGCCCGTGGGCAGCCGTTTGCGCGGCCACATGCATTTGCTGGCGTGCGACAGCATCGAACCGCTGGGCTTGCAAATGACGTGGCAGGTGACGGTGGAGCGCGAGGGCAGCGACAAGCCGGTGTGTGTGGCCGAGTCGGTGGTGCGCCAATACGCCTGAGCGCGCTTGCTGTCTGTCAAAGGTCTGCGTTGGGTGGCATGGCAAAACCAAGTTGCCGCCAGGCTTCATACACCGTGATGGCCACGGCATTGGACAAATTCAAGCTGCGTTGTCCCGCCAACATGGGCAGACGCATTTTTTGGGTGTCTGGGAAAAACGCCCGAATGTCGGTGGGCAATCCGCTGGTTTCCGAGCCAAACACCAGCCAATCGCCAGCCTGAAACTGACAGGCATGCACATCGTGTTGGCCATGGGTGGTCAGGGCAAAGCACCGGCTGGCCATGGGTTGCTCTGCCCTTAAAAAATCAACCCAGCTGGCGTGCCGTTTCACCGTGGCGTATTCACGGTAGTCCAAACCGGCGCGGCGCATTTGCTTGTCTTCCATGGAAAAACCCAGCGGCTCAATCAGATGCAAGGCACAGCCGGTGTTGGCCGCCAGGCGAATGACATTGCCGGTGTTGGGCGGAATTTCGGGGTGAACAAGAACGATGTTGAACATGGGGAACTCAGTGGGCAAGCGCCGATTGTGGCGGGTCGTGGCCGGTGGCCCGGGCCAACACGATGACGTCGACATGCGCCACACCGACCGACAACAAAGCCTCGGTGCACGCCCGCAAGGTGCTGCCAGTGGTCAGCACATCGTCCACCAAAGCCACGCGCCGACCTGGCAGGGCCGGCAAAAAACGCGGGTTGCAAACCAGGGCATGGGCCAGGTTGTGCAGGCGTTCTTCACGGGACAAAACCGCCTGCGAGGGCGTGTCGCGCAGCCTCAGCAGGGCATCAGGCCGGGTTTTGGATGGCGACAAAGCCCGCGCCAACAACAGCGATTGGTTGAACCCGCGCTGTTGCAAACGCCGGGCCGACAAGGGCACCGGCAACAACACATCAGCTTGCTTGACCAACTGCCAAATACCTGCATGGGCTTGCAAGGGCTGCGCCAAAAAGCGCACCAAGCCTGCTTCGCCCTGGTACTTGAAAGCGCGGATCAAATCGGACCAAGGCGGTGCGTAGGGCAGGGCGGCGTGGCAGCGCTGCCACGGTGGGGGGTTCATCCAACAGCTGATGCAAACCGGCGGTTCGCGGCTGAGTGCGCTGTGAGGCCCAGGTCCCTGCTGGGCCCATGCAGGCGCGGCTGTCAGCGGCATCGCGCAACTTGCGCATCGATGCAGCGGCCTTGGCGCGGCAGACAAACACGAGGCGCACACGGTTTGTGTGGCCCACGCATTGCAGACCCGGCACAAGCTCGGCCAAGACCATGTCTTTTGAACTGAAAGCTGGGTTTGCCAGCTTCGGTATGCTTTGCGGATGATGTTCATGCCAGCAATGTAGGGAAAAGCAGCGTTGATGAGTGTGATCCCTGCACCCGAAATGAGTGATCCGTTGCCACCGCTGGACGCCTTGGCCAGCCAACGCCTGTGCGTGAAAACCAGTCGCGCAGGCCAGCCTTGGTTGCACAACGAGGTGGCGTCTCGCATGGCCCAACGCCTCGATCTGATTCGCCATCCTGTCCACCACTGGGTGCATTGGGCACCGCGGCTGGGCGGCTTGGCCTCACAAGACTTGTTGGAACAAGCGTTTCCCCAAGCCCGTTGCAGCGTGGTGCAAAACGAAGTGGCTGATGTCTTGTGGGCGAGCCGAGCGTTGCAACAAGCTTGGTGGAAAAAATGGGTGCGACCCGCGCGGCGGTTTGGCTTGGCGCCCTCCGAGCCAGCCGACATGCTGTGGTCCAACATGGGTTTGCACATGCAAGCCAACCCAGCCCAATGGATGAAGCAATGGGCCAGCAGCTTGAACCAAGCAGGTTTTGTGATGTTTTCCTGCCTGGGGCCAGACAGCTTGCGCGAGTTGCGCCAGCTCTACGCCAGCTTGGACTGGCCCGCGCCCAGCCATGAATTCACCGACATGCACGATTGGGGTGACATGCTGCTGAGCGCTGGTTTTGCTGCACCCATCATGGACATGGAACGCATCACCCTCACCTATGAAACGCCAGCAGCTTTGTTAGAAGAATTGCGCAGTTTGGGGCGCAACTTGAACCCACAACGGTTCACCGCTTGCCGAGGGCGCGCTTGGCGCCAACAACTGCACCAGCTCTTGCAACAACACCTGGCGTCACCTGCGCATGGTGGGCGCCTCGCCCTGAGCTTTGAAGTGATCTACGGCCATGCCTTCAAAGCCCCCACTCGCTTGGCTGTCAAACCCGAGACACAGGTGAGTCTGGCCCAAATGAAAGCCCAACTCAAACGCGGTTGATGCATGGTTTTTCGGGAAGGTATTTCTCAAAACAGCTTGGGGTCACCACATGCTTGCAGGGTCTTTTCCATTTGCTGTTGGGGTCATGCAAGATTGACGTCAGATTCCCTTCAGTGTTCCGTTGCTAGAATCTGCGGGTTAAGCGGCAAGACTTTTTCTGTTGACTCTTTACAAACATGATGAACAACATTTACAAAAAATTGGAAACCGCATCATTGGCACTGGCTGCCTATGGTGCGACAGCAGCTTGGGCTGTCAACGATTTGCCTGGCGGCCCCGCGGTCAACCAGCTGAATTTGCACCCACCAGTCACCAAAATCGCCGAACAGCAAGTTTGGCTGCACTGGTTCATGTTGATCATCTGTACGGTGATTTTTGTGGCCGTGTTTGGCGTGATGTTCTATTCCATCTGGAAACACCGCAAATCCTTGGGTCACAAGCCAGCCACCTTCCACGAGTCTGTCAAAGTTGAAATCGCTTGGACCATCGTGCCGTTCATCATCGTCATCTTGATGGCGCTGCCTGCCACCAAAGCCGTGGTGGCCAGCAAAGACACTTCCAACGCCGAGCTCACCATCAAAGCCACGGGTTACCAGTGGAAATGGGGTTACGACTACATCAAAGGCGAAGGCGAAGGCATTGGCTTCATTTCCAGCTTGGACGAGAAACAACGCGCCATGTCTGACAGCGGCAAGCCCGAACCCACCGACGACTACTTGTTGAAAGTGGACAACCCCTTGGTCGTTCCTGTGGGCAAAAAAATCCGCATCATCACCACCTCCAACGACGTGATCCACTCGTTTGCTGTCAACTCGTTTGGTATCAAGCAAGATGCCATCCCTGGTTTTGTGCGCGACACCTGGTTCCGCGCCGAAAAAACCGGTGATTTCCGTGGTCAATGCCAAGAGCTGTGCGGCAAAGAGCATGCGTACATGCCCATCCACGTGAAAGTGGTCACCGCCGAAGAGTACACCGCCTGGGTGGCCGAGCAAAACAAAAAAATGGCCGCCAAACAAGACGACCCTTCCAAAGTGTGGACCTTGGCTGAATTGACCCAAAAAGGCGAAAAGGTTTATGCCGCCAACTGTCAAGCTTGTCACCAAGCCAGCGGCAAGGGCATGGGCCCCATCAAGGCTTTGGACGGTGCAGCCGTGGTGCTTGATGCAGACAAAAGCAAGCAAATCGCCGTGCTGCTCAACGGCCAAAACAACCTCACCATGCCGGCTTGGAAACAGCTCAGCGACACTGAAATCGCTGCTGTGATCAGCTACACCAAAAACACCTGGTCCAACAAAACCGGCCAATTGGTGCAACCTGCCGATGTGCGTGCAGCGCGTCAATAAACCCATCGATACCTAAGGAACAACCATGAGCGCAGTTCTCGATCCACACGGCCACGGGGCCGCAGACCACGGGCATGACGATCACCACGGTGCCCCCCACGGATGGCGTCGCTGGGTTTACGCCACCAACCACAAAGACATTGGCACCTTGTATTTGCTGTTCGCCTTCACCATGCTCATCATTGGTGGTGTGCTGGCCCTGCTGATTCGCGCCGAACTGTTCCAGCCCGGTTTGCAACTCGTCAACCCCGAACTGTTCAACCAGTTCACCACCATGCACGGTCTGATCATGGTGTTTGGCGCCATCATGCCGGCCTTCGTGGGCTTCGCCAACTGGATGATTCCTTTGCAAATTGGCGCGTCTGACATGGCCTTTGCCCGCATGAACAACTTCAGCTTCTGGCTGATGATTCCTGCGGCGCTCATGTTGGCAGGTTCCTTCTTCATGCCTGGCGGCGCCCCCGCAACTGGCTGGACCATTTACGCCCCGTTGACCCTGCAAATGGGCCCCTCCATGGACGCAGGCATTTTGGCCCTGCATTTGTTGGGTGCCAGCTCCATCATGGGCTCGATCAACATCATCGTCACCATCTTGAACATGCGCGCCCCAGGCATGACCTTGATGAAGATGCCCATGTTCGTGTGGACTTGGCTCATCACTGCTTATTTGCTGATCGCTGTGATGCCTGTGTTGGCTGGTGCCATCACCATGGTGCTCACCGACCGCCACTTCGGTACCACCTTCTTCAACCCCGCCGGTGGTGGTGACCCCGTCATGTTCCAGCACATCTTCTGGTTCTTCGGTCACCCTGAGGTGTACATCATGATTTTGCCGGCCTTCGGCATCATCAGCCAAATCATTCCTGCGTTCTCACGCAAGCGCCTGTTTGGCTATGCCTCCATGGTCTATGCCACGTCCTCCATTGCCATTTTGTCGTTCATCGTGTGGGCGCACCACATGTACACCACAGGCATGCCGGTCACGGGTCAGTTGTTCTTCATGTACGCCACCATGCTCATCTCTGTGCCCACCGGCGTGAAGGTGTTCAACTGGATTGCCACCATGTGGAAAGGGTCCATGACCTTTGAAACCCCCATGTTGTTTGCAGTGGGCTTCATCTTTGTGTTCACCATGGGTGGCTTCACAGGCCTGATCTTGGCCATGGCTCCGATCGACTTGCAATTGCAAGACGGCTATTACGTGGTGGCGCATTTCCACTACGTGTTGGTGGCCGGTTCGTTGTTCACCATGTTCGCCGGCTATTACTACTGGTCGCCCAAGTGGACGGGCGTTATGTACAACGAAACACGCGGCAAGATCCATTTCTGGTGGACCCTGATTTCGTTCAACGTCACCTTCTTCCCCATGCACTTCTTGGGTCTGGCTGGCATGCCCCGCCGCTATGCCGACTACCCCATGCAGTTCGCCGACTTCAACGCGTTGGCCTCTGTGGGCTCATTCGCCTTCGGATTTGCGCAGGTGTACTTCTTCTTCTTCATCGTGTTGCCCACCATGCGCGGTCAAGGCACGCCTGCTCCCCAGCGCCCCTGGGAAGCTGCTGAAGGTTTGGAATGGGAAGTGCCTTCACCCGCACCCTTCCATACCTTTGAAACACCGCCCAAGCTCAACGCCGATGCCAACCGCATCGTCGCCTGATTTCAGCTGAACTGAGAAGCCACCCATGAGATTGCGTCAGAACAACCTGTTGATGCTGCGCAAACTCGCGGTGGTGGCCTTGGCCATGTTTGGATTTGGCTACGCCCTGGTGCCCATTTACAGGGCCATTTGTGAAATGACCGGCATCAACATCCTGGCATTGGGTGAAAAAGAATTGCCGGGTTCGGGCAATGCCCGTTTGAACAATCCCAACAACAGCCAAGTGGATGTCAGCCGCACCATCACGGTCGAGTTTGACGCCAATTCGCGTGGCCCTTGGCATTTCAAGCCTTTGCAAAATTCGGTGCAGGTGCACCCTGGCCAAATGACCACGGTCATGTACGAATTTCAAAACGTGCAAGACCGCACCATGTCAGCCCAAGCCATCCCCAGTTATGCCCCCAATGAAGCGGCCGCGCATTTCAACAAAGTGGAATGTTTTTGCTTCAACCAATACACCCTGGCGCCAGGCGAGAAAAAAATGTGGCCCGTGGTGTTTGTGGTCGACCCCAAGTTGTCCAAGAGCGTCAGCACCATCACTTTGTCCTACACCTTTTTTGAAGTGGGCAGCAAAACACCTGCTGCCCCCGTTGGCAAAGTGACCGCATTGACCGTTCAGGGAGATGGCGTATGACCGAGGAAGTGGTCACCCATCCAGTGGTGGTCAAGCGTCCGTTTTGGCGTTCCATCGTTGCCGTGGCTTGGTCTTTCATCGGTATTCGAAAAAACAGTGAATTTCAGGAAGACTTGTCCCACATCACGCCCTTGCATGTACTGGGTGTGGGTTTGGCGGCTGGTTTGTTGTTTGTGATCGGGTTGATCGTTGTCGTCAACCTGGTGGTTGCGAAATAAAAGGAGTCGAGAGATGAGCAGCACATCCCATGGCGTGAAGCCGTATTACTATGTTCCAGAGCCTTCACGCCATCCGGCGTCGGCGGCTTTTGGTTTGTTCTTCGTCATCTTGGGCGCCAGCCAGTGGATGAACGATGTGAGCTGGGGCAAATACGCTTTGTTGGCAGGCATGGCCATTTGGTTGTTTGTCTTGTTCCAATGGTTCAGCGATGCCATCCATGAAAGCGAATCGGGTTTGTTCGGTCGCAAGATTGAACTGTCCTACCGCTGGAGCATGAGCTGGTTCATCTTCTCTGAAGTGATGTTCTTCGGTGCCTTTTTCTCTGCGTTGTGGTGGGCTCGTGTTCACTCGGTGCCCGCACTTGGCAACCCAGAGAATGCGTTGTTGTGGCCCGACTTCAAAGCGGTGTGGCCCAGTGTTGTGGCCGGTGCAACCGCATCCCCAGCGGGCATCATCGAACCCTTCCAAACCATGACACCGTTTTGGTTGCCCACCATCAACACCGCCTTGCTGCTGAGCTCGGGCGTCACCCTGACGATTGCCCACCACGCTTTGCTGGAAAACAACCGCGCCAAAACCATTCAATTCATGTGGCTGACCGTGTTATTGGGCGTGGTGTTCTTGTTCGTTCAAGGCTATGAGTACTACCACGCCTACCAAGACCTCAACTTGAAATTGACCTCAGGCGTCTATGGCTCTACCTTCTTCATGCTGACAGGCTTTCACGGCTTCCACGTTTTTGTGGGCATGCTGATGCTGTTGTTTGTCACACTGCGTTTGCAAAAAGGCCACTTCAATGCCAACAACCATTTTGGTTTTGAAGGCGCTGCTTGGTACTGGCACTTCGTGGACGTGGTCTGGTTGGGCTTGTACATCCTGGTCTATTGGATCTGATCGACTTCTGCACGACAAAAGGGCCGCTAAAGCGGCCCTTTTCATTGTCTAAAACCCTGAATCGTTCGTTGGTTTGCCGCAGTTTCAAGCTGTGGGTGTGAGGGGAATGCCAGTGGGCCGCAACCAACCCATCTTCCAACTGAGCAAAATACACAGGAACAACAGAATGGAGATGCCAACCCGAAACGCCAAGGCCCGCATCATGCGCTGTGTTTTGGGCGCACCTTCAGCGTCACCGCGCATCATGAAAAAAAACGCGGTGGCCAAAGCGGCCAACACCCCCAGAAATGCGACACCAATCAGTATGTTCATGAGGAGCATTATCCGGTGACTTCCAACCTCAGCCCTGCCCATCATGCCAAGACCATTTGGCGACGCTGGATCGTGGCCATCGCTGCTTTGGCGGGCGTGTTGATCACCTTCAACTTGGGGCTGTGGCAGTTGTCGCGGGCGCAGGAAAAACTGTCATTGCAAGCCAGCATCGAGGCACAAGCCTTGCAGCCAGCGTTGACGGCCCAAGACCTCCAACAAGATGCCAAACACTGGCAAAGCATTCACCGTCCGCTTCAGTTGCAAGGCCAGTGGTTGACCGACAGCACGGTGTATTTGGACAACCGCAACCACCAAGGACAAGCAGGTTTCTGGGTCATGACACCTTTGCGCTGGGCACCAGGGCAGGTGGTGTGGGTGCAGCGCGGTTGGGTGCAGCGTGATCGTGTGGATGCCCGCAAAGCGCCTCCCATCGACACCCCCAGCGGCATGGTCACCATTCAAGGCCGTGTGGCTGCGCCTTTGTCACAAATGGTGGAACTGGCCGCGCCAGAGCCCACAGACCATTCCCGTCCAAGGATTCAGGCCAATTTGGACCTGGCCCAGATGCAAGCGCTGGTCACCGACAATGTGAGCGGCATCATGGTTCAAACCGGCGAAGCTTCAGAAGGCTTGCGCCGCGATTGGCCGGTGGTGGCCCTGAGTGCAGACAAAAACAAAGGCTATGCCTTTCAATGGTTTGCACTCTGCGCCCTGATGGCCGGGCTGTACCTGTGGTTTCAATGGATTCAACCTCTGACGCATGGAAAACAAAAAAACTGATGCCCACCAACCCCATGCCTTGGGCATGACGGTTTACGATTTGCCAGACCCGTCTGCGGTTGCTGATGAAGATGCACGCCGCACCGTTGCCGGTCGATGGCGCATGATTTTTGTGTTGTTGATTTGTGCCGCGCCCGTGGTGGCGTCCTACCTCACCTACTACGTGATACGCCCAAGCAGCACGAAGAGCTTTGGTGAATTGATTTTGCCCGTCAAAGCCATGCCTGCTTTGCAAGCACAGGATTTGAAGGGCCAAGCCGTGCCTTTGCAAAGTCTGAAGGGCCAGTGGCTGTTGGTGAGCGTGGCACCGGCTGCGTGCGATGCCGCTTGCCAACAAAACCTGTATTTGCAACGTCAAATGCGTGCCGCCTTGGGCCGTGAAAAAGAACGCACCGATTGGGTTTGGTTGGTCAGTGATGAGGCCAAGGTGGACGAACAACTGCTGTCGGGGTTGACCGAAGCGGTGGTGCTGCGCCTGCCTGCAGCTGACATCCAACAATGGTTGTCGCCACAAGCGGGCCAAGCTTTGAGTGACCATTTGTATTTGGTCGACCCGCATGGCGCTTGGATGATGCGCTTCCCGCCCAAGCTCAACCAAGAACAAGCACCCAAAGTGCGACGTGATTGGGAGCGGTTGTTGCGTGCAGCGGTTTCATGGGACCAACCCGGACGATGACACCATGAATGACGTCGATTTGTTCAATGTAGCGCCCCTGCTCAAGCTGTTCTTGCTGGCCTTGGTGCTGGCCTTGGGACCGCTCACCTGGGTTTGGCTCAAGCATCGCCATGCCGAAGTGCCGCAGCGCGTGCGACAACTCACCTTGTTCACGCTGTTCCTCACCTTCGATTTGATTTTGTTTGGTTCCTTCACCCGCCTCACCGATTCTGGTTTGGGTTGTCCCGATTGGCCAGGCTGCTATGGTCATGCCAGTCCCTTTGGAGCCAAAGAGGCGATTGCAAGTGCACAAGCCGCCATGCCGACGGGTCCTGTCACTTGGAGCAAAGCCTGGATTGAAATGATTCACCGCTATTTGGCCATGACCGTGGGTGTGCTGATTCTGACCTTGGCGGTGTTTTCGTGGCGGATAGAACGCACGTTTTGGGGCTGGCCCACACTCAGCTTGGTCTGGGTCTGCATACAAGGTGCGTTTGGGGCATTCACCGTCACCATGAAATTGTTTCCAGCGATTGTCAGTCTGCACTTGTTGGGCGGCATGTTGTTGGCGGTGTTTCTCACGCTGCAGTTGGTGCGGCAGCGTCATTCACCGTGGACAGATACCCGGCGCCCGATGCCAACAGCCGCCTACATGCTGATGGTGGTGGCTGGTTTGTTCCTGGTGTTGCAAATCTTGTTGGGCGCTTGGGTCAGCAGCAATTACGCAGTGATGGCCTGCAACACCTACCCCGAATGCCAAGGTGGTTGGTGGCCAGACATGAACTTTGACAAAGGTTTCGAGTTGTGGCGACCCCTGGGCGTTGATGCTGCTGGGGCGGCCTTGCCCTTTCAAGCCTTGACAGCCATTCACATGGTGCATCGCTGGCATGCTGTGCTGGTCGTGGTGCTGTTGTTGGCTGTGGCCTGGACCTGGTCCAAGCACGGTTTTCGTCGGCAAGCCCTGTTCTTGGCATTGCTCTTGTTGCTGCAATTCATCACGGGTGTCAGCAACGCTGTGCTGGGCTGGCCGATGGCAGCTGCCTTGTTGCACACTGGCGCAGCGGTGTCCATGTTGGTGTTGCTCAGCTGGGTGCTGGGTGTCACTCAAGCCCAACACCCCCAGCAAATTGCAACCACTTTCTCCAGGCACACGCTATGAAGTCGCTTTCTGAATTTCTTCCTGTGCGCTGGCAACAGTTCAATGCACTGACCAAACCCCGCGTGATTCAGCTCATCGTGTTTTGCGCACTGATTGGCATGGTGTTGGCAGTGCCTGGTGTGCCCTCATGGTCTGAAGTGGGCTTGGGTGCGATTGCCTGCTTGGGCATTTGGTTGGTCTCGGGTGCTGCTGCGGCCTTCAATTGCATTGTGGAAAAAGCCATTGACGCTCGCATGAAGCGCACCTCTTGGCGGCCCACTGCCAAAGGCGAGTTGAGCGACCGCGACACCTTGCTGTTCTCTGCCATTTTGTGCCTCTTGGGTTCCGCTATTTTGTACATCTGGGTCAACCCGCTCACCATGTGGCTGACCTTCGCCACGTTCGTGGGTTACGCGGTCATCTATACCGTCATATTGAAGCCGCTCACCCCGCAAAACATCGTCATCGGTGGCGCATCAGGAGCCATGCCACCGGTCTTGGGTTGGGCCGCGATGACCGGCGATGTGGGCCCAGAAGCCCTCATTTTGTTTCTCATCATCTTCTTATGGACGCCACCGCACTTTTGGGCGCTGGCGCTTTACCGCGTCGAGGACTACCGCAAGTCGGGCTTGCCCATGTTGCCCGTGACCCATGGCAACGAATTCACCCGCTTGCAAATCTTGCTCTACACCATCGTTTTGTTGGCGGCATGCCTGATGCCCTTTGTGTACCGCATGAGTGGCTGGTTTTACCTCGTGAGCGCCTTGATCTTGAGCCTGATGTTTTGTTGGTATGGCTGGAAACTGTGGCTGAATTATTCTGACGATTTGGCGCGTAAAACCTTTCGCTTTTCCTTGGTTCATTTGAGTTTGTTGTTTGCCGCTTTGTTGATTGATCACTATTTACCGGGGGTTGCATGAGCACCAGACGCACGCTGTTGATGGTCGGCTTGGCCGTGGCCTTGTCGGCTTGTTCGCCGGACAAACCCAGCTTCAAAGCGATTGACTTGACGGGCGCTGATTACGCGCAAGGCTTTCAACTCAAAGACCAGTTCGGTCAAGAGCGCACGCTGGCCGATTTCAAAGGGCAGGTGGTGGTGGTGTTCTTTGGTTACACGCAATGCCCTGATTTTTGTCCCACCACGTTGAGTGAATGGGTACAGGTCAAGCAAGCTTTGGGCGAAAACGGCAAAAAACTGCAAGCCGTGTTCATCACCGTCGACCCTGAGCGCGACACGCCTGAGGTGTTGAAAGACTACATGGCCAACTTTGATCCCAGCTTCTTGGCGCTGGTGCCCACGCTAGATGCTTTGCCCGCGCTGGCCAAAAATTTCAAGATCTATTACAAGAAAGTGCCTGGCCCCACGCCCACCAGTTACACCATGGACCACCAAGCCGGCACCTACATGTACGACACCGAAGGGCGCTTGCGTCTTTATGCCCGCTATGGTTTGGGGCCAGCTGCCATGGCCGAAGACATTGGCAAGTTGTTGAATTAAGCGTATTCCAACAAAGCGGTTTTCATTTTCTTCATGGCCGCGACTTCAATTTGGCGAATGCGTTCGGCGCTCACGCCGTATTCCGCGGCCAACTCGTGCAGCGTCATGCCTCCCGAGTTGTCGTCATTCACCTTGAGCCAGCGTTCTTCGACGATGCGACGGCTGCGTGCATCCAACACCTCTAATGCTTGACTGATGCCATCGCTGGACATCAGGTCGCGCTGGTGCGCCTCAATCATGGCCGTGGGTTCGTGCTGCACATCCGCCAAGTAGGCGATGGGGCCAAACGCGTCTTCGCCGTCATCGCTGGGGCTGGGGTCCAGCAAGACATCGCCGCCGGCCATGCGCGCTTCCATCTCGATGACTTCTTCACGCTTGACGTTGAGTTCTTTGGCCACGCTGTCAATTTGTGCGTCACTCAAGGTGTCGCGCGTCATGGTGTTGCGGTCTTCACCGGCGTCTGCTCGGAAGCCTTGCTTCTTGGAACGCAGGTTGAAAAACAGCTTGCGCTGCGCCTTGGTGGTGGCGAGTTTGACCATGCGCCAGTTTTTGATGATGTACTCGTGAATCTCGGCCTTGATCCAGTGCATGGCGTAACTCACCAAGCGCACACCGTGCTCGGGGTCGAAGCGCTTGACGGCTTTCATCAGGCCGACATTGCCTTCTTGGATCAGATCGGCGTGGGGCAGGCCATAGCCGGCGTATTGGCGGGAGATTGACACGACCAAGCGCAGGTGTGACAAGATCAGCTTGCCAGCAGCGTCTAAGTCGTTGTTTTCTTTGAGTTTTTTGGAAAATTCTTGCTCTTGTTCGAGCGTGAGCATGGGCAAACGGTTGACCGCCGAAATATAGGCATCCAAATTACCCAAGGGGGGCAACAAAGCCCAGGGATTGGCCGCAACCGGCGTAGCGGCGGGGGTGGTCAGCATCAACGTCGTCATCAATGGCTCCTGTCCAAATCAGTCATCACCCAGATATTAGCACTCTCTGCAATGGAGTGCCAAAGAGGGCTTGAATACACACTTTGATATTCAGTTTGACAAGGCTGGGTAGTCGATGTAACCCTCAGGGCCCGGCGCGTAAAAGGTTTTCGGGTTGGGCTTGCTCAAGGGCGCATCCGCTTTCAAACGCTGCACCAAGTCGGGGTTGGCTATGTACAAGCGCCCAAAGGCCACAGCATCGGCTTGACCCGATTCCACCGCATCCAAGGCCATTTGGCGGTCGTAACCATTGTTGGCAATGTAGGTGCCTTTGAAGGTCTTGCGCGCCCATGCAAAGTCAAAGCCGGGAATGTCGCGCGGGCCGCCAGTGGCGCCTTCAATAAAGTGAATGAAGGCGATACCGCGCTTGTTGAGTTCTTCCACCAGATGGCCAAACACGGCTTGCGGGTCACTGCCCGAGGCATCGTTGGCTGGCGTCACAGGTGACAAGCGAATACCGGTGCGACCAGCGCCAATTTCGGCTGCCACCGCGTCCACCACTTCCAAGGCGAAGCGACAGCGGTTTGCAGGCGAGCCACCATAGGCGTCGGTGCGGTGGTTGCTGCCATCGCGCAAAAACTGATCGACCAAATAGCCATTGGCACCGTGGATCTCCACGCCATCAAAGCCGGCGCGGATGGCGTTGGCGGCGGCTTGGCGGAACTGCTGCACCACGGTGTGAATGTCGTCCACGCTCAGCGCGTGCGGCACGGCCGCTTCTTGTTTGCCATTGCGGGTGTAGGCCGACAATTTGGCGGCGATGGGCGAGGGTGCCACAGGCTGCGCGCCGCCGGTCAAGTCGGGGTGGCTGACCCGACCCACGTGCCAAATTTGCGCGACGATTTTCGAGCCTGCTTCGTGCACGGCGTTGGTGATGGCTTGCCAGCCTTTCACCTGAGCTTCTGAGTACATGCCCGGGGTGGCCATGTAGCCCTTGCCTACAGGCGATATTTGCGTGCCTTCGCTGATGATGAGGCCAGCGTTGCTGCGTTGGCGGTAGTACTCGATGTTCATGGCGCTGCCAGGCACGTCGCCTGCGGGCTCATCGGCGCGGCAACGGGTGAGGGGTGCCATGACGACGCGGTTGGCCACGTCAATATCGCCGATGCGGGTGGCTTGGAACAGTTTGTTGGCCATGAGGTTTACCAAGTGAGGTTGAAACGAAGCAGCAGGGGACGCAGCACAAACAGTGGCCCCACCCACAGGTATTGCACATCTTCAAAGAAGGAAGGTTTTTTGCCCTCCAGTTTGTGTCCGATGAATTGAAGCACCCAAGCACCGACGAACACCGACACACAAATGAGCAAGCGATGCGGGCCCATGGCCAACACCAGCGCCAGCATGAGCCCGGTCCATGCCGCCATCACGGCTGAAAACACCAAGGACAAGCGCAGGTAATACAGCATGCTGGCTGCTACAAACACATAAGCCACAGCAGGGTGAATCTCGAACATCAACCCAATGAGGGTGAGCATGATGAGGGGGATGGCCACGAAATGAATGCGCTCGTTGACAGGGTGCTGGTGGCTTTCGCCGTAATGCGCCAACAACTGGTCGATGCGTCGTGTTGCTTCCTCAGGTGGCAGGCTGTTCATACAAAACCTTTCTGGATCAGGAGATCAGGGCTTGGGCAAATTCATCGGCACGGAAAGCTTGCAGGTCTTGCAGTTGTTCGCCGATGCCAATGAAATAAACCGACAACGGTTTGTCCGTCGTGCGTTGGGCTGCCCACAAAGCGATGGCAGCCAGCACACCGCCTTTGGCGGTGCCGTCGAGTTTGGTGACGATCAGGCCGCTCAGGCCCAAGGTGTCGTCAAAAGCTTTCACCTGCGCCAAGGCGTTTTGGCCGGTGTTGCCGTCAATCACCAGCAGCACTTCGTGCGGGGCGCTTTCATCGGCCTTTTGCACCACACGTTTGATTTTTTTCAGCTCTTCCATCAGGTGCAATTGGGTGGGCAAACGACCTGCGGTGTCCACCAACACCACATCGCGGCCTCGCGCGCGGCCTGCTGTGACCGCATCAAAACTCACGGCCGCTGGGTCGCCGTTGTCTTGGCTGATGATGTCCACCTGATTGCGATCGGCCCAGACCAGCAACTGCTCTTTGGCGGCAGCGCGAAAGGTGTCGGCCGCGGCCAGCAACACACTGGCCCCGGCGTCGTTCAGGTGCCGTGTGAGTTTGCCAATGGACGTTGTTTTGCCGGCGCCATTCACACCGGCCACCATGATGACGGTGGGCTTGTGCCGATCTAGTCGGAGTTCCCCTTCCAGCGGACGCAGCAGATCGGCCAGCACCTGCACCAACAAAGCTTTCACATCAGCGGGGTCTTTGCTGCCCGCCGTTTTCACGCGTTGTTTCAAGGCCTGCAGCACATGCTGGGTGGCGGCCATGCCGGCGTCGGACATGAGCAAAGCAGATTCGAGCTCTTCATAAAGCGCGTCGTCAATCACTTTGCCGCCAAACACCCCGGCGATGCTGCTGCCGGTGCGCTGCAAGCCACTGCGCAAGCGTCCCAACCAGTCTTGGCTGGCCACTTGGGCGGCTTGGCTGCTGGGTGCCGGGGAGGGCGCAGGGGTTTTTCGCTTGAACAGACTGAACATGAGGCGGGAGGTTCCTAGAATGCAGTCAGCTTGCAAGATCGCAAGCCTCTGAACAAGTCATTCTATGAAACCCCATTTTTCGTTTGTGCTGCGCTCCTTTTTCAGCGGCGTTTTGTTGATTGGCACAGTGCTGCAGGCCCCCGCTGCCTCAGCGCAAAGCTTGCAAGAATTCACCTTGGCCAATGGCATGCGCGTCATCGTCAAAGCCGACCCCAAAGCGCCCACCGCTGTGCACATGGTGTGGTTGCGCGTGGGTTCCATGGACGAGGTGGACGGCGTCTCGGGTGTGGCCCATGTGCTCGAACACATGCTGTTCAAAGGCTCACCGACGGTCAAGCCGGGTGAGTTTTCGCGCCGTGTGGCCGCCATGGGTGGCCGCGAAAACGCCTTCACCAACCGCGACTACACCGGTTACTTCCAACAAATTCCTGCCAATCGTTTGCCCGATGTGATGCGTTTGGAGGCTGATCGCTTTGTCAACAACCAATGGCCAGATGACGAGTTCAAGCGCGAACTCGAAGTGGTGAAAGAAGAACGCCGCATGCGCACTGATGACGTGCCGCGCATGCAACTTTATGAACAACTCAACGCCACGCAGTTCACCACCTCGCCCTACCGCCGTCCGGTGGTGGGCTGGATGAACGACTTGGACGCCATGCAGCCGCAAGACGCGCGGGACTTTTACAAGCGCTGGTATGTGCCCGCCAATGCCGCCGTTGTCATCGTTGGGGACGTGAATGTGGCCCAAGTGAAGAAATGGGCCGAAGAGTTCTACGGTCGCATTCCAGCGGGCAAAGTCCCCGAGCGCAAACCACGCCTCGAGCCCGAGCAAACCGGCACCCGGCGCGTGCAAGTGAAAGCCCCTGCTGAACAAGCTTATGTGGTCTTGTCTTGGAAAGTGCCAGGCTTCAAAGCGTTCGACAATGAACCCAGCAACCAAGATGCGTTGGCCTTGACCATGTTGTCTGCCGTGCTGGATGGTTATGCAGGCGCTCGGCTTGACCGAGCCTTGGCGCAAGGCGACGACCGCATCGCCGACAGCGTCGGTGCATCAAATGGCTTGAGCGGCCGTGGTCCCCAAACCTTCAGTTTGGAAGGTATTCCGGCCAAAGGCAAAACCACCGAGCAACTGGAAGCTGCCTTGCGCGCCCAAGTGGCCCGCATCGCCAAAGAGGGCGTGAACGAGGCCGAGATGCGCCGCGTCAGGGCGCAGTGGTTGGCTTCCAACATTTACCAGCGCGATTCGCTGTTCAACCAAGCGCGCGAAATTGGCACCTACTGGGTGGAAGGTTTGCCAGCCGACACCTCCGATCGATTGATTGAGCGCTTGGCTGCCGTCACGCCCGAGCAAATTCAAAAAGTGGCACAAACCTATTTCGGCGATGACAACCTGACGGTGGCCACCTTGCTGCCGCAGTCCGGGCCGCGACCAGCATTTCGCAAACCGCCGCCCGGTGCGCGGCACGGTGGGGAGGGCGCACGATGAAACGCTTCATTTCTTTGGCATTGAGCCTGTTCGTGTGTCACCACACAGCCACTGCCGGCATCCCGATTCAACACTGGACCTTGGACAACGGCGCCAAGGTGTATTTGGTGGAAGTGCCGGGCTTGCCCATGGTCGACATGCAAGTCGAGTTGGATGCGGGCAGCCGCAGAGACGGTAACTTCAACGGCTTGTCTAGTGCGACCGCGAGCATGATGGCCAAAGGCGTGAAAGCCGTCGGCGCGCAAGCAGCGATGGACGAGAACGCCTTGGGCGAAGCCTGGGCTGATCTGGGTGCGCAGGTGAATGCATCATCCTCCAGTGACCGCATGAGCCTGTCCTTGCGCAGCCTGACCCGCCCCGAGTTGTTGGACGCGGCGGTGGCTTTGGCAGCGCGTCAATTGGCGCATCCCAGCTTTCCCAATGCCATTTGGCAAAACGAACGCGAGCGCTGGGTGGCCAGCATCAAAGAGGCCAACACCAAACCCGCCACCGTGGCCAGCCGGGCGTACAACAAAGCCCTGTTTGGCGACCACCCTTATGGCGCAGAAGTCGACGAAGCCAGTTTGCGGCGCATCGACACCACCCTGATGGCGAAGTTCCATGCTGACCATTTCAAGCCCTGCTTGGCCAAGGTCAGCATCGTGGGCGCACTCAACCGCGCGCAGGCGCAAGAGAGGGTGGCGCAGCTGCTGGCGCATTTGCCAGTTGAGGCTTCTTGCCCGGTGTTGCCAACCTTGCCCGACATTCAAGCTTTGAAACAAGCGCAAACTTTGCAGCTGCCCTTTGAATCCGCACAAGCCCATGTGTTCATTGGGCAAGTAGGCATTGCGCGTGAGCACCCTGATTACCTGGCCTTGACGGTGGGCAACTATGTGTTGGGTGGCGGCGGTTTTGTTTCTCGCCTGACCGAGCAAGTGCGTGAAAAACGCGGGTTGAGTTACAGCGTCTACAGCTATTTCGGTGCCTGGCAACAGGCGGGCCCATTCACAGTAGGTTTGCAAACACGCCCCGATCAAGCACAGCAAGCTGTCAAAGTCGCCACTGAGGTCGTGGCCGAGTTTGTGAAAACTGGCCCTACCGACAAAGAGTTGAAAGCCGCTAAAGACTTTTTGATTGGCGGGTTTGCATTGCGCTTGGACAGCAACCGCAAGCTGATGGACAACCTGAGCAACATCGCTTGGTACGAGCTGCCGCTGGACTACTTGGACACCTGGACCGCGCAGGTGGACAAACTCACCACCAAAGATATTCAACAAGCCTTTGCGCGCAATCTGCAACCTGAACGCATGGTCACCGTCATCCTGGGTGCGCAGCCTTGACCAAGGGCGAGGTCCGCATCATTGGCGGTCAATGGAAGCGCAGCAAACTGCCGCTGGCCAAAGTGGAGAACTTGCGCCCCACGCCCGACCGGGTGCGTGAAACCTTGTTCAACTGGTTGGGCCAAGACCTCTCGGGTTGGCACTGCGCCGATGTGTTTGCAGGCACCGGCGCCCTGGGTTTCGAGGCAGCGTCGCGCGGCGCTTCATCGGTGGTGCTGTGCGAGTCCAACAGCGCTTGCGTGGAAGCCATGAGCAAAAGCCAAACCAAGCTCGGTGCTTCGCAAATGCGCATTCAGCGAGGTGATGGCTTGGTCTTGCTGCGTCAATCGGCGCCCAACAGCTTCGACCTGATATTGCTGGACCCACCCTACGATTTCCCGCAGTACGACAAGATGCTGGCTGCTGCGCATGCCTGCATCAAGCCCACAGGGCAGGTGTATTTAGAAGCCGGCAAGGCTTGGGGCGCTGAAGACTTGCTGGCGCTGGGTTGGGTGCTCAAGCGGCATTTGAAGGCTGGTGCGGTGCACGCCCACTTGCTGCAGAGGGCGGCATAATGCCCCGCACCCCCTTGCACAAGGACTGCCCATGAGTTCTCCCGTGATTGCGCTGTACCCCGGCACCTTCGACCCCATCACCTTGGGGCACGAGGACATCGTGCGCCGGGCTGCCGCCATGTTTGACGAAGTGGTGATTGCCGTGGCGCGCGCCCACCACAAAAAAACCATGTTCACCTTGGAGCAGCGTGTGGACATGACCCGCCAAGCCTTGGCCGATTGCCCCAATGTGCGCGTGGCAACCTTTGAAGGTTTGGTGATCGAGTTTGCCCAAGCTATTGGGGCGCGCACCATGGTGCGTGGCATCCGCTCGATGACCGATTTTGATTACGAGTTTCAATTGGCTGGCATGAACCGCCGCCTGGCCCCCGACATTGACTCGGTGTTTTTAAACACCTTGGATGTGCACCAGTGCATCTCCAGCACCTTGGTGCGTGAGATTGCCACGCTGGGCGGTGATGTGGCGCAATTTGTCTCGCCTGCGGTGTTCACTTTCATGCAAGCCCACATGGGTGCGCGAAGTTAAGGTGTCCCCATGGCTTTGATGATCACGGATGAGTGCATCAACTGCGATGTGTGCGAGCCAGAATGCCCCAACGACGCCATCTACATGGGCGTGAAGATTTACGAGATAGACCCGAAAAAATGCACTGAATGTGTGGGTCACCACGAAGAGCCCCAATGCGTGCAGGTGTGCCCGGTGGCTTGCATCCCGGTGGACCCCCAGCATGTCGAGAGCCAAGACACGTTGTGGGCCAAATTCCGAAGTCTGCAAATTCAAACCGGGCGCACGCTCTGAGCCTTACTCAGCCCACATTGGCTTTGGCTTTTTTCTTGGCCGTTTTCTTACCCTTCTTTTTCTTCTTCTTGGCAGGCTCTGCTGACTCGTCTTTCATGTCCGCAGCTTGTGCTTTGAACGCGGCCACTTTCTTGGGCTTGGCCACTGCGGTCTGATCGTCACAGGCTTGCAGCTGGCCATCACGTTCACATTGCAGTGATGGGGTTTCTTTTTTAGCTTTGGCTGTGACCACCAGCGGCGTGGCCAGACACAGGCTAAGCAGCGCCAGGCTCAGGGCCTGGGGGAGTTTCAGGAGTTTCATGCAGTTCGCCTTCCTTGGGTTGGGCCGCCGCCGGTCTTGGCGGTTTGGGCCTGGGCGGCTTGCTGGTGTGCACCTGTTGGGTGGCTTTCACCATGTCGCCGCTCACCATCCAAGGTACGGCCAACAGGCTTCGTTCAATGCAAGTGTCAATCACTTTTCGCTGTTCTGGTGCAGGCTTCTTCAAAACCCAGTGAACCACTTCCGACTTGACACCGGGGTGGCCAATGCCTAGGCGCAGCCGCCAGTAGGCATCGCTGCCCAGTTGGGCATGGATGTCGCGCAAACCGTTGTGCCCTGCGTGACTGCCTCCGAGTTTGAGCTTGGCCTCACCGGGCACCACGTCCAATTCGTCATGCACCACCATGATGTGCGCGGGCTCGATTTTGTAAAAGCGCGCCAAGGCGGCCACCGCTTTGCCCGACAAGTTCATGAAGGTGGCGGGTTTCAAAAGCCAGATGGTTTCGCCATGCAGCGTGGTGCGTGCCACCCAGCCGTGGTGGTTTTTATCGGGCTGCAACTGCACTTTGAGTTGCTGGGCCAATTGATCGATCCACCAAAAACCAGCGTTGTGGCGGGTGTCTTCGTATTCAGTGCCCGGGTTGCCCAGGCCGACAAACAGTTTGATCATGGTGGGGGATTATCGGACGCATCAACAAGCCTGCCTGAATAAGCTTGCATGAAAAAAGCCCGCTTCAAGCGGGCTCTTCAAGCACAACGGCGAAGAATCACTTCTTGCCTTTGCCTTTGGCAGGTGCTGCAGGTGCGGCAGCGGCTTCGGGTGCGGCTTCTTCAACCACCGACACCACGCTCACCAACACGGGGTTGTTTTTGCCGTGAACAACAGGCTTGACGCCTTTGGGCAGGGTGATGTCGTTGACATGCAGCGAGGTGCCTTTTTTCAGGCCGCTCAGGTCCACCGCGATGAACTCGGGCAAATCGGCGGGCAAGCAGGCGATTTCAAGCTCGGTGATGACGGGGTTGACCAAGCAAGCATCCACCTTCACAGCAGGTGAATTTTCTTGACCGCTGTAGTGGAGTGGCACTTTCATGTGCAACACGGTGTCGGCTTCCACGCGTTGGAAGTCGATGTGCAACACGAGTTGCTTGAACGGGTGGTATTGCACATCGCGCAACAACACTTTGGACGTTTTACCGTTGAATTCCATCTCCAAAATAGAAGCGTGGAAGGCTTCCTTTTTCAGAGCGTGCCACAGTGCGTTGTGGTCGAGTTCAATGGATTGGGGTTCGTGGGCTTTGCCACCGTAAACGATACCGGGCGTGCGACCGGTGATGCGCAGACGGCGGCTCGCACCCGTACCCTGCTTTGAGCGCTCAAAAGCGACGAATTTCATAACGATCTCCAGAAGAAGTCCACCGCGACCAGTGTGACTTCGGTTTCAAAACGGGGCGAAAAACGCCCCACAACATTGCTCCCCCACGTCGTCCAGCTTAGAAAAGCTGGTCTTGGTCGGAGAACAAACTCATGACCGACTCTCCTTTGGAGATGCGCTGAATGGTTTCAGCGATCAACGGTGCCACGGAGAGTTGGCGAATTTTTTGGCATTGCGAGGCCATGTCGGTCAAAGGGATGGTGTTGGTCACCACCACTTCATCCAGCGCATCACCTTGGGCGATGCGATCGATGGCGGGGCCAGAAAAAATAGGGTGGGTGCAATAGGCGTAGACCTTTTTGGCACCACGCTCTTTCAACACTTCAGCCGCTTTCACCAAGGTGCCTGCGGTGTCGATCATGTCGTCCATGATGACGCAGTTGCGGCCATCGATTTCACCAATCACGTGCATGACTTCACTCACATTGGCCTTGGGTCGGCGCTTGTCGATGATGGCCAGGTCGCAACCCAGTTGCTTGGCCAGGGCGCGGGCCCGCACCACGCCGCCCACATCGGGCGACACGACGATCAGGTCGTCGTAGTTTTTCAGGCGCAAGTCGCCTAGCAACACCGGCGAGGCGTAAATGTTGTCCACGGGAATGTTGAAGAAGCCCTGGATTTGGTCGGCATGCAAGTCCATGGTGAGGACGCGGTCCACGCCCACGGTTTGCAGCAAATCGGCCACCAACTTGGCTGAAATAGGCACGCGGGAAGAGCGCGGACGGCGGTCTTGGCGGGCGTAACCAAAGTAGGGGATGACGGCACTGATGCGTTCGGCGGAAGCCCGCTTGAGGGCATCCACCATGATCAGCAGTTCCATCAGGTTTTCGTTGGTGGGGTTGCAGGTGGACTGCACCACGAAGACATCGCGGGCGCGCACGTTTTGTTTGATTTCAACCGTGACTTCACCGTCGGAGAAGCGACCCACCTCAGCGGCACCCAGACCGATTCCCAGGTGACCGGCTATTTCAGCGGCCAACACAGGGTTGGCGTTGCCGGTAAAGACCATGAAATCTGGTTGGGGGTTCGACATGCTGACGACCTGAGGTTAAAAAAACAAAGGGCAACGGTTCGCGGTTTGAGCCGCAAACCCTTGCCGCTTCCGTTCAAAGCAAAAGGGTGGCAGGGGAAGAAGGATTCGAACCTTCGCATGCTGGAATCAAAATCCAGTGCCTTAACCAACTTGGCGACTCCCCTACACGGGAACCCTGTTTTTCAACAGGTTTCCTGCTAATCGTCGCTGGAGACCCACCCGGCCAGGGGGTGAATTTCCAAATTGCTGCACATTTGCAACTGCCAGCCTGGGGGCGGTTTGGGTAAAACCGCGTCCGCGCCAACAAGGGCAAATACCGCACTGCCTGAACCAGTCATCCGCGCCTGTAAACCTTGGTATTCAAGCCATTCAAGGGCTTGAGCAACCTCGGGACACAGCCCTTGGGCAACTGCTTGCAAGTCGTTTCGCCCAAAGGCGAATGGCTGTGCAGCGAAGTCTGAAATTGTAGCAGTAGAACTGTCCCGTTTTAAGCTGGCGCTTTTGAAAATCCCGCTGGTCTCCAAACCCTGGGCGGGCTTGAGCACGGCGAAGCGGGCGGCGGGGAGCTGGATGGGGGTGATGTCTTCGCCAATGCCTTGCACCCAGGCATTGTGGCCGCGCAAAAAAAACGGCACGTCCGCGCCCAAAGCCAAACCAAGTGGCAGCAAGCGCGACAGCGGCCAATGCAACCCCCAAAGCCGGTTCAGGGCCAACAGGCAGGTGGCCGCATCCGAGGAACCGCCACCCATGCCGGCTTGGGCGGGCAGGCGTTTGTCAACCTTGATCAGGGCCCCAAGCGAGGTGCCCGATGCGGCCTGCAAAGCGCGAGCGGCCCGCAAACACAGGTCGTCTGCCGGCAAGGCCACGGTCAAATCTTGGCGCAGCAATTGGCCGTCGTCGCGCAGGTCAAAGTGCAACACATCCCACCAATCGATCAGCATGAACACCGATTGCAGCAGGTGGTAGCCATCATGTCGGCGGCCCGTGACGTGCAAAAACAAATTCAGCTTGGCCGGTGCCGGCACGTTGTGCAAGGACTTCATGGCGGGTCGAGCAGCAAGGTCAGTTGCAAGGCTGGCAGAGGCGCTTCACGCTTGGCAAAAACGCGACGGCCAGTGGCCGGGCTTTCTGACGTCAATTGCCAGCCCGGTAGCGGCGGACCGTCGGTGTCCAACCATGCCAACAAAGCTTGCAGGGGCAATGCAGCCCCAGTGAGTTGCTGTGTCAAAGCCTCCATAGAGGCATAGTCTTGTACTTTTTGGCCTTGCAGCAGTTGGGCGTTGTGCGGCGTCCAGCGGGCCACGGCCAAAGTGGTGCCCAGTGGCGAGATGATCGACAGCTCGCCGGTCTCGGCGCTGCCATGGAGTTCGAAATTGGCGCTGAACTGTTCGGGTTGTGGTTGCAGCACCCGCAAGCTGAGCCGGCCTTGCCAATGGCCCATTTGTTTCAGCGTGGCTTGTTGGGCCGTGGGCGCGGGTTTGGTGAACATGGCGCAGGAGGTCAATCCCCAAGCCAGAACGCAGCTTGCAAAGAGACGCCCAAGGGGCAAACACCCCGTCAGACTCAAAGTTTGACCTTCAAGCGTTTGAGGGTTTCAAGCAGGATTTCATTGGCAGGTGCCATTTTCTTGGCGTCGCGCCAAACCTTGAGGGCTTGGTCTTTTTTACCCAAGACCCAGTAAATTTCACCCAAGTGCGCGCCAATTTCAGGGTCGTTTTTGGTTTTGTAGGCGCTTTCCAAAATGGCCAAGGCCGCTACTTTGTTGCCCATGCGGTACTCGACCCAGCCCAGGCTGTCGGTGATCATCGGGTCATCCGGGGCGAATTCCAAGGCGGTGACGATCAGTTCACGTGCTTCTTTCAAGCGGATGTTGCGATCTGCAAGCGCGAAGCCCAAAGCGTTGTAGGCGTGATGGAAATCGGGCTTGGCCTCGATCACGCTTTTCAACAAGCGCTCCATTTCGTCCACACGGTTGAGCTTCTCAGCCATCATGGCGACTTCGTAACGCAGCTCCAAATCCTGCGGTGACTCTTTGCTGGCCGCTTGCAACACTTGGTAGGTTTGCTCGTACATCTTGTTGTCGCGCAGCAATTTCACTTCAGCTTGCAAACGCGTTCTTTTGGCTTGCGGTGTGTTGTTGGGCAATTGCTGGATCAAGGCGCGGGCCTTGGCGACGTCACCACGGTTGGCCAACAGGTTGGCCCGTTGAATTTGCACTTGCGCCACAGCATCGGGATCATCGATTTTGTTCAACCAGGCTTCGGACTCGCTGGTCTTTTTTTGCCGCAAGGCGATTTGCGACAGCATCAAATAGGCCTGTGACAGGCTGCGGCTGTCGTCTTTGTCTTTCGCCATGTCCACAAAACGCAGCAGGCCTTTTTGAGCTTCCTCATCCTGGCCGCTGTCAATCAAAACAGCCGCTTGGAGCAGCCAGGCTTCACTCAGTGCCGGGGTTTGTTGGATGATGGTGTCCAGTTGCGCCGAGGCATCGGTGTTGCGTTGGTTGTCGATCAAGATGCGCGCATAAGACAGGCGCAGCGGCATGGCGTTGTCTGCACTGGCGATGATTTGTTGCAGCAAGCTTTCGGCCTCACTGCTGCCCAAGGAAAACAACTCCAGCGCCAACAAGCCGGGTTCGATGGCTTTGCTGTCCTTGGCAGCGGCTTTTTTCGCAGCCTCCAGGGCTTCGGGCAATTTCTTGGCCGCTGCTTTCATGCGGCCGATGGTGGTCCAACTGGCGGCTGCCGTCAGCGGCTTGTCCATGAAGGGCACCAAACCTTGTTCGACCACGGCCGTGGCCAATTCTTTGTCTTGGGCTTGGGCATAGATTTGCACAATGCTGTTGATGGTTTTCACTTGCTCGGCGTCGGGGCTGAGCAAAATTTCTGTGCGCAAGGGCATCAGGCTTTCAGGCAATTGGTTCAAGGCCACATGAATTTGCAACACGAAGCGGTTGGCCTCGCGCGACTTTGGAAACGCTTGCTTCCAAGCTTTCGCTGCTTCCAAGGCGGGCGGACCAGAGCGGGCGTTGAGAGCGATTTCAACCGCACGGTTGAACAATTGGGCATCGCCGGTTTTTTTGGCCGCTTCCAGCATCAATGAATACGCAGCCCCCGGTTCACCTTGGGTCAATTTCAATTCACCCAGCAAAATCATCAGCATCGACTCGGCGTTCAATTTCGAGTTGCTGATGGCCTCGGGCGCGGCAGGCGCGGCAGGTTCGGATTGCGCAAACGCATGCCCACCCAACAAAAGCAAAGACAGCCAAGAGGCGACACCCAATCGGGCAGCGGGCGAGAGCAATGGGTGGGGGCGGTAGGTCATCGCAGGATGATAATCGCAGCCTCTTGTGAAAGCCTGTGCCATGCCCGAATTACCTGAGGTTGAAGTGACCCGGCTGAGTTTTGCCTCGGCCATTGCGGGGGCACGTGTGTTGTCAGCCAGCTTGGGCAAACCCTTGCGTTGGCCTCTGGGCTTGCCAGAACACGCGCTGGCAGGCCGCACAGTGGGGGGCGTGCGTCGGCGTGGCAAGTATTTGCTGCTGGACATGAACCAAGGTTTGTTGCTGTTGCACTTGGGCATGTCCGGCTCTTTGTCCTTTGGCAAGCAAGGGTCATTGCCCGGCCCTCACGACCATTTCGACTTGCACACCACCCAGGGCTTGTTGCGCTTGCACGACCCACGACGCTTTGGGGCGGTGGTCTATGCCGACAGCGAACAGGACCCGGTGGCAGTCAAATTGCTGGGCCATTTGGGGGTGGAACCCCTGGAGGACAGCTTTGACCCTGCGGTGTTTTGGCAGGGTTTGAAGAAGCGCCAAGCGCCGATCAAGCAGGTGCTGTTGGCGGGTGACTTGGTGGTGGGCGTGGGCAACATCTACGCCAGCGAAGCCTTGTTTTTAGCGGGCATTCGGCCCACCACCCGCGCTGCCAAGATCAGCCAACCGCGTGCACGGCGCTTGCACCAAGCCATTCGCCAGGTGCTGGCGCGGGCCGTGGCCCAAGGCGGCAGCAGCTTGCGCGACTTTTCAAACGCACAAGGGCAAAACGGCTACTTTCAACTCGAAGCCATGGTCTATGACCGCGCTGGTGAAACTTGTCGAGTTTGCAGCAGTGTTGTGAAGCGCATCGTGCAAGGCCAGCGCTCGACTTTTTTCTGCCCCACATGCCAAAAACCCTGAAGCCTGCTCCGCCCAAGCGACACCCCGTCGTTTCTGCACGCTTGGATAGCTTTGCCCAGCGCCTGGTGGCTTGGCAGCATGCGCATGGTCGGCACGACCTGCCGTGGCAGCAAAACCGAGACCCTTACCGCGTCTGGTTGTCTGAAATCATGCTGCAGCAAACCCAGGTGAGCACGGTGATGGGCTACTTCCAACGGTTTTTAGACCGGTTTCCTACCGTGAACGCCTTGGCGCAAGCCCACCAAGACGAGGTCTTGGGGCTGTGGAGTGGCCTAGGTTATTACAGCCGTGCGCGCAATTTGCACCGCTGCGCCCAGCACGTGGTGACTGAATTTGGCGGCGTGTTTCCCGCTGAGGTGACTGCTTTGCAAACCCTGCCCGGCATTGGCCCCTCCACCGCAGCGGCGATAGCGTCCTTGTGTTTTGAGCAGCGGGTGGCCATCTTGGACGGCAACGTCAAGCGCGTGCTCAGTCGGTTCCGGGGCTTTGACCACGATTTGTCTTTGTCTGCCCATGAAAAACAACTCTGGCAATTGGCGCAGTCCATGCTGCCCTCTGCTGCGAAAGACATGCCCAGTTACACCCAAGGTTTGATGGACTTGGGGGCTACCTTGTGCACCCACCGTCGCCCCGACTGTGGCCGCTGTCCGATGCAGGCCGATTGTGTGGCGTTGGCCGAACAACGGCCCGAGCACTACCCGGTGAAGACGCGAAAAGTCAAGCGCAGCACGCAGTCGCTGTGGCTGTTGTGCGCGGTGACGAAAGAGGGCCAGGTCTGGTTGCAGCAACGTCCCGCCAAAGGCGTGTGGGCCAGTTTGTTCACCCAAGTCTTGTTTGATTCAGAAGAAGCCTTGCAGGCCGCAGTGCCAGCGAAGTGGCGCAAGCAACTGCAAGCAGATGCGGCCTTCGTGCATGTGCTCACCCACAAAGATTTGCACCTTCATGCGGTGCACTTGAAGTTGGACGAGCCCGTCTCGCTTGGGGATGGGGCTTGGTTCGAGGCCGCAGATTGGCCCGCTTTGGGATTGCCTGCACCAGTGCGCAAGCTGCTTACAGGTCGAGTTCCCGGTGCCGCTTCAAAGACACCCAATCGCCGCTGAAACGCTTGTGCAAGCTTTCCACCAAAAACACCGAGCGGTGCTGACCACCGGTGCAACCGATGGCCACAGTCACATAGCTGCGGTGGTCGTTTTGCAGCGAAGGCAGCCATTCGTGGAGAAAACCAGCAATTTGCAGTTCCATGGCCTTCACTTGTTCATGTGATTTCAACCAATCAGCCACGGCCTGGTCGCGCCCGGTTTGGGGACGCAACTCGGTTTCGTAGTGCGGGTTGGGCAACATGCGCACATCGAACACAAAGTCGGCATGCACCGGAATGCCGCGTTTGAACGCAAAGGATTCAAACATCAGCGTCAACTGCGCGCTGGGTGCTGACACCAAGGCATGGATGTAGCTTTGCAGCTTGGAGGCGCGCAGCAAACTGGTGTCAATGATGTGAGACTCTTCGCGCAAATCAGCTAGCAACTGGCGTTCAAGTTCAATGGCGGCCACCAAGTCGCGCGCTGAATGCGCGCCCTCTGGCGAGCTGTGCGAGAGCGGGTGGTTGCGCCGTGTTTCGGAGAAGCGGTGCACCAAGGTGTCGGTGTTGGCATCCAAAAACAGCAAGCGCACATGCACATCTTGGGCTCGCAATTGCGCCAACTGGGCGGGCACCAAATGCAAAGCGTTGGCACTGCGCACATCCATGGCGATGGCCACTTTGGCCTCTTCCTTTTGGTCTTCCAACTGCACGAAGGGCAGCAGCAATTCCGGCGGCAAGTTGTCCACGCAGTAATAGCCAGCGTCCTCCAACGCGTGGATGGCGATGGACTTGCCCGAACCGGCCATGCCGGTGATGAGCACGAGTTCGCGCTTCATGCCTTGCTGCCCTTGGTTTTGGGCTTGGATGCAACGGCGGTCATGCTGCTCAGCATCTCGCGGGCATGGGCATGGGTGGTGTCGGAGAGGCGTTCGCCGCCCAACATGCGGGCGATTTCACTCACACGCTCCTCGCCTTGCACCTCGTGCACCGCGCTGAAACTGCCGGTCTTGTCGCTTTGTTTGGATACCACCCAGTGGTGATCCGCACAAGCGGCCACTTGAGGCAAGTGCGTCACGGCCAGCACTTGACGGTCGCGCCCCAGTTGTTTCATGAGGCGGCCCACGGTTTCGGCCACAGCACCGCCCACGCCCGAGTCCACCTCGTCAAAGATGAGGGTTTGGGCTTCACCCAACTGGCTGGTGGTGACCGCGATGGCCAACGCAATGCGCGACAACTCGCCCCCCGAGGCCACTTTGCCCACCGGACGTGGCGTGCTGCCCGCATGACCGGCCACCAAAAACTGCACCTCTTCCAGGCCATGGCTGGCAGGTTCTGCAAGGGCTTCCAACGCCACCTCAAAACGCCCGCCTTGCATCCCCAGTGCCTGCATGGCTTGGGTGATGCTGGCGGCCAACTTGGGAGCGGCCAAGGCCCGTGCCTTGCCCAGCTTGCGGGCTTCGGCCATGAAGGCCTTGTGCGCGGCTTGCTCGGTGGCTTCAAGGGCGGCCAAATCAGCGGCAGCGTCCAAGCGTTGCAACTCGGTTTGCCAACTGGCGTAGAGCTCGGGCAATTCCACCGGCGTGCGTTTATAGCGGCGCGCCAAAGACACCCACAAACTCAGGCGGGCATCCAAATCGGCCAGACCTTGGGGGTCGAGGTCGGCGCGGCGCAACCAAGCTTGTACGCTGTGCGCCACATCCTCGGCTTGTGCCAGCGCAGAGGCTAATTGATCGGCCAGAGCTTGAAACTCAGGCTCAATCGCTGCTTGATCGAGCAAGGCGTTTTGTGCCTGCACCAAGGTGACGGTGGCACCCGTGTTGTCGTCTTGCAAGCTGTGCAAGGCGGCTTGGGCGGCGTCCATCAAGGACTGGGCATTGGACAAGCGGCTGTGCTGAGCGTTGAGTTCTTCCCATTCGTTGGCCTGCGGCGCGAGTTTGTCCACCTCACTGATTTGCCAACTCAGGCGCTCGCGTTCTTGCTGCAAATGGTCTTGCGCCAAACGCGCGTTGGCCAAGGTTTGCTGGGCTTGTCGCCACGTGGACCAAAGCGGGTTCAAGGTTTGCGGGTCCAGCCCGGCGTAGGCGTCGAGCAAGCCGCGCACGGAGGCTGGGCGGGTGAGGCTTTGCCAAGCGTGTTGGCCGTGGATGTCCACCAAGCTGTCGCCAATTTCGCGCAACTGGGTGGCGGTGGCGGCGCTGCCATTGATCCATGCGCGGCTTTTGCCTTGCGCGTCGATGCTGCGCTTCAACAGCAGTTCGTCTTGGGCTTCAAAGCCGTTGTCTTCCAGCCAGGTTTGCAGGCTGGGGTTCAAGCCAAATTCGGCGGAAATTTCGGTGCGGCTGGCGCCTTCACGCACCACGCTGGCATCAGCGCGAGCGCCCAGCACCAGTTGCAAGGCATCCACCAAAATAGATTTGCCTGCGCCTGTTTCGCCGCTGAGCACGCCAAAGCCAGCGCTGAAGTCCAAATCCAGTTGCCGCACGATGACAAAGTCGCGCAGGCTGATGCGTTGCAAACTCATGAGCCACCCTCGTTCCAATGCAGTTTTTGACGCAGGGTATCAAAGTAACTCCAGCCACGGGGGTGGAGAAACACCGCATGGTGTGGTGATTTGCGCACCTTCACCTGGTCTCCAATCAACAGGGAAGACAAAGACTGCATGTCGAAATTGGCGCTGGCGTCGCGCCCAGCCACCAGTTCAATGACGATTTCAGCCGGGTCTGCCAACACAAGCGGGCGATTCGACAAGGTGTGCGGGGCGATGGGCACCATCACCAAACCCGCCAAAGACGGTTGCAGCATCGGGCCACCGGCCGACAAGGCGTAGGCGGTGGAGCCGGTGGGTGTGGCAATGATCAAACCGTCAGCGCGTTGGTTGGCCACAAAATGCCCATCCACCGACACCCGCAACTCCACCATGCCTGAGGTGGCACCACGGTTGACCACCACGTCGTTCAAGGCCAACGCGTCAAACACGCACTCGGTGCCGCGCCAGACTTGGCCGTGCATCAGCACCCGGTGGTCTTCTTCATACGCGCCGTGCAACATGGGCTGCAACGTGGCTTCAATTTGGTCCAATGCGATGTCGGTGATGAAGCCCAAGCGACCTTGGTTGATGCCAATAAGGGGTACACCGTGTGGTGCCAGTTGGCGCCCAAAGCCGAGCATGGTGCCGTCGCCGCCCAAAACCAGGGCCAAGTTGCAGTGTTGCGCGATACCTGCCACATCCAGGGTGGGCCAACCCTGGACGCCAGCATGCGTGGCCGTGTCTTGTTCGATCGTCACTTGGCAACCTTGCTGGCGCAAAAAATCCGCCAGCGATTTCAAAATGGCAGCCGTTTGCGGGGTGCTGCTGGGGCTGTGTCCACTGGTGTGGTGCTTGCCGATCAGGGCGATGTGGCGAAACGTCGGGTTCATGGGCAAATTACATCATTAAAATCGGTCGAAAGGATGACCATGCTGGATGACCGTGCCAAGTTGTTGTTGAAGACCCTGGTCGAGCGCTACATCGCCGACGGTCAGCCTGTGGGGTCGCGCACGTTGTCGCGTGCCAATGGGATCGAGCTGTCACCGGCCACCGTGCGCAATGTCATGGCCGACCTTGAAGAGCTGGGTTTGATTGTCAGCCCCCACACTTCAGCCGGGCGCATTCCCACCCCCAAGGGCTACCGCCTCTTTGTGGACACCATGCTCAGTGTCAACCGCGAGCAACTCCATGCCCCCAGTCTGGCCCCCGAGCAACCCCAAAAAGTGATTGCCAGCGCCGCCAACCTGCTGTCCAACCTGTCGAATTTTGTGGGGGTGGTCATGGCGCCGCGCCGTGGCTCGGTGTTTCGGCACATCGAGTTTTTGCGTTTGTCTGAAAAACGCGTGCTGGTCATCATCGTTTCGCCCGATGGCGATGTGCAAAACCGGGTCATCTTCACCGACACCGACATCAACCAGTCCCAGCTCATCGAAGCGTCCAATTACCTGAACACGCATTTTGTGGGCATGGGCATCGAGCAGGTGCGCGAGCGTTTGCAACGCGAGGTGGACAGCCTGCGCAGTGAAATCGCCGCGCTCATGCAAGCGGCGGTGCAAGTCAGCTCAGAAGCCATGAGCCAGTCGCAAGACGAGGTGGTCATCAGTGGCGAGCGCAATTTGCTCTCGGTCTCCGATTTCTCCAGCGACATGGGGCAACTGCGCCGCGCTTTCGATTTGTTCGAGCAAAAAGCGCAACTCATGCGCTTGCTCGATATGTCATCGCAAGCCGAAGGGGTGCGCATCTACATTGGCGGCGAAAGCCAAATCGTGCCGTTTGAAGAGTTGTCTGTGGTCAGTGCCAATTACGAGGTGGACGGCCAAGTGGTGGGCACCTTGGGCGTCATTGGTCCGACCCGCATGCCCTATGACCGCATGATTCAAATTGTGGACATCACTGCCAAGTTGGTGAGCAATGCGCTGAGCCACAAATAACGGGCTGGCGGAAAAGCCCGAGCTGGCTATTTTTTCAACTGAGGCTTGATGTGCAGCCAAGCAGAGCGTGCCAAGGCAGACAACACAGCCGACAAGAACCCCAAAAAAGCAGACAACAGCAGCACAAAGCCTGCGTGCAGACCCACGGGACTTGCAGGCGCGTTGATGGGGGCGGCCAAACTGGCTGGCTTGGTTTGCGTTGCACTCAAGCCTGTTTCCAGGTTCATCAATTGCGCTCGCAATTCTTTGACCTCGTTGTCTTTGGCGGTGGTGGTGGCCAGCAACATGGCCGCCGCTGAGAATTTTTCGTTGCTGATGTTGAGATTGGCTTGTTGGCTGGATAAAAACTTTGCAATTTCTTCTGAAAAGGCCAGCTTGGATTTCACCGTTTCAAGCAAGTTGCGTTGTTTGGCCAAAACTGGCGCAGCCAAAATAGCTTGCTGGGTTTGGATGTCGGTCAAGATCGCCATGAGGCAGTTTTGGGCCAAAGCGGGTGTTGGCATGGCGACCGTCAAACTTAAAAAAGGGGCGTTTTTCGACACCTGTGTCTTGAGGGTTTGGGCCAAGGATCCTGTGGGGCTGGGTTTGCCGTCAGCGGCACAGGTTTGCAAGGTGCCCGTTGAAAAATAAAGTGGCAGCTTGATTTTTTCATTCAGTACCGCGGCAGTTTCAACGGCTTCGCCGCTGACCATGGCCACTTGAATGCTGGCGGTGGCTTCAAAGGCGGCGGGCTTGAAGAACACATACAGACTGCCCAACAGGAGGGCCACAAATGTCCAAACCGCGATCCAAGATCGGTTGTCGATCAGGAATTGGACCATCTCAATCAGGCCAATGTCAGCATCGGCAACGTCGTCGTTATTCTTGTTTGGCATCCCCGCAATTATGGAGGCGCAATGAGTCACTTTCTATTATCAAAAATACTTTTTTAATCAATTAGTGATGATCATTTTGAGGCGTGCAATTTCGGTTTGATGGAGACCCAAGCTTTGCGACCCAACACACCAAAGACACCCAACATGAAACCTGCCATCAGGGCGATGGCCAGGATCAAACTTCTCGAAGGAGCGACTTTGTGGGGGGATGAAAACATGGGTGCAGCCAAAAAAGTTTCGCGTGTTTGAGGTTCAGTCAATGAAATCTCTAAATCCACTATTTGATTGCGCAGGTCTTTGATCTCTGTGTCCTTGGTCAATCTCGTGGCCAATATCAACGCATTGGCAGAGAACTTGTCATCCTTGAACTGAAAGTCTTGTTTTTGTGAAGACAAATATTTTGCGACTTGCTCGGCAGTTGACAAACGTTCTTTCAAGTTGGACAAATGTGACTGCTTCTGTTTGATGATCGGCTCTGCCAATATTTTTTGTTGACTGCGCACATCGGCCAGCACGGCTTGCAAGCAGGTTTTGGCTTCATCTGTTGAAGGTGCTCTGAAGGACGTGGTGATGAATGGCGCGTTTTTATTCACCAACGGCTTGAGTTCTTTGCTCAAGTCCGCACCCGGGTTGGTCGAATCAGTCATGTTGCAAGCGTTGAGGGTCCCGACTGAAAAATAGGTGGGCAACTTCATTTTCTCAAGCAACACCGCTGGCGCTTCGACGGGGGTGTTGGCCACCACAGCCATTTGCAAACTCATGGAGGCTTCGTACTTGGGTGGGGTAATCAGGCCATAAGCCAAACCCAAGGCACCGCAAGCGAAGGTGCTGATGGCAATGTGGAGTTTGTTGTCGATGAAAAACTGGATGATGTCCAGCAAACTGATTTCATCTTCACTGTGTTCCATGGCTTCTTCTGTCAACTTTGTCATGACTATATTATTCATCAAACTGTGACAACTACAATTCAATCAGGTTGGGGCGTTAGCTCAGTTGGTTAGAGCAGAGGACTCATAATCCTTTGGTCCGCGGTTCAAGTCCGCGACGCCCTACCATTTTTTTAGGTTAAGATGCGCGCCAGTGCGGCTGTAGCTCAGCTGGATAGAGTACTTGGCTACGAACCAAGGGGTCGTGGGTTCGATTCCTGCCAGCCGCACCATTTTTCACCTTATGAATAAAGCGCTTACCAGCGAAAATTCCAGCGAAGACGAAGACGAGTCAGTTCTACCGGCGCTGCCCACGGGCACCAAAAATTACATGACGCCCCAAGGCTACGACCGCATGCGGTCTGAGCTGTTGCAACTGATTGACGATGAACGGCCCAAGGTGGTGGAGATCGTGCATTGGGCCGCCAGCAACGGGGACCGCTCTGAAAACGGCGACTACATCTACGGCAAGAAACGTTTGCGTGAAATTGATCGACGCATTCGCTTTCTCACCAAGCGCTTGGAGTTGGCCAGCGTCTCGGACCCCAGCGTGCATCATGGCAACGATCAGGTTTTTTTCGGCGCCACAGTCACCTGTGAAAACAACCTAGGCCAAGCAACCACTATCACCATTTTGGGCATCGATGAAGCCGACAGTTTGAAGGGGCAGGTGAGTTGGGTCTCCCCGATTGCGCGCGCCTTGCTCAAGTCGCGCGTGGGGGATGTGGTGAAGTTGCAAACCCCCAAGGGTGTGCAAGAGATTGAGGTGATGCAGGTGCGTTACCCGGCCCCTGGTCAGGTGTGACGTTGTGAGCTCACGCGTCGGGCAAGGCTGACCGAGGGCAAGCGCTGCAAGGTGGACAAGACACTTTCAAGATGCGACGTGTCTTGCACCGCAATCAAGAATTTCAAATCGGTGGCTTGTTGACCACTGACTTCATCGGCCATGCTGACCAACTTGATGTCGGCTTGCGCCGACGTGATGGCCGAGGCCACACTGGCCAACACCCCTTTGCCATTCACCACCGTCACCACAATGCTGGCTTCGAAAGTGCGCAAAGGTTCGTCTGACCACTCCACGGCGATGAAGCGTTCGCTGTCTTTGAGTTTCAAACGCTGTGCAACATGGCAATCGTGGGTGTGCACCACCAAACCCTCACCACGGCCCAAATAACCAACGATGCCGTCGCCTGGCAGGGGATGGCAGCATTCTGCGTAGGTGACGGACGCGTTGTTGCTGCCATCGACCACGACTCCGCCTTGCGAAATGCTTTCGTGGGCCGTGAAGCGCTCGCGACTGATGAGCAGCGGGTCTGGTTTTTCGCCCAAATCGGCCAACAAACCCACCAAGCGTTTGGCCACGATGCTGGCCACGCGTTTGCCCAAACCGATGTCGGTGAGCAGGTCAGCGCGGTTTTTGTTGCCTGTGAAATGCAACAACTTGCCCCAAGAATGGCGGTGGGTGGCGTCCAAAGCAGGCAATTGTGTGAAGCCTTCAGCGCGCAAGGCTTGCGCCAATAATTTTTCACCCAACTCGATGGACTCTGATTGCGCTTGGGTTTTCAGGTAATGGCGAATTTTGGAGCGCGCACGCCCTGTTCTGACAAAGCCCAACCAGGCCGGGTTGGGCGTGCTCTCAGGTGAGGTCTCAACGGCAATCACATCGCCATTGCGCAGTTCAGTGCGCAGCGGCACTGTTTCACCATTGATTTGGGCGGTGGTCACATGGTCGCCCACATTGCTGTGAACCGCATACGCGAAATCCACCACAGTGGCACCGCGCGGCAACGCCATGATGTGGCTCTTGGGTGTGAACACGTACACGGCATCCGGGAACAAATCCACTTTCACGTGGTCCCAGAACTCGGCGGCATCGCGGGTTTCATCCTGGATATCAAGCAAAGACTGCAACCACTGTGTGCCCAATCGCTCTGACTTTTCGCTGCTGTCTGGCGATTTGTACAACCAATGCGCAGCAATGCCGGACTCGGCCACCATGTGCATCGCCTCGGTGCGCAATTGAAACTCGACATTGATGCCAGCAGGTCCGACCAAGGTGGTGTGCAGTGATTGGTAGCCATTGACTTTGGCAATGGCAATGTGGTCTTTGAATTTGCCTGGAACGGGCTTGTAGAGTTGGTGAAGCAGCCCCAAGCCGGTGTAACAGTCCACCAAGTGAGGCACCAAAATGCGCATGCCGTAAATGTCTGTCACTTGCGCAAAACTCAGGTGTTTGGACTGCATCTTTTGGTAGATGGAAAACAAGGTTTTTTCACGGCCAAAAATACGCACATCCAGCTTGCCTTTGGCGAATGTGGCTTCCACTTCTTTTTGCAGTTTTTGCAGCAAGTCACGGCGACGACTGCGTGCCTTGTGTACGGCTTTTTCAAGAATGGCGTAGCGCCAAGGCTTGAGGTGCCTGAAGGCCAAGTCTTGCAGTTCGCGGTAGGTTTGGTTCAGTCCCAAGCGGTGTGCAATGGGTGCATAAATTTCCAGCGTTTCGCTGCTGATACCTTGCCAACGATGGCGCGGCATGGCCTCCATGGTGCGCATGTTGTGGGTGCGGTCGGCCAACTTCACCAAGATGACGCGCACATCTTGCGCCATGGCCAACAGCATTTTGCGAAACGACTCGACTTGCCCCTCTTCTTTGGTGTCAAAGCTGAGTTTGTCCAGTTTGGTCAGACCGTCCACCAGTTCGGCCACGGTGGCACCAAACTTCTCCACCAAATCGGTTTTGGTGACACCACAGTCTTCCATCACGTCGTGCAGCAAGGCGGCCATCAGGGCTTGGGCATCCAACTTCCACTCGGTGCATTGCAAGGCCACGGCAATCGGGTGGGTGATGTAAGGCTCACCGCTGCGGCGGGTCACGCCCAAATGCGCTTCATCGGCGAATTTATAGGCACGGCGGACTTGCTCAATGCCTTCGGCGCCCAGGTAATCGAGTTTGCTGACCAAGGAGGCAAAGCTGGCCGCGGCCGCGTTCATGGCGGCTTTTTGATCAACTGCGGAGGTGTCTGCGTGGCCCATGGTCTAACTGTAGCGTTTTGTGAAAGCCACAGGGCATGGGCGAAAAAAAAGCACTGATTGAGCAGTGCTTTTGTAGGAATGGCTGCTACAGAGAGCAACCATCTGGATTAACCGGGTACTTTTTTCAGCATTTCGATGCCGATTTTGCCAGCAGCGATTTCGCGCAAGGCGGTGACGCCGGGTTTGTTTTTGCTCTCAATTTTCGGGGTGTGACCTTGGGCCAACATGCGGGCGCGGTAGGTGGCAGCCAAGACCAATTGGAAGCGGTTGGGGATTTGGGCGAGACAGTCTTCAACGGTGATGCGTGCCATGGTGCGGTGCTCCGGGGTGTTAGGTGAGATTCAGTGCCTGAAAAATATCGGACCTGCTTCGGCGCTGGGACGCGTATTTGAGTCTTTGCGCATGAACAATGGCTTTGAGGTCGAACAAAGCCTTGTCAAAAAGTTGGTTGATTATAACGAAGTCAAATTCATGGGCCTGGGCCATCTCTTGGGCTGCATTTTGCAATCTGATTTCAACCACTTCAGGGCTGTCTTCACCACGGCGCAGCAAGCGCGAACGCAACTCGTCCCAACTGGGCGGCAGGATGAAAATCAAAACTGCATTACTGAAAATTTTCTTGATTTGAATCGCGCCTTGAAAATCTATTTCCAAAATCACATCCAAGCCTTTGGCAATGCGTTCTTCGATGGTGGCCTTGGAGGTGCCGTAGCGGTTGCCATGCACATGGGCCCATTCAAGAAAAGCGTTGGCTTGCACCATGGCGTCAAATTCAGCATCGGGTACAAAGAAATATTCACGGCCATGAAACTCTTGGCCACGCGGTGCGCGTGTGGTGTGGGACACCGAATGCTCAACACGCGAGTCCAGTTCCATCAAGGCTTTGACCAAGCTGGATTTGCCTGCGCCACTGGGGGCGGCGACGACATAGAGGTTGCCAGGATAGGTGTTCATCATTCGAGGTTTTGGACTTGTTCACGCATTTGCTCGATCAGCACTTTCATGTCCAACGAAATGCGTGTGAGTTCGATGGCGCTGGATTTGGAGCCCAAGGTGTTGGCTTCTCGGTGCAGTTCTTGAATCAAGAAATCCAAGCGCTTGCCAACACCTTCCTTCAGTGTTTTCAGGCCCAGCAAGCGGTTGATTTCATCCAAATGGGCTTTCAGTCTGGTGATTTCTTCGGCCACATCGGCGCGAATGGCAAAGCTGGCAGCTTCTGCCAAAGCACGCTCGTGCACCGCTTCAGGCAAAGCTTGGGCATCGGCCAAGGCCAAGGCTTCGCGCCATCTTTCTAAAAACTTTTGTTTTTGCAGTTCGACGGTTTGCGGAACCAGGGGCAATGCAAGGTCTGCCAGCACATGCAGTTGCTTGGCACGTGACAACAAATCTTGGGCCAAGCGTTGGCCTTCGCGAGCACGCGCTTGGCAAAGCTGCGCCATCAAATCCTTGCCCAGCGCCAGCACATCTGCCGTCACATCTTCCGAGAGAGGAGGTGGCGAACTGGCCAATCGCATCACTTCGGCCACCGACAAAGGTGTGGCATGGGGCAACCACATGCGCACGTTGTCTTGGATCTTCACCAGGTTTTGCAGCATGGCCGTGTCGGGGCCCGCCAGGGCCGTCTCGGGGGCTGCTTCAAGGTGGGCGCGAAGTTCGACCTTGCCACGTTTGATCTGGCCGCTGATCAGTTCGCGCAGGGCCGGCTCTTGAGCCCGCAATTCATCGGGCAGGCGAAAGCTCAGGTCGAGGTAGCGGCTGTTGACCGAGCGGATCTCCATCCCCAGGCGCAAGCCCACTTGTTGGGGCGCGTTTGCACCAAGTTGTGACTGTGCACTGGCATAGCCGGTCATGCTTTGCAGGGACATGGTGCTCTCAAATTCAAAAGATGCATTATCTCAGGCACAGCACATCCCACCTGAACGACAATCGCCGCTGTTCTTCAGGGCCTGCTCATGACCAAAACCACCATTGCTTCTCGCCAAACCCGTGCCACCGACGAATTGCGCCAAGTGCGCATCACGCGCCGCTTCACCATCCATGCAGAGGGTTCTGTGTTGATTGAGTTTGGCCATACCAAAGTACTTTGCACCGCCTCTGTGGAAGAAAAAGTGCCACCACACAAACGCGGCAGCGGCGAAGGCTGGGTCACGGCCGAGTACGGCATGCTGCCCCGCGCCACCCACACCCGCAGCGACCGTGAAGCCGCCAAGGGCAAGCAAAGCGGGCGTACGCAAGAAATTCAGCGCTTGATTGGCCGTTCACTGCGGGCCGTGTTTGATTTGAAAAAACTCGGCGAGCGCACCATTTCTCTGGACTGTGATGTGTTGCAAGCCGATGGCGGCACCCGCACCGCCGCCATCACAGGGGCGTTTGTGGCCGCGCAAGACGCGGTGAACAGCTTGCTCCAAAGCGGCAAGCTCACCGCCAGCCCGATCATTGGCCATGTGGCGGCCATTTCTGTTGGCTTGTTGCACGGGGTGCCTTTGCTGGACTTGGAATATGTGGAAGATTCGGTGTGTGACACCGACATGAACGTGGTCATGACTGGCGCGGGTGGATTCGTGGAAGTGCAGGGCACGGCTGAAGGCGCGGCCTTCACGCGCAGCGAAATGGACAGCTTGTTGGCGCTGGCCGACAAAGGCATTCGTGAATTGATTGACCTGCAAACGGCCGCTTTGGCCACGTGAGGTGCTGGTGTGAAAGAAATTGTGTTGGCGTCCAACAACCAGGGCAAGTTGCTTGAGCTTCAAGCCATGTTTGCCCCGCTGGGCTTGCAGTTGATACCGCAAGCGCAATTGCGCATTGCCGAAGCAGAGGAGCCTTTTTTCACCTTCGTTGAAAACGCGTTGGCCAAAGCGCGTCATGCCAGTCACCACAGTGGCTTGCCAGCTTTGGCCGATGACGCTGGCTTGTGTGTCGATGCCTTCAACGGTTTGCCAGGCGTGCACACGGCTTTTTATTGCACGCAGTTTGGGTATCTCAAAAGCGACGAGAACAACCGCAAAGCACTGCTGGAACAGATGGCCGACCAAACCAACCGCCGTGCAGCCTTGGTCAGTACCTTGGTGGCCGTGCGTTATGCGCAAGACCCCGAGCCCCTCATCGCTGTGGGCCGGGTGGTGGGTGAAATCACCCATGAAGCCATGGGCAGCAATGGCTTTGGTTTTGACCCGGTGATGTTCATTCCTGCTGAAGGACAAACTTTTGCACAAATGACCGAAGACAAGAAAAACAGCCTCAGCCACCGAGGTCAATCGTCGCGGTTGATGCGCGACCTGATGCGCGAGCGTTGGCTGGCATGAGCTTCGATGTGGCGCACCTGATGCGCCCTGGCACCCTCAGCCTGCCAGCCTTGCCACCCTTGTCGGTGTATGTGCACCTGCCATGGTGTTTGAAGAAATGCCCTTACTGCGATTTCAATTCACATGAATGGCGCAGCAGCACCACCATCCCCATTCAAGCGGATGTGCAAGCCTTGCCAGAGACTGCCTACTTGGATGCGCTGTGTGCCGACTTGGAAAGCAGCCTGCCCCTGATTTGGGGCCGCCCCGTGCACAGCATTTTCATTGGCGGCGGCACGCCCAGTTTGTTTTCTGCTGCGGGCATGGCGCGGTTGGTGAGTGATTTGCGGGCGCGCTTGCCACTCGTTCCCGACTGCGAAATCACCATGGAAGCCAACCCGGGCACATTTGAGAAAGACCGGTTTCATGCGTTTCGTCAAGCCGGTATCAACCGCTTGTCGGTTGGCGTTCAAAGCTTCAACGACCAACATTTGCAAGCCTTGGGCCGGGTGCATGACGCCGAGCAAGCCCATGCAGCTGTTGAAGAGGCTGCTTTGGCGTTTGACACGTTCAACATCGATTTGATGTATGCCTTGCCCGGACAAAGCATGGCGCAACTGCAACAAGACTTGGACACTGCGTTGGCCTTGCAGCCACCGCATTTGTCCATCTACCACTTGACGATTGAACCCAACACCCTCTTTGCCAAGCACACGCCCCGCCATTTGCCCGAAGAGGATGAGGCCTACGACATGCTGGATGTCATCACCTCTCAAACCGCTGAACATGGTTTGCAACGCTATGAAGTGTCGGCCTTTGCCAAGCCGGGCCATGCGTGTTGGCACAACACCAACTATTGGCAGTTTGGCGACTATCTTGGCATCGGTGCCGGTGCCCACAGCAAGATCAGTTTTCCGCACCGCGTTTTGCGCATGGTGCGCCACCGCGAACCCAAGCTCTACATGGAACGCGCTGTGGCTCACACCGCTGTGGCGCAAAGCAACGAGGTCCGCCGCGATGAGTTGCCCTTCGAATTCATGCTCAATGCACTGCGTTTGAAAGAGGGCATTGACCTGGCTTGGTTTGCCGATCGCACTGGCTTGCCCCTGTCAGCCATCGAGCCTGCGCTGCAGCAAGCGCAGCTGCAGGGCTGGCTTGAACGTGACTTGCGGCGCATCAAGCCCACCGCGCGCGGTTTTGATTTTCTGAGCGATTTACAGGCGCTTTTTTTAGCTGGTTAGAATCTCTACCGCTGAGACCCACACGGACATGGAAGCGTGGCAGAGTGGTCGATTGCACCGGTCTTGAAAACCGGCAACCCGCAAGGGTTCGTGAGTTCGAATCTCACCGCTTCCGCCAGACCATGCATTCAGGGCATTCAAGCATGCGTATCTTGCTGATTGAAGATGAACCCAAGATTGCATCCTTTGTCATCGAAGGCCTGCAAGCCGCAGGCATGCGCATCGAACACATCAACAACGGCCCAGAAGGTTTGCAAACAGTTTTGCAAGCCCAGCACGATTTGGTGGTGCTCGACATCATGTTGCCGGGCTTGGACGGCTATGAACTTCTTCGTCAAGCGCGAACCACAGGCATCACCACGCCGGTCATCGTGCTCAGTGCCAAAGCAGACCTGCCAGATCGCTTGCTGGGTTTTGATGTTGGCGCCAATGACTATCTGGCCAAACCTTTTTTCATTGAAGAGTTGATTGCCCGCATTCGCGCTTTGCTGGGTCGATACCCAGGCCGCAATGAAGACGTGGTGACGGTGGCAGGCGTGACTTTGAACCGTGTGACCCGCAAAGTCCATTGGATGGATCAAAGCACGGTGTTGAGTCAACGTGAATTCATGTTGTTGGACTACCTGATGCGCTCGCCCGACTATATTTTTTCACGCAAGCAAATCTTGCAGCACGTGTGGAATTTCAGCTTCGATCCGCAAACCAATGTGGTGGATGTATGTGTTCAGCGCATTCGAAAAAAGCTGGTCACAGACAAAAGCAATACCCAAGTTTTCCCCATTGAGGCTATTCGAGGTGTGGGCTACCGCATCAGCACAGAGGGCGGTGCGTGAAAAAATCATTCCGGCTGCGCTTGATCATGATTTTTCTGGCCTGCATGGTGGCCGTGTTTCTGCTCAATCGGTTTTTCAGCCAGCACTTTGCCAGCGCCTATGTCCACGAACGTGTGCAAGTGGGCATGGCCAAGGTTTTACAGCACTGCATGCATTGGCCTGTTGACGATGCCAATTTTCAATCTTGCGCAGACCAAGCTCGCACTGTTTCGTCCATTGAATCCTGGCCCCAACATTATGTGGTGTGCGATGTGCGTGATACCAAAACCACATCGGATCACGCGCCGTTGTGTGCGCACATCGCTGAACCATCGTTGGCTTGGACGGACTTGTCAGCCGATGACATAACGGGTTTTACACACATCCAAACCACAGTGAATCAGCAGGTCTGGTCAGCCGTTCGGCAGACTTCTTCTGGCCGTGTGCTGATGCTGCAAGAAGAGGTGATTCACCGCTTGGTGGTCGAGATTTGGAACATCCGCAACTGGGTGATGCAGTACGTGGCACCTGTCATCGTGGTCATGACCCTGTTGGTGGGTTGGTTGATGACCGTGGTGCTGTTGAAGCCAGTCAACGACATCCAAAACACCTTGCAAAAGCTGTCGTCGAAGAATTTGAGTGAACCCTTGCAGTTGGACGCCGATTACCAGGAGTTTGAAGCGTTCACCAAGGTGTTTGAGGAATTGCGCGGCAGGCTGCACAACAGTTTTTTGCAATCACACCGCTTTTCAGCCGATGCCTCACACGAATTGCGCACGCCCCTGACCATCTTGCGTGGCCATGTGGAATTGGGCATTGCCGAGTTGCCTGCGGGCTCTGAAGCACAAATCCGGTTGCGATTGATGGGTGAAGAAATTGAGCGCTTGATCGACATCACCGAGAAGCTGCTGTTGCTCTCGCGAGCCGATGCCGACAGCATCAAATTGGACATGAGCGATGTCAACATCAGCGATGTGCTGAATCAGATGGTGTCCGATGCGCAGCTGTTTCAATCCGGCTTGACCATCACAGCGAACATTCAGCCTCAAGTGATTTGGCGCTGCGATGCCCAATTGATTCACCAATTGATACAAAATTTGATGGTGAACGCGGTCAACTACAACCTGCCCAACGGCTGGATTGACTGTCAATTGCACGCCCAGGATGGCCACTTTGAGTTGACCATTTCCAACCCCACGCACGAGGTGGTGCACGACCTGACAGGCCGGGCGTTTGAGCGGTTTTACAGAGGAGATTCAGCCCACACGCGCCATGTGGATGGCCATGGCTTGGGCTTGAGTTTGTGTATTGAGATCATCCATTTGCACCACGGGCGCATCACCCTCACAGCAGATGCACAACAAATGGTGCAAGCCAAAGTGATGGCGCCCTTGGTGCCGCCTCAGAAATGGATTGACTGAGGCTGGCGGCCCTTAGAACTTGATGCCAACACCAATGGCGTATTGGCTGGAGTCGGTCAAAGACCGGTAGTGGCCGCGAATAAACATGTTGCTGTTGATTTTGTACTTGATGCTGGCACCAAATCCGCTTTGGGTATCGTCCGCTTGCACGTACAGGAGATCGGCACCCAGATCCACATCAGGCGTGAC
>JACCDP011346751.1_pt1 | contig 52352 bp, 77 predicted proteins | sample 7445841 | NCBI WGS metagenome assembly JACCDP01 (sample SAMN15323441, study PRJNA562643) | freshwater metagenome | isolation source: river surface water | place: USA:Blue River Watershed | collected 2017-08-17 | reverse complement strand
GAGCGACACCATTAGAACCGCGCTGGAAGTTGCCACAAGAACCGCTTGTGGTTGTGGGTGTTTCGTGTGCCAGAAAGGATGCACACAGCAAGTCGCAGAAGAAATTACTGCGTTCTTTCGTGCGCTGCCCATTGGGCTACCAACAGCCGATAAACCAAGCCCTTTTGCTTTTGTTTCTGAGGAAGTCAAGCAACAATGGGTTGAAGCTGTCCTTGCAGCCGTGAAGGATAATCAGCCATGAGCAATGACGTTCATTTTTTGTGCGAAATTTTCGCACTCATTATGTTTGTGATTGGTTTGGCTGGTGGGATTGTTTTGGTCGTGGCAACGCAAAATGCTGGGCGCAAGGGTTTAGAAAGGCGCGCGGCGCTGGGAGAAAAGGAATGATCTTTGAAAGAGACTTTGCCACCGGCCAACCAATACCCATGAGTATTGGGCGTTTAAGGGTGGGTGAAGGAGTGGTCAGAATTATCATGGCGGTAGACGGGAAAATCCACCTGCTGATCCCCGAAAGCCAGCGGGCCTATGTGCGTTTCTATAACGCTGACCATCTAGGCCACCCTCCCAAAGACTTCAAACTGGAACCAGGAGAAAAAGAATGAGCTACGAGATAGACACCAACATCATCCACCCAGGCCAGCCCACGCATGACCGTGGCAATCCAATCGCGCCTCCTGTGACCACCGAAATTGAGAAATTGCGCGCTGCTGTGCAGGATTTGGCAAAGCACATCTGGCGCGGCGATTGGGATAAGCTGAAGCCGGAAACACGCGAGTTGCTGGGAGAAAAGAGATGAGCGACGAAAGTTGTCTCACTTGCAATAGGGCAAAGTGGAAAACAACAAAGTCTGGCCGCAAACATCCAAGCGGCGATGGGTGGTGTACTTTTGAGTATAAAGTGCCGGTTATACCGAAGGCTTTTTATTGGTTTAGGGCAATCCAATCAAAGCCAGATGGTGGAGTTATCAACAGGACAGATGCCATCCACACTGATTGCCCACTATTTGAGAAAATCAAACCTATGGGAGAAAAGGGATGAGCGATGTTCATATCGTCATTGGCCGTGATTACACAAGAGAGCTTTGGATGGCCCTAATCATGCGCGGCCATGATGTTATGACTGTTGGTTATGAAGCCACGAAAGAAGAAGCCATGGAATGGGCGCGGAAAGCTGTACAAGCGCGGGGTTGGGAAGGTGAAAACCGCGATCCGCCTGATATTTTTGAAAGAGCATGGCAGGAAGACAAATGATCGATCTTGTCCTGATAGTGCTTTACAACATCATCCGCAGCCTGTGAGGCAACAGAGATGATCCGCACAGCCATCGCGCTTGCAGCCCTGCTCTGCATCACGCCCGCCCAGGCCGCAGATCAGCGCGCATGCATCGCCAAAGCCATCTATTGGGAAGCCCGTGGGCTGTCAGAGAATGGCCAGCGCGCGGTGGCAGAAGTCATCTGGAACCGAGTCAATCACCCGGCATTCCCCAAGACCCCCTGCGCGGTCGTTTTCCAGCGCACTGGGGCCACATGCCAATTCAGTTGGACCTGCACCAGCCTCAGACACGCACAACCGCCCAGGAACGCTTCCTGGCAGGCTGCATGGCGGATCGCAGGAGAGCCCCCCAGCAGCGTCACTAATGGTGCGCTGTTTTTTCACGCCAAGCGGTACAAAGCCCGCTGGCGCCACCTAGTGGAAGTCGCAGAAGTCGATGGACACGTTTTTTATTCAGACAGGAGATAGAGATGGATAGCATAAATAAAGCACTACAAGTGCTTAGTGTTTTGAAGGCCACCGAGGAACTGAACAAGCTGCAATTGCGAATTGTGCTTGAATTGCATGGGCGCCTTGATGAAGCTTTGGTACATGAATTGGCCAATGTTGCTGGCGTCAGCGCACCAGCCATTTCGCGCTCTGTGGATGAGCTTGAAAAGCTTGGATACGTCAAGCGCATCCGTGACGAAAAAGAAGATCGTCGCCGGGTGTATGTGCGACTAACCAACAAAGGGGACAAATTTATTGAAGGGGCGTTAGAGTAATATGCATTCCATCGTGTACGTCAGTGATGAAGAGTGGGAACGGCGCACCACTTACATGATCGAAGCCAAGAAGCGGAAGGAAACCTTCCAGCAGATGGCAGACGCCCTCGGTATCCCCCTCTGGGCTGCTGAGAAGTGGTATCACCGGCATGTGAATCCCAAGCCCATGCTGAACCCCAGGCCATGCATGTGCTGCCGGAAGACGTTTGATTCCGAAGGCGCCCACAACCGCCTATGCGGCCCCTGCAAAAGCGGGCGCGGCATCAACCCGTTTGAGGTCGTCACCGGCACCTCACGCCAAATAAACGCGAGATAAAATGCCACAAATACGCGACGATCTGTATGCCAGGGCCTTTGCGGTGATGCTCAGAGTTGAGCGCCGCCGCAGGAACTGGTCAACCGAAGAAATGGGCAGGCGCTGCAACGTCACCCGGTCAGGGATATCGGCCTGGGAGCTTGGCACCTGCACCCCCACCTACGGCAACATCATAAAGATCGCCAACGTCTTCGGCGTGAAGCTTTCCGACATGATGCGCGCCGTGGAAAACGTGGCATCAATTCTGGACAAACACAATGATCAAGCAACTGAATCCGCCGCTCCCACTGTTGACCCCAAAAGGAAAAGCCTGGGCGCATCTGGTGATTGATTACGGGCCAGAGGCAGACCTTCTCTGGGTCTGCTTTCAGGACGATACCCGCGAATGCTGGACCTACCGGAACAGCGACATCAGGATCCAACCAAACGAAACGATAGGCCGCAAATGACACAGAAATACGCGCCAGCCTGCATCTGGCATATCCGCATCGGCAACCTGTTCATTGCCCCCTCCACACACATGGAGCCCGGCAAATTCTATATCGGCCGGGTAGACAAAGAAGAGGGCGGCGAGTTTGACGCCGCCGCCCTAGCCCCGATCCTGGCCAAATTCTACCAGGACAACCTTGATCTGCTTTAGGTCAATCTTCAGCTGTGGCATCACGCCGGCGCGGCGGCTCACGGGTAAACGCCGCGCCAGTAACGCCACGCGTTAGGCCAGTCTGCATGGCCTCCGAAAAAGCCCTGCTGCCAGCAGCACGCTCACCAAAATCTTCCAAAATACGCACCGCTGCGGCCACCTCATTCGGGCTGGACGAAAGCAGCATATCGGTAAGCTTTTGGGCCGCCTTTTCGCTGATGGTGGAATTACGCGCCACAGACGAGGCAAAATTCACGAGGCCGCTGCGCCAATTGCCATGGGCAAGATTGGTGACGACCTGCCCCAACTCGCTGCTTTCTTCAATATCCCCGGCAGCCCTAGCCCGACCACCGCGCACGGCAGATTCAAGGGCGCGCTTGCCCTGGTCATAAAGCTGGCCTTCACGCTCCAGCGCAGCCTTAAACAGATCAAAATGCGCCGGGCTGTCAAACATGGGCCGCAGCTTGGCTTCCATTTCCGGGGACCGGATCAATCGGCCGACAGCGTTTTGGCCAATGGGTGCCTCCATCAAGCGCCCATACAAGAACCGATTAACGCCCGTCACGAAGGCATCTTTTTCCGCATCGCTCATGCCGCCGGCGCTGGGCGCCCGCGTGAACATCCGGTTGATTTCCTCGTTTGTCAGCTTGTTGAAGTCCTCAAACCCGGAACGCAGGGCCTGCTTAACCTCGGTATCGCCAGCGTACCGCTCCAACGCCTCGCGATAAGCCGGAACAACTTCCTTGGTCCGTTCACGCAAATTGTCGCGCACCACCCGCAGGGCGGCCGCCTCTGTGCGGGCAGTCGTGTCAGACGACCTAAACAAGGAATTGATGCGCGCATCCAAGGCCCGCTTCAAATAGTCAATCGTCTTCACGTCAGGCGTGTCGCCCGGCGCCCGGATCAAGAAATCACGAGGGTTGAAGCTTTCATCGCCGGCCTTAATGGCATTGGACCGCGCCGCCTGTGCATCCAGCCGCGCCAATTCTGCCGCATCCTTCCATGCCCCCATAATTGAGGGGCTCCGCAGCATTTGGGTGATCTGCGGATCATCAACGTCACCCACCGCATAGGCCGCCCGATAATTCTGGTCTGCATTGCCACGCAGACTGCGGGTAATGGCCTCTTCATCCTCAAACAGATTGCCGGCGCCAAGCCGCTGCTGCGTCTGCACAGAGGCGCGATAGCGTGAACCCTCCATCTGGGGCTCCAAAGCCTCTACAATCCTGCGCTCTGTGCCCTCGCTACGGGGGCCAACCCGCTCCAGAACAGCCGCAACCTTGGGATCCACATTGGCTAGGGTAGAGGGGATGCCCTGCAAGCGGTCAGCCTCAATCTTGGCCGCAGCCTCTGCCGGCGTCATATCGGCACGCTCAAGAGCCCGGCTGATGCGGGAAGCCGCAACCTCCGTGGTGGCTGGCTCACTGCTGGCAAGCCGGTCACGCAAAAAGCGATAAACCCCGCCGGTGCCCTGCATGGCCAAAGGCAATGCCACCCCCACCGTTGTGCCCAGGCCGGCGCCCACTAGGGCCTCGTTGAGGCGGTCACCCTCATCTGCCGTGCCTGCCCCTGTAATTGCGCCTGTAGTGCCGCCCACGCCCGCTGTGCGGGCCAAGAGGGGCGCATCACGATAACGCTGCGCCAATCGGCCCAGGGCGCCGACAGTACGGGCAGCACCGGCCGCCGCAGCAGGCGCCGTAGCGCCCCCGGTAAACGGCGCAGCCAGGAATGCCGCTGCCGTTGGAACAATGCCACCGGCTACTTCAGCAACCGTGGATCCAGTTGGATTGCGGCGGGAAAATTCCGCGTAACGCTCCCGCAAATCCCTGACCTCATCCTCATATGAGCGGCCGCCAGGGAGCTTAGAGCGGAGCCAAGCCTCTGCCTCTTCGCCCCAGCCCATACCCAAACCCTGGCCCAAAAACGCCCGATAATACTCGCTCTCTAGGGGCTCATTGGCTGGCTTGGGAACATTACGCACGCCCAACCGAGAAGGAGGTGCGGCGAAAGGATCCCGTTCAATCAGCCGCAGATCATATTCATCATCAGTCATGATCGCCCTCCGGGTCAGCGTTCAATACGGCCAAAAGAACCAGACCTTACATTCCTGAAATGCTCTTCATTGCGAGGAATGACACGCTCCAGGCTTTCAATCGCATTGCGAATAATGCGACGGCGCTCTTCAAGAGACTTGGCGCCAATGCCTTGGACAGCCTGCAGCGCCCGGCGTTCATCATTGCTGATTGCGCCAGGGAAGGTTTCCTTCAGGCTGCTGAGCGTCAGACGCTCCAACATATTGTTGAGTTCGCGAGTGTTCACAACAATCGGCGCCTCACTGCCAAGCGCCGCGCGCAACCGGGTGATTGTGCCCTGCGTCAAGTTGTCAGGCGAGCTATTTTCATTCAATTCAAGCGCCCGACGCAATGCGGATAGATTGTCACGACCAGCAGCAACATTCTGCATGGTTTCTTCAGCCATCTTTATTTCAGTTGGCGACAACCGTTCAGCCGCATCTGTTCTCAAGCGGAGGATTTCAGCCTGTGCCTGCATCATTTGGTTTGTACGCTCAATGTTCAATTCAGAATTGCGCTGCACAAATTCATTGAATGCTGGGGTTCCAGGCGTCAGGCCCATATCACGAGCCATGCGGCCCGCATTAGATTGAGGCTCGCCTGACCTGATGTATTGTTGCAGCAATTGAGAAGTAATGGCCCGGCGCTCTGAGGCTTCTTGGGCAGACAAGGCGCGCGTGGTCTGCAGGTCTTCCCGCGCACCAGCCAGCCGCGCCTCTTGCGCCCGCAGCATAAGGCCACGACGCTCCGCCTCTTCAGCACGGCGACCCTTGGTGTATTCACCCATCTGCTCGCCAACTTTGCTTAGGGTTTCACCCATGCTCCCGGTACGGGTGGGAGAGCCAAAGGCAGCAGCAAGACGGAAATACATCTCCGCACGAGAGGTGGGGCTTTCGGCGCGCTCAGACATCTGCCGGATCATATCCGAGAAGGCATTGGCCTCAGATTGATAACGCTGCCGCGCGCCGGCTAATTCGCGTGAGCCTTCACCAGATCCGCCGCCATACCGCGCCAACAAATCTTGAATGCTCGGCTGCCTTGGCGCTGCAGGAGCGGCGGCGGCTTGAATAGGATCCCCAACAGCCTCGGCAGGATTGGGCTCAACAGCCGGAGCCCCAGCAACCATAGGCATAGCGGGTTCACCGCCCATGGGCTGTAATGTTCCACCCTCACCAATGGCAATCGTTTCGCCTGGGATTGGCAAGCCGCGCACCGGTCCAACAGTTGGCATCGCCTCCCGCATCATTTCTTGATACGTCCGAGCAGGGCCTAAAGGTGTTGGACGTGTGAAATTCTGCGGATTTTGATAGAACGCATCAAGCTCATCCAGGTTGCCTTCATCAGTCATACCGCCCGTCTGATAGTGCCTCCGCACCCGGCCGCCTTCAGCATACTTGCTGATGTACCCACCGCGGGCAGCGCCGCCACCTTCACCCGGCCCACCGGCGTAATACGGGTCTGGCGATTGCGCGAAATTCTGCTGATAGTAGGTAAGGTCAGGCCCCTGCGCGCCGGCGATGATAGCATTCTTCAAGGTATCGCCGGTAAAGCCAGATTGCGCCCAATAGTTCAAACCTTCCTGCTCAGCAGGCCGGTTGAAATACTGCTGATAAATCTGGTTGATGTCACCATAAATGGGGGGCGTTGTAGTAACCGTTCCTGTGCTAGGGGTTGTGGTGTTTGTCCCTGCGCGAGGGCCAGTAATAACCGTTCCCGTGCTAGTGCTTGGGGCCACGTTGGAACCATAGTTTTGCTGGTAATAGGCAAGGTCAGAACCTTGAGCGCCAGCAATAATAGCCTGCTGCAGCGCATCACCCGTCAGGCCAGACTTGCCCCAAGTTTGCACGCCGCTAGGGTCTGGCGTGCGGCCAAAATATTTTTGATAGACAGATTCAATCTCGCCGTAATTCTGCGGGCGCCCAGCCGTCAAAACAGCTTGGTTTAAATCTTCCGGCTTGACCGCGCCGCTGCTCAACTGGTTCAGCCAGTAATTGTATCCGCCGTAATCAATCTGCGCCGGATCTGCACCAAAACCAGACCGGCCAAGTTGTTGATAGGCAGAAGTAATCGCAGGCTGATATTGTGGATAGGCCACATTCAGCATTTCGCTCCACTTTTGCTCATTGGGCGACCCAGTGATCTTTGACGTTGCTGCGCGAATGTCGGCATCCGTGTAGCCAACATCCCGCATTTGCTTATACATCGCGCCTTGATCTGTCGCGGCCGACACATTCGCAGGAATAGCGCCATAGGTTATCGGGTTTAAAGGGGTGCGGGGTGCCGGTGGAGTTGCAGTATTTGGATTGGTATTAAATTGCGGTTGAGCATACATATTCGTGTTAGATAACCGATTAGCATACTCATCCGTGTATGCCTTATAGGCCCGCTGATCGATCTGATATTTTCGCAGCTGATCTTCAAACGCCGCCTTATCGGCAGCAGAAGCAGTTTCTGCCGGAGGCGCCCCCAACGTCTGGCCGCCAAAGGAAGCAATGTTGGCAGTCCCGACGCCATATAGCCGCTTCAGTTTATCAAGCTCGTAACCCATGTTCAGGGCTCCTTAAATGACGCCAAGACCTTTGCCAGTGTACAACCCTGTCGCCAGGGTAGACAACGGAGAAGGTGCATAAAGATCGCCGGTAGTAGACCGCGTGCCAGTTTGCGCTTGCGGAGTAATCGGCGCCATTCCGCGGATTTGCGTGCTGAGCCAATCCATCTGCTGCTTAGGATAAAGCTGGGAAGCTTCATATTGCTGCCGCGCCGCATCCAACTGCGCCTGTGCCTGACGCTGTTGAGCAGTCCCGGCCGTTTCCAAAGCAGCAACGTCAGCAGCGCGCATTCCTTGGCCAGCCTGAGCTAAATTCGCCAATTGCCCGCTGGCAGCCAATTGCCGCTGCAAATCAGCGCCTGTAGTGCTTGCTGAAATCTGCGCCAGATTACCCAGCACACCCTGCTGCCCGGCAGTCAGGCTGCCAGCCAATTGCGCCTGCTGGCCAAGCAAACCAGCACCCTGCAAGGATTGGGCAATGCCCTGTTGTTGCGCCCCGGTCAACGCTTGCCCGGCCTGCAAGATCGCCTGCTGCTGGGCATTCGTCAGGCCGCCAAGAGTTTGGCCCATCGCCCCCAATTGAGTGCCAGAAGTAATTTGGCGAGCCAAATCAGCCTGCTGTGCTTGCTGAGCAGCTTGCGCCGCAGCCAACGCATTAGCCTGCTGCTGACCTTGGAAGCCACCAGCAATCTGCCCCAATTGCCCCTGCGCTTGAGCGGCAGCCAATGCACGAGCCGCGTCAGTAGCCTGAGCCGCTTGCGTTGCTTGCGCCGCTTGCAAAACCGCCTGCTGCTGTTGCGACCCCAAAGCGCCAGCAGCTTGACCAATCTGCGCTTGCGTTTGCGCTGCGGACAAAGCACGGGCAGCATCTGCCGCTTGGGCGGCTTGCGTGGCCTGAGCAGCACTCAAGCCAATCTGCGCCTGCGCCTGACCAGCAGCCGATTGCGCTTGCCCCACATTAGCCAGCATCTGCGCTTGCTGGGCATTCAATTGACCAGTTGCTTGCCCAATTTGGGCAATGTTCTGCATTTGCTGGCCAGTCAATTGGCCTGCAGTTTGACCAATAGCAGAAAGTTGTCCCGCACCCTGTAAAACGCGAGACAAATCAGTGCCAGCAAGCTGACCAGCAGTTCCCGCCAATTGCGCTTGTCGCGCAAGATCCGCCTGCGCCAATTGCGCCGCCTGTCCAAAGCCCTGCTGCGCCGCTTGCGCTTGCTGCTGCAAAATAGCCTCTTGCGTATCTCGCAGCGCACGAGAGCCAAACTCACCCATTCTACTGGAGCCAAATTGCCCCGCACGAATGAAGGCATCTGAAACCCCAGGCAGTAATGCTTCTTGAAGGTTCCGGGCCCCCTGTTTTGCAATGACATCCATAACCCCCTGCTGATAGGGGCTCATGTATTGGCTAATACCCGAAGCGCCTGTTTGCGCCGCTTGGGCCATATAGGGTTGCGCCGAAGACAACGCCCGCTCAGACAATGCCTGCTCAGTAGTCTGAGCAGAACGACCAAGGAAAGGTTGCGCGGCGCTAGCAATATCATAACCAGCAGCGCGCGAAAGCATCGGCTGAGCCGATCCCGCAATGTCCGTCCCCACCGCCCGGCCAAATGCCTGCTGGCCAGCTGCAGAGGCTTGTTGTGCCAAGCCCGGCTGCACAAACCCCGCTTGTGCAGCTGCCAGCCTATTTGCAGTCTCAACATCACCAGCAGCAGCAGCTTCACTCGCAGCAGTTGAAAGATAAGGCTGCGCCACAGAAAGACCCGATTGAGCCAAGCCAGCGGCCTGATCAGCCCTAAGACCCGCCGCAGTATTAACCGCCCCAGCCGTTTGAGCCCCAGACATAGCGCCAGAAAGATAAGGAGCCGCTGCAGTTAATGCGCCTTGGCTAAGAGCCGCAGCCTGACCAGCACGCAACCCGGCAGCCGTATCGGCCTGCGCCGCACCACCAACAAGGCCCGCACCCATTCCGATCAATGGAGAGGCAGCCGCAACCCCACTGGTTTCCAAAGCAGACCCCACAAAGGGCGCCATCGTTGTTGCTGGACGATTGAAATCTAGGCCACCCAACAAACTGCTTTGCTGCGCCATATATGGTTGCGCGGCCGTAATCTGATTAAGACCACCAGCCTGCTGAACAAACGGCGCCGCTGCAGCCGCTCCCCCAGGCGCTCCCGCTACCGCTGCGGTTCCAGCAGTTGCCGCATTATATAATGGCTGAAATGCACCCTGATTTGCCTGAACCTGCTGATAAGCCTGCTGCTGCAGAGGCGAAAGCTCTGCCACTGTAGGCAAGTTATAGCCTTCATAGGGCTTATTAGCGATGTTCGTCGCCACTTGGATTTGGTTGTAAACCGCATCCTGCATCCACTTTGGCATTTCCGAAGAGGATGTGACGTAGGAAGTAGCCGTTTTGGGCTCCCCTTCAAACAAGCTTCCCATCACGCAACTCCCTTCAGATATGACAGCGGAGACTTAGCATCCGGGCTGAATTTACCCTTGGCCAATGCCTTGCCCTTATGGGACCGAATAGCCTCACGCATCTGATCCAACCTCTGCGCGCCAGCCTTGCTGGACCCATCGCCCAGCATGGCTACCGTTTCTGCATCAATTACATACTCGCCATCGGACAATTTTGCATCAATTTCATCGGACCTGCCGGTGCCAGCGCCGCGGGCAAACCGCGCCACCGCGCTCAATGGACCACCCTGCGCCATCCTAGGCGCAGTCGTTGCCGGCTGCACATTGTATTGACCAGAGGTAAACCGCGGGAAATTGGTGGAGATGTACTGGCCCATATTCATGCCAGACATGTTCGCATCACGCTGAATGCGGGCCCAATCCCAAGTCACGCCAGGGCGGTTGAAGTATTCTTGCTGATTAGGCGGCAAAGTTGATACCGCTTGCTGCGCCTGGGCCGGCGCAGACCCCATGCCGGAAGCCGCCAACAGCGCGCCACCAGCAAGCAGGGTGCCCATATTGAGGTTGCCCAGCAGGCCACCACCCTGGCCGCCAGCTCCGCCGCCAAGCAAGCCACCACCAGTTGGCGCAACCATACCTGGACCCGGTTGCTGCCCAAAGCCGGGGATTGCATTCAATATCCCCTGAATGCCGCCCGCTTGCTGGGGCTTAAATTCAACCTGCCGCGTTGTTGGGTTGAACTCATAACGCCCAGGAAGTGGCCGTGGTTCAACCGCGCCAGTCGTTGGGTTCAATTGCATCACGCCTGGACGCCCATCTGGAAGAACAACGCCAGCGCCTGGCGGTAATGTTTCATTTCCAGCAGCATCAACAATCGGCTGCGGCGGCCCTTGCATTTGCGGTTGTTGCTGCATGCCAGAAACAACCGCCTGCGAAGGCTTCACCAAACCTGCCGCCAAGCCACTCAAGCCACCAGCAACGGCAGCAGCCCGCGGATCCATGCCGGTTGCAAGGCCAATCCCAAAACCCTTGCCGGCCGCGCCAATACCGCGCTGTAAGCCATCGCTAGCAGCGCCAGGGCCAAAGCCAAGCTCATTGGCCGCCATGCCCGACAATTCTCCGGCGCCAGCCCCCAATGCACCACGCAGCGCGCCGCTGAACGGATTGCGGCCGGTGGCAGCTGCTGTGCCAGCACCAACAAGGCTGGTGCCAAGCACATTGCCCATGGCGCCTTCTAGGCCAAAAAGGCCGCCAATTTGACCTCCTAGCCCTCCCCCCAAAGCGCCAGACACGGCCCCGGTAAGAGGATTGCCGCCACCCAGAAGAGAGCTACCAGCACCAAGAACAGCGCCGCCAAGAATACCTTGACCAATAGCGCCTAACCCCAAACCAAGGCTGCCGCTGATTGCGCCACCAATAGCTGTGCCAATACCCGGCGCCACCAAAGTCAACACAATCGGCGCGGCAGCAGCGAGGATCTTACCCCACTTGATTTTATACTCGCGCAGCCCGGTGGCCGGGTTGATCTTGCCAGACCCACCAGCCCGGCGCAGCATCTCGGCCTCGCGCGGGTTTACATGCGCCAACTCGCTATCGCCACCACGCCCCTTAGAAGCCAACCGGCGGCCTGCAACAGACAGCCCCCCACGAGCGTACCCCTTTTGGCTTAGGCGGTCCTGAAGGCCATACAAAGCCACCAGCAGCGACACGACATAAACCATGTCAAATTGCGGTGGCAGAATGTCCTCATCAATCTCATCATCATCAATCGCCGCCTGACGAACCTCGGCATACTTATCTGGGTTCTGGATGACAAACTCCAGAAGCTCAATAACTTCATCCAAGTCCTCTGGAGTAACAGGCATGTTGATAACAGCCTGCTCCATGGCGTCAACCGCCTGAGCAAACTGAGGATCGCTCTGCGCCATCTGCATGATTTGATCGCGGATCGCCATTGTCTCTACTCCAAAGCCTGACAGAAACGCTCAGCCCAATCCCGCCAATTGTCGTAACTATACGGAACCGGGAAGTTTTCTTTAAGCGTCATGTTGTTTAAAAATTGCATGGCCCAATTCTGCCACTGGTCCTCAATGTCCAAGCGGCCAAACGCGCCATACGCATCAAGATCCAAGGCAATCTGATCTGCCCAGTCCCGCAACCCAAGCCCAGTAGGAAGCGTTACCCGCAGGCTCATCCCAACACCGTCCGATCCCCAGTAGACAGATGCCCAATGATCTGACCCATCTGGTAATCGCCATAGACAGCATTGCTCTCAAATCGGACACGCAACTCACGGCGCTGCTCCTTGAGCATCACGATTTGTTCATGAGGCGTACTCGCAGTCTCAGGAAATGTAAACGTGGTGCTATACACTTCCGGCGCACGAGCATTCGCCCGGCCAGTAACCTGAACAGTCATCGGCCCACGCTGCACGAAATCCGGCTCAATCGTCGTAATACGAACATACTCATTTTGACCCTGCACCAAATTAGATAAGTCGGCAGTTTCAAAATAAGATCTAATCGGCAAAATGTTGGGGCCGTCATATTCGTCAGTCAGCTGCTCCTGCACCCAAACGCGATAACCAGAACCGCTATCCTCAACGCCCGTCAAAATCGGCGCAGCGAACGAGTTGTTGAACTGACCTGCAGACCGACCATAATTCGGCAATTCAGTATCATACCAACAATTCTCGCGCACATTGTAGATCACAGCATGCGTGCATTCAGTCGCATCCCCGCGAGGATAGCACCACCAAACTTCGCCATACCGCGGCACCTTAAACGCAAAAACCTTGCTGCGCTGCGTCTGATTTAAACCATCAAAAAAGTAATTGAGGTTCATCTGGTTTGGCACTTCACGAACCACCCCATTGAACATCATAAAACGGTCAACGCCACACCAGAAAAACACACCATCATAGTCAACAATACAAAACTCAGAAATTATGGAAGTGTCCGTGGCAATCACATCAAACTGAAAGACCGTAGATCCACCCGTGAATGTTGCACGAATAACCGCATCAAACGCCCAAAACACGCCAGCAGGGGCGCTGCCAGAACCAGCGCGCAAAGGCAGCCCCTTAATAATCTTTTGCCCCCAAACACGCGCTAAACCAGCACCGCCAGTAAAGTCCGTCATGTTGGTCGGCTCACCCGGCTTAGACCAACCAATAATTCCGTCCGTCCCATAATAGAACAAATACGGGTGCAGGGAGACAATCCCGCCCGTTGCATTCGCATCAGGCGGCAAACTAATAGACTTCAACAATCCAGTGCCAAGCACCTCGCCAAAGAAAATCTGGCCGCCCTGATCATTGCAGATGCAATTCATATTAGGGGAAGCGTGAGCAATTAGATAATTCTGATTTGTAGACGAATCATACTGATAATCAAACATCCAAAGATTTTGATTTGACGCTGTATAAGCAAAAGACCCATTTGCCATATTTGTCTTTGTGTAAGTGATGGTGGTTGTCGTCACCACTACATCAAAACCATTCGGATCAGACCCAGCACCAATGGCGGCACTAATGGTAATTATGGCGCCGACAGCTGCCGCAGTGTATTCCGGTGAAGACGCATATGCATTGATATTTGAAGCAACAGCCGCCGCCGTGGTTGCCAAGTTAGTGGTAAAAGCCACCGAACCAGACATAATGTTCACGCCGTCAACCGTAATCATATCCACGGAGCCAGCAGCGCCTCCGGTTAGCGTAACAGTAGCCGTGGCTGCAGCAGCAACAGGCGTCCGATCAGTTACAATTGAACTATTGGCAGTAGCATCAATCGTAAAACGCTCAAGATAATTTGCGCTTCCAGAATGACAGTAAATGTAATTCATCTGGGTGAAAGTTGAAAAACCCCGGCTGATTTCCTGCAAATACTTTTGAGTTGCCCGATAACCACCCATCTTGCGCGGTAAACCACGCTGCCACCGCACCCACTGCCCATCAACGTAATTATTGCCCTCGTACTTGGTGCCGTCACGCTTAATGCCCGGCTCAGATCGAAGAATAGTAGTCGTCACAGGCATCAGAAAGTACCACCATTGACAACACCAGAAGGCGCGACACCCAAAGCAGACCAAGCCGCCGCCTGATCTGCCGCAGTAAACAACGCAATCCCAGTAGAAGTACCGCCCAAATTAATGCGTGCCGCACTTGCCGTAGTGGCTCCCGTGCCGCCCTCAGCAATCGTCAGAGGCACAGAAATACCCTGCGTTGCGGCATTCAGAACATTGGTGCCATCACAATACAAAATAACGCGCGAGCCTTGGCTTACCGTAAAGCCCGTACCCCCACCAGAAGGCGAAATCGTTAGGGTGTATGCGCCAGTTGTCTGGTTATCTACCCAATATTGCTGAACAGTCGCAGGGACCACAACAGTGCGATTGCCGGTCAAAATACCAGTAAACCGATAAGCAACACGATTAAGCTCAGAACCCGTCAGCGTGTATGTGCCAGATCCCGGTATATCAATAACCGTGTAATCAAACGCAAAAGTAGCCGATTGCCCGAAGCCAATCGTAAAGAAATTTGCCCCGTCAGAGGCAATAATAGCCGATTCGCCGGGTTGGAAAGATAAAAATAAAGACCCGTTAATTGTAGTAATGCCGGGAGGATCAGCAACAATTGCGCCGCTCCCACTGTTACGCAAATACACAAACCAATTATTCCCAACAACAGTCGGATCAGGCAAAGTAAACGTGCCGCCGGCGCCAGTCCAATTAAACATCTTGGCGCGGTCAGCAACACCACTCGTATAATTGGCATTAAAGCTCGTAATCGGCACAGACTGGCTTAGTAGCGTGCCAACCGCCACAATCCCCGTGCCCGCTAGGGCGCTGGCATTCGCAATAGAAGTCGCCGCGCCATACTGCAAAGACCGCCAAGTGCCGGCAGCAGTGCTATTAGCCGCCAGATAAACCTGCCAAAGCGTGCCAGCAGCAACCGTAACAACCTGCGTGCCCGTGTTGTTCTTGACCGTAAAAGTCTCAGCGCCGCGGTTATTGAACAGGATCGTATTACCAACACCCGTCTTATTCGCTGGCGGCAGAAGAATGCTTAGGCCAGACGTTGAAGGCGTGACATCAATAATCTTGGTCGCCAAATTCTCGCTGGCAGAAGTCTCCTCCGGCCAGCTGAGCGTAATGTCTGCCGTCAGCGAAATCGCGCTATAACTAATCTCACTCGGGTAGATCGTCGCGCCGCCAAAAACATCTTGATAAATGGTCATGCTTCGCTCCTCGTGGCGCTGCGGTCCATAATGCGCTTCATGTCCTCGCCCGTCAGCGCCTGCGCCGCACGATCATACATTGCCTGCCAAACTTGTATCCGCTCATCGCTCTTGAGGAATGGAGTAGCCTCCAACAGCGTGGCATAGAGAAGAAGATCCGGCGCATATTCGGTCAGCCAATTCGTCTGCAAGTCATCACCAAGCAACGCAGGCTGCTCATAGTACATGACCTCCAAAACACCCACGGCAATGGGCGTGGGAGCAATTAGCCAATGCTGGAAATCATAATCCGCATAGAATTGCGGGGCGCCAGTCTCAGCCTCATTCGGCCAATAACTACGCAGATACTCATATGACCGGGCAAAGATAGGCGAGCCATCCACCGTCATGCTGATGGTGTCGCGCCACCTGTCTGGCTTGGGATAAACCGCCACCCCGACCTGCAGATTGGTCTGCACCGGGCGGATGAAACCCTGGATCTTCAACTCACGCGCAATTCGGCGCTGCGCCAGCGTGATCAACCGCGGCAGCTGGTCATAAACAATCTGATCGCTCTCAGCCGTGAAGCCGCGCTCAAGATAGCGCCGAACATCCACTAGCAGGCTATCGTAGGTCATAGTGTACGACATGCGCGCTCCGGAAGTTTTTCCGCCGCTGGTTCAGCCTGCGCCGGGTTAAATATACCTCTTGCCAATCAAAACAATCAAGCCATTTCAAGCATTGGCCATTTTCAACGCCTCAGCCTCAACCTCGTCCACCCGGCGCAGCCAGCCCTTCCCAAACGTGGCAAAGGTCGGCAGGGACCGATAGAAGTCCCGCCGGGCATTGGAAAAGCCCACAATCGTGTCAGCCGCAGGCTTGCTGGCCACCGCCGCTAAAGTCATGGGGCCAATCCCCCCGTCAGGCGTCACACCCACCACCTGCTGCAACAGCTTGGCCGCTCGGCCTGGGCCGCCATTCACCGCCATGTCAAACACGACAAGATCAACACCAGCCGGCATCGCATCACAAGAAGCCTTGTCCCAATAGCCCCTCTTATAGATTTCATGGAGATGCTCGTCCTTAATCGCCCGCAATTCATCCTTGGAAGCCGGGCGGCCCAAATGCTTGCTGAAGGTTGCCAGCGTCACACCCTTCATGGTGGCGCCGCCAGGATCAGCCGGATGGTCAGCCCAACCGCCCTCGTGATGCAGCACCATCTTTAGGGCCTGGGGGAACATATCCTTCATTTGTGGGCCATCCTGTTCAAAGCCTCGGTCTTTTCCTTGCTGCCGGCGCTACTGCCAAAGTAGTAGGCCATAACACCGCCAAAGGCTGTGCCCAGCGTCCCCAGCATCACTAGCATGGCTTCAGACCCGCCCGTGGTCGGAAGGCCATGCGTCAGCATGTAGAACAGCACCCCGAAATACCCGACAGTAATGCCGGCGGCCAGGATCTTGGGGGTCCAGTCTTTGGTCTTGATTTCCCGATTGCGGGCGCTGTCGCGGTCCTCGCTGGCAATCCGCTCCAGATCAATGTCCAGCTCGCGCATCTGCAGGGCGAAGTCGTTCTCCGCCTTCTTCAGAGCCAGCAACTGCTCCGGCGTGGCCTTTGCGGCAGCCTGCAGCAATTCCTCTTCAGACCCGTCTGGCTTGCCCAGGAGGGCCTCAGAAATGGCCTTGGTTGCCATGCCAGCCAAAGGACCGCCCACCGCGCTGGCGATGCTCGGCGCCACCGTGCGAACCAAATTGAGAAGCTGCTCCATCCTATTTCTCCAGCATGAAGGTGAGGTTCTGGTGCCGCGGATAGGTCACCGTCCGCTCACCCTCTGGGCATTTGTATTTGATGGTCGCCAACAGCGTTGCCCGGCCAGGATTGATAGTCTCCTTGTCGGCAATCGTCAGAAGATAGGTAAACGTGTCCACCTCCGGACCAGCCGGGCCGGTAAACCGGGTCATGCTCGGCGTGGCTTGATGGATAACCCCGCCACCGTCCCTGACCGTCACCTCAAAGCCCTCAACCGAACAATCGTCGCGCTTCTTGATCCTGGCAACCGTTACCGTAACAGGTTGGCCAATCTTAGCCGGTTCAATCCTGAAATGCTCCGGCGCCCATGCGATAATCTCATTTTTGAACCAGCCAAACTTCTCGCCGGCCGTGTAGCCGCCAACAGCCAGCGCAAAGCTGGCGGTTACAAGCTGAACAATAGGCGTGAGCTTGGGTAGTTCAATTGGCATCAGGGATAACGCTGTTTAATCTCGGCAACCTTATCAAGCCATTCTTGCTGGGTAGCCTCGCCGCGCTGCCATTTGAAAAACACGGGATCCGACTCGGCAATATAGGCTTCCTGCCTATCCCGCACCCTCTGCTCTGCCTGCTGGGCGGCTTCTGCAGCAATCTCATCCTGCGTCTTGGCCCGGCGCGTCTGCGTTTCCACAACTTCAGTTGGCTTAATCTCAATAGTGCTGCCGGTGATGACATCACCCTGGGTTTCAACAAAACGCCAAGGCAACCAACCCAGAGGGAGAAGCTCTGCATCAGAAAGGTTGTTCAGCCCGCTAATATTGCGCCAAGAAGAGGGGAGCATGGTCGGCCCCTCAACAATATTCCCACCCTCTACATATGCGTAGCGCATAACAAGCCTCCTACAAAATATTGTCCAAGCGTTGTGTTGTGCGCCCCTTGTCGGGGCGCCCGCCGATAGTTGTTACCTGATCTTCCAGATCATAGGCATGCAGCCCCATCTGGTGCATCGGAAAGACATCAGCCCGCAACATAATGTCCAGCGGACCCGTAATGCCATATTTAATCACATGGGCCAGCATGTTTTTAGCCACAGCCGGGTCAATCGCATAAGCATGCGCGCGGCAAATGAAATGATAATTTGGCCCCTCAGAAGCATGCGGCGGCGTAGGATAAACCCCCCATCCCTGCTCTACCTGCTCCCGCCCGCCAAGATAGCAAATGGAATTGTAGACAGCATGCTGCAGGTAAGGATGAAGCATAACCGCATCATGCTCCAAAATCACCAATGGTTTGTCTTCAACGGCGCACTTGGCCCAAAGGCTGATATGCGACAAAGCGCAGCACACTTCTGGCCGCACAAGATAATGATCTGATATTTTTATCAGCGCCATTATCGGATGGCCGATTAATGCCTCCGGTTCTTTTATGCCCTCGCCAGTACCATCATAGGCATCCCAAAACTGGAAGGGCATGCCAACCTTCTTGCAAGAAGCCGCGCAATTCGCCGCCTTTGCCTCAGAAACTTCATGCCCCTTCACGCGGATGATATATGCGCGGTCAACAGCCTGATCGTATTTGCGATACAGCGATTTCACGCCGCCTCCTTCACAGAAGCACGATCCTGCAATTTCTGCCTTACCGCTTGCAGGGGCTGATCCCATTCGCCGTATTTGGCTTGGCGGAACAGCCGCACGCTGTCGTACCAAGCAGACCGCTCCCCAGGCACTGCCCAAGTATAATAGGGCAGCACAGGCACAATTACCCAAGTTTCAACGCCAAGGGCTGCGGCCATGTGGGCAGTGCTGGTGCAAGAACTGATGAGAATGTCGAGGCCAGCGATGATGCTGGCAGTGTCTTCCCACGTCTTGAGTTGATCGCGCAGGTCAGCGAAGGGCAGACCGTCCACAAGGTTTTCGTCGCGCTGCAAGCTATAGAGCGTAACGCCCGACAGGTTGTGAAGGTCAATAAGGGGCGCAGAAGGGAAAACCCGGTGCTGCTGATGCTCAAATTCAGAACTGCCGGCCCAGCGAATACCAACACGCAGCGTACCCGGTTTAGCAAACAGCTTGCGCGGCTCGGCAGTCAGATATGGCGCACCAGACAGCGTATTCATTTCATAACCGAGGATGTGCGCCGCCGACATGGCGGGAACCCAATAGTCGTAATGCACCCGGTTGACGCCTTCATTGTCCACGCAGATGAAGCCATGGCGTGAGAAGATCGCTTTAAGCTCAGGCGCACAGGAAACCAAAACGCGGGCGCCCTTAGCAACAAAATCGCGAGCAAAGCGGAAATTCAGGATTTGATCGCCAAAGCCACCTTCACACCGGAACAACAAGGTTTTGCCTTCAAGCGGTTCGTCGCGCCAGATTGGGCCAGGAATGCGCGGAAGCCCGAAGCAATTGATGAAACGCCCAGCATCCATAAGGCTCAAACCCTTTGAAAGGTTGCCGTGCCGCATTTCGTGCCAGCCCAAATTAAAAACAACGCGCGCATCGTCTTGCGGTTGAGCGCGCAGGATGTCCTCCGAGATTTCGGGGTGGCCGTTGATTGAAGCGGTAAGTGCGATGTCAAGCGGATGTGCATTCATAGCGTAAAAGCCGCCCCTTGGCCTGATGAAGCACCAGTTGTAATTTGTGGTTTCCAATTAGTTAAGGCGCCAATCTGACTAGGGCTGCTTTTATTGGCTGTTGTTCCATCGCCTAGCTGGCCACTAGCACTGCCTCCCCATGACCAAAGCGTACCATCGGTTTTGATAGCATAGGTAGCAAGAGCGCCCACATATGCTGTTGCCCAAGTCGTAAGGGCACCTATTTGAACAGGGCTACTCCTGTTAACAGCAGTGCCATCACCTAAACTACCAGCTGCATTACCCCCCCAAGCCCAAAGAGTGTTGTTGGTTTTTACTGCAACAACAAATTGGTTTCCTGCTGATATAGAAGACCAATCTGTAAGAGCGCCAACTTGGACCGGGCTACTTCTAGGAAGAATGTCATTAATCCCTAGTTGACCATTAGCATTTGACCCCCAAGCCCATAATGTGCCGTCTGTTTTGATAGCTAAACTAAGGTTTGATCCGGCAGCAATTTTTGACCAAGTAGTAAGAGCGCCTATTTGGACAGGGCTGCTTTTACTAACAACAGTGCCATCACCTAATTGACCTGATGTATTTAAACCCCAAGCCCATAAAGTTCCATCAGTCTTTAAAGCTAAAATGGAGGAAGCGCCCCCAGAAACTGTTGACCAAGTAGTAAGAGCGCCGATTTGAACGGGACTGCTTTTTGAAACTACAGTTCCATCACCTAATTGCCCTGACGTGCCTAGGCCCCACGCCCAAAGGGTGCCATCGGTTTTGATGGCTACACTATAACTAGTACCAGCGGAAACTTTAGACCAAGTCGTAAGGGCGCCAATTTGGGTAGGCGAAGCATATTGATAAAGATCAGAATTTTGGCCGCATTCGCCTGAGGTGTTAAGGCCCCAAGCATACAAAGCGCCTGTGCTTGAAATACCTAATGAATGGTTTGTACTATATGAAACGCTTGCGTAGCTGCCGATAAGGACCGGAGAAAGCACGTTGCCTTGATTCAAGCCAAGCTGACCATTACTTCCCGTTGCCCAAGACCATAATGTGCCATCTGTTTTGATGGCTGAAGAAGAGTTCGTGCCACTAGAAATTTTAGACCAAGTAGTAAGAGCGCCTATTTGGACAGGGCTGCTTCTATTAACTAAAGTGCCATCACCTAATTGAAGCGAAATATTTACCCCCCAAGCCCATAAAGTTCCATCAGTTTTTACGGCGACACAAAAGTCGGTCCCAGCAGCAATTGCAGACCAAGTAGTTAAAGCACCAATTTGAATAGGACTACTTTTATCAACAACAGTGCCATCACCTAACTGACCTGAGTTATTTGAACCCCAAGCCCATAAAGTTCCATCAGTTTTAATTGCTAAACTATTGTTACTGCCAGCGGCAATTTTTGACCAATTTGTAAGAGCGCCAATTTGAACAGGGCTGCTTTTATTAGCAGTTGTCCCATCGCCCAATTTACCCAATGACCCTTGCCCCCAAGCCCACAAAGTTCCATTAGTTCTTAAAGCTAAAGTATAGCTGCTCCCAACAGAAATCGCAGACCAAGTAGTAAGAGCGCCTATTTGAATAGGGCTGCTTTTATCAACAATTGTTCCATCGCCAAGTTGGCCAAGATTGTTTGCGCCCCAAGCCCAAAGCGTTCCATCAGTTTTGATGGCAGAACCACATGATCCTCCAGCGGAAATTTTAGACCAAGTGGTAAGTGCGCCGATTTGGACAGGACTGCTTTTTGAAACTACAGTTCCATCTCCAAGTTGGCCCGAAATATTTGCCCCCCAAGCCCATAAAGTTCCATCTGTTTTGAGTGCCAAACTAAATTGGTTGCCACTTGAAATTAAGGACCAATTGGTAAGCGCACCCACTTGGATTGGGCTGCTTTTAGTAACAACGGTTCCATCACCAAGTTGGCCTGTGTTATTTAGGCCCCAAGCCCAAAGCGTTCCATCCGTCTTTACGGCAAGACTAAAAGAGTTACTAGAATCACTTACCGACCAAGTGGTAAGAGCGCCTACCTGTTGCGGAGTTGCCCAATTGATAGCCGTATTGTTTCCAACAGCACCGGCAGTATTGGTGCCCCAAGCGTAGAGGGGAAAGGCGGCGCCGCCAGTAGACGCCCCAGCAGCAGCCAACAATCCATCACGAACAGCCGGAAGCATTACTTGGAATCCTTCATGCTCATTGCACCGCGCCAAGTGGTGCCACCATCATTTGTGATGAACACCAAAATATCAACGCCGCTGGTCGTCAACGTGGGCGCCGTACCGCTAGGCCAATCAACAGACGCCGGCCAAGTCATGGTATAAGCACCGCCATTGGTAAGCTGAAGCACAAACCCAACAACCCTAGAGGCAGGCGTATTGGAAAACGTCCAAGTCAGATTGCCAGCGGCCGTCTTGGTAAAGTAAGTGCCAGCCGTCAGATCAACATCACTTGCACCCACAGCCACTGCATTAAGCGCAATACCGCCCGACACATCCAATTCAATGTTGGTCGCCGCCGCAGTTCCTAGCCCAAGTTGGGCAAATTGCACCGCACTAGCAGTGCCCAATCCCAAATTAGTGCGCGCCGTCGCGGCATCAGTAGCGCCAGTACCGCCATTAGCAACGGCCGTAACATTCGCCGCGAGAAGTTTAACTGAACCGCCGGCATTCTTGAAATACAACTTCTCATCAGTTGTATTGATTGCCAATTCACCGTCAGCCAAATTAACCGCAGATGGCGTAGCCGCCGCCGTGGTCGTGCGATAAAGCTGAATGGGCGTATAGCCGGTCTGCGCCATTAGAATGTGCCTCCATCAATGTCAGCCCAAGAGGGCGCACTCGTTCCATTAGATTTCAAAACCTGACCAGCAGTGCCATTCGCAATAAACGAAGTGGCGCCGGCCCCGGTCTGATAAGGGATCTGGCTGGCAATGCCGCCAGCAAGGTTCGTTGCTGAAGTAGCCGACCCAACCGTCACACCAGAAGGCGCAGACCATTGCGGCGCGCTACCAGTTGATGTCAGAAGATAGGTACTAGCGCCAATCCCCAGCGTTGTCGTTGTTGCCGCGCCAGATTGGTAAACCAAAGATCCGGCAGCGCCGCCCGCAACATTAGTGGCAGTTGTGGCCGTGGTGGCAGAGCTGGCTGTCGTAGCTGTTGTGGCCGACCCAACAGATAGCGTGGATTGGGCAACATATTGGGGAACAGTCGCACCTGCCACCAATACATAATTGGTGGCACCCAATGCCAATTTAGAAAGCGCGCTGGAACCCGTAGCATAAAGCAGGTCACCCACAGCATAACTAGTTAGGCCAGTGCCGCCATTAGCCGCTGCAAGCGTTCCAGATAGCGTAATCGTACCGCTGCTAGTAACTGGGCCGCCACTTGTCGTAAGCCCCGTAGTGCCGCCAGAAACGTCCACAGAGGTAACCGTTCCAGAACCAGCGACAGCTGCCCAAGTGAACGCAGAGCCAGACCACTTCAAATATGTGTCAGAAGATACCGGGGCATCCACAAAAGATGTGGACCCAGCACCAATATTGTAAACAAGTTTATTCGCAGCGCCGCCAGCAACATTAGTCGCCGTGGTTGCCGTAGTGGCGCTTGTCGCCGTTGTTGCTGTGGTGGCAGTAGTCGCGCTTGTAGCCGTAGTGGCTGAAGCTGCACTGCCCGTAATGTTGATATTCCAAGTGCCGCTTGCGCCTGTGCCATCAGCTTTGGCAGCACCAAGAGTTGAATAGTCAACCGTGAGCGAGCCAGAACCATTAAAAGATGCCCCGGCTGAAGCGCCGCCAATAGTATTGAAAGTCACTGAATTGGCAACAGATCCGGCCTGCCCGGTGGTATTTTGATTTAGAGTGGGGATGTCATTGGCAACAATAACCCGGAAACTTGGGGTGCCAGCAGACCCATTAGGAGAAGCTAAAAATTTATTGGCATCCTGAGAAACCCAAGACGCCGCCAAGGTTCCAGAAGTTGTAATCGGAGAGCCAGTCACACCAAAATCAGGCGGCAATGTTAACGATACGGAAGTAACCGTTCCAATTCCAGAATATGAAATTGGGGTACTAGTAACAGCAGTCACACGCCCAGTGGCGTCAACAGTAAAAACTGGAACATCAGTGGATGTCCCATACACCCCAGGCGTCACCCCAGACGAAGCCAATTCAGAAGAACCAACACCGCCCGGCGCAATGCTTAGTGTCACATTGGAGCTAAGCTGGCCGCCGCCCGTCATCCCGGTGCCGGCAATCACCTGCCGGGTAGTCGGCACACCAGCAACAGACAGCAAATCCCCCACGCGGATCTGATAATTGTTGCCCTGGTAGACAATCATCATCAGGCTGTTCTCGTCGGCTACCGGCGCGACGGGAAGCTGCGTAATGCGGGTCGGGATCAGATTGCTGGGTACGTCTGTCATTTAGAACTCCAAGTAACCGTCGCCGTCTTCCGTTATGAAGAACTCATCACCCTGCTCTTGGATCACCCCGGCAGGCCGCGTGTTAATCGGAGTATCAGGCCGATTGAACGGCAACACAATCTGATCCGGCGGCCGCGGCGCAAGGCGATAAGGATCATATTGATCCCGGTCTTCCTCGCAAACCATTAGGCCAGGATAATTGGGATCCGGCGCCAAGGCAGACAAGAACATCTTGCGCGAGCAGCGCCCACAGATGCCAATGCCATAAGTTGGCTGGCCAGTAGGATCTAAGAAAATCCCACTCATGCCGTATACGCCCGAATGCCAGGGTTGATCTGGATGGGCGAACCATCATTGTCCCCATCCCAAGCCCGCTGCACGCTTATGGCAGCACGCTGCTCCAGCACCGGAATGAGGTTCACATCCACCGCTGGGGTTTCTGCCGCCACCTTGGCCGCCAAACCGTTCACAATCGCTTCCAGCCACCGCTGGGGCACCTCAACCTCCTGCTGGAGGTTCTCGGTGTCCATGATCTGCCGGTGACGCCACAGCACCAGCTGCGCCTGCTCAGCTGCGCTGAACGGCGCCGGCCAGAGGTAGACGACAGGCTCGGGCAGATCGCGCAGGAAGTAGTAGTTGCTGGGGCGGCCAGGAAAAACCTTGTTGCTCTGGTTCACATAGCTGTCGCGGTTCAACTGCCCAAGCGGGATTTCCTGCGGCAGATTGCCCAGCGTGATCGCCGTGTAATTGATGGTGGTGGGCGCCGTGATCCGGAAATACTGATAGGGCAGGCCAACCGCGATATCCGTCCAGGTGATGTTCCCCGCAACCGCAGCAGTCGTCTGCGTGCCGACAGTCGTCCAGGTAACGCCGTCATTGCTGACTTGAAAGGTCAATGTCGGGGCAACGCCGCTCCATTCCACGCCCACAGTATTCACCACCGTGTCATCGGTGAAATTTACCGTGTAACTGGTGGAAGTCGTTGTGGTCACACCCGAGAGCAATTGCAGGGTCCGGTAGTTGAGGTTCAGCACCTCAACCGTGCCAGCCGGCAGCGTGACAATCGGCTGGTTTTCGTACATCGGCAAGATCAGCTTCTCAATGCACCAGCTGGGCGTCTTGATGTTCGCCAGCTCAGAAAGCATCAGATAGAGGCTGTCCAGCGCATAGGACTGCATTTCGGCCGTGATTGCCTGGGCCGGCAAACGACAGCGCCGGAAGGCGTGATCAACCACCTTCAAGGCGTTAAAGGTCGTGCCGCTTATGCTACCCGAGTAGGCCATGCGTTCTCCGCTATGAAAGCGTTGGCCGCTGGTTCAGCTTGCCCATAAAGGTTTGCGGCAAAGTATAATTCACCGCAAACCAAATGCCAAGATTTACTTCTTGGCCTTGCGAGCCTCAGACAGGCCGATTGCAATGGCCTGCTTCCGGCTTTTGACCACTGGGCCAGACTTGCTGCCAGAGTGCAGCTTGCCTTCCTTAAACTCGCCCATGACCTTGCCGACCTTGGTTTGGCCGCCCTTTTTGTATGTGGCCATTTGAGGCGGTGTAGTCCGAGTGTCTATTGGCGCGGGTTCAACTTGCGGGCCAGGACGAGTAGGAGATCGCGGATTTGGCTGTTGCACTTCAGGACGCTGCGGCCCCATGGGGCCAGTATATTTTGACTCGTACTGCATCCGTTTCTGCATCATAGGGCTTTGCATTATTTTTGACATTTGTTGTTGTGTCATTTGCCCTGATTCTATTTGCTGCCTATAATGCCGAGGGACCGCTCTTTCGTACATTCTGTATGCTTCTGAACCTTTGGGCGGAGCTTGAACATTACCCATAGGTTGGCGCATTGGGTTTTGAACTTGTAGCAGGCCCGAAGGCGGCCTCTGCCCTTGAGTTTGAGGTTGGCCCGGAGGCGGCATTTGCCCTTGGGGTTGCCCCGGTGGCGCCATTTTAGCTTGAGTGGCCGCAACATACTTCCTGTCAATCGCAGTCTGTGGATCAGGCGAATTGTCTTTTACTCCCGGGGGCAACGCTCCACCAGAAGCGCCAGGAGGCATCGCGCCGCCCATAGCTTTCTTCACAGGGCCGCCCTTCTTCATGTTCACAGACCCCTTAGCATGGGGCAGCGAAGGAGCCTTACCATCACGAAGCAGGTTCTTCGCATTAACCTCCTTCTTGCTGTAAAGCATGTCAGCCTTGGGCGCCGGCGCAGCCTTGGGGCCGCTGATCATAGGCTTGCCGTTGTTAGTCGGGTACTGCTTACGCATCGCCATACCGCCCTTCTTGTAGCCAATATCGTCGCCCATTAAGGCCCGCTCACGGGCCATTTCTGCGCGGGGGGAGCGAAGGCCCTGAGAGATACGGCGGGAGGGACGCACAAGCTCCATAACCCTTTCTGCCGCCATCCGGTCAGCCATCTCCATGGCCCGTTCACGGTTGATGGCGTCAATAAGCTCAGGGATGGTCCGGTCAATCATGGGGCGGCGCGGATCATCCACACGCCCACCATCGGCCTTCTTCATCGGCTTCATGCCACCCTTGGCATACCCGCAGGATCCGCCACGGGCATAGCCCTTGACCATCTGCTTGCCGGCAGATCCAGAATACCCCTTGTCAGAGGGGAAGGTGAACTCAGAAACGTATTTGAGCGTCTTGCCCATGTTAAATCCCTCTCACTCGGTTGCTCTCGATCAGCCGATCAAGCTTTGCATCTAGCACCTCAAGGCGGTTCATGACGCGATTGATATCGGCATGAACCTCAACCTTGGTCACATATTCCTTGGCGACTTCTTCGCGGGTCTTGTTCAGCAGGATCGTCACGCGCGCTAATTCAGCCGCCTTATCCCGCAGCACCCAACTGATGATGCCAATCACCAAAGACAGGACCGTATTCCATAGCATCAGTTCCATACGCCACCCCCGTTAAGAGGTGGCGTAGGTTTTAATGCCCTCAATGACGATAGTGTAACTATCGCCAGCAGAAGCATCATGCGTTGTAAAAAGAATATCTCCAGTCACGCCGGCGCCTGCGTTGCTTGGAATACCGCCAAATGACGAGAAATCCATAAGATAACTCGTGTTTTGAGGCACCAAAAACGCAAAGGTGTCTGCAGTAGCGTCAAACAAGATCCGCACATTCATACCATGAACAGCGCCCCAAATCTTGTTGATTTTAATCCCGTTACAGGCAAAACCAAAAGCATTAGGGTTCAAGGTTGAAACGTCAATCTTGATTACGGCAGTCTCACCAGTGCCATCGGAAATATTCGTGAACTTGCCAATGAACAAACGCTCACCGTCAAGTATTGTCTGGGAGGAGACTGTATCAGCCATTTCGACCTCCTATTAGGCCGCAACCGCGCCGCTGATACCAATAATCGCCCAGCCGGCAGCCGTGTAAACGAGGGTCGCGCTATCACCCACATTGGTAAAAGTGATGGTCGTGAAGCCAATCTTCGTGGTCGGCGTGAGTACGGCAGAACCGCCGTCAACCACATGGCTGATGATCTTGATCTGACCAGTAGTGCCATTGGCCAGCGTCAGCGCCTGGGCCGCACCCGTGGTGGTCAGCGAGGTGAGCATGTCGGTGACATTGACCGCGCCCGCGCCAGAAAGCGCCTGATTGGTCGCGAAGATGTCGCCCGTCACATTGCCGGTAATGTTTCCGGTAATGTTTCCGGTGATGTCACCGAGGAAACCGTTGTCTGATTTAACAGGGCCGGTAAAACGAGTTTGAGCCATCACAGAACTCCTTTCAGATGTTGATATTTAAGAGCAAGCCGTCGGACAGCACTAGTATCAGCACCTAAACGTTTTGCCCGTTCCGCATAGGATAAGTCAGGGTTTTCCACGATAAACTTAATCTTGGCAATAAATTTCGGGTCCGAGTGATGGCGAGCCATTTGTGCATCAGATAGAGTTTTTCTGTATTCTTCGCTTTTGAAATCAAAGGTTGACGCCCTGCGGCCAAGCCGGATGCGCTCTTTTACTTCTTCGCTGTGGTTTTTCCCCCTCATGGGGGCCTTCGCAAAATCAGCAATATTGTAAACTGTTTTTTCCTCAAACCATGCATTTCCAGTTAAAAATGCATTTTCAAGTTGATCTAAATCAGCAACATTTTGGCATTCAACTTCTATTGAGCCATAAAAATTTTCGGCGCCATATTTATTGTAAGCATTTTGAAGTTTTTGATTAGTATGCTTGTTCCATCGCAAAAGCCTGAAATGCTCTTTCAGTCGTTTTTTGGCTCTTTGGGATTGACCAACATAACATTGCCCGGTTGCTTTATTTACAATCTTGTAAATCCCCATGACATCTATTTTATATGGCACAAACAGCATCCCTTGATGTTGTTGAGACCATAGCACAGACAAAGAAAAGGGGGCAACAGCCCCCTTCCCCATTCTGAACTAGCCCTCGTTAAGGACTACACGCCAGCCGTGCCGTACACGCCACGCGGGTCTGTCCAACCAAAAGTATAACGCTCGGTGGCCTTGTAGCGCATGCTGTCGGTTTCAAAGTCGCCTTCCATGGACTTCTCAAGGCCACGACGCATCATCAGCTTCAGCCCTTCTGGGGCGTCAGTCTGGATCCACCAAGCAGTGGTGGAGGTGATACGAGACAGGTTCGCTTGGCCTTCAGCCAGCAGACCCATCGACTTCACCGGGTTGATGTCGTTGTCAGCCGTGCCAGTCCGCAGAACCGACTTGAGCAGCACTTCCGCCTGGAAGACGTTGCTCGGGCCAGTCACGATCTTCTTGGGCGTCAGACGGATGCGCTTGCCGTTGTTGTCAACAGCGTTGCGGATCTGAATGAGGAGCTGCTCAAGAGAAGTCTGCGACAGCGCCGCGGCAGTCGTCAGCTGGTTGCTGAACGTGCCGTTCACAATCGGATGGCTGGGGGACACCAGAGCCACGCCGTCACCGCCCGGATAGGCAGCATTGAAGGCGCGGTTCAGGATGTTGGCACCAAGCGTTTCCTTCGTTTCAATCAGGGACTGCGCGAGATGCTTCGCGTAGGTCTGACCAATACGGATGTGATCGCCGTCTTCCACAAGCACCTTGGTCAGGCTGAACGCCAGACCATAGACCTTGTAGAGGTAGCGCTGCAGGAACAGCACGCCACCAGACTGGTAGGACACGGCCATGCCGTCAGGCAGCTCAGGCGCCGCGCCAAAACCATAAAGAACGGGTTCTTCATGGTAATTGCGGGGAATACCCTTCTGCTCACGGAAGACCATCTTCCATTCGTCAGCGCGCTGATCATAAACGCCGTCAAAGACTTCGTTTAGGATGGGTTCAACTACCGACCGAAAGTCGGTACTACGCATCGGAGTAGCCATAGATCAAACCCTCCTATCAGACCGAGTTGACCGGCGCTTTGTAGTGGTGTTCGTTGATACGAACAGTCACTTGCACATAAGCGTCAGTGATGGAATCGAAAATGCTATAGGCAAAGCCCGTGATCTGGAACTGGCCAGAGGTCGCCTGAATGGCGGTCAGCTGGCAGTTGCTGAGGCCCGTCTGGGTGGAACCACCCGGAGAGGCAACAGTCCAGTCGCACTCCTCACCCACCGCCGTCTGCACAGTCGTGCCGGCCGAGGGGTTGGTGTACTGCACATCAAACAGCGTTTCCGGGTCATCATACACCCAGGCAACGATTTCGGTGCCGGTGGTGCCAGACGGCCAGAAGGGGCTGATGGTGGGCTTGCCAGTAGCGTCGAGGTACTGACAGCCGGCGAAGATGCCAAGCAGCGAGATACCGTCAACGGTGCCCGTGCGGGTGCCGTCAGAGGTGCCAAGCTGGACAACGCCGTTGTCGGTCAGCTTCACCGGGTCGCCGGAGAAGATGTTCGCCGCATAGGTCGAAGCAATCGTATAGGCTTTCGGGCGCATCTGCCCACTGTTGTGGTACGAAGGCCGGAAGCCGAAAGGCGCGCTAGTCGAAGACATAGCAAAGCTCCTAATCGGTGAGGGGGTTACGAGAGGTCAAAAAGAGCCTCCCGCCGTTGCCCAATCTCCAAATTACCTTCGCCCATCTGCAACTTAGACTTAGACGCTCGGGCCTGCTGCTCAAGGAAGTCGGCCGTATCGGTCAACTTTTCTTCTTCACGCAGCGGCGCATCATGATGAGCTTCCTGCATATACTTCTCGTAAAGAGAAATCGGCAGCTTGAAAGCCAGCATCTCATTCACGCCAATAAGCCCAGCCCAATCGCCGGTCTTCAGCGTTGCATATTCCCAGCCGGGAACATCTTCCGGCTTAACTGGTTCATAGCCCAGGCGGATACGCATCTGAATTGAGTCACGCGGATTGGTGGTCGTAAGCCAGCAAGTGTGCCAGCCAGGGATCGAAGGCAAGTCCGGTAGAGAGGACTGAAAAAACTGTTGACGGAACATCGCAACCCGCTCGTCATCCGAGATTTCGCGATTTTGGGTCACAGCGCGATCCTTCATCGCCCTGGTTTCGCGGCCCTCACCAGCAGATTTCCTAAAGCGTTCGTCAGACATAATTCGCTCCTTTCAGCGAATGCGTTAATTATGTGAGATAACCCACAGAGATGCAAGAATTAAGAACGGTTCTGCCGGTCATACTCGGCATACCGGGCCACATAGCGGTTCCGCAGGACCGGATCGTCCCACACACCCGCCTCAATCAAGGCCTGTTTCCGCTCCGGAGAGATGTAAATCTCCTTCCGGGTGCTGGTCGGGGCATGCTCACGGCCAGACCCCACAGCAGGGCCTCCCCGAGGCTCTCGGCGGCTTTCAGCCCGCTCAGATGACCGCTTAGGCGCATCCCCGTCAAACCGCTCTGGCAACCTCTTAGCCGCCCGGCGCTTCAACTCATCCCAATAATCAGCACTTTGGGGGTTGAAGCCCTCCTTGGCCAAGGATTGGTCAATCGCAATGACGATAGCCGAATCTTCGTCACGCCCCTGAGCATCATACCAGGGGTTTTCCTTAATAAACTCCTGGGCATGATGAAGCGTCATGTCATCAATTTGCTGGGGCTGCGGCCGTTGATGCGCCGCCTGCTGCTTTTGGAAGTTCAGCTGCTGGATCCGGGCAATGGCCTGATCCCGGTAGCGCATAGCTTGGGTGACATCCTCGCCGTTGCCGGCGGCCACCGCCTTGGCAATCACCCTGTCAGCCATCTCGGCTTCCTGGACGGCCTTGGAAATGGCCCCATCAAAGGCGCTTAGGTCCAGACTATGAGCCCGCTGCTCTTGCGCCAGCATCCGGCGCTCAAGATCGTCGTTTCGCTTCCGTAGGAAGTCCAACTCAACCTGATCGCGGTTGCGCGCCTCTTCCCGGCGCTGCTTCCGCATCATCTTTTCTTGGCGGCGGCGCTCCTGAATGCTTAGCCGCTCGTCTCCGGCCTCGTCGTCGTTCCGCCTTGCAGATCGCTCGTCCTGGCCGTCATCATTGTCAGACAGGTCAGCCTGATCCTCAACAATGACAATCTCTTCTTTGCTGTCGTCGTCTTCCTTCAATACGTCAGACATCGTTCATCTCCTTTCAGATGAATGCTTTGATAGCCAAAGGGTCGCCCTCAATTTTGCCAATGATGTCCAGGTCGTTGAAAATCACGAACATGGCGCTGGTGTCGCGGTCAATCGACACTTCCCAGCGGTCACCGCCGTATTTCGGCACGCGCACGAAATCACCGGGCTGGCACCATTCGCCTTCCGGCCATGTCTTCTGGGTGTCGCGGTTTTTGAACGCCAGCGGGCCAAGGGAGATCACCTTGGCAACCTGAGTGTTCCACTTTTCAGTGTCTTTGGTGTCACTTGGTAGAATAATGCCGCCAGCGGTCTTGCTCTTTGCTGTGCGGATCTGGACCAGAACGCGGCTTCCGAAAGGCAGCACGCCGGCGCTAACTGCCGGGAAAGCCTCTCCCAAAGCGTTCTCATAAGTCGTTGTCAACATTCTTCTCCTCATCAAGGATTTTCAAGAGTACCTCAATTGCCTGCTCGTAGCCGGCAACCACACCGACACGATACCCGTACTCAAAGGCATCGCGCTGTTGGGGCCGCTTCAAGGCATCTGCCGCAAATTGCTGCTGCGCTGCCTTGATGCGGTTTAGGAGTTTGGTTTCAAAATTCACGCCTGATTTTTTTCCGCCTTGGGCTCGGGCGGCAGAGACTGACCGTCCACCTTCTCGCCCGCAGCCAAGCGGTGCTTCTGCTTCACATAGGCGCTGTTCATAGAGACAGTGCCCTCTTTCGGCTTATCGGCCATGGTGATTTCCTTATCGAGTTCCAGGGTTGATGCCGGTGCCGGTGCTTACCGCCACCTTCTCGCCGGTGGCCATCTCGGCCGCCGCAAGCAACTTGGCGGTATCGTTATCCGCCGTGTTCATACGCTCACGCGCGGCCACCTCAGCCGCGGTGCGCTGGCTTTCGGCCATCTGCCGGAACTGCTCAGCTTGCAACTTCTCCGCCCGCGCTTGCTGCTGATCCGCAAGCTTGGCCGCATCATTCTGCTGCTGAATTTGCAGTTTTTGCTGGTCAATCTGGATTCGCGCCTGATCAACCTGAGCGCGCTGTTGCAATGCCTGCCCTTGGATTTGAGCGTTAAGCTGAGCGATTTGCATGCTGCTATCTGGCGGCATCGGGGGCTGCGGCCGAAACTGCTGGGCAGCCTGATCAATCTGCGCCAGTTCTTGGCCGAAGGCGCCAAGCTGCTGCTCAATAAATTGCTGCACCTGCAAAATGACCTTGGTCTGCTCAGTTGCCTCGTCAGGAATAAGGCCCTGCTTCTGGGCTTCATCCACAGCGTTGTGCGCTTCCACCAAGTAATAGTTCAACAGATGGTCGCGTAGGTGCGTTGCCATGGGATAAAGAAACGTCTTCACGATCACCGGGTTGCCGCCAAACAGTGGGGATTTCAAAAACGCCATATGCGTCATGATATGCGCCATGTGATCCTGCTGCGGCAAAACATAAATTGGCCGAGACATGGCGGCAGCCACATTTTCACTGGCCGGGTCCATGTTTTCATTTTGCTCAATAGGATTGAGGACTTCATCTGGCGGAACCTTGAGGGTCCGCAGAAACATTTCCTCAACCTGCCGAGCATTATACATTTCTGGGTTATTCGCGGCCCGCTGCATAATCGCCTGAATTTGGGCAAAGCGTTGCGCCTCAGAAAAGATAGCCGGATCACTGACCGGAATAACATTCAACGGACCATCAAAGTCGGCTGGCGTAATCTCAATGCCAGCTTCGTGCGCTTGAATATCCTCGTCAGTCAGGTAGGCGCTGTTGATCCGGTGCAGGATCTTAAAGCACCGCGCCATTGAACTATGCAGGCGCGAGTGGATGCTGGAGAACACCACCATCCCCTGCTCAATCAGCGCCATTGTCGTGCCGACAGGCTGGTTGGGGTTCTGGTCGCTTAGCTTCTCAAAGCTGGTCTGCACAACGCCCTTGCCGGCGTCCACCAGGAAGCCCAGCAACTGAAACAGCGTGGGGCTCGGCGGATTGAACGGCATCGGCATGGCGAGCTTACGCACGTCATCAATCAGCGCGCCGCCCTCCATCTCCACCACTTCAGTCGGCTGGAGGTTGATGGTCTGGCCACCAGGGCCGCCCTTGAGCTTCAGCAGGGTGGGGATGTTCTGGATATGGGCGCTGTCCAGCAAAGCCCGCAGCGCGCCCGTAGCGGCGCCGGAAAGGCCGCCAATCATGTGCGTTAGGCCAATCGGATAAGCACCGCGCCAGGGCACAAACGGGAACTCAACAATCCAATCCAACTCCTTGTGGTTGGGGTCGTCCTGCTCCCAATTGCGATACAGCGCCAGCGCCTTGCCGGTGGATTTGTCCACGCTCAGGATGTAGGGGCTGACACCCTCATCAAAATCAAGAAACGTGTAGATTTCAAAGATCGTCCGCAGCCCGTCCTCGTTGTAGCTGGTGGACTTGCGGCCCTCGATCTTGTCATTGGCGATGCTGGCCTTGGAGAACTCCGGATCATCCGGGTAGCCAAGGTCCACATCAATATACATGCCCGCCTTAACGCGCCGCTCATATTCCATTTTGGTGATGTACTGAACGTGCGTCTTGCGCTCGGCTGAATAGAAGTTGGTGGCAGCAAACGGCAGGTAAACGTCGTCAATCGGCACAAACTCAGCTTGGGGGCGCCGGTGCTGATTGTTCCACATGAACTTCATGTACTGGCCACCGCCCAGCGGCAGCTGCGTGCTGAGCTGCTCCAACTCGGAGCGAAACTCCGGCATCTGCTCGGTGGTCTGCCAATTCATGAAGGTGGCCTTGCGCTCAGCCTTATCCACCTTCTCTTTGTCTTTTTGGCCGTAAATTTTACTCTTTACCGGGCCATTGGGCGGGAAAATTTCCTTCATGAAGCGCGCGGAGAAATCCACGCACGCTTCCACCAGCATCGGGTGAACGACCTTGTTGGCGCCCGTAAACTGCGCGCCACCAGGAGCGTCATCGCCCAGGCCGGTGCGGCGGAGGCCCTCCTCGTAAAGCTTGTCGCGCTTTTCGCGGGCTTCCTTGTCGCGGTCTATCTTTTCAAGAAGATCGTTTACCGCTTCTTTGAGAAGCGCCGGATCAACCTCTTCCACAATGTTTGCAAAGTGTTCCAGGTTGCTTTGATTTTCTTCTTCATTCTCAAGCCGAATGATTGCTCCGCCATCTTCAGTATCCTCTACCCCAAGATTGTCATTGCCTAGAAACTCTACAGTTTCGCCGCCATCATCGTCATCATTAAGAGTTTCAGACATATTGTGCCTCAATCTGTTTTGCGAGCTGGTCTACCGCCCGCGGATCATAGGCGGAAACTGATCCTCCGCCAGCGTATTTGGCATGCAGCTTGGCCAGACCACCATGGGCAAAAGGCTGATCATAGGCCGCACCATATGCCGGCGTGGGCTCCGGCGCATTGAAGACCCCAGGCTCATAACTCATGACCGTGGGATCCAGGCCCAACTCTTTGCCGATTTCGTTACCAATCATGCCGCCAATCGCGCCAGCACCTGGGATGCCAGTAGCAAGGCCCATCAGGCCGCCGACAACGCCCAGCGCGCTGACGCTGACCGCCGGCGTCTGGTTGCCAAGCTCATCAACATTGACGCCCACCTGCATGCCCGGCGGTGACATCGCGCTCTGGACGCCGTAGCCCAAGGCTTGCCCAAAACCGATTTCGCCGCGCCCCAAGGCACCAATGGCTTCAGCAATACCCGGCGCAGCATTAAAGCCAGTCGGCGCCACGCCACCCGTGTCGGCAATACCAAAGCCTCGGCCAGCCTCTTGCGCGGCCACGGCCGTGTTCATGTTGGCGGCTTGTTCGGTGCCCTCAGGATCTGCGTTTGACATACCTTGGTTGCCTTGGCCTGGGCCACCGCCAGCGCCAGCACCCGTGGGGCCAGCGCCTTGCCCTTGATTGCCGGCAGCAGCATCTTGCGTAGATGCCTCAGAATTGGAATTGGCGTTGTCGCTGCCCGGCCCTTCTCCAGGCCCCTCATCATACGCCCGGATGCCGTGCTTCGTCATGCGGCCGGAACCACCGCGCGCCTTCAGCAATGCAGCCTCCCGATCCGTAATGTAGGCCAGCTTATGCTCCTGACCGTTGATCGTTGTTTCCGCCGGCGCCTCTACCTCGCCGCCCTCGGCAAACTCCTGCACAATCCGGTCAATCTCATCCGGGTCATACGCAGTTGCAGGCTCACGCACCATGCCGCCCTCGGCATACTTCTGATCCAACTCAGCAAGGCCGCCCTCGGCATAACCGTAGCCTTCCATGCCAGCATTACGCATAATCTTGTTAACGTAATCCTGCGTTTCACGAATGTTTGGCACCGTGCGGCCAGCATCAATCACACGCTGCGGACCAGCATTGTACGCAGCCAAAGCAAGCGGGATACTGCCAAAACGATCTATCTGTTGACGCAGGTACCGGGCGCCACCCTCAAGGTTTGCTTCAGGATCGCGCGGGTCAACACCCAATTCGCGTGCCGTACCGGGCATCAACTGCGTCAAACCATAGGCGCCTTTTTTGCTCCTGGCCTCTGGATTAAACCGGCTTTCCTGCTGCACCAGCGATAGGAACACATCACGCGGCAGATCATACTTCTCTGCAATCCTGACGGCAGACGCAATCCAAGGGCTGTTTTCGGGCACCCTGTTTCTGATGCCCTCGGCCATATAGGGGTTGCCAGCCTCTGCGCTATCCTCGGCTGTTCGGGGAGGTGCCACAGCCGGAGGAATGGGAGGCAGCGGCAGAGGCTGGCGGCTTGTAGACCTGCGCTGCTCGGCCGCTAAGGCAGCAGGCACGTCAAACTCTTGCATGCGGGGGCGGCGCGTAGGGCGCTCCAACTCACGCATAATATCCAGGGGCGGGCGGGGCGGAAGCGGGAGGGATCCGGACATCTAAATCACCATTTCACCTTGTCTGCCCACCACGCCGCGCTGCTCTTGCCCTTGGCGATGTTGGCAGAATGCCGCGCCTTGAAGCTGGCGCGCTTGGTCTTCATCCGATCCGATTCGCCTTCCTTGGGCTTGCCTGCGGTCTTGGCGCCTTGCTCGCCAAAGCGGATGACTTTCTCTTTGCCGTCGTAGCATGCCTTCACGACATGCGACTTCTTTGGATGGTCAGGCGTGCGGCGCGGCTTATTGCAAGCCATCGCCTCTTTATCCACGCGCTTGCTCATTTCTTGCGGGCCGCCCGCATATTATCAACCATGTTCGGGTAAGGCCGCCCGGCCGCCTTAGCCATGGCCTTCGCAGAAGCCTTCTGATCGTCAGACAGGCCCTTGGGTTTCCCCAGGCCCTTGGGGCGGCTCTTTTCCCAGATGGGCTTTTTAGACGGCATGGAGAAGGCTCCTTTGGCGTTTACGCTCAGTTCCTAAACGCTGCAACTCAAGTTGGCGAGTTTTATATTCCGGATCAGCCCACTTTAGTTTTTGGCTTTCCGCGCGAATTTTTCGGGCCTCTTCAGTTTGAGAAACCCCTTTTTTCGCTTTTGAAATATTTTTACCCCACTCCGGTTTACGGGGAATAGCTTTGAGGGTTGCCTGAATTTTTTGCTTTTGATTATCAGACATTGTTTTGCCTTTGCGAGCAAGAGATAGTTTGAGCTTATGATCCTCAGTAAACGTCCGACCTTTTTGGGCTAAAGATATCCGTTGCTTTTCCGCTTCAGTGACAATACGACCAAACGTGCCATCACCCCCTACTGTCATGTTATACCCAGCGGGAACCATCGTTGAATACGCAACAATGGCTTTAACTTCCAAATCTTTTATATAATCAATATAAGATTTGACTAATATTTCTTTTATAAAGTTTTCAAATCCATATTTCCTAATAGCTAAATGAAGCGCATATTTAGAGCCGCAACGAGAAGCATTGCCATGCTCTTGCCAACGTTTGCGAACGTTTTTTGCAATACCGATATACGCCCTGCCGGAAGGGGAAGTTAATCGGTAAAGATATGCCACCTCTGTCATACTGCGTACGGGTTAATCCGCTCCTTCCTAAACTGCTGCGGCTCATCCCGCTCGCGAGCCTGGGGCAATTCAAACCACCCCTCGTTTTTTAAGAATATCACCGCCTGACTAAAACAATCAACATAATCATCATGCTCGGCTACCGGGAACTTGGCCAGCTGCTTCAGGAAGGGCTGGGCCCAGCTTACAGGCTGCCCTCGGTTCTTGCCGCTCTCGGGCAGCCAGAGGAAGCCCATCTCCAGCGTCGGGCTGGCCTGATGCGCCCGGCTGATCTTGTCGGCATTGCCAGGGTTGTAGCCAATGGCCGGAACCTTGGCCAAGCGCAGATCCTGCAGCAGCGACTGCCCAGATGCCTTGGCTTCCACCAGGATCCGGTCAGCCCGGCGGGCGGTGCGAAGGCCATCCTTGACCGTGGTGCCGCCATACTCAGTTGACCAGTCTTTGATCACCCTGGACCGTAGCTCGGGGTAGGACAGATGCTCGTCCCAGGCGTCAATCAGCATGGCGTTGCGCTGGCTGTTGTGGCTGAAGATGCCCCAGACAGAGCAGGCGGTGGGGTCGCCGCTGGTCTTCTCGGTGAAGGCGCAGTCATACGACTGCAGGATGTACTCAAACTGCGGCAGGCCCTTGTCGGCCGGCCAAAGTTGGAACTCCTTGGTTTTGAGGATGCCGCCCGCGCTGGGGACCGGATCCTGCTGCAACTGGCCCGAGGTGCCGTAGCTGCCCAGGAGTTGCTTTAGCTCGGTGATTTCCTTCTGGCCAAACCGCTCCGGGCAGATCAGCTCGCCTTTCTTCTGTCGCGGATCGTAGGGGCCTAGGCTGGTCTTGCGGCGGACCCCATCCCACTCGGCCGGGATCATGAGGTGTTCCCACCCGCCAATGTCTGCGAGGATGTGGCCGCTGATGTCGCGCTCATGCAGGCGCTGCATGATCGTGACCATCGCGTCTTTCTTGGGGTCGTTCAGCCGGGTTGACCAGACCATGTCAAACCATTCCAAGGCGCTATCGCGGATCACGTCCGACTGGGCTTCCTGGGCGCTGTGAGGGTCGTCAAGGATCAGGCGGCTGCCGCCCTCGCCCGTGGCTGTGCCGCCGACTGACGTGGCCAGCCGGTAGCCGGTCTTATCGTTCTCAAACCGCTGCTTGGCGTTCTGGTCACCGGCAAGCTTGAACATGTGGCCCCACCGCTCCTGATACCAGGGAGATTGGATCAGGCGGCGCGCCTTCAGGTTGTCGCGGATGGAGAGGGTGCCGGAGTAGGAAGCGCAGAGGTATTTGTGGCTGGGGTCGGTCAACCACTCCCACATTGGCCACATCACGCTGACGATAGTGGATTTGGAATGGCGCGGCGGAATGTTGATCAGCAGCTTGCGGATTTCGCCGGCGGTGATGGCTTCCAGATGCTCGCAGATTTCTTCTATGTGCCAGGACGGGATGAAGGGGACGCCGGGCTCAACGACGTGCCAGGACTGCTGCACAAACTCGTACAATGACGCAGAGGCAGCCCGGCGTTTCTGTTCGCGCTTGATGGCATCCAGCAACACCTCAGGCTTGAGCGTGACGTTCATTCTGCGGCGTCGCGGAACAAATCACCTTGCCGCTGGGCTTCCTCTATCCGGCGGCAGGCAATATCGAAATACTTGGGTTCCATCTCAATCCCAATAAATGGATGGCGCATCTGCACCGCCGCCACACCCGTTGAACCGCTGCCCATGTAGGGGTCGAGGATGGTGCCGCCTAGCGGCACCATGGCTTGCTGGATGCACCAGCGCATGAGGGGCACGGGCTTTTGCGTGGGGTGTTCCTTGCCTTCGGTGGCGAGTTGACCATGTGAATAGTTAAAGGCGCGGATTGGTTGATCAATGTTTGTCCACGCCAATTCAAGATGACCACTACTAAATTCACGAATAATTTTATCCCACGCGAGCCACCCGCGTTGCGCGGGCAAATCGTAGTAGTTGCCACCCCAAATGATGCAGATGTCAGCAATCGCCAGTAATTCGTGGACAAACTCGGCGCGATGCGCGTCCCAGCCACCGCCAACATCAAGCCCATCACGATGTTGTAGGGGCCATTTCTTCGCTCCACCTTGCCACTTGTCGCCCAACCCATACGGCGGATCAGTAATCACCGCCGCTGGCCTTTCCAGCGTTGGCGCAATTTCGCGGCAATCACCCAGGTAAAGCGTTGCCAAACCTATCTTCTCAATCCTCATTCTTTGTTCCTGACGCCTTCCCAAGTAGGTTTTGCATCTGGTCCAGCTCAGCATCGGAGAGCCCCTTCAGATTGGCGTCAATCTTGATGGGTGCCCTGTCATTGTCGCCGCCATGGGCGTGATGATTGATTTCTTTCCACTTGCCGCGTGTCTTCATCCAGAAGATCGCGGCCGCAACAGACCCCTGCTCTCGGCTGGTCGCAATGTTAAACAGGTTCTGCGCTACAGCTGAATTAGCCTTTGCCTCGCCGCTATCCAACTCTTCGCGGAAATGCTTGGCGATGGTTTCTTCAGCCATCCCCATAATTTTGCCGATTTGTGCTTGCGTCAGGCCAAGCCCCACCATTTTCTCAACATACAGGCGGTCTTTTTCGGTCGGCTCATACGGCGGCCGCCCCCGTCTTTTTATAGGGTTGGATAATACTTCCTGGTCTTTCTCCTGCTTAGGCATCAGATCACCGTAAATTTTCCAGTTTATAGAGCGTGGTCATGTGCAGGGCGGTCAGGTCATCCAGGATGTTTTCCAGCGCCGGCACGCCTTTACAGATGTGTTCTCTGTGTTCGTTCAGCCAGAGAAGTTCATCGTTTATCATCTTGATAATGTTGTCAGTTTCGCTGAGGTTCACGAGCCCAAAGGCGCCTTGGTAGGCTTCGATTAGGTCGTCCAGCTTGTCGATAACATTGTCATAATAGCTGCCCAGGGCTTTATGCTGGGCGTAGGAGTTGGTTTTCCAGTGTTCCAGATGCGCCGCGTTGCGGGCAGCGAACATGCGCTGGATTAGGTCTTTGATCATGGTTCACCCCGTAGGTTCAAGATATTGTAGGGGTTGAAGTGGGTTGCCACAAGATAATTCAAATTGGGGCAACCCCCTAAAGGAAATGTTGGTCAATTCTTTTGGGTAATATTTTCCAGCGCCTGGATGCGCTCCACCACCAGCAGCACCTTGCCGTCTGGCCGGGTGACTGTGAATGGCGGCTTGGTGAAGCCGGCGCGGGTGAGGGGAAGCTTGGGCAGCTCAATGAATGTGCCGCCTTCGCGGTCAAGCCAGTAGCCCCAGACGGTTTCAGCCATTATCATTCTCCGTGACGACTTTTACTTTTGAATTTCGCAGATAATCGCAAGTCACATCAATTACTGCTTTATAGGCCTTCTCATTGTAATGAAGGTTGATTTGAATGAGGAGGGCGGTTGCCAAAGCCGCAGTGTACTCTGAAACACTGAGGCCCATTTCTTCTGCCAAATCAGATCCGAAATTGTGGACTTGATTTGCCACACTCATTCTCGGTGAGTGGCTCATTTGTTTTTCTCCTTTTGCATGAGTTCAAGCATGCGGATGACGGATACGGGGATGTTGGTTTGCCCGGCCAGCCAGCGGAAGACTGTGGCGCGGTGTACGCCGGCAAGCTCGGTGAGGTCGTTAACGTGAAGCTCCAAGGCACCCATCAAATTTGATAGGTGCTTGGCGCTGGTGTTGATGCGGGTCTTGATCACCCCTCAGCCCTCCGTGGTTTTGGCTTTGACGCGGAGGGTCGTGACCACGCTCTTTTTGGTGCAGGCCGCGATTTGCTCGGCGGTCAGGTAGGACTTGGCCAAGGTTTGATCAAAGGTGGCGCGCTCGGAGAGGGTCACCTTGATGTCGGCAAATTCGCCGGTCACGGTTTCGGCGCCGGAGGCAACGATTTGGTCGCGCACGGCTTTCAGCTCGGCTTCGAGTTCGTCAATGCGAGCCTTGAGGGTGGCGTATTTGTCGGCGGTGGAAAGGTTATCAAGCATCTTAGTTTCTCCTGTCTGTCGGCGTTATTGCCTTGAGGAGAGGTATATCAATTGTCGCAAAACGCTACAAGACAAAAATGAGATACTTAACCACAATTTATGTTTTAAGGGAAAATCCCCCCGGCGACAGGGATTGCGGTGCGCCGGGGGTAGTAGTCTGGGACAGGAGAACGGCGCTCGTGGGCGCCGCGTCCACCCTACGCCGAGTGGTTCTCGGCCTGCAAGGCTTTTTGCAGCAGGGCATCCTGCCGATCTATCTCGCGCTCTACTCTGGCGATTTCCAGTATGGTGCGTTGGTGTGCGAGGCTATCGCCGGCGGCGAGGTCTTGCTTTGCGCGGTCATGCAGGTGCGGCAGCCGGTAGCGCAGGGCTTTGGGGCTGTTCAACAGCCGATCCAGCAGGGCTGGGTTCAATGGTTTCACGTGCAACATCAGTCCAGGCCCAGCAATGCGCGCGCTTCTCGGTTTGCTTCTTTGGTCCGAATTATTTCGTATTCCAGGTTGCTTGGTTGAATTGATTTGAAGAGCTTTTTTGCTCGGCTGACGTGACGCATGAGATCAGCCATATCAAGGTCAAGATCACGAGGATCAGCATCATTATGAACGATCCTAAGTCTGGGAGTTCTGAGTTCTTCATTCATCTTTTCCTCCTATGTGAAAAGCAGCAGCAGGATTATTCCCGCAGCGAGAGTGCCAAAAAAACTGCACCCCATGATGAGCAGCAGGGCGAGTGCTGCGCTCCCCCAGTCTTTGCGTTTGTTCATGCTTGCTTCTCCTTCAGCGCCACCCAGAGGGCCAGCAGCGCTGCTTCAGCCCTGCCGTCATCTTTCACGCGGTCAAAATCCCTAGAGCCGGGCCAGAAGCGCTGCGCCATTTGCCGGGCAGCGCCTTTGTCGGCAGGAACGCCTGCTGCCCGTTTCCACACTGCTGGTCGATAAAAAGTCATTGGTATGAGCAGGCCAGCACAGACGCCTGCCAGGATGCCAGCCGAGTAGCCAAAATTGAACATGCTGGTCACACCTTGGCCGGGCATTGCTCCGACCTCCTCAATCGCCGCCATTTTTATTTCACGGGCATCATCTGCCAGCATGCTGACCAGCATTTGCGGGCTAACTTTTTTCTTACCCGCCACTTCGATGGTCGGCATGTCAAAAACATCAATCAAAAAACCATCATCTGCCATGAAAGCGATAGCCCCTGACAGGCCTGGGTCGATCCCGATGATCATTCTGCCTCCTTCAGCCGGGCCAGCAGCACCGTGTGGGCAAGATCGCGGCGCTGGATTGTGGTGGCGGCGCCGTCATCCACCATGGCGCGGAACACCCGCCATTCCTCGTAAGGCATGGTGGGCTTCCAATCGCCTGTGCCTGCCGCGCGTTTGGCCACGATGATCCATTCGGGGCCGACCTGCTCAACCGTAGTGGCTTCCATCTGGGTGGTGATCGTGGGGCCGCGTGGGGGAAGCCCCACGCTGGCCTTCTGAATGCCTTTCTGGGCCATCAGCGCGCCTCCAGGGCGGCTTGGCCCAGCGGGGTGTCGGCAAGCTGCCCTAGCGCCCGCATGTAGGTTTCAAGCAGGGCCTGCTGCTCTTCCCACTCGGCCTGATCCTTCTTCCGGCTGGCGATCACCATGCGCAGCACCTTGGTGTCGAAGCCAGCCGATTTGGCTTCGGTGTAGATGTCCTTGATATCGGACTGGAGGTTCTTCCGTTCATCCTCCAGCTTTTCGATCCGCTCAACAATGTTCATCAGGCGTTCAGCGGCCACGTTGTGTCCAATTTGGCTCATTGTAATCCCCTCTCGGTTATTCCCACCAATTATCCGTGGTGGTGACGGCTGGTTTGGGCTGCGGCGGCAATGGTTTGGCGGCAGCCTCAATTCTCTCACGTTCGGCGGCCTCTGCCGCCTCGTCAATCTCGTATAGGCGCACGGCCATCCCGGCTGGCGCGGGGTGGCAGGTGACGCAGCGCCAGCCCTGGTGCGGCTCCACGGCCTCAATCCAAAACCGAGAACCTCCCAGGCAGGGCTTGCATGGGTTTCCTGGCGGCATGGGCATGGGGTCGATCCCCCCGATGTGCTGCACATCCGGCCCTAGCCCCCAAGCGCGCCTCCAGCGGTTTACCTCGTGCGGGGTGGCGCGCTTGCTTGCCAACTGCTTTGGCGGCTCTTTGCTGGCGGGACGGCCCCGCGTTTTCGTAGCCATATCAAAAACCCTTTTTGATCTTCCGCCTGGGCCTGTCGCTGATGCGGGGTTGGGAGGGGTCCCCTTTAGGGGAGGGACCCAACCCTGCTTCAGCGCAGGCCCCGTGCGGCCTGCAAAAGTCTGTTTTCCTTCTCTCTGTCCTCACTGCTCTAACAGCTTCAACAGAGAATTTTTTTTTTTTTTTTTTTTTTTTTTTTTATACGCCGCTCCCACTTTTCAAAATTTCATTGCTCATCCCCACCACCGCCCCCGGCGGATTAGCGCAGATTAGCGCAGCAGCCGAGGCTGCGCTGATCATATCCCCATGGGTAGGCACTTCGATTAGCGCACGAAACGATTTTGCGCTGATCCGCGCTGATCTGCGCTGATCCGTTTTTGATTAGCGCACGAAACGACATGGTTAATCATTTCCTTCTTCATCATCTGGTCGATAGTGGTGTTCGCCCATCATTTTAGAAAGTTTTTCTCTTTTCACCTCCGCGACTGTCACAGGGTGGCGGTTCTTACCCATGACTGTCTGGGCTTCAAGAACGCCATCAGGTTGCAGGCAGGCGGCTACCCAGGCGCTGGCAGCATGGTGCGGGATGCCGTAATCCTCCACAATCCATTCCGTAATATGCGGTTTTGCCCGCCGGTCGATCTTGCGTTCCTCCGGCGGCCTGCGGGTCATGTCCAGCAGGATTTTAATGGCCGTTTCCGTGCTGATGGCTTCCAGCACCGATGGCGGCTGCCAGGGCGTTGCGGCGGCCACATACTCGCCATTGGGTATCTGGTAGCCCTGGAGCCGATACCAGCCCAGGGGTTTCAGGGGGCTGTAATTGGACTTACCATTGTCCAGCCTGACGTAGCTGTTCTTCTCTTCCTGATCTATTCCGTATTTGGTGGCTTCCTCTGCCGTCATGCGGGTAACTGTGATGGCGATCCGGCTGGCGTCTTTCTGGCTGCTGGCACCGCGCATGCGGTCAATGTCACCAGCAGCCCCGCCGCCCTTGCGCTCATGCGTCAGCACTATGATGGCAATATTCAGCCGCTGGGCCATGGACCTGAAGGCCGCGATGACCCGCCGCATGGCGCCATTGTCGTTCTCATCACTGGAATGGGTTTCCAGCAGCGGATCGACAAACAAAACGTCCAGCCGCTCTTCCCGCACTAACCGCTCCAGCTTGGCCATGGCGGCTGTAGGGGTGACTTCGCGGGTCTTGGAGTCTTCCTGAAACAAGGTGCCGATGGTTTCAGGCCCGATGCGGTAGATGTTCTTCAGGATGTTTTTGTCTAGCTGCGGCCATGCCTGGAAGGCCGCTGTGTACCGGCGGCGCTGCTCGTCCTTGTCATCCTCGCAGTTGTATGTGCCGACCCGGAGGGGGCCGATAGGCTTGAAGTCGCCAAAGGCTAGACCTGCTGCCAGGGCATTGGTCATTTGCACGACAAGGCTGGATTTACCTGATGACCCGGCGCCGGAGAGAAACGACACCACGCCGCGCATGGCGTAGCTGTAGGCCAGCCAGGGGCGCGGCGGTACGTCTGTGATGTCGATCTCATTATCGACCCACAGGGCGATCTCAGCCTTGATTGTGGCATCAGCTAAAGGGTCTTTGTCTGGCAGCCCCCACTTTTCTCTGGCCCCCTTGATCATGGCCAGAAGCTCTTCACGGGTCTGGCTGACCTTGTAGGTGGGCATGGTCAGGGCGGGCGCGTACAGCAGGATTTCAGCATCGCTCCAGCCGCGATTGACCCATGACGCCACCAGCCGCAGGACCGATTGGTGCCATGAATGGGGCTGCCCGACCTGTCTGATCAGTCCTGAGATGGATACGCCAGATGGTCCGGTATCAATGTCCCACCACCCCACCTGCGGCTTCTCAGGGGCCTCTGGAGCCTCTTCTGTGGCCAACCTCGCGTTAGGTTGCGCACTTGACAACGCAGGCTGCGACAAATCATCGGGCGGCGTTATATTCCGGCACACATCCATGATGACATGCAGGGGATATCCTCTGGGCCGACCATCCTTTGGGGCAATAACCTCAACCAATTCAGCTTTGGTGCGCCCTTCCTTTACCGGCCAAGCTATGGAGCCGGGCATGCGCATAAGGCGGGTTGGATTTGTAACCGCAGGATCGCCCTCAAAATGCGTCTGAAGTGCCTTATTAATGCTCCTGACCCAATCCGCCTTGATCACAGGATCGCTGGAAAGCGGCCAGAAGGATTGGCAACGCATCTCTGGATCGCGGCCCGTTACAATGATGAACGGGGGCTTGATTGACAGGGGATGCGTTTTCAGGCGGTTGACTGATGTAAGCACATCATGATCCACCCAGAAACCTGGGGTCTGCGCAAAGCAATCATCCGTAGCTGGGGCAGTTCCTGTGACTGTGGCGGGCTTGAAGTACATGTTGGCGCCCGGCTGAGAGTTTACGTCAGCCGCGAACGCTGCAAGTTCTTCAATTTCATCCAAGCCAAAGCGTTTGAACCGATTGAGCTTCCCTGCCGCTGGGTCGCGCCAACCGATTTCAATCTCGCCTTTATTACACTCTCTAAACCACTGAGAGAGAATATCAAACATAACATCAGCATTGGGCTTGAGCCCATCGGCGCCACTCATTGTACGCCTCCCTTTTAGCGAACAATTATGATTTTATCTGACGCCCTAGTGATGCCGGTATAAAGCCACCGACTTCTTTCTTCCTGCCTGCGGTATTCATCAATCAGGATGACGTTTTGCCATTCAGAGCCCTGCGCCTTGTGTACGGTCAGTGCATAGCCAAAATCAAACCAAGTTGTGGCCTGCACACCTTCAGGAAGCCCGCTCTTCAAGCCATGAAAATTTACGTTTGGCACAACGACCGGGCGGCCTTCTACCTCAATGAATATTTCCGTATCACCTTCGGTAAAAGGTTCTAACAGTGTGTAAAGACCGCCGTTAAAAATACCAAAATCAGTAGCATTTTTCAGGCACAAAATGGTTTCCCCAGCCAGAGGCATAGGAGCCATTTCAAAACCACGAAGCTGACGGATGTGCTTGTTTACTGCTTGCCGAGTTTTATTGGTCCAACAGAGGATAATGTCAGCTTCTTTCTTTTCTTTGTTACTGACTTCACCAAATCCTCTGACAACAAAATTATCGCCATCAGTTTCATACTTTTCACCCAGTCGCACCCGATGCGCTTGGCGGATGATGGGACTGTCAAGCGCCTGCCGGTGAATGGTTTCCAGCATCGCATCTGGCTTATTGAAAAAGGATTCACCTTCGACCGGCGGTAGCTGCCCAGGATCGCCGCAAGCCACAATCTTTACGCCAGAGCGCAGCAGATCACTCGCAATTTTTTGATTAATCATGCTGCATTCGTCTAAAAACAAAATACGATCTTGCAGTTCATTTTCAAAATGAGCATTCCTGAAGATCAAATTTTTCTTCTTGTTCTTCACTTCCTCGCCCACCAGTTTGTAAAAAGCCGAATGGACTGTGTGAACGTCCAATCCCGTCTTGCGCCGCAATACGGAAGCTGCCTTCCCTGTAAGGGTGCAAAGCAGGGCGTTGGGGAAGAGTGAAGCAACAGAGCTTAATAATGTCGTTTTCCCCGTGCCTGCCAAGCCATGAAGAACAAAAGTTTGGCGGGAGGATTTTCTTGCAAATTGCTCTATATCGTAGGCAATAGCGTCTTGTTCTGCGGTCAGGTTGATGTTCATTTTCGGTTTCTCCGTGCTAGGGAAAAGGAAACCCCCGGCCATTATGACCGGGGGCGGTAATTAACAATCAAAAAGGAATTTCGTCGTCAGCGACTTCTTCCTTCTTAGCGGCGGGTGCTGCGGATGCCAGGGCGGCAGGCCGATCAACCCACTTCAGAATTTCAAATTCCGGCGCGTGTGTAATGCCGCGCTTGGATTCGATCTTCGTCGTGCCTTTCAGCTTCACGACCGGCAGCTTCTTGCCGTCAGGCTTGGCTTCTTTCAGCAGCCCGACAAGCTGCGTGAAGCCCTGGAAGGCACCAGCCTGTGCTTGTTCCCACACGGCGCGGTCTTCCTTGCCGTATGCAAGCGGGATGCTGAAGCCTTTCTGCCAGCGATGTTCATCGCTGTGGGAGGCTGGCTGCGGCTCAAATTTGGCAAGGGATGCGTTCCACTTCCAATCTGGCGCAGTGCCTTTCTGGCCGGTGGAATAGCACCAGCCGGTTTTCATGTTGTAAACGTCCAGAACAACGCCTTTTTCAAAAGCGCTGAACACGCGCTTGCCGTCAGCATCACGGATGCTGAAGGTGCGGCCAGGAATTTCGCCATCCAGGCTTTCGCGTGATGCCCAGGCAACGAATGGGCCTTCAGAGCCGCCGTTGCTGTTTGAGCCGGTATCGATATCGAACATTGGTTACTTCCTTACTTGTCTTCATGCCGTGCTGTTCAATGGCCGCAGGGCAACGCCATTTCCGGCTAGATGCCGAAAACCTCCTTTCCGCTGGCCCGCGATGCCGCGTCCCAGTAGAAAGACCCATAATTGGGAACGACCGAAGCGATTAGCTTTTCAGTATCGTCCGTCAATGACAGGAAATTTTGAATGCGCAGCGCGATCTGGCGCGCTTGCTCAACATGCTGCGCCGGGTTTTCCAGCGTGAAGATTTCAGCGTCTTTCGGCGTAATGTAGCAGACGCGGCCTGTTTTATTTGTGCCGTAAAGATAAAGACTGACCTGCCTGTTGTGCGCTTCCTCAATTGAGTTGACGGAGCGGAGTTTTGTTTTGATATCAAGGCGAATGCCATGATTGCTCCAGCCCACATCGACGTATCCAATAAATGGCACTGCAACGCCTGGGAGGGTTATTTCGATCTTGTGCTGCACTTCATCAGGGATGCCAGCAACGCGCAGCTTTTTGATGCCGTTTTCCACAATGGCCATGATGGCGTTGCGCTCTTTGGCTGCCTTGCCGTCCAGGTCGATGGAAACAAGGCGGTCAAATTCATCAAGGGCATGCTGCTGACAGGCCACGATGGGCGCCTCTGGGTCTAGCAGGCCCATAACGATCCCAGCCTCTGAGGCGGTGCCACGGTGGGCTGCCGGGCCTACGCCCGTGTATTTCTTAGCCAGCTTTTGCATAACCCACATGGCCGGTTCTGCGGCGAATAGATTGATGCTGCTGGCAGACAGGTGAGTGATGCCGTGGGCTTCAAAGGGATTCATGGGTTTTCCTGGCGTAGCTGCCCTTGGCTTTTCTCAGCACGGCAGGGGTGATCCATTTGATGTTCTGGCGGCGGGCCAATTCAAGGATATCAATCCAGTAAGTGGCCGCGATACCGCGCCAGGGCCGCATCCAGTTATCCACCATAATAGTGGAAACGCAGATTTTGTTCGCGACATGGTTGACCCCCCCGAGGGCTTCAATAATATCGCGTGTGGTCGGGTTCTTCATGGCCGCGAATCATATCCGTTGTTTCGACGGATTACAAGAGGATATTTTGAGATGGCGCGTTTTTTAATCACTATGCACATGCCTACGGGGTCTTCGGAGCATCTGGTCCATCAGGTGATCGGGGATCACGCTGCTGCCAATCTCAATGATTTTGCCGAAGAATTGAACAACAATGCCTTCGTGGTGGTGCGGCAGTTTTACTATCTCAATAACCGGCAGACGAATGAGCGCGGGTGGCGGGATCGGGGGGATTTGATCCTGAACACCGAGCATATCGGAAAGGTCGCGGTATATTTTGAAGGGGCATAAAACCAACAATATCAGCTAACTAAGTGGCGGCAGAGGGGTGCCGCCATTTTTTTTTGAAATTTTTGCAAAAATATTGTTGACAGTCGCAGGAGGCGACTATACAAGGGTGGCACGGCGCTGATGCCGATTGAGATGGAGACTGAAGATGAGCATTCACGGTTACAACCTCGAAGGTGACATCAAGGCCAAGCTGGCGAAATTGGACGCCGCTGGCGATCACCCCACCGTTGCCATTGCGGAGCGCGTGGTGTTCGCCACCCAGGCTTTCCTTGAGCGCCTAATGGAAATCCGTCAGCTTCACCGCACCGACGAGTGCGACGACCTGATCAATTCCACCCGCGACCTGCTCTCTGATCTGGTTGGCTATGCGGTTGCCAAGGAAGAAGATGACCGCGTGAATGCCGACTGGAACCGCGCCTGCGCCGCCGCAGATTATCGCCTTGAAGATCGTCGGGCCGCAGAGAGGGGGTTCTGATCATGGGCGCGTGGAAAGACATGCTGATCGACATGCAGGACCAGCAGGCCGCCGATGACTGGCACCGCTATGAGATGGAGCGCGATGATGCGCTCACCCGGCGCCGGGAGCTGATCCAGCGGGCCTGGGGCCTGCACCGTGGCGGTATGAAGCTGCGCCAGTTCTTCCCTGACTTGGGCAATTTCAACATTGCCCTGGCGGCGGAGTTCCGGGCCGAAGCCCGCGAGATCAGGAGCCACTGGCGGTGATCAAGCTCATTGGTCAATTCTGGTTCATCACGAAGGCGCCAGGGGGCGCCTTCTATGGCTACCCCTGGCCCACCCGCCAGGATGCCCAGGAAGCCCTAACAGCGGTCATGGAGGCCCATCATGGATACTGAAGCACAAACCCCCACCCCAATTGATTGGACCAAGCCTATTGAAACCGAAGATGAGCTTCCTGCCCGGATAATTTCCGAAGATTTTCGGATTGAAGGAGGCGAAACCGTCAAGATGGTGCAAATAGAGTACCATCATAAAAGTGTGTTGCGTTTATTTTTTCATGATGGAAAGCCTCGCTATTCGTATGAGGGCCGTATTCGCAACCGCAAAACCAAGCGTGAAGGGTGGATAAATATTTTCGGCGGGCAGTGGGTGGGCAGCCTTCATAAAAGCGAAGAAGCTGCCCGGCTGCACCCAAACGTAGAAGATGCAATCGCAACCATCAAAATCGAATGGGAGGAATGATCATGCAGATTGAAGCACAACCCACCACCAGCACCACGGCAGAGGCCGCCCAGGCCAAGGCAGAGGCCCGGCTGCTGCTGGCCGAGAATGGCCTGCTGCGGCAGGCCCTGGTGCATGCCCGGCAGTGCATTAATGCCGACGATGTGATTGGCGCACACCAAATTATCACAGCAGCGCTGGGAGAAAAAGAATGAGCACGTTTCGGATTGAAGATAACGTCCCAATCCCCGCGACGACTGGGAAATTACAGCGAAAATACCCGTTAAGCGACCTACTGGTTGGGCAAAGTTTTTTTGTGCCGGTCATCAGCGATGCGCGCAGGGAGTTAATTAGAATTAGCGGCGCTGCCACTCGGCATGGAAAGAAAACGGGAAAAATGTTCGTCACCCGCACTGTAGCAGGCGGTGTGCGAGTTTGGCGAGTTGAGTAAGGGGAGAAAAAGAATGAGCGACACAACGATATATGTTGCGACAATATGGGATGACACCACTTCATTCGGTTCGCCAAAAGAGCGCCGCTGGTTCTCGACACATGATGCCGCAAGATATTGGTTATGGGAACAAATTTCATCAAGCAGCGATAGGTGGCACGTTGAACCAGTAGAATGCGGCGATAAACCGGGAGAAAAGGAATGAATACAGGTAGTTTCTTTATCGTCGCGTGGATCTTGGTGTCCATGATCGTTCACATCTGGACTTGCGTGGCTGCAAATTGGGCGGCGATGCTGATTATCGGGCTTGTGTGCTTTCCCGTGGGCGTGATCCACGGCACCGGCATCATCTTGGGGATTTGGTGATGACAAGCGACATCGCAGATAAAATCTACGCCGCCACCGGACTGACGCTTAACGCAGAGGAGGCAGCTAAGGTTGGGCATATGATACGACTGGCGCGTAAATCTGCTTTATATGAAGCGGCGCAAGTGGCTGAAAAACACGCACACGGCTCCGATAAAAAGTTTGCAGAGGTGGTGCGTAAGGCAAGTGCTGCTGGCAACAGTAGGATATTTGATTTGGCGGCAGCTAGCGCAGTAGGTATGGATCATGAAGCCCGGAAAATCGCCGCCGCCATCCGCGCGCTGGGAGAAAAGGAATGAGCGAAACAATCATACACCCTGAAACAGGAGCCATTCTGCGCCGCCGCAAGCGTATGGAGACTGTGACCCATCAAGGTCAAAGCCGCACCGTGGAAGTTGAAGGTTGGTTCCCTGATGACGAAGGCGATGGCATTCTTGTGGGCGCCGATAGTAAGCCGCTGGATGCCGCGCTTGCTGAAATGAAAGCCGGATGGCCCGACCCCGCGCGCCCTGGGGTGCCAATGAACCCGGAACGGGATGGGTGGCATTGGCTGAAAACGCCAGACGAAAATGATGCGCCTTACGAATGGCGCGGATCAGGTGAATGTGAACGTGGTCGTTGGCCCGCTTATTGGGTGCTAGTGGATGCTGATAATTGGCAGCCTGCCGAATGCACTTACATCGCACCAGTCCTCACGCCCGCTGAAGTGGATGCGCGCGTTGCCAAAGCCCGGCGCGATGCGCGGGAACAAGTGGCGCGGTACCATGATCTAATGGCGAAAATGGCGGGGTCATTAACCGAATTGCAGCGAAGATCATCGTGGGTGCATAGCGAGAGCGCCAAAGCTATTCGGTCAGGAATAGATATTCGTGTGCTGGGAGAAAAGGAATGAGCGACACCATTAGAACCGCGCTGGAAGTTGCCACAAGAACCGCTTGTGGTTGTGGGTGTTTCGTGTGCCAGAAAGGATGCACACAGCAAGTCGCAGAAGAAATTACTGCGTTCTTTCGTGCGCTG
>JACCDP011438127.1_pt1 | contig 52398 bp, 41 predicted proteins | sample 7445841 | NCBI WGS metagenome assembly JACCDP01 (sample SAMN15323441, study PRJNA562643) | freshwater metagenome | isolation source: river surface water | place: USA:Blue River Watershed | collected 2017-08-17 | reverse complement strand
TGTGGTAAGTGTTCGCTTAAGTAGGCTTTTAAGGCAGCGCGTTCTTGAGCCTGTATGCCCAATACCAATAATTGGTACACTTCAAATTCAGTTTTTAAATCGCTATCGCTCTTGAGGGTTTGTTCAAAGGCCAAGCGCTCTTCTGCGCTCATTGCTTGTTTCAAATACGCGTCAAATTGTTCGATATGTTCTGGCTTGTAATCCATTAAAAATCTGATCGCTTATAGCGGCTTAAGAATTGGGTTTGTAATTGTTTAAAACATTGGTGTTTTTTGGCCTTTACGGTGTCAGCATTGTTGTAAGATAAAATTTCTGCAATGCTTTGCATGTCTTGGCCTTCATAGTAGAATAAACTTAAAATGGCCTTGCATTTTTCGCCCAACAAATCCAAGAGTTGCCCCACTATTTTTAAATCAATTTGTTTAAGATTGTCAGCATTCACTGACATTTTTTCAGAGTCTAAATTCAAACCAGAAATGGATTGCATACGACTGGCCTTGTTCAAGCGCTTTAACCATAAGTTTTTAGCAATGGCAAAGGCTATGGTTTTGATTTTGGCCTTTAGTTCGAGCTCATTCCTTTTGATCTTTTCCCACAGGACTATACAGGTGTCTTGCAAGATGTCGTCAACATCTTCAAGTCTGCCGTTGTTCTTAAGAATATAAGACCGTATGGCCGGATAATTATCTTTGTATAGTTGTATCATTGCCTCTTTTTGACCATTTTGAATGGCTGTAACCAGTTGCTGATCGTTGAATGCGTTTTTTTTAAGCACTTGGTAGGCGTTTAATACAGGTTAATCGATAAAGGTAAACACTGTCATACAAAATCAACAGGGCAACCGTTACAAAGGTAATTAAAAAGTTTTTGGAATACATTTTGAAGTTAATCCACACGAAAAATTGACACCTTTATATATATGAAAAAAATAGTAGGCATTTTTGCCATTGCCTTATTGGGCGGTTTAGTTGCCCTCGGCATCAACCAAGCGGTTCAAAGCTTTTCTGAACCAGACAATTTTCAAGACATGCAAAAACAACAGGCCAAATTTGCCAGTCAAATTGAGGGCGAAGGTGCGGCAGTTGCTTTTGATTTTGTAAAAGTTTCTGAAGTGAGTACCCCAGCCGTGGTGCACATTAAATCTCATTTTGAAGCGGCCAAGCAAGAGGTGCCTAATATGGGCGGCGGCATAGATCCTTTTGAATTGTTTAGAGACCATGGATTTGATTTTAATATGCCTCAACAAGGCCCTGGCATGGCAGCCGGTAGCGGCGTGGTGATTACACAAGATGGTTATATCGTTACCAATAACCATGTGATTGACAATGCGAGCAAGATTGAAGTTACCTTAAACGATAAGCGCACTTTTATTGCCGAAGTAATTGGGGTTGATAAAACCACAGATTTGGCCTTGTTAAAAATCGATGAAAAGGGTTTGCGTTTTATGTCTTTTGGTAACAGCGATGATTGCAAAGTGGGGGAATGGGTTTTAGCAGTTGGTAATCCTATGAATTTAACCAGTACAGTTACCGCCGGTATTATTAGTGCAAAAGGCAGAAGCATTGATTTGTTGCGCCGTCAAGACAACCAATACGCCATTGAGAATTTTATTCAAACCGATGCGGCCATTAACCCAGGTAACAGCGGTGGGGCTTTGGTGAACACTCATGGACAATTAATTGGCATCAATACCGCCATTGCGTCTCAAACAGGTTCTTATACAGGGTATGGTTTTGCCGTGCCTGTGAACTTGGTTAAAAAGGTTATGGATGATTTGTTGAAATACGGTAAAGTTCAAAGAGCCTTGTTAGGCGTGGCCATTCAAGACATAACACAAGATATTGCCGATAAAGAAGGGCTTAAAGATTTAAATGGGGTATTGGTTAAAGAAGTGACCGATGGTGGCTCTGGCGAAAAGGCTGGGGTTAAGAAAGGCGATGTGATCACTAAGATCAATAGCATTGAAGTGAACAGCGTGTCTGCTTTGCAAGAAGAGATTGGTAAATTCCGCCCTGGCGATAAAATTACGATTGAAGTGAAACGTTCTGGGGAGCTTAAAACTTTGAATGCCACTTTGAAAGGCATAGATGGAGAAGAAGCTACAAGTATGGCAGATAAATCTTCAGCAAATACGGTAAAGGGCCTCGTGTTAGAGTCTTTGAGTAGTGCTGATAAAGACTTGTTAAAAATTAAACAAGGGGTAAAAGTAACTGCTGTTAACGATGGGCCTTTTAAAGGCAAGATCAAAGCAGGCTTTGTGATTACAAAAATAGATAAGCAAGCGGTGTATAGCATTCAAACCGTTAAAACCATTCTAGCTGCAGCAGAGGGTGCTGTTTTGATTGAAGGTAAAAATGCAGATGGCAGCGATGCTGTGATCGGCTTAAAGGTGACGGAGTAAGCCTCACCTAATACCAATAAAAAAAGGCGTTCAATTTGAACGCCTTTTTTATTGATTAACGAGTTAATTATTGACCAATTTTAGCAATTAGGTCTACAACACGGTTGCTGTAACCAGCTTCGTTGTCGTACCAACCTACCACTTTAATGGTATTGCCAATCACCATGGTTAGGTCACTGTCAAAAATACAAGAGTGGGTATTGCCAACGATGTCAATAGACACGATTGGGTCAGTGGTGTATTCTAATACGCCTTTTAATGAGCTAGCAGCAGCAGCTTTGAAGGCGGCGTTGATTTCATCTTTGCTTTTTGGATTGCGCACGTTACAAGTAAAGTCAGTTACAGAGCCGTCTGGAATTGGCACACGCATAGCGTTACCGTTTAATTTGCCTTGTAAGTGAGGCATTACTAAACCAACCGCTTTAGCAGCACCAGTGCTTGTAGGGACTATGCTATAAGCAGCTGCTCTTGCTCTGCGCAAATCTTTATGAGGAGCGTCTTGTAAGCTTTGGTCAGCAGTGTAGGCGTGAATAGTGGTCATAAAACCGTTTTCAATACCACACAATTCATCAATGATTTTTACCATTGGCGCTAAACAGTTGGTTGTACAAGAAGCATTAGATAAAATGGTTTCGCTGCCATCTAATGTGTTGTCATTAACACCTAATACGATGGTTTTCATTTCGCCAGTTGCAGGGGCACTGATAACTACTTTCTTTGCACCGGCGGTTAAGTGTTGACCAGCGCTTTCTTTATCTGTAAATCTGCCTGTAGATTCTAATACAACATCAATGTTCATGTCTTTCCAAGGCAAGGCTGCAGGATTTCTTTCAGCTAAACCAGCAATTGATTTGCCGTTAACAATCAAGGCGTTGTCTGTGCATTCAACGGTACCGTTGAATCTGCCATGAACTGAATCGTATTTTAAAAGGTGAGCAAGTGTTTTGTTGTCAGTAAGGTCGTTGATGGCCACTACTTCAATGTCACTTCTTTGGCTCATGACTCTGAAAGCCAATCTGCCGATACGGCCGAAACCGTTAATTGCTACGCGTATCATTATTTAATAAGGGTTTATTTTTTGTGCCGCAAATCTAATTTAAAATTTTTAAAAAAATCTCTTTGGTGTTTTATTTTTTTTCTTATTTTTGCACTCCCAAAACGCACTTTAGTGCATTATGGTCCGTTCGTCTATCGGTTAGGACTTCAGGTTTTCATCCTGGCAAGAGGGGTTCGATTCCCCTACGGACTACGAAACAAAAATTAAACGGCTAACAATCAGATTGTTAGCCGTTTCTGTTTCTAAGTGGATACAAAATTGGATACAGTTTTTTTAAAATTCGAAAAATGAACCCCTGTAGATTTTCATCATTTTTTTAAGGTTTTTTGGATCGAATTGCATCCGTTTTTTAGGAATTATTCCGCCTGTTAGATCATTTTTAAGCGGCTTTTTAGTTACTTTCGTTAAACTTTTCCATAGAAGAGCAAAATTTTAAAATTTTAAAATGAAGCGCAATCAATTTGAAGTTGAACGTCATGTTTATGATTTGGATATCATAGATTTTTTTTATTTGAAAGAGAATGCGAACAATAATAAAAATGAATTTTTAATTAATAGAATTCTGATATGTTTATTGATTTCTTTGGCAATTAAATTTATTAAAAATTTTTAAATGAATAACTTGAATATTTATTTAAAAAATAATAGTTTATAATTGTACTAATAAATATTTATATGCTTGACAGAAGATTAGGAATGGTTGCTTCAAAATATAATGTAAATATGAAAATAATTATTAAATTACTTGATAATGCAGGGTTTACTTTTGAAAATAAACCTACATTTAAATTAAGTGATGAAATGTTAAATCATATTGATATAATTTTTTTAAGCAATGATATAGATAAAGTATTGTATAATATTATAAATGAAAATCCTTATACTGTAGACGAAGAGCCTTTGTTTTTTAAAAAAATTTATTACAAGAGTTATTCAGTAATAATAAAACCTCATAAAGATAGCCCATTTACAAAAGTTTTTGTAATTATTTATCATGACATGAAAAAGGTCGGATATTTGACAATTTTGAAAGGAAATAAACATGTTGAAAATCGTAAATTTGTTAATTTTGTTATTTTCTACATCAAAAAAATTATAGAGAATAAAAATTTCACTATGTATTTAAATGAATCATATGTAATATATTTTCATGAAAAATCATCTATGAATGAGTCTTTAAATTATGACATTAATAATGATGTCAAAATACTTCCTAAAAATATTAACATGGGGAATGATAGATCGTTTTTTGGGTATAATTCACAAACAATTAATGACGCATTTGAAGGGGATCCTGAAAACTATTGGAATATCGATTAGATTTTATTAGTATTGTTATTATAATTTTTGCAGTTATATTTATTTTAAATGCTTGAGAATACTTTAAAATTGTTTTATTTTTATTCGTTCATTAAGTACAATTGATTTTTTTAAAACACCTACAATTTAATTATTTGTTAATTAGTTTAGGCTTTTAATTCCATCGTATGGCTAGCATATTTAAGCTTGTTATGATTTAAATAATCTCTTTATTACTTCTCTTTTTCAAATTTGAATAAATAAAAAATATAAATGTTAAATAGCATTGGTCTATTAAGCCTTTAGGTTATTTGCGATCTAATTTTCATTCACTTTTTATTTATATTATTATTCATTTAAACATAATACAGTTTAGTTAATTATTTATGTTTTTTATTGTTTAAAATCTGAGGTTATTTACTTATAAGTTTAATGAATATCAATTCAAACCTGGTTTTGTTGCAATGTTTATCCATTAAAAATATTCAAATATTTTTCATACAAATATGTCTTACCATATTTAACTGACTCGTCCAAAGGTTTTAAAATTTCTAGATTTACAAAACGTTCCACCAATTTTGTCGCACCAGGTCGGGTGAATTTTAAATTCTGAGTGGCCATACCGACACTTGTTAAGGGATTGGTATATAAAGATTGTAAAAATTTAACACCACTCTCAGCTTCTCTTTTGCCGAGTGACTGAATTTTGAGCATATCGTTTTCTTTTAAAATAGCTATTTTTTTAGACGTGTCAATACTCTCATTTGCGGTTTCGATGATAGCGTCTAAGTAAAAATGCAACCATTCTTCTGGTTTATTGTTGTGGTAAGCACTCAATTTTTCATAATACAATTGCTGATGTTTTTTAAAATAGCTGCTCAAAAACAAAACTGGTTTTTCAAGCACTGCTCTTTGGTATAAAAAAAGCGTAATCAATAAACGGCCAGTTCTACCGTTTCCATCTAAAAATGGGTGAATTGTTTCAAATTGAGAATGTATTAGGCCGGCTTGTAAGACGGGCATGAGAATGGTATTGTGAATGAATTTTTCTAAATCAGATAATGCAGTCATCATTTCATTGACCGGAGGAGGAACAAAATGGGCTTCTTTTAAAGTTGCACCGCCTATCCAGTTTTGGGATTTTCGGTATTCACCCGGATCCGCAAAGTGTGTTGACCTGGCTTCGGTCATGAGTTCTTTGTGTAGTTCACGAATAAATCTCAGTGAAAATGGAAATTCTTTTAATCTGTTTTTGCCATAATTTAAAGCATCTATATAATGGAGGATATCATCGGCATCCGTATCTTTTACATTAATCCCCGCGCTTAATTCCAAAGCATCGAGCATAGTGGCACGTGTGCCTTCAATTTGAGCTGAGCTTGTAGCATCCTTTATCACATACATACTGATAAAAAAGTCGGCATCCGGAAGGGTATGGGCAATACCGTCCAGTTTACCAATAAGTCTTTCAGCAGTTGCGGCTTTAGTCAAAATAGCATTTGAAAAACTCAGAAGTTCTCTTGGTGGAAAAGCATCTGGAATAAAAGCACAATAACCATCAGTTTGTTTTACCTTAGTTCCTATTCTCATAATAGTTGTAAATTAGTTTACATTACTAGTGCAAATATAAACTAAAATAGGAGTTAGTTTACATTGATGGGGTGAATGTAAACTAAAATTCAAAAATAATTTTAAGTAAAAAATACAAATAACTGATATTCAGCGATTAATAAAAATTTTAGTTTTAAATTATCTTTAAGTTCTTTGTATGAGAATTCAATTAATTGGAAATCAGATTTTGATAAAATAGCCTATTCATTCCATTGCAATAAAACAAATTTTTAAATTATATTATAAATAGTACTGTCTAAAAGTATTTTTAGATGTTATTCCGCCGATTTGATCATTTTTTAAGCGGCTTTTTAATTACTTTCGTTAAACTTTTCCATAGGAGAGCAAAATTTTAAAATTTTAAAATGAAGCGCAATCAATTTGAAGTTTCACGTCATGTTTATGATCTGGATATCATAGAGGTGCTTTTTAAGTTGAAAGAGAGGGTAGGAGATAGATATAATCTTGTTGAAGGGGTAAATCCTGGGGCACTAAAAGAACGATGGGAGAGTGTAATAAAAGATTATTGCGATACAAATGGCATTGATTTTAGTAAAAGTTTGACTAAAGGCTCTTTAATTGTGCCTGTTGATCATGGGTTTTATCTTATTGCTTTAGTAATGAAGTTACAAGCAATTGATACTTTTAAAGTACCAATGCTATTGGATTATCAAAAGGGGCTAGCTTCTAATTATTCTGAATTTATTGGTATGCTGGAGTTCAATCTACTCAATTCATTTAAGAATAATTCAGCGTTTATTGATTCGGATGAAAAATTAGCTGCTATAGTATCTTGGATTACATCTGCGAAATCTAAGCTTAAAAAAGTGTCAGATACAAAAGAAAAAAGTTTTGAATCACTGTTTAGAGATAAAGATTATCCAAAAATATTGAAGTCCCTACTTGAGGCAAATTCTATTACAGAATCAGGTTTATGGGTTGGCTTTACTAAACATAGAACTGAGGTTAATGTATTAATTAGACTACTACAGGAAAAAGGTAAACTGTTTAAATTACCTCTGACTCAAATCACTAAATTATTTTGTAAAGAGTTTGGAATTCAACTTTCAGAACGTTCAATGAGAAACGAACCCAAAACAGCAGCTGAAGTGGAGAGGGAGTATAGGAGGGTGTTAATATGATAATTATACCCTAAGCTCATCTCTGTTGTAATTGCTAAACTTATATTATGATATTTATCAAACTGGAATTATAGACTTTGATTTAAAAGTACTTGATCAACATTTATAAGACACATTATTATTTAATTGCAATAATTATATAGGATATTTTATTAAAATGAAATACATTTGGATACCTTTATTTTTTTAAATTCATTTAAATAGCATGACTAAATCAGAAAGAAAATTGTTTTTCGATATTAAAAAATTAATTACAAAACCGGATTACAATGAAATAGACAAAGGGCTTGAATTACTCGTGAAATCAAAAAATAATTTATTTTTTGAGTATTTGCTTCAGGATTGTTCGATTAGAAAAGGCGTTTTGTATGCTAGCCCAAATTTAGTAGTTTCTGCACCAAGGCAGCCATATATGGATTATGCACTATGGAATATTATTGGTGCATGTCCAGATGGTGCTAAAATTCACAATAGTCTTAAAAAAAATAATTTAAGAAGTGTAAAAATAAAAAAATATCAATCTTACTATACACATTTTCATTATTTAGAGCGATTCCCTATAGGTATTACAGAATTTAAAAATTTGATAATACTTGAATTTCAAGAGGCGAAAATATCTGTTATACCCTTTGAAATTTCTAAACTAACAAATTTAAAAAAAATGGATTTTTCAAAGAATAAACTTGAAAAGTTTCAAGTAGGCATTTGTAAACTTAAAAATTTGAAAGAATTAATTCTTTCAAATAATCAAATTGATCAAATACCTAATGAAATTGGTGACTTGAAAAACATTGAAATACTAAAGTTAGACAATAATAAAATAAAAGCAATTCCAGATTCTATTATTCATTGTAAAAGAGCAAAATTTTTAACTTTTGCGAATAATGAAATTAGAGTTCTTACAAATTCAATTGGACACTTATCTAAAGTTGAGGAATTAGATTTAAGTATTAATAGACTAAGGACTTTACCTGATTCCATAAACAATTTAAAAAAATTAATTTCTTTGTCAGTTGCGAATAATGATTTAAAAAAAGTACCGTATTTAAAATTAGGGCATTTGATTTCTTTAAACTTATCTAATAACGCAATTTTTTTAATTCCCGATAAAATTAAAATTCTTAAAAAATTAGAAATATTAAATCTTTCAGGTAATAGAGGTTTAGGCGTCTTTGAACCTGGGATTTCATTTCTTGACAATCTTAATATACTTGAACTCGGTAGGACCGGATATTTAAAACCAAAGCCCCAGCGATTATCTTTAAAAAATAGGAGCGAAGTAGAAGCCTTTTTTCACCTAATTAAATTAAGATACAAATTAGTTAAAAAAACTAAATCGATAGAACCCGCTAGAGTTGTCAAACCTGCTTATAAATTTGTTGGCAATGCATTATATAAAAAATCAACATCTAACATTGTTAAATATGACTTAAATGATGAGATTGACGTAATAATCTCAAATCTGTCTAATTACTTAGATTCAGAAAACAGTGAAATGGTGGATATTGGCATTGATCTTTTGGTCAATTTGAATAACCAAGAAGTATATAATAGAATATTTAGTAGATGGAAAATCACTAATGATCAATTACAATATTCTTATGGCGGAGTATATTCAGATAATGCCCCATATAAATATAGTGATTATTGTATTTTGTCTATTCTTACATCTGCAGCTAATAATATTGTATTCCCTAATGGTATTAAGATTTCAAAGATTAAAGAATTAAGTTTAGATATAGAAGCTAATAGATATCCCATTTTTTTAAATAAACTTACTAACATTGAAAAAATTAATTTTAATTTTCACGATAAAGAAATAAAAAATGATTTTTACTTTTTGAAATCATTGAAAATTATTACTTTAATTAATGTTAAAAAAGTTAGTAAAATTGATTTTTTAATGTTTAAAAGATTAGAATCAATTAAATTGTATAGATGTTATGAAAATGACTCTATTGTTATTGAAAATCAGAATAAATTGGCTTCTATTTATTTTGAATCAGTGAGATTTAATGAAAAACGGGATACTAATATTTGCATAAGAAATAATCCAAAATTAGAAGTTTTACAACTATTTAATGTGAGTTGTGATAATTTAATTATAGAAGATTGTCCAAAACTTAAATATATTGAGATACGTTATTCTAGTGATATCAAATCCTTTCATTTTGAAAATATAACTAATTTAAATGAACTTAAAATTGTTGGTTTATCATTGGTAAATATTATGGATTTAGTTTATGAAAATACCAAACTTGTTAAAGTTATTTTAGAAAACGTCCCAATAATTGAAATTAAAAATTCAATTAATAAACTTAAATATTTAAAAGAATTTAGGTTAAATAGATCAAAAGTTAAAATACTCCCTCCAGAAATTGGCGAATTAAGGTCTTTAGAAAAATTAGAATTAAGTGGAAATGAATTAAAGGAAATTCCTAATGTTTTTTCTGAATTAACTGAACTGAAATCTATTGATTTGTCTAATCAATCAGGACTCACAAAAATAGAAGATTCACTAAAGGATCTTCCTTTAGAGCTATTTAAAAATCCTAAACTAACTTCTGTAAAAATCTCATGGCCATCTATAATTTTAAGGAAGTTTGAAAGTAAATTGGCATTAGCTAATTTACATAGTCGTTTAAGCATAATCACCAACAAGTAGCTTTGTGAGTTTTTTATTGATTAATTGCTTATTTAAAATAGAGTTTTTTAATGTAACTAATTCAATATGAAAGGCTGTCCTTAAATCGTTAGGAATGAAATCTAATAATAAAAATTTAAGAATATTAGTATAATCTAAGTCAATATTTTGGATGTTTTTAAGATAAAGTGCCATTCTTGTCATCATTGTTGAAAGTAGATCAATTCTAATGTTTTTTGAATTTATACAAATTGAACGAATTCGTTCTTCTAATTTATTAAAATCTTTGGCATTTATTATTTCTTCAGGAGTCACCAATTTTACTAATTCCTCTTGAATAAACAATGAAAAAGCTCCAGTTGTTTCTCTATCTAAGAGACTAGAGGCAATAATATGGACATATTTGATCGATTCACTTAAATCCTTAATATGCTTTGTATGTGTAAATAATGAAGTTAATGTTCTAGGATTAGTCAATTTGCCTTCAGCTATTTCAGGGTAGGTTAGAACAAAATCAATCCCTCTTTCGTCAATATTGTTTTTTAATGCCCAATCGGCCCATACTTTAGGGTCGAATTTCATAGTAACGTGCATCATTCTTGTGAGCATAGCATCATCAAGATTACTAATTGAATAATCGCTTCCTTCAGGATTAGCTGTACAAATTATTTTCCAATTTTCCGGTAATTTCCATGACATTAGACCATTATTTTGGAATAGTTGCATTAATCCTCTCAATATTCTATCATCAGCTCTGTTAAAGTCATCAATTAATAATATTCCTGGTTTTTTATTATCTACTGGAACCCAATTTGGCGTATTATACACTGTTTTTCCATCTAATACGTATGGGATTCCATGGAAATCACCCATTTCTTCAAACTGCGCTGGTGCGCAATAAGCAAAATCATAACCATTGTCTTTTGCAAAATCTCTTATAAGTTGAGTTTTACCTATACCAGGTTTTCCCCATATACATATAGGTTTTATGGTATTGCTATCGTTTACAGTATAAATTTGAGTTAAAAAATTAGTTATTTCATTGGCAGTTAAACTGCTACCGTAACCTAATGAGTTGTCTGTCATATTATAATTTTGATTATTTTGCCATTTTTCAAGTGAGATGTGTCAGTATCAGTGTTGATTACCCAAAGTAGTTTGGTTCGGCATTTTATTTTGGGTTCAGGAGCATATCCATCAGTTAGATATATGCAGCCATCGTAGTTCGATTTTCTTTTATTTATAAATTCAAATACAGGGTCATATAAAGTGCCACCACCGCCCTTTGCATATTCAGGGCATTTCCCATTATATTTATAAAAATTTTGAATAGTTGCATCACATTCAACAATATCTATTTCAGCTCCAGTTTTATAAATTAAGTTTATTTCTGAAAAAAATACAGTTAGTTCTTTTTTTGATATTGATCCTGAAGTGTCGATTGCTATTATCAACTTTTCACTTCTTTTTATTTTAATTCCTGGCCTAGTGTTAAATCGCTTGCTTAATCTTTTATATGTTAGATTAACACTTGATTTAATGCTATGTTGTGCGAATATTTTAAGGCTTTTTTCCCAATTGATATTAGAGGTATAAGATTCTTGAATTTTTTTTATGGCATTAATAATATCTAAAGGTATGTTACTGTGTTTTTTATTTTGTTCGGATTTTTGAAATGCATCAATTACAATGCGGTCAAGTTTATAAGATGCAATATCTTTTGAACTATCATTATCACTTCCACTCAAATGATCCCAAATTGCATGGGATTCAAAATAATCATTGGGAATTATTGAAGTTATATAGTTAGTGTTTAGTTTAAGAAGTTCCTCAATATAGTATTCAATACTCTCATTTTCTTCTAAATTTAATGTAGGGAAACTATCAATTGTTACAGCATCATCAGGTAATTGCCAGTCACCTATGTATTGGTTTACAACAATGTCAGCCGCTATATTGTAAATTAATTTAATCTTTTCATACTTTTTGTTTCGAAATAGATGTTTAAAAACTATATGGAGTATTTCATGTTTTAAAACTGCAACTCTTTCTGATGTGTTTAGTTTTTTCACAAAGAATTCAGAATTGAATAGCATTTCTACAATCCCATTATTAATACCAACAGCAGCTGTTGGGATCGAGTCAGTAAAGCTTCTAGGAAGGGTTTGCATAACATGCCCATAAAAAGGTTCTTTAAAAATCAACTGAATGATTGCTTGGCTGAGTATATCGTATGGATTATTGTTATATGCTTTTGTAATGTTATTCAAAATTTAGAGCACTATGTTAATGAAAATAAATTACTCGCTTAAAAATGGTTATTAGCTCTGCAAAATAAAGAAAATTATAATATTTTTAATTCATATTTAGTTTTGATTATGTTTTATATATTAAGAATTATAGTTCGATTTTTTGCGAACTTTCTTTGTTTTTGATATTACTTAAATACTAGTTTGGTATGGTTATAATTTATTTTTTAATATAAATTATATGTTGAAATTCTTTGAAAATTATATATTCAAAGCTATGTTAAAATAGATTTTTAGAATAACTTTGAACATTAAATGGCCACAAATAAACATGCAATAATAAGATACCAGACCTTGGATAAATGCTTTCGCAATCCTGGTCGTAGGTATTTTATTGAGGATCTTGTGGAGGCCTGTAGTGAAGCTATACATGAATTTACAGGTAATGATGTTGGTATAAAGCGTAGGCAAGTATTAGAAGATATCAAATTCATGGAAAGTGAGCAAGGTTGGAATATACCTTTGGAGCGAATTAGGGATGGGCATAGGGTTTATTTTAGGTATGAAGATAAAGGCTTTTCAATAAATAATCAACCCTTGAATGAAACAGAAGAAAATCAATTAAAGGAGGCTTTACTTACTTTGTCTCGATTTAAAGGGATGCCTCAATTTGAATGGGTCGATGAAATTTCTGCGAGGTTAGATTCTAGTTTAGGGTTATCGAATAACGTTGAAAAAATTATTGAGTTTGATCAGAATAATTTTCTAAAGGGATTAGAATTTATCACGCCAATCTACAATTCAATATTGTATAAAAAGGCGATCAATATTGAATACAAAAGCTTTAAACAAGATATATCGCAGTCATTTATTTTACACCCCTACTTTTTAAAGCAGTATAACAATCGGTGGTATGTTTTAGGTAAAAATGATGCAACCCAGTTTATTATGAATTTGGCCCTTGATAGGATTACATCAATTGATGAAAGTGAAAAAAAGTATATATCTAACAAGTCAATAGACTTCAATGAATACTTTGAAGATATTATTGGTGTTACCTCAAATAATGATGGGAAAGTTGAGAACGTAGTCATTAAAGTTAGTAATGAGCTTTTGCCTTATATAAAAACAAAACCATTACATGGTTCTCAAAAGCTAAAAGAAAAAGGTGCATATCATACTCTTATATCAATTGATGTAATTCCCAATTATGAACTCGAATCCCTAGTCCTTTCTTATGGGGAAGGCTTGGAAGTATTGCATCCAAAGCTTTTGAGAGATAAAATTAAAATGCGTATAGAATTAACTTTTTCCAACTACAAAAACAACAGTGCAGATTAACTGCACACTAAATCATAAAATTTGCATCATGAATAAGATAGGGTTTAAAAATTTCAGACGCTTTCAAAACTTCAATCCGCTTGAATACAGTGGAATAACTTTTTTAGTAGGTAGAAATAATGCAGGAAAGTCCACATTGGTGAAAGCGCTTATACTTATAGATAATTATTTCAAGTCCGGTAATATTGATAGTCTTACTTTTGGTAACAATGTGTTAGAAGATGCAAACATTATAACTTATGGAAGAGCAAAAAACCATCAAGCCCAAGAGAACTTCATTCATTTTACGCAGAATATTGAAAACTACCTTGTTGAACTAAGGGTTACAGGTGAAGATGATAAAGCATTTGCAAGTGTTCATTCCCTAACAATCTCCGACACAGTTCACAATTTGAATTTTATTTTCAACATGCAAAATAGATTCGTTAAGATAATCAAAACGAGGGATACCCAGATAAATTCAGTTAATGAAAAAATACTTTCAGGATTGGAGTCGCAAATAAGAGACACCAAAAAACAACTTGCAGAACCTGGCATTAAAAAGACTAGCAAGGAGTATATTGAACATTTATCCAGATTAGAAATTTTGGAAGCAAAACTCATTGAGATTTATAAGGTTGGTAATGAAGAAAATTCAAAGGACGAAGTCCTGTTTTCTTTAGATGAAGATTTTGGCGATGTTAATTCTTTTACTGAAATTATTGATGGAATATTGATTCACTCAATGTCACAATATGAAAGAGAGTTTATGAATGTTCAGAATGGAGAACAAGCTTCTGAAAGGTTTGAACATTTGAGAGCTCTCAAAGAACTTGATCCGGTATTTGTTGAATCCTCATTTAGTCATTTCATGACTTTAATGAATGATTATTCGATTGCCTATATGGGTGCTAACCCTGCAAAACAATCTGCATTATTTGCGATAAGGGATAAAAATAATGCCTTGGCACAGGCTATACATGAATTCAAGCAACTGAACATTCTTCAAGGAGAAGAAGAGTACAGGTTTGTATTAAAGTGGATGCATGAATTTGAAGTGGGTGATGACTTCACAATTGCCATGCACGCAGGTGAGGCATATGAAATGAAAATACTTTCTAATAATGTCAAAATTCATTTAGCTGATAAAGGAATGGGTTCAATACAAGCAATGCTATTAATAATGAGAATTGCATGTGTAATTAAAAAAAATAAGTTGGCTGAGAAAAGTTCCTCTGTTACACGAATGTTAGATGGCAAGGAGTTAATGAAAGACTCTTCAAACCACAGGATGATTGATAAAACCACTTTAATTATTGAAGAACCTGAGTTGAATTTACATCCTGCATTGCAAAGCAAATTGGCCGATTTATTTTTAGATGTTCATCAGAGATTTAACATCGATTTTCTAATTGAAACACATTCAGAGTATATTTTGCGAAGGTCACAGGTTATTGTTGCTATTAATGAGTTTGAAGTAGCACCTAATGAAAATCCTTTCTGTGTTCAATATTTTCCAAAGGAAATTCATCAATTACCATATCGTTTGGAATATCAGGAAGATGGCTCTTTTAACAGGAATTTTGGCGATGGTTTTTTTGATGAGGCATCTTCAAGTACTCTGGAATTATTAAAACTTAAACGCCAAAAGAAAGCCTGATGTATACTGTTTACGCTGAAAAGGACATATTTGAAAACATAGTTGTTTTTAACGACCAGTCTCCTCATTGGTATAGTATCTTCTGCAATCATGCCGAGGTTTGCTTAAACATGACAGATGAAGAGTTGGCTTCTGAGGAAGTTCAGGGCACACCAATCTTTGAGTTTATAATGGCAAACGGTGGTAGAAGCCCAATAGCTTTGAAGGACTTTTTTGAGGTAATTTATGAAGATAATAAAGTGATTGCCGAGAAGCCTAGATCAGCTTTTTTTTTAAATTATTCCAAAGCTGATGCTGATGCAATTCAATCTGCTTTTGGTGTTATAGTAAACGGCAATGAAGGGATTCAGGACAATGTATTAAAAGGTACCTTCTATAAGGACCTACCAAAAGATACGGTTTTTGAGAATCATATCTCAAAAGGATGGCAAAATTTGGTGAGCTTCACTCTGCCTCCATCTAATGCAATGGTTATTACAGATGATTATCTTTTTAACAATGAAGAAAATGGTCAGCTTGTAGGTAAATCGAATGTAATACAACTGGCAAATGCTTTTCTGCCTGCTAATTTAAGCATACCCTACCATTTGACAATATTATCAAATGATAATCCAGAAGCAAATAAGCCGCCAAGGTCTAAAGAATGGTGCGAAAGATTGGCTGGTGAATTGAAAGCTGCCGTTGTCGCTTTAAGGCCGTACCCAATTGTTTTTGAAATTGTCTTTACTCAAACGTTACATAAGCGCAAGCTTATCCTGAATTATATCAATGCAACTTGTGATAAGGGTTTTGCTGTTTTCAGAGTTAACGATGGTAAAACAGTTAGGAGTGATAATGACTTTCGTTGCGATAAAGTTTTTGCAAGAATAGAACCTCATGAGGGTGATACAGATTATAAGGCTGCCGAATCAATTTTACTACAGTTAAAGCAGAAGTGCTTATCCGTGCAGCAGTTCATTGCAAATTCTGGTGCGGGTGTAAATAATAGAATCTTAGGTGATTGCAACGTTGATAAGTCTCTCAAAAACCGATTAATCAACGATGTCTGAAAATAAAAAATAACAATGCAGAATCAATGCACAGTTTTGTGCTTATTTTGCATCATCAAATAGAAATATAAAAAAAATGGCTAAAAATAAAGTAGATGTAAGTTTCATTTTTCAAATTACCGATAAGGTGCTTTGGAATGTTTTTAAAAAAAATGAAATAGGTGATGTGTTACTGCCTTTTGTAGTAATCCGCAGATTAGATTGTATTCTCGATACGGTAAATGAAAAAGTTCGATCTGCCTACGAGAATTTTAAAGATAAAGTCAGTGATGAAAAGCTCGATCCAATTCTGCGCAAAGCAGCTGGTGGCTTGCAGTTTTACAATATATCTAAGCACACTTTAGAGTCGCTAAAGGAAAATCCGAAAACCATTGAGATAGATTTTAATAATTACCTTAATGGCTTCAATAAAGAGGTAAGGGATATAATTGATAATTTTCAGTTTGATAAAGTGATAGCAAGGTTGGTGAAAAACAAGCTGCTTTACCAGATGATTGAAGCTATCTCCCAGGTGGATTTGCATACCAGTAAAGTAGATAATCATAATATGGGCTACATATTTGAAGAGTTAATACGTATATCCAACGAACAAAGTAATGAAACAGCGGGTGAGCACTTTACACCACGTGATGTTATAGAGTTGATGGTAAAGATAGTTTTCAGTACTGAGAAAGAAATACTGTCGCAGCCTGGTATTATTCGTACAATTTATGATCCAACTTTAGGGACAGGTGGTATGATAAATTTGGCAAAAAACTATGTTTTGGATGAATTCTTGGCTGATAGTAAAAATAAGCCTGAGATTAAGACATATGGTCAGGAAATTAACGAACAATCTTATGCTATCGCTAAATCTGAAGCTCTGATTACCGGCGAAAATGCAGACAACATTCGTCATGGGAATACATTTACAGAAGATCGTTTTACGGATAAACATTTTCACTACATGTTTGCAAACCCTCCATATGGTGTAACCTGGAGTAAGGATGCGCCATTCATACAAAACGAAAGTGCTAATCCTGCTGGCAGGTTTTATGCAGGCTTGCCGGGCACAAGCGATGGTCAGTTGCTATTCCTTCAACACATGATTAGCAAAATGGAAAGAGAAGGAAGTAAGATTGCTGTAGTTACCAATGGTTCGCCTTTGTTTACAGGTAATGCAGGCGGTGGTGAAAGTGATATTCGCAAATGGATTATCAGCAACGATTGGCTCGATTGTATCATAGCATTACCCAAAGACCTTTTCTATAACACAGGTATCAATACCTATATCTGGTTTTTGAATAACAATAAGCCTAAACACCGCAAAGGCAAAGTGCAGTTAATCAATGCCAATGTACCCGAAGATAAGGCTGCAGGGATAGAAGGCTTCTGCCGCCCTGAAAAGAGAAGTCTTGGAAATAAGAGAAACAGAATTGAATCCTTTCATATTGCAAAGCTGGTGGAGCTATATTCCAAATTTGAAGAAGGTAAGTATTGCAAGATCTACAATAACGATGATTTTGGGTATTACCAAATAACAGTGGAGCAACCTGAGTATGACGAAAAAGGAAAACCGGTAAAAGACAAAAAGGGCAATCTAAAACCAGATGCAAAAAAGCGTGATAAAGAGAATATTCCTTTGAGTGAAGACATTGAAGTATATTTCGATAAAGAGGTATTACCACAAGTGCCCGATGCCTGGATTGACTTTGATAAAACCCGTATTGGTTATGAAATCAACTTCACGAAATACTTCTATGAGTATAAAGGGTTGAGATCCTCTGCCGAAATCAAAGCAGAGATTGAATCATTAGAATTTGGTAGCAATGGACAAAAGGGTATTACTGAACTTTTAAAAGAGTTGTTAGGATGAGGCAGTACGAGACATATAAAACAATACAATCTTCTGTCTATAAAGAAGCTCCAATTTCTTGGGATAAATATCGTGTAAAAGATACTGTTGACAAAAATACTTATTATCCAGTAGGAGATGGTGATCACGGCTCTATTAAGCCTGAAATGTATCAGGAAGAAGGCATTCCCTACATTAGAGTTCAAAATTTAACATGGCATGGCGAAATTCTTACAGATGGAATAGTATGCATTAGTGAGGAAGTGCAGCTTGCTAATAAAAAAAGTATCTTATATCCAGGTGATATTTTAATTGCAAAGACCGGTGCAACTATTGGCAAGCTAGGCCTTATTCCAGAGCACATCAAAGAGGCTAATACAACATCGTCAGTTGGTAAATTGACAGTTGATAAAAAAAGGTTTAATCCGAAGTATATTTTATACTGTTTTCAATCAAAAGCCTTGCAGGACCAAATTTGGTTAGAGGCTTCTCAAAAATCAGCTCAGCCAGGATTTAATATTGATGACCTTATTGTATTTGAATTTCTTGCTCCAGATTTAAATGGTCAATCTAAAATCGTTGAATTTCTCGACCATCAAACTGTTATTATTGACCAACTCATACAGCAAAAGGAAAGACTGATTGAATTGCTGAAAGAAAAGAGACAGGCTGTAATCAATGAAGCCGTAACAAAAGGGCTTAATCCCGATGCCAAAATGAAGTATAGTGGGATTGAGTGTTTGGGGCAGGTCCCGGGGCATTGGAGGGTTCTAAAATTCAGATATCTCATTGATGTTTTAACAGATTTTACTGCAAATGGCTCTTTCGCAGATCTTGCTAAAAACGTAACATATTTAGATGAAGGATTCTCCAGGTTAATACGCTTAACAGATTTAAGAGAAAATCTAGAAAATGATGGTATATATGTTTCAGAGGAGTCACATAACTATCTCTCTAAATCTGCATTATACGGGAATGAGATTTTGCTTGCAAACGTTGGTGCCTATGCTGGACTTGCATGGAAAGTGCCAAATCTAATTGAGCCATCTACTCTTGGACCAAATATGTTTCTTTTGAAATTTGATTTAGAGTTAAATAATGACTTTGCATATTTTACACTTATTTCAGATTACTTATCCAGTCAGCTAAAAACAAAAGCTATTTCATCAGCTCAACCTAAGTTAAATAAGGAAGATGTTAGATCGTGTTTATTTGTGTTGCCACCAATCAAAGAACAAATCGAAATAACCGAATATTTGCTTGAAGAAAATCAGAAATTTGATACCGTTCTCACCCAAGAGACATTAGTGATTAACAAACTCAAAGAATATCGCCAATCAATGATTTCCGAAGCCGTAACTGGTAAAATCGATGTAAGAGATTGGCAACCCAATAAACAAGAAGTAGCATAATGGAAATCATTCTATACATAATAATTGGCGTTTTAATCGGTGCAATTCTAGGCTGGCTTTTAGCTAAGTCAAAAACAGCTTCAGCTATTCAAGCAGAAAGAGATGCTGCACAGCTTAACTATTCCGAATTAGAGAAGGATTTTGTTAGCTACAAAGCAACCACTACTTCCCAGTTGAAAACAGCAACTGATAATATTGATGCAAAAAATATAGAAATAGCCGGATTGAAGCAAACTATTGAAGCGAACGCAATGGATTTATTATCGTTGAATAACCGGGTGTCTACTGCTAATGCAGAACTAAATGCGACCAATCAAACCGTTCTAGATAAAAACAAATCGATAGAGGCTTTAACAGAAGAGTTAAAGGCTTCTAAAAAGGAACTTTTTGATATAAACCAGGCTTTGGCTTCATCCAAAGCAAAAAATGAGGCTTTGAATGAGAAGCTGCAAACACAGAAGGAAGAAATAGAGGCCTTAGGCAAGAAATTCAATACCGAATTCGAAAACATTGCCAACAAAATACTGGATACCAAAACAGAAAAGTTCACAGAATTGAATAAGACAAACCTCAAAACCATTTTGGAACCTTTGGGAAAAAACATCACTGAGTTTAAAACAAAAGTGGAAGAAGTTTATGACAAGGAATCCAAAGAGAGGTTTTCATTGGGAGAAAGGGTTAAAGAGCTAACACAGCTGAATAAAGTAATCAGTGAAGAAGCCAATAATCTCACTAAAGCTTTGAAAGGCGAAGCAAAAACGCAAGGACGTTGGGGTGAAATGATTTTGGAGAGCATTTTGGAAAAGTCAGGATTAGTGAAGGATAGAGAATATTTCATGGAGCATGAGTTATTGGATGCAAATGGGAACCCACTAAAGTCTGATTCTGAGGGCAAGAAAATGAGACCCGATGCAGTTATCAAATACCCTGATAACAGAAGCGTCATCATTGATTCTAAAGTTTCATTAAATGCCTTTACAAGGTTGATTGCATCTACAGATGCAGAAGAACAAAAACAGGAATTAGCGGCCCATGTAGCAGCAGTAAAATCTCACATTGTTTCTTTAAGCGCAAAAGGTTATGACGATTATGATAAAGCATTGGATTTTGTAATGATGTTTGTTCCGAGTGAACCTGCTTACATAGCAGCTTTACAAGCTGATCCTGACTTATGGAATTTTGCATACGATAAGCGAATATTGTTGCTTAGCCCAACCAACTTGATTACTTCATTAAAGTTGATTGTTGACTTATGGAAGAGGGAGTATCAAAATCAGAATGCTCTTGAAATAGCAGAACGTGGTGCGAAGTTGTACGATAAGTTCGTAGGCTTTGTCGCCAATCTTGAAGATGTAGGTGAACATTTGGACAAGGCACAGGGTAAATATACTGAAGCTTATAAGCAGCTTAGTACCGGAAATGATAATTTGGTGTTGCAGGCCACCAAACTCAAAGGATTGGGTTTAAAAACTAAGAAAGAACTTTCGAATGAAATTGTAAAAAATGCTTTGGGTAATGAATTGCTGGAGCAAATCAATGAATAATTATGGCACACGGAACAAAAGAGAAGCATTTTGAAGAACATATTGTTAACTATTTAACAAAAGTTGCAAACCCGGTTTTCCCGGAATTTATAGAGCGCACGTCAGATGATTATGATAAGGAGCTTTGTGTCATACCGGAAGATCTATTGGGTTTTATAAATGATACACAAGAGTCCAAAGTTGTTGAGTTATACAATCAATATGCTTCTGAAACTCATCAAAAGATTCTTGAGCATGTAGCTTCTGAAGTTAGAAAACGTAAGACTCTTGATGTCTTGAGAGAAGGTGTAAAAGACAGAGGGCAAAAGTTTGATTTGGTGTATTTTAAACCTAATCACAATAAAACCTCTGAACATGTTGAAGGTTTCGCTAAAAATAGACTTTCAATTATTCGACAATTAAAATATTCAAAACAAAATGAAAAATCAATTGACATTGTATTGTTTGTCAATGGATTGCCTGTTGTAACATTGGAATTAAAGAACGCATTAACAGGTCAATATTTGCATAATGCTATTAAGCAATATATTCAAGATAGAGATCCGAAAGAACCACTTTTGGAGTTTAAAAGATGTCTAGTGCATTTTGCTGTAAGTACTGAAAAAGTTAGTATGTGCACTGAGTTAAAAGGGAAAAGCACCTATTTTTTGCCATTTAATAAAGCACTAGTAAATGTTGATGACAACGATTATGCAACATCATATCTATGGAAAGATGTATTGAGAAGAGATTCTCTGCTTGATCTCATTCAAAACTATGTAAATATACAAGTTATTAAAGAGAAGTATTATGACAATGTTATAAAAGATGTAAAAGAAAAGGAAAAGACGGCGTTAATATTCCCTCGTTTTCATCAAAGAAGGGCTGTGCAGAACATAATTGATGCAGTTAGACAGGAAGGAGTTGGTAAGAAATATTTAATTCACCACTCTGCTGGTTCTGGTAAATCCAATACTATTTCATGGTTAGCACACCGTTTGTCTGATTTCTATCAGTATCCGGATGATGATAAAGCGCTTTTCAATAGTGTTATCGTTGTTACAGACAGGCGCGTACTGGATAAACAGATTCAGGATAATATTAGGCAATTTGAACAAATGCCAGGTGCAGTTGAATATATTGACAAGAACAAAACTGGTCAGGATTTGAAAAATGCAATAGAAAAAGGTAAACGGGTAATTGTTACAACACTTCAGAAGTTCCCCGTTATATCTGATGTTATTGCACAGAATAAAGATAAAAAATATGCAGTGATCATTGACGAGGCCCACAGTTCGCAAGCAGGAGAGTCAGCCAGACATTTGCGTAAAGCATTGTCGCTAGAAGAAGCAGAATCGGCTGATGGTGAAGAGAAAGATCTTGACGATTTGATTGCTGAAGAAATTAGAAAGAAAGGTGATCAAGCTAATATTTCATTCTTTGCATTTACTGCTACGCCAAAGCCCAAAACTGTAGAACTTTTTGGTACGATTAGAAATGGCAAGAAAGAAGCATTTGACCTTTACACAATGGAGCAAGCCATAAAGGAGGGTTTTATTAAAAATGTGCTTAAGAACTATATGAGTTGGCAAAGGTACTATAAGTTAATAAAACGCACTGAAATTGCCGATAAAGAATATGAAAAGAAGAAGACAGTTAGACTTCTCTCTTCTTATGTTGATTTACAAGATCATGCGATTGAAAAAAAGGCAAGAATTATGATAGAGCATTTCGTGTCGCAAACACAAAATGAAATTCAGGGCAAGGCCCGAGCCATGTTGGTTACCCGTTCAAGGCTCCATGCAGTTCGTTTCAAACGGAAATTTGACGACATCATGAGGGAAATGAAACTTCCATATGGGGCATTGGTTGCTTTCAGTGGTACGGTAACTGATTCAGAAACCGGTCAAGATTATACAAAAGAAAACATGAACAATCTGGGGGGTAAGATTGAAATACCTGATGCATTCAAATTCCCACAACACAGAATTTTGATTGTGGCGAATATGTTTCAGACTGGCTTTGATGAGCCTATGCTACATACAATGTTTGTTGATAAGAAACTGGGAGGCACAAGTACAGTTCAAACTCTGAGTCGATTAAATAGAACAGCTCCAGGGAAGGATACAACAATGGTGTTAGACTTTGTCAATGATCCTGAAAAAGTACAGGAAGATTTTCAAGCTTATTATGGGAGCAATTATATGGAATTGGAAGATCAAACAGATCCCAATAGTCTGTATGATGTTCAGCACAAGATAGATGGTTTTAATATAGTATATAAGAGTGATTATGAGACTTATGCTAGATATTTCTTTAAGAAGGGAGATGACAAGGAGAAATTGCAGCCAATATTAAATAGTATTGTAAATAGGTATCATACTGAATTAGATGAAGAGAATAAGGTTTTATTCAAAGCCACTATTAATAGTTATGTTAGAATCTATAGGTTCATATCTCAAATAATTACTTTTACAGATGTAGAGTTAGAAAAGTATTATGTGTTACTCTCAGATTTGTATAAAAAACTGCCACCTAATTTGAATCCTTTGCCATTTGAGGTATTAGAAGAGATCGACTTAGATAGTTATAAGTTGCAACATCAATTTACTGCTAATTTAGAATTAGAAAGTGGCGATACAGCTATGATTGGGATGAAACCTGAAGATCCAAATAAAGGTTTTGATGAATTTGATCTTTTATCGAAAATCATTAAAGTGTTAAATGACACCTATGGCTTAGATTTAAAAGAAGAAGACAAAATAGAATTCAATAAAATGAAGGATAACATATATTCAAATTTGGAATTGATGAGTTATTTCAATCCAAAGAATAGTAAAGATAATATCAAGGATAAGTTTAATGAGGAAATTGACAACGAACTATTGAATTTTATAAATTCGAAATTGGAGCTTTATAATAAATTATCTGAAGACAAAGTTAATCTGATGTTTAAACAACTTTGGTTTAATGAAATATATGACAATAAGATAAGAGGGTTGAATAGGCCTTAGAAAACACAAAAAAAATGTAGTTATTAAGAATTTTAATTGCAATTAACTATAATTAAGTGATTTTAATCGTCTGAATTGTTTTTTCCTAAGTTACAATCTTTACACAGGGTTTGTAAAAATGAAAATATATCGTCCCAAAGTGTTTGGCATTGGCCTTATTCCCATGCATATGGTCTTTGATAATCTGGAATTAAGAAATCAGATTTTTTATCCGAAAAAAGAGCAATAATTGTTTTTTAATCAACATTTAATTTTGACATTTAATATTGATTTTTGGTTGTTTTATAAGTTTGATGGTTATAAGTTGAATTCTTATTTCGAATTAAATCCCACATAGACTGTTGTATAAGAGTTAAACGGATCAGAACTTGAATCGACTATTTCATAGATAATTAAATCTTTTAGGTTTTTAAGATTGAGCTGTTCGTCTTCGAAGGCAAGTGTGCTGCTAGGGATGTCGTCAAAATCGAAATCTTCATCATTTTCAATGGCAATCTTCTCAAAGAAGGGGGTTCGGTATTCAACATACTCATTAACCGCCATAAAGAAGGTATGAGGGCAGGGAATGAACTTAAATAAATTGTCTTCATCTTGGATCTTATCATCCATTACAATGTTTTTGCAATATGGGCATTCTAATTTTAATGGTTCATTCTCCCAATTGTTTATTTCAATAACTGTTGTTTTCATTAATTCTAAAAGTTAGATCGTAGTAGGTTAATATACTCAGAAACCACATTCTGTATATTCTTATAGTTATCAGATTTTTTATTGCCTGGTTCATTTAGGTATAAGTTCCTATTTATTTCAAGCATAATACTATTAACCTTTTGGTTTTTATTGTAATGTTCCATTGGTACTATTGAGCCTCTGTAGGGCCAATCGATTCCCAAAGAGTAGCCTTTCATTTTAAAGAACTCAACGGAGCAGTCAATCAAAGATTGAGAAGTATGGAAAGCATCGGTGCCAATGTTGAAGTCTGGCCTATCGGGGTTTTGATTTAAGTCGCGCACCAATGGTTTGCTGGGATAGGAGTGGCAGTCGATAATTAGTGCTTTGCCATGTAAATCTAGCTGTTCATTAACGGCCTTGCTGAGTCTTTGATGGTGTGGGCGGTAGTATTTGCTCAAAATGACTTCTCTGAGTTCTGCATCTACCTGGCGCATAATTTCTCCTTGGTCGTTTTTAGTATAGAGCACACCCATTCCAACATTTGCCATCACTTCAAGTTGATCGTCTTCAAAGCGTTCAGGGTCGCAAAACAGTCTTGAAAAGTTAGCAATAACCATTTGGTCCTGCTCAGAATGAAATAAATCATCGGTATACCAATCGGTTAGCTTTAGTAATTCATTATCAATTTCAGCTTGATTAATGACATAACCATCCATAATTGGAATATTAATGGAAGAGTGGGGTATGTGGAGAATGATTTTTGGATTCATTATTTTGATTTCGTTTAATTTATCGTTGTGTTTTCGTTAGTTTTGGCTCTTCCGTTGCAATAATATACCAATTCATACTCCATGAATTCCCACCTATGCAGATTATTATTGTTTTCTTTCCTCTATATTTTTTTAAGCATCCCCTTCTTTGGTGGTCTGCATTTTCAATATAGTATTGGCCTACACCATAAATTCTATTGTGGGTTTTGAAATTAGAATGAATTTTTTCATGATTGCTTGAGGTAACTATGTCTAAAATTATTTTAAGTTTGTTTTTCTTTTCATTTGTCCAGGTAGGAATAGATTTTAATTCATCTAAAAGTTGAATCGTCTTGTTAAATTCTTTGCTTGTCATAATCCTTAAGGAATATATTAATTCAAATAATGAATCACTTCTTGTAAAAGTTGCTCATTCATTTTTCTTGAATCATCAGAGAAAAATTCATAGAGTACATTGGATTGCCCTGGTCCGGCTTCCAAACCTCCATCTGATAATTCTACTATTGAAGACAACATTTCAAATATAAATCTGGAATAATTAGGGAGGTTGAAATCTATTTTATCAAGGAACTCATTATTATCATTAGAGTCTATGACTTCATGCCATAGTTCTTGAAAGAATTCATCATATTGGTCAATTTGCTCAGTGTTTTCTCTGTGTTTTTTGATGTGATTTATAAAATATTGACTTAAAATAGCCTCTACGCCCTTGATGTCAATTAAATGTCCTTCTTCTATGCAATCCCAAGTTGCATCGTATACGGCATACTTGTGTGTGCATGTTTCTTGAGATTCACAGAAAGGGCAATTGTGCGATTGGTGGTCTTCGTTTTCTTCTGTCATTAGTTTTACATTTACACATCTGCATTATTCACCATGCCATCAGGCAGCGACTTTTTAGTTTTGAGCCCCAGGTCTTTTAATTTTGTGGCTTGCAATACTAGGTTGTCGTTACCAGTGCTAAGTTGTTTGTATGCCTCATCGTATTTGCCTTGTGCTTTGTTGAGGTAATTGCCAACATCCTCTAGATTGTCTATGAACCCAACAAACTTGTCATAGAGTTTGGCACCACGCTCGGCAATTTCAAGCGCATTTTCATTTTGGTATTCGCGCTTCCAGAGATCAACGATGAGTTTCAGCGAGGTAATTAAGTTGGTTGGACTGAGTAATAAAATGCGCTTGTCGTAGGCAAAGTTCCAGAGATCTTGATCGCCTTGCAAGGCCGCCATGTAGGCAGGTTCACTAGGAATAAACATCATCACAAAGTCAAGAGCCTTGTCATAATCGTCATAGCCTTTTGCACTTAAAGCTATAATGTGGTTTTTAATAGCTGAAACGTGGGCGGCAAGTTCCTTTTTTTGTTCATCCACATCGTCGGTAGCAATATATCGGGTAAAAGCATTTAATGATACTTTTGAATCTATTATAACACTACGTTTGTCAGGGTATTTGATTATGGCATCTGGACGCATTTTTTTGCCTTCTGAATCCGATTTTAGTTGCTTGACATCGGCATCAAGCAGTTCTTGTTCAATAAAATATTCACGGTCTTTTACCAAGCCTGATTTTTCGAGTATGCTCTCAAGAATCATCTCACCCCATCGTCCTTGGGTTTTGGCTTCACCTTTCAGCGCTTTTGTTAAGTTCTTGGCTTCCTCACTGATGACTTGGTTGAGCTCTGCCAATTTTTTTACCTCATTTCCCAAAGAAAAACGTTCTTTAGATTCCGCTTTGTATACTTCATCTACTTGCTTTTTAAAGTCTGTAATGTTCTGCCCTAGCGGATCGAGAATGGTTTTGAGGTTGGCTTTGTTAAGTTCTGTAAATTTTTCAGATTTGGTTTCTAGAATTTTATTGGCAATGTTTTCAAATTCCAAATTGAATTTAATGCCAATGTTTTTAATCTCTTCCTTTTGAAGTTCTAATTTGTCTTCTAGAGCAGAATTGTTTGCATTGGCTGTTGCTAGTTCTTGTTGGAATTTTGTTATTTCTTTAAGAAGGGCCTTTATCTCTTCGTTTTTTTCAATGATTAGATTGTCTTTTTCTAATAAACTATTTTTGGAACTCTCAGCATTTGCCTCTGCTTTTGCTTTGTAGGTTGTGAATTCTTTGTCTAAGGCATTGAATTCTTTCAATGCTGTTTCTTTTTCATTTTGAGAAGAGGTTCTGATTTTGTATTTGGCAAAAAGCCATCCTATGATGACGCTAAAAATGGCTACAAATAGTGGGAAGATAAGATTGTTCATTTGAGGTCTATTAGGTTTGTTTATGGTGAATTCAAATTTAAATTAAAGACAATATTTGCCTTTTTTTTTGCTGACTAGTATGGCCTAAAAAAAGGTTTTGATTTTATTCATGTTTTAGTTTTCCTACTCTTATGGCTTTTCGGTTCTCGCCTCGTTTTTTTACAATGGTTTCTGAACTCCATTGTTTAATTTTATGAATCCAAATGTAAACTAAAGGACAGATATTATATTTAATTTTCAACCAACTTCATGAATTTTTCATTGAATGGTTTGTTTTATTCTGTGAATGGATTTTTGGTAGGAAATTCAATCTCTAATCTTTGTATTACTGTTGGGGTAGAGTAGAAGCTTATTCCCGGTATACTAACGATTGAATCAGTTTAATTTATTACTTTTTTTCTTCAAAGTCCAAAAGATCACAGTTATTAATATAATTGCTATTGCAGCTAATTTGAAGAACAATACCGTTCTGGTAGCTTTTAAGCTTTCTTCGAGAATGCTGATATTCGATTTTGGATCTTTCCCTTGTTTCTTAGGCGTTATTGGCGTTTCAATTGCAAGTTCTTCAAGTATACTTGCTGTTAAAGCAATTGACGCGCTATCTGCCCCATATTTTTCTAATTCTTTATAACTAGCCTTATCTGTATATGCCCAAAGCGCATGTTGACCTATCATATTCTGAATATATCTCTTTTCAAAATATTGAGCAAGTTTTACCGTATTGCTATCAGCTAGGGCACCAATTTTATAAGAAGATTTAACAAATGGAGGATTATCGTGTAATTCCCCGCACATTGCATAAATTAAGGTGTTAAATGTTTCGTAGGGATATAATGGGAACTCAACTGACTTGGTAACAATCATAGTTTGAAATAAAGTATCAGTAGGAATCAACTCTGTACCACAATCTAGTTTAATTAAAACAAATGAATCAATATTACTCTTTGAATAGAGAGCCATGCATTTCCCATAATGCATACCATTCTTATCAATTATTTCTTCAAACCTAAAGGGTTCATATAACCCATTAATTTTCAATTCTAGCATATTCTTTTCTATCGCTTCATGGATTGAAATAACAGTTGGTTTTTTATTAGTGCTTATTTGCCCGATTGCAGCAGATGCAGCTATGACAGTCATTACTGTTAACGCCAGAAATTTTTTTAGTGATTGCTTTATATTCATTGGTTTCGTATAGTTTTTGCAGATTGTTTTATCTAATTTTAAAATGGATAGCTATTACAAAACTTCCTCAATAGGGAGAAATTTACTTGGATCACTAATGCTACAATAAAAACACATTTTATAGCCTAACATTTCCATAAGTCTATTTTTATTTGAAATATTATGCAAAGCATATAACATACAAAATTCATTAATGCTTTTCTTTAAAGGCATATAAAACTCATCAATAAAATTAAAAAATGTATCTATATCTTTTATACTATTCATTTGGCTCAATTTTGTCTTTATTCCCAATAGTATTTCATCAATTTCCTTAGTAAGTTCATTTATATCAAAATCATTTAATTCTGAGATACCTGAGTTTGGTAAGGTTGCAAATTGCACTTCATTAATTTTTAGATTAAATTCTTGAAGGAATTTAGTCTTAAATTGAGCGGGATTTTCAGCTCTTAGATGAGTATTACTATAAAAGAAATTTTCTTTTTGGTTTTTTGTTATTCGGTTTTTATAGATTAATTGGTCTAAATTAGTTATTTCAATATAATCCATATGTAATAAACTACAGGTGGGTTTTGTGTGAAATTTTTTGTCACGTATTTGATTTATTAAATCTGTATTATATTCTATAAAAAATCCATTGGTGCATAAATCTTTAAATTGAACAATATTCTTTAGATTATGCTTCTTGAAAAAGGTCGCGTATAACAGTCTATCAAATGTTTCAATCTCATCTGAATTAATTTTTCTTGACCTTAATAATACTAATTCTTTTTTTCTAAAATTTGTAATGTATACCATATTCTGTTTTTATTAATTTATTCTTAACGGCTTCACCAGTTTTCATTAATATCATCTTTAGTAAAATCCTCGTACATATGATTATCTACGGTCCAATAGTACTTGTCAAAGATGTCTTTAAACTTGAAAATATCTTGGAAATCTTCTGAAGAGATTTTATAGCCACACTCATAAAAATAACCTTTATGGTGAGGATTTTTATAATCTATTTCTTCATTAATGTAACAGCGTAAATAGTCCCATTCTCTTTCGTTTTCTATGAGCCATTTTTTTATTTCATCTTGAGTGGGATTAATTCTATAGTTAGCCAATGCTATTTGAACTGGCACTTTAAATCTAGATAAAGCTACTAAATCATGAAACGCATTATAAATGCCCCTAAAATTTGACTTTTCAGTGAATTTTAGTAAAACATCGTTATATGTAAACCATAAATTATAATGTTTATTAACCCATGAAGTTATTGTTTGTATACTTAATATTTCATCACGATGTCTATCCAATATGTTTAATGCCAATTTAATTTTATTATAGTAACGCTTTACATCTAAAGGTAGGGAGTCCTGATGCATTTCTTCTAATGAAAATTTCATATAAATGCTTGTAGCGTGTTTGGGATTATATTCCCTTTTGATATACAAACATTCACAGCTCTTTAATCCAATAATTTCATCACCATTCATTTCGAGTACTAGGTTAAAATATTGATTAGATTTTTCCCCTAAAAAACACATCATATATTGATTGGCGCTTTGGCATGAATTATAAGCACATTCAGTCGGAAAGTACTCTAAACTTTCATCCCCGTTTTTTTTGAATTCATTGAATATTGAATCAATACGCTTAATGAGTCTATGTTTTTCAATGTAGTTGTAGATTCTTTTATCATCTAAAAGCACATCTAAAAGATTAATATCCAGCGTCTCAAAGCTCTTGATTAAAAGTAGGAGTTTGTCTTTCATAGTTTAGTTCTAATGTCTTTTTAATATAAATCAAACCTCCCAAGGGGCTACAAAGTCTTCATCCTCGTTAGTATTCTTCTTTAGGATATCAGCACTGATAGTGGTTGTTACACAAACCCCAGAGCGATTTTTGACCATTTTGAGGTCTATTTGCATTTCAATAGGACTGTTGTTAACTGCTAAAGGTTCTCTATCAAGCATAAATAAGAGCTTGTCAGCCTCTGTTTCTATGGCTGGGAGTGAATCGAATGCTTTAATGATTTCTGTATTTCTAGGAGCTTGTTTTTTGTTGATTTGGACTGCCAAGAAAATACATACATTGTGTTGCTTGCATATAATGCGCAATTGTCGCATAATGGTGGCTATGTTTGCCTCGTTGTCTTGCAGGTTGTTTAGGCTAGGAATCAATTTTTGCATGTAATCAATAAAGAACACCTGAATGCCTTTGTTAGCAATGCTGCTCTTGAGGTATTGGCTTAATTCATTAATGTCATTAAATTGGGTTTCGTTGATATACAGTTTACGGTATTTAAACTTATCTTGACTCTTTCTAATCGTTTTAACTTGCTCGCTAGTAAAATCCTCTGATTCAATCGTGTTGAGTGAAATGTTATTCATCAATGCAATGCTTCGATTAGCAATGTTTTTAGCTGTATGATCCATGCTTAGGAAAGCCGTAGGGGTTTTGGTTGAAAATCCCATTGCTAAATTGCAGAACCAATTGGTTTTACCAATGCCAGGTCTACCAGCTACAACTACGAGTTCATTGGTGCCAAAGCCAATGCTATCAAGCTCCTTTATGCCTGTCATGTGCTTCTGCCTATTAGAAAAAGGATCTTCAAAGGCTTCAAGTTTGTAATTAATAAGAGATAAAATAGGATAAGTGTCCGGCAATTGTTGTTCAACTGAATGTGGCATAAATAATAAAATAAAAAGGTTTACGACTTAAAAGATCTAGGGAAATGGAAAAAAATTCAATTTAAGTCACTTTGCAAAAGTATCAATCGGCTAATAATAAAAAAGCATTGTTGAAAAGTAATAAGGAATTATATAATTTTGGAAGTGAGTAATTGACAATTTATTATAGGCATTTAACTTTGTTAATGGTCAATTCTTAAATTTATTATATGCATATCAATAATTCAATTATTCGTATCGTTGGTCTTGTGGCGGGTATAGAGAACAATGTTGCAAAAAGGAATATATAGCTCCCCTAAACAATGGTTTGGTTAAGGATATGGCCCCAATTGGTTAGAATTAAAACAAAATTAAAATAGTCTAAATTCAAGAAATGATTGCAACAATAAATAAATCTAAAGTGGGAGACATATTGTAAAATAAAAGATACTATTATAAATAGATTTCAACTAACGACAATGAATAATCAATGAAAGTGTTTATTTGGTCGGTGAATTAATTTTTTTATAGAATTTCAATCCCTTTTCCCCAATTAAGAGTTTAATTAATTCATTTTTGGTTGATTTTTTTTTCTCATTTTCATTATTGTTTATTTCACTTGCAACATTCCATGTAACAATTTTATAAAGTATATAATAAGATAATACTCCAAGAACAAAAGTAATCAATAGATATCCAATCATGTATGTCAAATCTAAGTATGTATAATAGAAATAGATAGTTGAGATTATGCCAATAAAAATTGTGCCCCAGGCTAATTTCTCTTTTTTACTTTGTAAATTCTCAATTTTCTTATTATTTAATAATGTCAATTTTAAAGGGATATATAAAATCAGAGCAATAATACCAGAAGGTAATGTAAAAATTACCAATCCTATCATAATAAAGAATAAATAGCCCAATGCTGAGCCGTCGCTGCTGCTTTTTTTTCTAACCTCATAGGTTTTTCTTCCCCAAAAATCGGTGCCTGTTTCCTTGATTTCAAATTTGTCAGTCATGAATTGTAAAAAGGTGGTTTATTGATATCTGAACGATAGATTTTACAGCAATTGTATTAAAATTATTTTTATTTTCACAATAATTTTCCGGAATTCGTTTTTATTTTTGAAATGGTTTATGGCATTTTTAATGAATGATGTTTTAGTCTTAATTTAGGTATAGCTTTTTTTCTTGTTTTGTGATTAATACGTAGAATTAGACTTTGGTTTTTAATAGTTATTAATGAACGCAATTATCTGATAATAAGAGAATCGTCTTTTCTCCAATATGCTTATTGTAAGCCTTTCGTCTTTAATTACAATACGGTTCATTGAAAATTATTTAAAAAATCAATTTTCAGTAATATATTGCTAGCAGAAAATGAAGGCCTGCAACGAATATATTTGTGAATATCATAAAGCTGGAATCGAATTATTTCCGATTCGAAAAAGCTTTTCCTGTTGAAGAAGCCATGCCTTTACCCTTTGATAGTTTGGATCCAAAATTCAAGGAAATGTGCCAAAAATACTGGAATGGGCATGTGTTTTTAGAGATAAATAAAAATAGTAATACATTAAAACAATAACTTATGACGGAAATTAATTTAAATTTTCAATTTACTACGTTGGAAATAGCTATGAAATATTGTATTGTGCTTATTATAACTTTTAAGTTATTTAATTGGTAATCTCAAATTTGAATTTTAATGAACAAATATTTTAAAAAAAACACACATAATTTATGATTGAAGTTAATGAAAATTTTGAATTTTTACTTAAGAAATTCAGTATAGAAGATTTTGATAAATCAAATATTGTTCATTTAGAGAGACTATCTAATTCTTCTATTGACGAGATTGTTTTGAATAATGGAGTTTTGCCGGATGTGCCTCCATTCGAAAAACACCCTTATATAGAGAATCTTTTAGTTGTAAGCAAAATAACAGGTCTAATGGTAGGAACTTTTCCGCCTATTTCTTACTTATGCAGCCAAAATAAAATTCAAGTATTGAGATTTAAAGGCCAAGAGTTTTATAGGCCTTGTATGGATTATTTTCATGGTAATGTTGGTTCTCTTTGGAGATATTCACCAATATCTTTAGATATTATACTAAATCATGCTCGATCTCAACAGCCAAATTTATTAAAACATGAACTATTTAAAAAAGGGATAGTTTATACTGATATCATTAAATTTTGTCAGCGTAATCTTAATGAAAAAAACAAGTATGATTCTAGAGATGTTAATCTAAATGCAATAGTATTTAATGAAGAGATTGTAGATTATATTTTTAATAGTGTAAATATTAATCGTATTTATTTTACAAATGCAATTTTCTATAATCAGAGCAACAAATTGCTTAAATCTAATGGTAAATTAAATCTTAATTTAAGAGACTCATTTACATTATTTATAAAGTGTCTGAACGATAATAAAATTAAGATAGAGATTGCTACAATGAATGAACCTAATTTTTGGTATTGTATAAATGAAGGAGATCTTAAAAAAGAACAAATTAAAAATATCAATCAAATAATGAACAATAAAATTGTTTTATACTTAAAGCTAACTAGATATGGCATACAACGTTTGTTGCAAATTTGTTCATCTGTCAGTCCAGCTGCCGTTAATAGAGGAGCTCATAAGAACATTTGCATTGAGGAATTCGGACAAATAAATAACTTAAATGGTGTACAGGCTGCCAATGAGTTTCTGAGAACAATTCTTAATCGTTTCTTTGAAAATAACTTAACAGATTTGATAGTATATAATAAATAACAATTGATGTTAAACCTTATCCGCATTTTACCGATTACTTTTGTTAATAAATATGAACTTTTACTGCCCTAATACAATTTGTGCAATACATCAAAAAGGAAAGCAATTCCAATCAATGATGGATTGTCCATTATGTGACACTCCTTTAGAAAGTGATTTCCAATATTCACAAGATGAATTTGATGTTTTAGACAATTATCCTTATGTAATTGCCTATCCTTATAAACGTATGTTAATGGAGCCGGATGGAAGAAATAAACTGGAATTGTTAGCTTATACTTTTTTAAATAGCTTGAAATTTTGGGGGTTGGTTTTAGCCTCTGAGTATTTTCAAAGTCCTATTAAATCATCTAAAATTAATGAATTATTTAAAAATAATTTATATCAACCCTCATTAGGTAATTGGAATGCCTTTATAAGAGAATGCATTGCAACGATGGAAAATGAAAATTTTCAATTGATTTTTCCTGAATTTATAATTGAATATCATAGAATTGAAACTTCTAAATCAGCTTTGAAGTATAAATCTGAGACAGCATTTACTAATGAAATTGGCCAAATTGCATGGAAAAAGTCCGAATTAACTGCCATTGGTACATTAATAAATTTCCGTAATCGTTATCTTGGCCATGGTCTGCCTTTAAGCAATGGAGAGTATCTGAATTTATTTAAAGATATTTATCCTGTATTACAGAATTTTTTAAAATCGATTGGTTTTACCAAAGAATTTAAGCTTGTCAGAAAACAAGGAAATGAAAGTTATTTATTAAGGGGTATTAATGTGACCAAGCTCAATTTTGAAGTCATTGAAAATCATGAAAACTCAATAACTATCTCAGATAATTGTTCAAGGCAATTAGACCTTTTGCCTTTTTATATTTTACCGAAGCAATTTTTTTTAAATGTTGATGAAAGGGCAGAAATAATGGTCTATGAGCAAAATACGGGTTCAAGAGTTGTTTTTTATAGTCCTGAAAGTATTAAGTCAGAAGAATCAGGTCAAGTGCTTGAAAGAATTCAATTATTGATTCATGAAAAAGAGAAATTAGAGCCTTGTCAAGCTAAGGATTTTAATACTGATTATCTTTTTAAAGGGTTAAATGAACACAATGAAAGAACTTTAAATGAACTAATTCGAGAGAAGAAAGTAATACCTGGCGTATATCAAAATCGTTTGGAGGCAGAAAATGTTCTTTTTTCTTGGTTTCAGTCTAAATTCTCATTGCTTTCCATTTCTGCAGAGGCTGGAAGCGGTAAAACTAACCTTCTTGCACATGCACAGGTTCGATACGAACAACTAGGATTGACTGCATTATTAATTCGATCCATTAGGTGTAATTCGGAAAGTTTAGAAGCAATATTAAGACAAATTTGGAATGCCCCAATTGATTTAGATTTAAAGGATTTTATAAACAAAAATTATAATACAATAGCTCCATTAATGATCCTAATTGATGGTGGAAATGAGCATTTTTCTCCTCAATTATTTATTGATTCTATATTTAGTTTTTTAAGGGAAATTAATATTGGAACCATGAAGGTTATATTAAGTTGGCGTTCTGTTGCAATTGATGAAATGCCTTCAATAAATAACGAACTTTCAAATTTTGTATTTGATGCTGCTCAAAGAGAAGGGTCTGGAATATTAGCTCAAAGATCGCTACGCCTAAAAGGTTTGAATAAAATTGAATTGGAGGGCGCTTGGAAGAAATATTCAAATGATAAACATTTACAATGTAGACCAAATTTTGATTTTAAGGATTTGTTACTTTCAGATTCTCAATTAGTGGAAGAATTAAGTAACCCGCTTTTGTTGAGGTTGTTTATGGAATTATTCCATCAAAAGGGATTGCCTAAATCCTCAAAAGGTTTCATTAATTTATGGGCTGTATGGTGGAATAAAGTTAAAGAAAATAATGGTGAAGCTGAATATTTAATAGCACTTGCTGATGTTTTAATGTCCAGGCAAATGATAAATGTCCCATTAGACGAACTTTTTGACCATCCAATTTTATCCAATTTTGTTAAAAATATTCAAATAGATAGTCCCCACCAACAGTTGCTCAGAAAAGGGATAATCAGCCAGTATTTTATCGATAACGTACTTCAGGTTTCATTTACAATGGAAGCAGCAATGTATTATGTTGCATCTTTAAATTTAAAAATTGCTGATTTAGAATCACTACCATTTGAAAGTTCGATGTGGAAGGAAGTAGCAAGGTTTTTCATTTGGCAGATTGCAACCACTGGCAATAATGATAAATTATTTGAGTGGATAGATAATGATTCAATTCCATCAATAGTATTACTGAAGGGGCTTGCTGAAATCTTAATATTAGAGGGATCATCACAAACACTTAAAAAATTGTTATATAATCCAACTGTAAGAGACTATGATATACTAAAAGAAACATTAAAGTTGTTAGATGAAAGTAGGCCAGGGGAGTCAGAAAAAAGAGCATCTGAAATTTTAGAAGAATTATTGCAATCAACAGATTCTTTTGGTAGGGAATTGAAAATTACACTCATGAACACTGCCAATAAAGCAGTTTCAGATAAGGCTTTTGAAATATTCAATAAAGATAAAATTGAACTTAATTGGCAAGAGCAACTTGGCTTGGCTAAATATCTTTCACGTTTTGGGCAATACCAAAATGCAAATAAGTATTTAACAAAGGCACTTGAATTAGCTAATGTTGCAGGATGGAATGCCAAAGAGCTTATTTTAGAACAGCAGATAATTGTGTCCAGAGAGCTCTCTCAGTTTAAGGATGCACTTGCAATAATTTCAGAATTAGAATCAGTACTAATTGCAAATGCTTCTTTAAGTGAAGTCAAAATGGCTAATTTATTAACAGAAAAAGGTAAAATTTTTGAGGATTTAGCTGATTTTGAAAAGGCTAGAAATTTATATTCTAAGTCTAAAGATATTGTTGAAAAGCTATTAGGAGTATATCATTACAAATTTATTTCCAATTTTATGAGTTTAGGAGATATTGATAAACATCAATGCAATTTTGCCAATGCTTTGGTCAATTACAACAAGTGTTTGGACCTTATTAATAAAGTCTATAACGATTCACATCCAAATGTGGCTAAATTATATATAAGAATAGGAGATATATGGAATCAAAAAGGTAACTATGACAAGGCTTTGGACTATTATGAGCAGGCTTTAAATATTAGGATTAGTTTTTATGGAAACTCAAATCCAAATGTTGCTTCCGCTATAACTCTAATTGGAGATATTTGGGATACTAAAAGTCAATATGATCTATCACTAAAATATTATGAAACCGCTTTGAAAATAAATATTGACTATTATGGAGATTCAAATCCAAATGTTGCTTCAGTACTATTACGAATAGGCGATATATGGAATAGCAAAGGACAGTATAATAAAGCTTTGGATTATTTTGAGCAAGCTTTAACTATTAGTATTAACTATTTTGGAGAGTTTCATCCAAATGTTGCTTCAGTATTATTGCGAATCGGCGATATTTGGAATAGCAAAGGCCAGTTTGATAAAGCTTTAAGCAATTATGATCAAGTTTTACAAATACGTGAAAATTATTATGGGAAATCCCACCCAACAATTGCAACTATCTTATCCTCTATAGGTATCATTTGGAAATCAAAGGGACAATTTGAAAAAGCATTGGATTGTTTTAATCAAGATTTAAAAATCAGTGTTGATTATTATGGTGAACTGCATCCTGAGGTTGCTTCGACATTGTTATTAGTAGGAGATGTTTGGTATATTAAAGGTAAGTTTGGTAAAGCATTAGAATATTTTGAACAATCATTAAAAATATATATTGATTATTTTGGCGAATCACATCCATTAGTTTCTTCAACCTATACTAGAATTGGAGATATATGGTATAGTAAGGGCGAATATGATAAGGCCCTAGATTATTTTGATCAAGATTTAAGAATTTGTATTGATTATTATGGAGAATTTCATCCAAATGTTGCGGTAACAATAATGAGAATTGGTGATGTATTGAAAACCAAAGGGCATTATGATAAATCATTAAAATATTATGAAAACGCTTTGAAAATAAATATCGATTTTTATGGGGAATCTCATCCAATTGTAGCTTCAACTATTAATAGAATTGGAAATATATGGTATGATAAGGCTGAATTTGATAAAGCACAAGAATATTTTGAACAGGCACTAAAAATTCGAATAAATTTTTATGGGGAGTCTCATCCTGAAGTTGGTTCTATTTTAAGTAATATGGGGTTAATATGGGTAGCTAAAGGTCAATACGACAAGGGTTTGGAATATCATGAACAAGAATTAAGAATTAGTATTGAATTTTTCGGGAAAAATCATCCAGATGTTGCTTATGCCATTACAAGAATTGGGGATGTTCATGAAATATTAGGACAATTTGATCTAGCTATGGATAATTTTGAACAGGCTTTGAAAATTTTCATTGAATATCATGGATCTTCTCATCCAAATATTTCTTTTTTATTAACACGTATGGGTGATGTTTGTAAAACTAAAAGCCATTATGATAAGGCCCTAGATTATTTTGAACAAGCTTCAAAAATCAATAAAGACTATTTTGGAGATTTTCATCCAAATATTGCGTCATCTTTGAGTCGAATAGGAGATATATGGAATACCAAAGGTCAATATGATATAGCGCTAGACTATTTTAGTAAAGCTTCTAAAATCTTTATAGATTATCATGGTGTGTCACATCCAAATGTTGCCTCAATTTTAATTGACATTGGCGACGTATGGAATACCAAAGGTAAATATGATAAAGCATTAGACTATTTTGAACAGGCTTCAAAAATTTACTTAGACTATTATGGTGAGTTACATCCAAAAACAGCTACTACATTTACAAGACTTGGAGATTTATGGTACACCAAAGGTCAACATGATAAAGCTTTGGAATATTTTGAGCATGGTTTAAAAATTCGAATAGATTATTTTGGGGAATCGCATCCACTTGTGGCTTCTAGCTTATCAAAAATTGGAGATGTATTCAATACAAAGGGTCAATTTGATAAGGCTCTAGATTTTTTTGAAAAAGATTTAAAAATTAGTATTGATTATTTTGGGGAATCTCATCCAAATATTGCTACATCATTAATTAAAATCGGAGATATTCAGAACATCAAAGGGCTATATGATATTGCTATGGATTATTTTGAGCAAGGTTTGGAAATTTATGTTAAATATTATGGTGCAACTCATCCAAACATCACATTTATTTTAACTCGAATTGCAGATGTTTGGGATACTAGGGGTCAATATGATAAGGCTCTAGAATATTTCCAACAGGTATTAGATATTCGCATCAAAAATTATGGTGAAAATCATCCAGATGTTGCATCTATATTAAATAGTATTGGAGATGTTTTTAATACCAAATGTCAATATGATAAAGCTTTGGATTATTTCGAACAATCATTAAAGATTTACATTGATTATTTTGGCGAATCACATCCAAAAGTTGCTTCAAGTATATCAGATATTGGTCGTATTTGGAATATAAAAGGGCAATATAATAAGGCGTTAGACTATTTTGCTCGTGCTTCAAAAATCTATATAGATAATTATGGGGATTCACACCCAAAAGTTGCTTTAATTTTAAATGATGTTGCAAATTTATATTTTAAGTTAAAAAAATTTAATTTAGCACTATTTAATTTTGAAAAATCACACCAACTAATTGTAGAGTATTATGGCGCATATCATCCTAGTTCCGCAGCATTATTAAGAAATATTGCTCAGGTACTAATTGTATTGAATCGATTTGAAGAAGCAGAAAAAAATCTTAACAATGCTATTGAATATTTGAGGCTAAGAGAATTAGACAATGATGAAAATCTTGCCAGAGCCTTATTGCGTTACTCTGAGTTATTAAGGTTGACAAATAGAGAAAATTTAGCGTTAGATGCTATTGATGAATCAATAAGTATTTTCATTGCTAATTTAGGTGAATTAAATATTGATTCTGCTGAAGCCTTTTTAGAAAAAGGCCAGATTCTAAAAGTTTTAAAACACCCTAATTCGTCTAGAGAAATGTTTCAAAAGTGTTTTGAAATAAGACTAAACTTGTTGGGAGAGAATCATCCGGAAACAATTTTGGCAAAGGACTTTTTAGAAAAGTAATTAATTCAAATGGTACCCTGGGGTGATCCTGCTCTTTAATGGAGTTTATGTTAAATGTTCATTTTGATTTGTTGTCATTGTTTTAATATCAATGGTAATTATTGATTCATATTTCAATAATATTAAATCCTAGATCCCTCAGATCAGCTGCGGCTTCTTGAGTTACAAATACCTTATAAGCAAGTTCTTGTCCAGTTGCTATCAAATAGCCCCATGAAATTAATATTTTTACAGGGTAGGTTCTTCTATTAATTCTTAATGCAACTTTTCTGGTATTTCGACGTTTTGGAATTTGACGACCTTGATCAATTTGACTAATAACTTCTATGATTTGAGTTAAAGTTATATTTTGTGGTATTGGCATGTTTTTTTATTTTGAACTATTAAATGGAGGCACTTCTCCAAATTTATCAAAATATCTTTTTAGTAATTTTGATTCTAAATATTTGGGTTTTTTACTGGTTTTAAAATCAATAAATAATGAATCCATAGGGAATAATTTTTTTAACTTTTTACTTTCATTGTATTTTTGCCCAAAAGTATGCGCCGTTGCTTTCAATTTGGGATTGAGAACCCTCCAAAGCATCCTTAATCTTTCTTTCAAATAATCTGATTTACCTATATATAATATTCCTTCATTATCAACTCCCAAAACTCGATTGATTTTATTTCGCTTTTTGCCCTTACAAGAGAGAATATAATATACCCCGCCAGTTTCAGGCAAATTATTCCAAAACCTATATTCAGATAGTTTGATTAGATTTAATTTTTTTGATTTTTTATCCATTCAGGTAATTCATTTTCTTTTCCAATCATTTGAGCCACTCTAATTGTATTTTCTACAGATTCCTTTGTTAATTCATGATCAGCTCCTACTTCAGGATCAGAATTTCTTATTTCTGCTGATTGAAGATAATATTTAAAAGCATCATCTAAATTATTCAATTGTTCATTGCAAAATGCTATTCGAAATGGATAACCTCCCTTTTTGGAAATTTTAAACCCATTTTTATATGCTTGAATTGCCAACTTGAAAATTCCCATAGTTTGATGACATAACCCAATATTAAAATACGAATCAGCAATATCAGGATGCTCTTTATCAAATATTATTAGCCGAATATTTAGGCTTTTTTGATAGAATTCCAAGGCCTTATCGTATTCACTTTTATTATTCCAAATTAAACCAATATTGTTATATGAATTCGCTACATCATCATGCTCCAGACCTAAAGTTTTTAATTGAATGTCCAAACACTTTTGATAAAACTCTATAGCCTTGTCGTATTCGCCTTTATTGTTCCAAACTAATCCAATATTTCCATATGAATTAGCAACATCAGGATGCTCAGACCCTAAAGTTTTTAATTGAATTTCAAGGCTTTTTTGATGAAATTCCAATGCCTTTTCGTTTTGGCCTTTACTATTCCAAATGGAGCCTATATTGTTATATGAATTTGCAACATTAGGATGGTCTAGGCGTAATGTTTTTAATTGAATTTCCAAACATTTTTGATAAAACTCTAATGCCTTGTCGTAATCGCCTTTTCTATTCAAAACGAAGCCAATATTGTTATATGAAGTAGCTAAATCAGGATGGTCTAGGCCTAAAGTTTTTAATCTTATATTAAAACATTTTTGATAAAACTCTAAAGCCTTGTCGTATTCGCCTTTATTATTATTATCCCAAACGGAGCCAATGTTGTTATAGGAAGTTGCAACATCAGGATGCTCAGGCCCTAAAGTTTTTAATTTGATTTCAAGGCTTTTTTGATGAAATTCCAATGCCTTGTCGTATTCGCCTTTATTGTTCCAAACTACGCCAATATTTCCATATGAATTTGCTAAATCAGGATGCTCTAGGCCCAAAGTTTTTAATTGAATATCCAAACATTTTTGATAAAACTCTAAAGCCTTGTCGTATTCACCTTTACTTACCCAAACGGAGCCTAAATTGATATAAGAGGTTGCCACATCAGGATGCTCAGGCCCTAAAGTTTTTAATTTAATTTCAAGGCTTTTTTGATGAAATTCTAATGCCTTGTCGTATTCGCCTTTAGTGTTCCAAACTAAGCCAATATGGTTATACGAATTCGCTATTTCAATATGTTCTTGGCCTAAAGTTTTTAAACGTATATCCAAACACTTTTGATAAAATTTCAATGCCTTGTCGTATTCACCTTTACTATCCCAAACGGAGCCTAAATTGTTATAGGAAGTTGCAACATCAGGATGCTCAGGTCCTAAAGTTTTTATGTTAATATTCAAACACTTTTGATAAAACTCTAAAGCCTTGTCGTATTCACCATTACTATTCATAACTAATCCAATACTGTTATATGAGTTTGCCACGGAAGGATGCTCCGAGCCTAGAGTTTTTAAATTTATATCAAGGCTCTTTTGATAAAACTCTAAAGCCTTGTCGTATTCGCCTTTTCTATTCCAAACGAAGCCAATATTGTTATACGAAGTAGCTAAATCAGGATGGTCTAGGCCTAAAGTTTTTAATCTTATATTAAAACATTTTTGATAAAACTCTAAAGCCTTGTCGTATTCACCTTTATTGTTAAAAACTATGCCAATATGGTTATACGAAGAGCCTAAATCAGGATGCTTTAGGCCTAAAGTTTTTAATTTGATTTCAAGGCTTTTTTGATGAAATTCCAAGGCCTTGTCGTATTCGCCTTTATTGTTCCAAACGGAGCCTAAATTGATATAAGAGGTTGCCACATCAGGATGCTCTGGCCCTATAGTTTTTAAACTTATTTCAAGGCTTTTTTGATGAAATTCTAATGCCTTGTCGTATTCACCTTTGCTATCCCAAACGATTCCAATATTGTTATACGATGTTGCAACTGAAGGATGCTCTTTTCCTAAATTTTTTAATTTAATATCCAAGCTTTTTTGATGAAACTCTAAAGCCTTGTCGTATTCGCCTTTACTATCCCAAACGATTCCAATATTGTTATACGATGTTGCCACTGAAGGATGCTCTTTTCCTAATGTTTTTAATTTAATATCCAAGCTTATTTGATGAAATTCTAAGGCCTTGTCGTATTCGCCTTTTTTGTTCCAAACTAAGCCAATTTGGTTATACGAATTAGCTAAATCAGGATCATCTTGGCCTAAAGTTTTTAAACTAATATCCAAACATTTTTGATAAAATTCCAAGGCCTTATCGTATTGGCCAAATTTTCTATGAACATCAGCATAGTCTCCCAAAATATTTTCATCATCGCTGAAAAGCGCTGAGTGCTTGTCAATTTCAGAAAGATAGTCTTGTACTTGTTCTTTATCTAAAATCGAACAGGCCTTTAATCCTAATTGTAGTGCAGGTTTTGTATTGTAAGTATCTAAAGGCATTAGTTCAATTAGAAAATCTTTGCGTATAATATGCAACTGTAGTTCTTCCAACTGCTTATCTAATTTCAACAAGGCCTTCCAATCATTTTCAGTTGGGTTTTCTAATATTTGTTCAATTAGTTTTTGGCTGCCATAAGACTTTAAATATAGAATTAATGGGTTGATGCATAAGTCAATGCCTTCTGAGCCAGAATCGATCAGTTCAGTTATTAGGCTAATATCTTCTGCTAATGCCTTTTCTGCTAAGTAAGCTTCTATGCCACCTCTATGAACTTTGTTATTGTCTGTTAAAATGACATTGATATAAGCCAAGTTAATTTGATTGTTCCCATTTTGCAGTCTTTGCCCCAATAAATGAAACAAAGACCCTTCAACCGTAAAGGCAATGCAAGCATTTAAGTCTTTGGTATAACGGCTTATCCAGCCGAGGTTTTTTAAACGAGGGTAGGGTGAATTGATGTTGTCAGAAACTAAATAGTCTTTGAGTTTTTCATTTTTTAATACATCGTCTAAGAACAACTCGTTTTCGCCTTTCTCCCAAATTTCATTTGCCAGTAAGTTAAAAAATACTTGCTCATCGGCAGAGAAGGTTTTTAACCAATCTTTCCAAATGTTTAAATGCTGTATGCCTTTTTTGGGTAAAGATTTTCCATTGTAGATCTCTAAAAATATACGCAACACCAAAGGGTTGCTGATTTGGTTGTAAAGCCCACGGTCAAAGCTTGCAATGTCATCAAATTTAAACTGCGGTTTAAACCTAGCTTTGTCTTTGCTGGTATAATTGTCCCAAGCCGTATTCAATTCCTTCATGTTCAATGGGGTTAACCAATTGACACAAGCGCTTAAACCCTCTCTATTATCGCTGTTTTCTCCGTATATTCTTTCTAAATCTGTTTCTGAAATGGCGTAACGGTCTAAGTCAGCTTTTGAATTAGCTCTGCTACTGACCACAAATTTCAAACTCCCTGCCTCAAACAATTTAGTTATCTCTATGATTTCTGTCCAAAGTTCTTCTGCATTATGTGCTTCATTTAGACCATCAATTAAGATGAATATTGGGTCATTCTGGGTGCCAGCAATTGTTTTGTAAGCACTTAGGTCTGTTGCTGGATCAATGTTTAATAAATAGGCAATCTGCGCTTTTATTGTAGGTTTCTCCATACGCCCAGCCCTTATAAGTAAGCTAGGTAAATTTCTTTCGGTGTATTGCTTTTGAATTTCCACTAGCAGATTGGTTTTTCCACTTCCTGCCTCGGCTGAAATGAAGAGAATACTTGCTCTAGCACCTATCCATTCTCTTAGTTTTATTTCAATATCTTCACGGTGGACATATATTCCAGGGATGACTTTTTTTTCTGCGATTAATGTGTCGTTTAACAATTTGTTTTCTTCTTCAATTCTTAACAAGAAGACTTCTTTGGTAAAGGTCTCTGGATTGTATGGTGTCTCTTTCTGTTTGTTGCGCAAAAGCAAATTGAGCTTTTCAAGTATCTTGCCAGAGCTTTGTTTTTCAGTGCCTTCAGGACTAAAGAACTTTATGGTTTTACCAGTGTAAGATTCGTAGGCTAAAATTTGTTCTTTGTCTTCTTTTGCTAAAGACACTTCTCCCGGAACAACGAAGAATGGCAGTAGGTCGAGTTTTTCGACCTTAGCATTGGTAATCCAAACACTCCCGCTCTCTTGTTGTTGGGTTTCATAGATCTTAATTTCAGAAGACTGCAATAAATATGTTTCACCATGCTCATGTTTACTCATTACATATTCTGATGCAAAGCTCATTTGTTCGAGTAAATGTCTGAAAATAGGGAAGTATTCCTCCCATAGTTTTATGGAAATATTTTCATCAAGCGTTAAACCATGCCCCAAGTAACGGTTTCTGAAATTAATCAACATACCGATAGCTGTTGCTTCTTGTTTTTTTAACTGAACATCGCCATTGGCATCAATGAATTCAATCTCTCCGTTGTATAATTTTCTTTTTTTGCCTGTTTCAATTGTTTCATAATAACTATTCAATTCAGGGCAGAAAAATGTATGCTTATTTTCGTTTAAATATTTAAGTGTTTCACGTACGAATAGGTTCCATGTGCCAAATGAAGGCTCTGCAATGGTATTTTGAAAGAGAGCCACCATACGTTTATCTTTTAATGGGCTATTAAAAAATTCAGAGGCACTTACAAGCCCCAAATACTTTAGGTAGTTTAAGAAGGTGTCTTTAAACAGATTAATTTTGGTCCAATGGTGTTTTTCCAATAAAGTTCGTTTTAAAGGATAGGCAATGATATAGGGCAAAGCCGCAATTAAATTTTCATCTTCCTCAGGCAATTCATTGCTTTCAATAAGCTCAACAAGTGCAGCAGAGCAAACAGGGCAAGCCATTGCAGCAGGGAATGCCGCCTTAGATATTGCTATTGCGCAGGTAGGGGTTTGACAAATGTATTTCACAATTTAAGTTTTGGTTAGGGCTGTCTATGATTTTTACATAGTTCAACATAAAATGTTAAACTATGTAAAAGTAATAGTTATTTACAAAAATAAGCGTGATTTTAATTCATATTTATTTACTTAGCTAAAGCTATAATTAAAATCTATGATACGATGGAGTGAATAGGTGTTTAATTTACTCTTTGGTTAAAGATAATCTTACCCTGTTTACTTTAGCTGCTTAATTTGTATTTCTCTATTTCTAGTAGGATTTTTAACACTTTGAGTTGAAAATTCGCTCAAATTTTATTGATGAAAATGATCAATGACTGGGGATACAAAATCTCTAAATACAACATAGAGCGCTGGTTTTACAAAATTTAACCAAGGTGTAAATAAATAAAGCGCAAATAATACTCCCCAAATAACGCTAATTTTTATTATTCGTTTTTGATTTCTGCTTTTAGCTTCCTCTTCAGACAATTTCCCTGTAATACTCCAAGTTACAATTTTGTATAGTTGATAGTATGAAAAAATACCCAAAATACAGGCTATTATTAAAGATCCTATCATTTTCTCTATATCAAAAAATTTATAATAGAAGTAAGTCATATAAATAACACCCAAAATGATACAACCCCAAGCTAGTTTTTCTTTTTTACTCTGTAAATTCTCAATGGTTGCTTTGTTCAAGAATATTAATTTTAATGGGATGTATAAAATCAGCGCAATTATACCAGATGGTATTGTGAGTATTGCCAAACCAATTATTACTAAAATTAAATAACCCAAGGCTGAACCATCACCGCCACTTTTTTCTTTTACTTCATAGGTTTTTCTACCCCAGAAATCTTTACCGGTCTCCCTGACTTCATATTTTTCGTTCATAGTTTATTTAAAATTGTTGTTTTGGTACAATTGTATTATAAAATTATAAATTTACCAACTTTTGTTATTCTTGTCGTAATTGATTGATGTTTTTTTAAATATTAAGTATAGGTTAAATTCTTAAATTGATGATTTTTAGTTTTGGGTTTTTAAAATAAATCCAATACGTTTGTTTAACTATGAATGCCATAAAAAATATTTACAATCAAATTAAAGAATCTGCTGAAAAAGAGGAAATTAAAATTTTAGAGGACTATACAAGCCAAACCTTTGTATATTACTTTTTAAATGACAAAAATAACAATCTAGTATCCAGTGTTAAAGAGTGTATAGAAGAATACGTTGAGGATACTTTTAACTATGATTTAAATTCTGAAGGTAGATTTAGTCAAAAACAACAACTCGAAGTTGCGGAATTAATTTGGGAAAACAGATTAAGTTTTTTCAATGAATTAGAAGATTTTATTTATTCAAGCTTTTTAAGTGTCCCTAAAGATAAAACCTCAGAAATACACTCAATTACAATCATGATTGGTGATAAAAAAAGTGATGGTGATTGGGATGATTTTCATATCCAATGGACTCAAGAGTTTTAGTTTGAATTAATTCTCTCACTTAAGAAGGTTTCTTTATTTTAATGGACTTTCTTAATAGTCAAGACTATGCATTTGTTTTAGATTGAATCAATTGTATTCAATTCTATTTGTATTGATAGTGCCTAAATTTATTTAGGTGCTCGATCTCAACCTTTTCTGTTTAAAAACATCTTTCCATTGCCATTGATTGCCATACGGCAAAATCGGCAATGCTTTTAACAAGCTAGCAATAATTTTGTATGGATAAATTTCATATGGAAAAAAGACTGATTGTTACATTAGATATTGAGGAGTTAAAGCAAATCATTGAATCTTGTATTAAAGACGCCCAAAACGCTCTAAATGAGGATAAGGTAGAGGAAGATACTTTGCTAAAGCGTTTAGAGGTCGCAAAATTATTTGGGGTCTCATTGGTAACGCTGAATCAATGGCGAAAAGAGGGGTTAATAAGAAGGCATAAAATTAAAAGCAGGGTCTTTTTTAAAAAGAGCGAAATTATGCTGGCATTGAATGCCTATCCTAAAAGATCCAAAATCTAATCAGAGCCAATGAAAGAGCAATTGAAAATTTGCGCAAATCCGTATTGTCTTGCGGATTTTGAGTCCACTAACATAAAACAGAAGTACTGCTCCTTATATTGCAAGAACCAAGCGGCATACTGGTATAGGCAAAAGGTCTATAAATGGGAGGTTGAGGTTCAAAAGGGGAGATTAAACAATATTAAAATTTTAGAAGATTTGAAACTGCGCGGGTATTGTAGTATAAATTCTATAGAATTGTTTAAGATGGGGTTTGATTTTAAGATTGCATTGGTGCCTGATAAAGATGAAATGCAAAGACAGGTCTACCGTTATGGAAATTTATACTTAATAAGACTCTCTAGGACTGATTTTGAAATCACAGATGTACCTAAATTTAAAATACCAATAAATTGAAGATAACGCAATTGACCCTTTTAGACTTAAATGCTCGGTTTCTCAACAGAAACTCAGTTGCAAGTTCAATCGTTCATAATCCTACTCCTCATAACAAACCAGTTCATTCAAGTCCTATTGCAAATCAAGCTAAGGATTCGGATTCAAGCAGCATGTTTTTGAATATTATTGCTGCATTGACTATAGTAGGCTTAAGCATCTTATGTTATCAAGCCTATAAGTTGAATAAGGATAGGGAAGAAGCAAAATAAGGTTAAAGCGTTATTGAATGTTTCTAAATTTGATTTAGAAAAGATTTAATGTTTATATTCGAATCTTGATGTCGATATACGAATATATTGAAAATAAGAATTGGCGTGAGGCAATTTCAATGCTTAAAACCAATAAATTACTTGATGATATTGATTTTGACTATGTGTTTTGTATTAGGGCACATTACATAATAGTAAAGGCTGAAAATAGCAGATTGCTGATTGAGGATTTTATCTCTCAGGCTATTGAGTTTGGCTTTATACCACAATCCATTTTTCAAGCTACTAGTGTTTCAAATTATCAGTTAATAGAGCAATTAGTAGAGAATGGTCATGATGTAGATGAAGTTAGTTTATATGGGGGTTTTACTGCTTTGCACCTTGCCGTATTACAACAAGACCTTGGACTTGTTAAGCTATTAAAGCGTCTAAAAGCCAGCAATTTCATTGAGGACTTAGATAACAATATGCCAATTGATTATGCTGAAAAAGATTCTGCCATCTATAATGAATTAAAGACTTCAGGCGTTCTATCAAAAGTTGAAACAGAATTGTTATTGGATGACTATTTTAACGCAGTTGAATTTTCTAATGATATAAAGTTTACACAAACTGAGTTTATGGCTGCTGCAGAGAATGGTGATATTGCCAAAATGGAAAATGCTTTAGGTCGACCTAAGGGTTTTTTAGTGCTCAAAAACAATTGGCCTTCAAATGGAAAGACTGCGCTTCATCTGGCAACAGAAAACAATAGACTTGAGGCAGTGAAATTTTTAATTAATAAAGGTCTTGATATTAATCAACCTGATTTTCAAGGGGAAACGCCTTTTGAAGTTGCTAAAAGATTAAGCTTCACAGAAATAATTGAATTAATGTCAAGTCATTCGAATAAAACTATTGAGTAAGCATTGTTAAGCATCAATTTTTAACAATTCCAATCGCTTCTAATCGATTCCAATCAATTTGTTTGTAATAAGTCTCTTGTTTCAGTGAGTGTATGTATTTACTCATTATCGATTAGAATCGATTCTACACTTTTTAAATAATAATTGCTTTCATTGCACAATTGTGCAGCAATGGTTTAAATGAATTTCTCAATGTTTTCAGTACTATAGGATCTACGTATGACTTCATCCTTGTATGAACTTGCAAGATTGACATATCGTCTGAAGTCTTTTTCTGACTTATGGCCTGAAACCTCTTTAACAACCCTTTCAGGGATACCAATGATAAGGCTATTGGTAATATATGATTTTCGGGCAACGTGGGTAGTTAATAGATTGTAAAATGGAACATAAGATTCTTTCCTTACACCATCGTGGTATTCTACGACTTTGGTCATTGTGTCGAAACCTTCAATTTTTGCTTGCTCTGAATCGCCTTTGCTTATGAGTTCACCCAATTCTTTTAAGTTTTGATTCTGTTTTTGAAGTGAAATGATAGGTAAATGGTCTTTTGTTTTTGCATACTTATCTAAAATTTTTGAAGCATATTCCACTATTGGTACTTTGATGTTTTCGCCTGTTTTCTTCGTGTAAAGATCCCAGGTTTTATCGCCATCTTTATTTGTCTTAATATCATATATTTTGAAAGACTCTATATCGCTAAAACGTTGTCCTGTCCAACATTGAAAGCAGATTAGATCTCTACACTCGTCTAGTCGTTTGTTCTCAATTTTGTATTTCTGAAGCTCAATAAGCTGTTTGAGCGTAATAATATAGATTTCACCTTCTTTTTCATTTGACTTAACATCAGATATTGTAAAGGGTTTGATAAGACCATCATTGATGTAAAATCTAATAAAGGTCTTAGCTGTTTTTGTGTATTTTGAAACCGTATTGTCCTCTAAATGAAGGTCAGCGCTTAAATAGTCTTTAAATTGGATTAAAAATGATTTATTAAAATTTTCCATTAACAGTGGGATTCTTTTAGCAATGGAGAACTTCCTAAGGTGAGCGAAAAAGGCATTATAGTTTTGTACTGTTCTTTGCTTTTTTGAATAGCCATTGCTGGTTTTATGCTCTTGAATAAAACGCTTGAAATAGTGTTCAATATTTGAAGTTGAATTATTGCTTACAATTAGTGATTTGGATTGAACGAGCTCTTTTATATCCTCAACTTGCATTGTAATTCCTTCGTTTTCAAAAAGGGTAAACTTCTTTAAAATGCTTTGTTCAATTTGAATCAGCCAATCGTTAATCATCTCACCAGTACCCTTATTCCTTCTAACATCAATCCTTTGTTTATTTTTATCCCACTCGTATTGAGAAACTCTTTTTTGGGTGTATATCTGAATGCGTTTACCCAATCCTGATATCATCATATACAATTGCAGAGGCCGATTTAATATATCAGAAATTCCAGGATCTTTTGCTTGGGTAAGTTGCTTTAAATTGGCCTCAGAAATTGCCCCCTTTAAATAGAAATTTATTGTGATCATTTTTGGTCTTTTTTTGCTTTAAAATTTTGATGAATTTTAGCCCAAAAAATGGTCAAAGTGGATACAAAAGTGGATACAGTTTTCATTTTTCTCAATTAATATACGTTTACAAAAATAAGTAAAAGAATATGAAGAAGCAAGTAAATAAAGGGCTTAAATTAATTTAATAAATAAAGATAAGTTAATTTAAGTAAAGCAAATAAGTTCCCTACGGACTACGATTAAAAAACAAAAGCTCGCCCCAAAAGCGAGCTTTATGTTTTTATCGCCCCGTAGCTGACGCAGAAAAGCGAAGTCAATGCTACTGGGGCCGCAATTCATTTTATTTTAACTTCAAGAAATTCGACACTTCGCCAATATGGTCTACGAAAAATTATCCCGCACAACATGTGTGGGATTTTTTATTTTTCGTAGTCCCGTACTGTGCGACAAAGGAGCTCTGTTATAGGGACTCACATTCACACTTAAAAATCACATTAACTTTCCTTCAAAGCGAATATAAATATTGTGATTTTATCACATCTGGTTCGGCGTCCTCGCCAACCAGATAAATTGCTTTTAGCAAATAGTCTAAAGACAGCTTGCCAATGACTTCACAAGTGTTCTTAAAATTAATTTGCGAACTGGATGTGATTGGTTGGCGAGGACGCCGAACCAATCGTTCTTCAACTGACTATTGGCTGTAAGTAGTAGCATAATATATACTAAACGTTTTCTCACTCGAGGGTGAAGAACACCCTCTAGACAAAAAAAGTGTGAGAGTATGAGCGAGTGCGAATGCGAAGACTAATTTCAACTATCCCCTAGACCCTATCCCCTAATACCCATCC
>JACCDP011060103.1_pt1 | contig 52490 bp, 39 predicted proteins | sample 7445841 | NCBI WGS metagenome assembly JACCDP01 (sample SAMN15323441, study PRJNA562643) | freshwater metagenome | isolation source: river surface water | place: USA:Blue River Watershed | collected 2017-08-17 | reverse complement strand
CCTTGCTTGGGCCGGCACCCCTTCGGCACCCCACAACGACACCGAACATGCCTCGGCGGATACCGCAGCGGAAGAGACTTTTGACCCCTCCAAAGTCATATTGCACCATATTGCCGACGCCCACGATTGGCATCTCTACGATCATACCGATGCCGAGGGGAATGTACATCCGGTTTCGATTCCTCTTCCCATTCTTTTGTGGTGCCAGGGCACAATGCACGCCATGATGTCCTCGGCCTTTGACCACGGCCACGCCCGCCCTGTTTCCAAGGGCCTCACCTTCCAAATGGATGAACACGGTCACATCACGGAGGCCTCTGGACTTCGAGTTCTTGATTTTTCGATAACAAAGAATGTGGCCTCCATGCTTTTGAGCGTTGTTCTGCTGGTGTGGATCTTTGGATCCGTCGCTCGTTCGTATGCCCGCTCCGAACAACGTCTTCCCGGTGGATTGGCTCGCTTTCTGGAGCCGATTATCCTCTTTGTGAGGGATGATATCGCTCGTCCTAATATTGGCGAGCATCGCTATCAACGCTACATGCCGTATTTGTTAACCGCATTTTTCTTTATTTGGATTAACAATTTGTTGGGATTGCTTCCGACCGGTGCCAATTTGACCGGCAATATTGCGGTATCCTTGGTACTTGCGGTCTTTACCATGGTCATTACCAATTGGAGCGGTAACAAACATTATTGGGGTCATATTTTCAAACCCCACGTGCCCCTTTGGTTGTACCCGATCATGGTTCCGGTTGAATTGGTGGGTATTATCTCCAAACCTATTGCGTTGACCATTCGTCTGTTCGCTAACATTACCGCTGGTCACATTATCATTCTCAGCTTGATTTCCTTGATATTTATTTTCAAAAGCATGGCCATGGCTCCTGTTTCTCTGGCTTTTGTGCTTTTTATGGAGTGCCTTGAAATGCTGGTGGCGGTTTTGCAAGCCTACGTTTTTACCCTTCTCAGCGCCTTGTTTATCGGTTTGGCAACCGCCGAACCCGAAGCCAACGATCACCATTGATTTGACCGAATTCCAAAACCAACCAAAACCTCAACAACCTAAATTCAAAGTTATGACAACGATTACAGGACTCGCCGCTATTGGAGCAGGACTCGCCGCCATGGGCGCTGGCATGGGTATTGGCCGCATTGGCGGTTCAGCCACCGAAGCCATTGCTCGTCAGCCCGAAGCAGCCCCCAAAATTCAGACTGCCATGATCATTGCCGCGGCCCTTATCGAAGGGGTTGCCTTGTTCGCAGTGGTTGTTGCCCTGCTGGTAGCCTAAGGAGGTCTCCATGGACTTGGTAACCCCTCAACTGGGTCTGCTGGTCTGGCCTGCCTTATCGTTTTTGCTCCTTTTGCTGGTTCTCCGCAAGTTTGCGTGGAAACCGATTTTGGATTCAGTCAACGAAAGGGATGCCCAAATCAGACAGGCCCTCGATGCAGCCAAAGAAGCCCGCGACGCCATGGTGCGTTTGCAGGCCGATAACGAACAATTGATGGCCCAGGCCCGTGCCGAACGCGATCAGTTGTTGACCGAAGCCAAAAAGACCAGAGATCATCTGCTCTCCGAGGCCAGGACCAAAGCCGAAGAAGAAGGCAAGCGCCTCTTGGATCTTGCTCGTCAGGATATCGAAAACGAACGCAAGGCGACCTTGACGGAGGTTCGAAACCTGGTCGCTGCTTTGTCGGTGGACGTTGCCGAAAAACTACTGCGCAAGGAACTTCAGAAGGACGAGGCCCAAGAGGCCTATTTGCAACAGCAACTTCGAGAACTCCACATCCCCGCTCGCTAAATCACCCCACAAGCCCATCCCCCGCTGAATCCCTCTAAAACCTCCCGCTGAATGAACAACCCACGCATTGCTAAACGATACGCTGTTTCGTTGCTTCGCTTGGCCACCGAGCGGGGCTGTGCCGATCAGGTTTACCAAAACATGAAAGATTTGGCCGGGGCGGTACGAAGCAACAAGGATTTGGACCGTATGTTTCGCTCCCCACTCATCAAGGCAGATGCCAAGAATCGCATTCTGAGCGCCTTGTTCGCTGGGTCTTTTGATTCCCTGACCATGTCCTTTTTGGAATTGGTGGTGCGAAAGCATCGCGAAGCCGAAACCGGAGGGATGGCCCAAGCCTATGTTGAGTTGTTTGAACAACAAAAAGGAACCGTACGGGTTCGGGTCACTTCGGCCCAAGCCATGGATGAAGGCAACCGAAAGGATTTGGAACAACAATTACGCAACGCCTTGGGTAACGGCGTTGAATTTGCCTACGCCCAGGATCCCGACCTCTTGGGTGGTTACGTGATGCAAAGCGGGGACCTCCGCGTGGATGCATCGCTGCGCCGGGATTTGAAAGAACTACGTCGGCAGTTTTCCGACAACCCCTATCTCCAAAAATTTTAAATTATGGCACATTTACAGCCGGACGAAATTTCCGCCATCCTACGGGAACAGCTTGCAGGTCATCAGTCCCAGTCCCAACTCGAAGAAACCGGAACGGTTCTGCAAGTGGGTGACGGTATTGCCCGTCTCTATGGTTTGACCCGTGTTCAGGCTGGGGAATTGATCGAATTCGGAAATGGAACCCGTGCGGTTGTCCTCAACCTCGAAGAAGACAATGTGGGCGCGGTTCTTTTGGGTGGTTCCGAGGGAATCAAAGAAGGAGATACCGCCAAACGTACCGGCCTGATTGCGTCGATCAAAGTTGGTCACGGAATGTTGGGGCGTGTAGTGAATACCCTGGGTCAACCCATCGATGGCAAGGGACCTCTGCAAGGGGAGACCTTTGAGATGCCGATTGAGCGCAAAGCCCCCGGTGTGATTTTCCGTCAGCCGGTTCACGAGCCGTTGCAGACCGGTATCAAGGCCATTGACTCCATGATTCCGGTGGGTCGTGGTCAGCGCGAGTTGATTATTGGCGACCGTCAAACCGGTAAAACCGCGATTGCGATTGATACCATTATCAACCAAAAGGAATTTTACGAAGCCGGCAAGCCGGTTTATTGTATTTATGTTGCGGTGGGTCAAAAAGCCTCGACCGTAGCCAACATCGTCAAGACCCTCGAAGACAACGGAGCCATGCCTTATACCATTGTGGTAGCGGCCTTTGCTTCGGACCCTGCACCCCTGCAGTTCTATGCCCCTATGGCAGGAGCGGCGATTGGGGAGTATTTCAGGGACCTTGGAAACCCTGCCCTGATTGTTTACGACGATTTGTCCAAGCAAGCGGTGGCCTACCGGGAAGTATCGCTGTTGTTGCGTCGCCCTCCCGGACGCGAAGCTTATCCTGGGGACGTTTTTTACTTGCACTCCCGCCTTCTCGAGAGAGCCTGCAAGTTGAATTACAACGATGAGATTATCGCAAAGATGAATGATTTGCCCGAGTCACTCAAAGGCAAGGTCAAAGGCGGTGGCTCATTAACGGCCCTTCCTATCATTGAAACCCAAGCGGGTGACGTATCGGCCTATATTCCTACCAACGTGATTTCGATCACCGATGGACAGATTTTCTTGGAGTCCAATCTCTTCAATTCCGGTGTCCGTCCCGCCATTAACGTGGGTATTTCGGTGTCCAGGGTAGGGGGTAACGCTCAAATCAAGTCCATGAAGAAAGTGGCCGGTACCCTCAAGCTGGACCAGGCGCAGTACCGGGAATTGGAGGCCTTCTCCAAATTTGGATCCGATCTGGACGCCTCTACCAAGGCTGTTTTGGACAAAGGAGCCCGAAACGTTGAAATCCTCAAGCAACCGCAATACTCGCCTTTCCGGGTGGAGGATCAGATTGCTATTATTTACTTGGGAACCAAAGGCCTATTGATGGATGTGCCCATGGCCAAGGTTCGGGAATTTGAGGCTGATTTTCTGGCCACCATGCGGGCCAATCACCCCCAGGTTCTGGAGGCCCTCAAAGCCGGTAAATTCGATGATAGTCTGACCGATGTTCTGTCGGCCACGGCCAAGCAGTTAGTCGCCCGATACAAAGCCTAAGAACGGTAATCACAACCACCAATGGCCAATCTCAAAGAAGTCAGGGTCCGAATCGCCTCGGTTGTTTCAACACAACAGATCACCAAAGCCATGAAAATGGTTTCGGCCTCCAAACTGCGGAGGGCCCAAGGCGCAATTCAGCAAATTCGTCCCTATGCCGAGGGGTTGCAAAACATGGTCGGGCGTTTGGTTTCGGGGCTCGAAGGATCTGCGGCAGAGATGCCATTGACCTCGGTCCGGGAAATCAAACGTGTGGGCGTTGTTTTGCTAACATCGGATAAAGGTTTGTGCGGTGGTTTTAACAGCAATCTCATCAAAACAGCCCGCCGATTCATCCAGGATTTGCCGGCCGACCAACAGGCAACCCTGATTCCGGTAGGTCGCAAGGGGGTCGATTTCTTCAAGCGTTCCGGCTTGCCCCAGGACTTGCGATTCAAGGATTTGATGCTCAAAATCCGTTATCAGGCCACGGCTGAGATGGCTGACCAACTTAGCAAAGCCTTTGTTCAGGGAGAGTACGATCAGGTCGTCGTGGTTTACAGCGAATTCAAAAATCCAGTGGTTCAGTATTTTCGGGTGATGCCCTGGTTGCCCTTGCAGGCCGAGTCCCCAAGTGCATCTGCACCAGGCGCCGGCGCCGGTCAAGGGGCCGCTGATTATTTATACGAACCCGGCCGTGAGGAGATCGTTCAGGATTTGTTACCGTTTTCGCTGGCCATAGATTTGCACAAAGCCATGCTGGACACCCAGGCATCGGAGCACGGAGCCCGCATGACAGCGATGGACAAGGCCACCGAGAATGCGGGGGATTTGTTACGGGAATTGAGGCTTCAATACAACCGAGCCCGACAAGCGGCCATTACCACCGAAATCACCGAGATTGTTGGCGGGGCAGCAGCCCTGGCCGGTTGATCCACTGAATCCGTGGCCTGCGCGGTGGACGGTAGGTTAACCCACTTATTGTTATGTTAGATAAAGTCTTTGGTCTCTCCGATTTGGATGAGGCTGCACAGGCTTTGTTGGATCACGCCCTCCTTCATCGGACCGGTTCTGGTCCCATCGTTTTGGCCTTGATTGGTGGAATGGGTGCCGGCAAAACCACGTTGTTCCGCGCCATGGGCTCCTGCCTCGGTTGCGATCCATTGCCGACCTCTCCAACCTATGCTTTGATGCAGGAGTATCGCACCGACCAAGGCAAGGTTGTTATCCATGCCGACCTCGATCGTCTGCGGGGACCGGAGGAGTGGTTGGACTTGGACCCGGAGCACTTATTGGACCGGGCCGACTGGGTATGGCTGGAATGGCCGGAACGCGCAGGGCCTTATTTGCCTGCATCAACACTTTTTTATAAGCTGGAAACGCTGGTTCAGGCAACGGATCTGCGGGGTGCAGGCATCGATCCTGCTGAAGTCCCCCATCAGCGACGCCTGACCTGGGTGGATGGGTTTGACCTGCTTTGACCCTAAATTCGTTACAACCATGAATACCCCCGATACCCTCCTTGCTCCGGTTGCAACCTCCACTCGGCAGGTGAATCTACGCGTTGGGATACCCTGTGAACGAGGATTTCAGGAGAACAGGGTGGCCATTACGCCTCAGGGGGTTGCTTTGTTGGTTCATAACGGTCACCAGGTGGTTGTGGAGCGGGATGCCGGTGTCCCTAGTTTTTTTAGCGATCAGGATTACGCCGAGGCAGGGGCTCAATTGGCCGATGGGCCGGCCGAAATCTATGCCTGTCCCGTGGTGGTCAAGGTGGGTCCGGTGCCAACCGAGGAGCTAGGGTATTTGCGTTCTGGGCAAACGGTTTTTTCGGCTTTGCATGTACCGGGATTGGGTGCTGCAGACCTCAAAGAAACGGTCTCTCGTCGGATCACAGGGATTGCCTACGAGCATCTGACCGATCGCAGTGGTTACCTGCCGGTGGTCCGTTCCATGAGTGAAATTGCTGGAACGATGGCGATTTTAATTGCTTCGGAATACATGAGCAATCAATACCAAGGTCGGGGTCGCTTATTGGGTTCGGTCAGCGGGGTTCCTCCCACCCGTGTTCTGATTTTGGGAGCCGGTACCGTTGCGGAGCAAGCCACCCGTGCGGCCCTTGGATTGGGGAGTGAGGTGGTGGTTTTTGATAATTCACTGCGGAGGCTCCGTCGCTTGCAGGCTCTGGTAGGCCGCCCGGTGTACACCTCGGTGCTACACCCCCGCTTGTTGGCTGAGCAACTGGCCATGGCAGATGTCGCCGTGGGGGCGATGGGTGCCCGCAACGGTCGCACCCCCATGGTGGTCACCGAGGATATGGTCCGCGGCATGAAAACAGGTTCGGTGATTGTCGATGTGAGCATTGATCATGGTGGTTGTTTTGAGACTTCCAGACTCACCAACCATACCCGTCCTGTTTTTGAACAGTTTGGAGTGATTCACTACGGGGTGCCCAATATTCCATCCCGGGTTTCGCAGACCGCTTCGGAGTCACTCAGCAATATCATGACCCCCATCCTTTTGGAAGCCGGGCAACGGGGGGGGATGGAGACCTGTTTGTGGCTGGAGCCTGGACTGCGGGCGGGCGTTTATTGCCATCAAGGTCTCTTGACCCAGCGTTATCTGGGTGAAAAATTTGGCTTGCCCTGGACGAGCATGGAGGCCATGATGGGCTCAGGTATGTAGCAGGGCCTCCCTGGGGAGGTTTGGGCCTGCCAAGCAGATTTGTTTAACTTTTTTCAAAAAAAATTCAACAAACGCTTGGATTTTGAAATTTTCTTGTAAGTTTGTTTAACAAATCACCCAAAAGGTTAAACAGATGGATGCCAACTTCACCGATCAGGTCGCTACCCACGCCCTCGCCCTCAAAGGGTATGCCTTGTTTTTGACCCAAAACAAAGAAGAAGCCCACGATTTACTCCAGGAAACCTACCTGAAGGCTTTTTCGAACCGGGATCGTTTTGCACCGGATACCAACCTCAAAGGCTGGTTGTACACCATCATGAAGAACACCTTCATTAACAATTACCGCCGCAAGGTCAAGCGCAATACGTTCAGCGATCAAACCGACCAAGATTACTATATCAACCAGCCTAGCCAGCGGATTCCCAATCAAGCCGAATCCAAAATGGTCATGGATGACCTCAACAAAGCCATCGCCTTGTTGCCCTTTGAACTTAGGGAAGCTTTTATGCTCAATTTCAAGGGTCATAAATACCAAGACATTGCCGATCAATTTGGGATTCCCATTGGGACGGTCAAAACCCGTATCCACTTGGCCCGCAAGGTCCTCAAGCGTAAATTATCGGTCTACGGGGACCAATACGGGCTAAACGCGGCCTAGGTTCCCGGGTCCCGCTGGGCCCATCCGTCTTTTTTTTCAACATTTCAAGCCATTTGGCCATGTTTTTGTTTTAAGATCATGAGCCAACCTACATCAACCTCCCCTAAGGTCGTGGTGGTGGGGTCGGGTTTCGCCGGATTGTCGGCGGCCTCGGTCCTTGCTTCCAAGGGCTACCGCGTCCGTTTGCTTGAAAAGAACAACGAGCCTGGGGGCCGAGCCCGGGTTCTCAGCGAAGCGGGTTTTCGCTTTGATATGGGGCCATCCTGGTATTGGATGCCCGATGTCTTTGAGCAATATTTTGGGCTTTTTGGCCGAAAGGTCTCCGATTATTATGAACTGGTTCGTTTGGACCCGGCCTATACCATCGTTTACGGGCCGGAACAACGCTTGGTGGTCCCAGCCCAGGCCGAAGCCCTGGAGGCCCTCTTTGAGTCCTACGAAAAGGGAGCGGGTTTGAAGCTGCGTTCCTTCTTGAAACAGGCCGCCTACAAGTACGAAGTGGGTATTCGGGATTTGGTTTTCAAACCAGGTCGCAGCTTGGCCGAATTTCTGAGTCCTCGTTTGATATGGGATGTGTTACGCATGGATGTGTTCAAGTCAATGGCATCCCACGTTCGATCGCATTTCAAACATCCGCACCTCGTTCAAATGATGGAATTTCCGGTGCTTTTTTTGGGAGCGACACCTCGTAACACACCGGCTTTGTACAGCTTGATGAATTACGCCGACCTGGGTCTGGGGACCTGGTACCCCATGGGCGGTATGGGCAAGATTGTAGATGGAATGGTATCGTTGGCCCAAGAACTTGGCGTTGAAATCATTTACAATCAAGAAGTTAAATCCGTAAAATCGCAGGGCGGTCGGGTTCGTTCGGTGTTAACCATGGATAACGAATACGAAGCGGATGCGGTGGTTGTTGGAGCGGATTATCGTCATTTTGATCAGGAAGTATTGCCGGCTGAACATCGCAATTATTCGGCTTCGTATTGGGAAAGTAGGGTCTTGGCGCCCTCCAGTCTTTTGTTTTATATTGGTTTATCCCAACCCATTGAAGGGCTCACCCACCATACGTTGTTCTTTGATGAAGATTTTGGATTGCATGCCGAGGAAATTTACACCCATCCTCAATGGCCGAGCAAGCCGCTTTTTTATACCTCTCTAGCTTCCAAAACCGATCCGGGGGTGGCCCCTGCTGGGATGGAAAACCTGGTGATTTTGGTTCCTCTGGCTCCGGGCCTGGAGGACACCGAAGAATTGCGTGAAAAGTACTACCACCTCATTATGGATCGCTTTGAGCGCCTGACCGGGCAGGCCATCCGCGGCCACGTTGTTTACCGCAAATCCTATGCTCACCGGGACTTTGTCAAAGATTATCATTCGTTCAAGGGCAATGCCTACGGGCTGGCCAATACGCTGACCCAGACCGCCCTGCTCAAACCATCCCTCAAGCACAAAACCCTGTCCAACCTGTATTTCTGTGGGCAGTTAACCGTACCCGGCCCCGGGGTTCCTCCTTCCTTGATTTCGGGCCAAGTGGTGGCGAGGGAGCTCATGAAAGAACATCCCCTGAAGGCCTAGTTCAAACCATTGGGCCCTTCAATTGTTTCAATAAAACATACCCAAACGACGCAAGAGCTCCAAAATGCCCTAGATTACAATCAAATTACCGATATGATGGAATTGTACCGCGAAACCAACTTCGCTATCTCCAGGCTGATTACCCGCCAATACAGCACTTCTTTTTCGCTGGGTATTTTGGCATTTCAGCCCTCCTTCAGGGCGCCCATCTATTCCATCTATGGTTTTGTTCGTTATGCCGACGAAATCGTGGACACCTTCCACGATTTCGATAAATCCACTCTCTTGGATGAATTCCGCCGGGATACTTATCTAGCCCTCGAAAGAGGCATCAGCCTAAATCCTGTTTTGGATTGTTTTGTGCAAACCGTAAAACGTTACGGGATCGAAATCGAGCTCATCGATGCTTTTTTGGATAGCATGGCGATGGATCTGGACCAAGTTACCTATGCCAAGGAATCCTACGAGAATTATATCTACGGTTCAGCCGAGGTGGTTGGACTTATGTGTTTGCGGGTTTTTTGCTCCGAAAAATCAGGGCTTTACGATGAACTCAAGGAAGGTGCTCGGGCTTTGGGAGCAGCCTTTCAAAAAGTTAATTTTTTGAGAGATCTCAAGGATGATTACCAAAACAGGGGCCGGACATATTTCCCAAATTTGAACTTGGGACTGCAATTGGATGAACGATCCAAGCGCGAAATCGAAGAAGATATTGAAGAGGATTTTCGTTGTGCGTACGATGCCATTCGCCGCTTGCCCAAAGGGGCTCGAATTGGTGTTCTTACTGCCTACCGATTTTACCGCAATCTATTTCGGAAAATACAGCGCTCCACCTCCGAACAAATTTTGCAGGAACGAATTCGGATTTCCAATGCCGAAAAAGCCGCGCTCCTATGTTATTCGGTGCTCGAGCATCGCTTAAGCTAATTGTTGTTGGGGTTAGCGCCCTATTCATGGTCTTGGCTCCGGCTACCTCTCAATCCAAGGGGAATCCGAGTTGTCTGAATTCACAGGCCTGGTCTTTGTTTTGTTATTTTGAGTGGGCTTCCTCGAAATTTGCAGAAAAAGAATATCAAATTTTGTTAGCCAACGCCGGAGGTACGGGTCGGGTGCCCTTGGCTTACCGGGGAGCTTACCATGGTTTGGCGGTCCGTACCATGGTTAGTCCCCTTCAAAAACTCAACGGGGCAAGGTTGGCAGTCGCGGATTTAAATAGGGCTGTAATGGAGGATCCTGGTAATCCCCGTTGGCGCCTGCTTCGATGGCTGTTAGAGCGTGAAATACCCTCTTGGTTGGGATTATCCCAGCACATAAGGGAGGACATTGCATTTTTGAACCGGGCCCGTGCGGCTCTGTGTTCGGAACAAATTCGAAATGCAGGCCCAAGCGGTGATTTGGATTGGGTATTTTTTTTGGGAAAAGTCCAATAAATTGTTCGAAATACATTTTATTTTCGTGGTTTGTAATCTCGCTTAGAAAATGCCTTCTATTTCTGAAAAGTCCACGCGCCCCCATCGGCATCGCAAAATTCAAGCCCGTGTTGCCGTTGTAGGGGGCGGAATTGCGGGGATGGCATCGGCGGCACGATTGGCGGCATCCGGCTGCCAAGTGGTCCTTTTTGAGGCCAATGATTACCTTGGGGGGAAATTAAATGATCGCCACAGCGCAGGTTTTCGTTTTGATTGTGGACCATCCCTTTTCACGCTGCCCGAGACCTTGGAAACTTTGTTCAGGGACTGTGGGAAGGATTTGAAGGATTACCTCCAGTACGACAAGCTCGATTTGATAACACGTTATCATTACGGGAAAGGCAATTTCGTGGATGCCTGGGCCGATCAAGAGAAATTGGGGGTTGAACTCTACGATAAGTTTAACGAAGATCCCGATAAGGTTCGAAAGTACTTCAAAAGGATAAAATGGATTTATAACTTAACAACACCTGTTTTTTTACAAAAATCCATCCATCGTCGCTTGGAGCTTTGGTCCTTGTCTAATTTTTTAAGACTTTTCGCGCTACCATTTGCAGGGGTTTTCAGGAGTTTGTACGAGCTCAATCGGTCTGCCTTCGATAAGGAGCGAACCGCTCAATTGTTTTCTCGTGTGGCTACCTACAATGGATCGGATCCCTATAGAGCCCCTGGAACCCTTGCGCTAATCAATCATGTGGAGTACGGCCTGGGTACTTTTTACCCCAAAGGGGGGATGATTGCGATACGAGATGCATTGCAAAAGCTTATAAACGATCTAGGAGTCGAGGTACGTTTGTCAACCAAAGTGGATCGCTTTCACGTCTTCCAAAACCGAATCATTGGGGTCAAGGTGGATGGCAATCGTATCCCGTTTGATCGAGTAGTGTCGGCGGTAGATATAGCCTACGCCAAGGAATACCTTTTTTCCCGCGATTTGTTAGAGCCCAAAATGAAAACCAGTGATTTAGGGATGTCTGCTATGGTTTTTCATTGGGGCATCAAGGGAACGTTCCCTCAATTGGATTTGCATAATTTGTTTTTTTCGCGAAAATATCGAAGGGAGTTTAAATCTTTAGCTGCTAAACAAATACCTCAGGAAAATACCATTTACCTTTATGTAAGTTCCAAGCTGAATAAATCTGACGCCCCCGAAGGTCATGAAAACTGGTTTGTTATGGTGAATATGCCCTGCGATCAAAAACATGACTGGGATAAAATTACCGAAATAACTCGCAATGCCGTTTTGAGTCGTTTGTCAACAGATCTCTCGGTGAATGTGGAGGAATTGATTGTGGATGAGAATGTTATGACACCACTCACCTTCGAAAAAACAACCCGTAGTTATGCCGGTGCCCTTTATGGACCGCATTCAAATTCTGTTTTTTCGGCCTTTCGTCGCTATCCCAACAAGCATCCTCGGATACACGGTTTGTATTTCTGCAGCGGATCGGTGCATCCAGGCGGTGGGATCCCCATATGCTTGCATTCGGCCCAGATTGCGACCCGTTGGTTGATGGATGGTTTGCGCAAATCCAAAGGCAAGCATCGTTCTCACTCGTCCGAATAAGGCCGCAAGCAGGCAGTGAGTTTGCTTAACAATCCGTGGAGTTATCGCTGGTGGTGGCCCCTCATTTTTGGGTGCGGGGCCTTGGGGACCATCTTGACGCCTTATGATTGGTTTTTTGTCAAGATGACCTTTCCGGTCCTCAGCCTGGGTGCGCTTTGGGTGGGGTGGTCCGATCGAGAGGCCTTCAAGGCTAGGGATTGGTTATTTGTTTTTTTGTGTTACGTTTTTGGTTGGACCATGGAATGGCTGGGCGTGAAAACGGGCTTGGTATTTGGGGCCTATCATTACGGGCCATGGCTGGGGCCTCGTTGGTGGGGGGTTCCCCCGCTCATTGGGTTGAATTGGGTTATTTTGGTCTGGGCAGTGCGTGGGTGGTTGCCGTCCAAAACAAGTAGCCCGGTCCCTTCTTGGTGGAGGGATGTGTTGGGGGGCGCTTTAGTGATGGGGATGGATCTGTTGATTGAACCCGGTGCAACGCGATTGGGCTTTTGGGTCTGGGATCAGAAAACAGCAATGCAAGGTTGGGCTGGGTCTTTGGTGGTAGCCCCTCTCCAAAACTACCTGGCTTGGTGGGTCATCGCATTTTTGATGTTACGGGGTATGGCCTGGGGGGGTGTTACGGGGAGTCGGGCACGCTTGCACCGCGCGGCTGGTTTTTATGCCGTCTGGATGATGGCTTATTTTGGAATCCTTGCCTTGGGGCTTTTTGGATTTCGTTTCTAGGAACCGGTGAATTGGGGGGGCCTTTTGTTGACAAAGGCGTCCATCCCTTCTTTTTGGTCGGCACTGGCAAAGAGCATATAGAAATTCTTGCGTTCGAATTCCAAGCCCTCGCTCAGGCTGCTATCCTGGGCTTTGAGGACGGATTCTTTGGCCAGCCGAACCGCGAGCGGGGCCCGAAGGGCTATTTCAGAGGCCAAACGCAGTGCTTCGTCCAGGTATACCTCAACCGGTACCACCCGGTTCACCAAACCCCAGGCCAAGGCTTGTTTGGCGCTGATGGGTTGGCCTGTCAAGACCATTTCCATGGCGTTGACTTTGCCAATTTGCCGGGTGAGTCGCTGGGTTCCTCCGGCCCCCGGCATGATGCCCAAGAGGATTTCGGGTTGCCCAAAGCGCGCGGTTTCGGAGGCGACCACCAGGTCGCAATGCATCACCAACTCGTTGCCCCCTCCCAGAACAAAGCCTGAAACAGCCGCAATCAAGGGCTTCTTGAGGCGACGAATTTGTTCCCAGGTGGCGAATTGGTCAATCAACAACATATCAATGGCCCCTTTTCCGGACATCTGATGGATATCTGCTCCAGCGGCAAAGGCCTTTTCGTTGCCCGTCAAGACCATGACGCGAACATTCTCGTCCTTGTCCAGGATGGACAAGGCATCTCGTAATTCACCCATCAATTGGAGATTCAGGGCGTTGAGTTCTTTGGGGCGGTTCAGGCGCAACAAGGCGACGCCGGGTCGGATTTGCGGGTCCACCAAGACCAGTTCGTTTTTCATGCCCCTAAAATAAATGCAAGGAAGGGGACCGACCCCGAAGGTGGCTCGCTTTGGATTAGTTTTGGAAAAAAAACCACCATGAAGAAATTCACAACTCCATTTTTCACTTTCCTTTTGATCATTCTGGCCCAGGCCATGATCCTGCCGGCCGCTGCCCAATTGGCTTTGCCCCAGCCTTCGCCCCGTTGCGGTGCCCGGCTCACCATGGGTGTCACTGATATCGAGGTGGATTACGGTTCCCCCGGCGTTAACGGCCGCGCATTGTGGGGTAGCCTTGTTCCTTTTGATGAAATTTGGAGAAGCGGGGCCAATGCGGCCACTTGGATTTCTTTTAGCACCGAAGTCCAGGTGGGTGGACAAACCCTCAAGGCCGGCAAATATGCTTTGTACTTGATTCCACGCGCTGACAAACCTTGGATTTTGGCCTTGAACAGCAACGAGGGCCAATGGGGGTCTACTAATTTCAAAGAGAGTCTGGACATCCTTCGGACCGAAGTCCAAATTGCCCCGGCACCCTCCTTTGCCGAGCGCTTGCAATACAGCCTGGAGTACATCGGGATGTCCTCGGCCCAGTTGCGGATGCATTGGGGACCTACGACCTGGACGCTCCCTATTCAGTCCGATGCCAAGAGCTTGGGCATGGCCAATGTTCGCAAATTCTTTGTTGACCGCCCCGGCGATTGGTACCCCTGTGCGAATGCCGCGGCCTTTGTTTTGGAGAACGGGAACGATCCGGCCTATGCCCTCGAGTTAGCCCAAAAGGCGGTGCGTTTGAACGGTGAACATTTTTACCCTCGCTGGATTTTGGCCAGGGTGCATGCAGCGCGGGCTGAATTCCGATTGGCTGCTGAGCAGGCTGATCAGGCTCGTATCAAAGGCGAGGCCGAGAATTCGGATTGGTACCAGGGTTATGCGGGTGATATCGCCAAAAACATGAAGGCCTGGAATGAAGCAGCTGGACCCTTGGTCCCTGCAGGTAAGAAGCGCAAATAATTGAGGCAAGGTTCTTGCACCGACCGTTGGAGCCGGCCTAGACTCGGGGTTGCTTGGTTCCTATTTGTTCTGTTGGCGTTCCCTTTTGGTGGAATGGCCCAGGGCGGCTTTGGCTATCGTCCCGGTTGGACCCGTGATCAAATCCGCGAAGAAATTCGGGGACTGGGGGTGGACGGTTCGGTCTTGTACATCGCTGCCCACCCCGACGATGAGAATACCCGGTTCTTGGCGTTTATGGCTCGCCACAAGCGTTGGAGGACCGGGTACCTCTCGTTAACCAGGGGGGATGGCGGACAGAATCTCATCGGGGATCATACCGAATACGATTTGGGAATTATTCGTACCCAAGAATTGTTGGCGGCCCGCAGGGTGGACGGTGCGGAGCAGTTTTTTACGCGGGCCAATGATTTTGGTTTTTCAAAGAATCCGGAGGAGACCTGGCAACATTGGGACCGTGAAAAGGTCCTGGCGGATGTGGTTTGGGTGATTAGGCTTTTCAAACCCCGCCTCTTGGTCACGCGATTTAGTCCTTTACCGGCCGCAACCCACGGGCATCATACCGCTTCGGCGCAGTTGGCTGTGGAGGCTTTTTTTGCAGCGGGTGATAGCACACGTTTTCCGGAGCAATTGAGTCGTGTGGGGGTCTGGCAACCATCCCGCTTGGTCTGGAATACCAGCTGGTGGTTTTACGGTCGCCAGGACTACGACAAAACCGGACTGCTAAGCCTCGACGTGGGAGGCTACAACCCTCGCCTGGGGCGGTCCTACGGTGAGCTGGCTGCCGAAAGCCGTTCCATGCATCAAAGTCAGGGTTTTGGGGCGGCTCGTCAGCGGGGTTCGGAGCGGGAATATTTCCAGTGGTTGGCCGGGGATTCGGCCATTCATGATCCCCTGGAAGGGTTGGAGCGATCGGTCATGGAAGGCAACGCTTCGACGGATTGGGAGGAATGGACTCGCGGGGTTCGAGGTTTGTATACCTTGTTGGAAACCGAAAACACCGAGGCTTGGCTCAAGGGCTTGGCTCCTTTGATTCCCATTTTGGACCGGATTCTTGAGGACCCCAAACGTTCCGACGAAGACCGACTTTTGGCAAGGGAGCGCAAAGAAAAAGTCAATCGATTATTGGCTGAAATCAGCGGCCTTTGGGAGGAGGCCGTGGCCGCTCAACCTGCCGTGGTTCCCGGTGATTCGTTGAATTGGGAATGGCAGGTTTTGCGTCGCAACCCATCGGCCACCGTGAAGGTGGTACCGCTAAGTTTGAGGTTGTTGGGCTTGTGGCCCAACGGTCAGGAACGTACGCTATGGGATGGAAAGACGGCGCCTTCGGCCAACGATTTGGGGGATTCCCTCCATCGCTACGCTTTTAGAGCAGCATTGCCCGCGGGGATGCCCATGTCCGGCCCTTTCTGGAATGCCGAGGGTCCGCGCTCTGCGCATTATTCGGTGCCTGATTTTGGGTCTCATCGCCCCGAGTCGCCTCCATCCCTGATGGTGGAATCGCGTTGGTTGTGGTCGATCGGGGCCATGGAGATTCCAGTAACATTACGTACGCCTTTGCTCTACAAATGGACGGATCCTGTTTTGGGCGAACGCTACCGTCCGATGGAAGTGTTGCCTACTTGGCAGGTGAGCTTGGAGCCCCGTCAGCTGGTTGTACCCGATGGGGTCCGCGAATTACGGTTTCGATTGTCCCTGCGGATGGAGAAAGGCCCGACAGCCCCTAGCCGAACGGATACCCTTCGCTGGGGTCTGGCGGGTTGGCCCGAAGGTTGGCGATTGGTATCGGAGCCGCCTCTACTCCTGAATCCGCGCACCGATTCCCTGTATACCTGGGAAGCTGTTTTGACAGCCGTGGGCCGGGAGGCGGGGCAGGGGGGTATGGTAACGCCGGCCGTTTACCGTTCGGTTCAAGGAAGTTGGATCCCCCAGGAATTGGCCTCGGTGGTGCGTCTTGAATACGGGCATATTCCAATCCAGACCCGGGTGGTTCCGGTCGAGGCATCGGTGGTTCGCTTGCAACAAAAATCCTCCGGAAAGGTGGTTGGTTACCTGCGGGGTGCCGGGGATGAGACCATAACCGTCTTGGCCCAAATGGGTTACCGGGTGGTGGACTTGGATCCCGCCACGGCGACCCCTGCTTTGCTCAAGACCTGTCAAAGCATTGTGTTGGGGGTTCGCTTTTACAATACCTGCCGAACCCTTTCCCGCATTCAGCCCATGCTCACGGAATATGTTGCGCAGGGTGGGCATCTGCTCATTCAATACCAAACGACCTCCAATTTGTTGTTAAAACAATGGACGCCGATTCCCTTGCAGTTGGGACGATCCCGGGTCACCGAGGAACAGGCCGAGGTTCGCTTCCTGCTTCCAAATCATTCCTTGTTAAACAAGCCCAATCAATTGTCATCCAATGATTTTGATGGTTGGGTCCAAGAGCGAGGTTTGTATTTTGCGCAGCAATGGGATCCCGCTTGGACCCCTTTGCTAGGGATGAACGACCGCGGGGAAGAGGAACAAAAGGGATCGCTCTTGGTCGGTCGTTACGGAAAAGGTAGCGTTGTGTATTGTGCCTTGTCGCTGTTTCGTCAATGCCCTCAGGGAGTACCGGGCGCGTTTCGTTTGTTGCAAAATCTGGTGGAATATGCACCCTGAGACCGATAAGGTTTCGGGCTCGTCAGCGAAGGAATCGGGCGGGCCGAACCCTTGGCCTCGCTGGTACCTGGCCCTGGCCTTGTTTTGGTTGGCTTTTGTGGGTTTATTGGCCTTTTTGACCCGTCTTGGTTCATGAGTGCGCTGGATTGGTTGGTTTTTTTGGGTAGCCAGGGCCTGATTCTGGCCTATGGTTTGTGGTCCATGAGCCGCCAAGGTCAGGCCGAATCTTACCTGCGCTCGCGTTCGCAGACGGGTTGGATGGTAGGACTTAGCATCATGGCCACTCAGGCCAGCGCGATCACCTTTTTGTCGGCTCCTGGTTTGGCCTACCGTGAAGGCCTGGGCTTTATTCAATTTTACCTGGGTTTGCCCTTGGCCATGGTGGTCCTTTCGGTGGTTGCCCTGCCGATTTATTACCGTCTCAATGTCTACACCGCGTATGAATACCTGGAGACCCGCTTCGACGGTCGTGTGCGCCGATTGGCCGCCTTTTTGTTCTTGACCCAGCGGGGCTTGGCGGCCGGTTTGACCATCTACGCCCCGGCTTTGATTTTGAGTACGGCCCTTGGTTGGGATTTGTTATGGACCAATCTATTAACCGGGTTTGTGGTTTTGGCGTACACCCTAAGCGGGGGGTCAAGGGCCGTTGCCCGTACGCAACTGCTCCAAATGTCGGTGATCCTTCTGGGCATGGTTTTGGCCGGTTGGTGGATGTTTCGCAGCCTACCCTCGGATTGGAGTGGTTCCGATGCCTTGCAATTGTCGGCCTTGGCTGGCAAAACCCAGGCCTTGGTCCTGCGCCTGGATTGGAACGATCGATACAGCTTGTGGACTGGCTTGGTCGGGGGTGGATTTTTGATGTTATCCTATTTTGGGACCGATCAGAGCCAGGTCCAACGTTACCTGGGCGGGCAATCCCTGAGTCAGAGCCGGAAAGGATTGATGCTCAATGCATTCTTCAAGCTTCCCATGCAATTGATGATTCTGGGTCTGGGTGTTTTGATGTATGTTTTTTATGTATTTGAGACCCCCCCTTTGAATTTCAAACACCCCGAGCGGGTGGCGGTCCATGATCGTGTTCTCTTTGAGCAGGAGGTGTTTCACCGCAGAGCGACGGCCGAGGCTTGGCGGGCCGAATCCTATCCTCAACGCAAGGATAGCTTGGGCATGGAATTCAAGCGTAGTGCAGCTCGATTGGATTCCATTCAATCGTTGGTGAGTGAGCGGAACAAGTCCATGGCTTCGGGGGATGATGGCCCGGACACCAATTTTATTTTTATCCGCTACGTCTTGGATTTTTTACCCGTCGGTTTGGTTGGCTTGTTGATTTCGATGGTGTTTTGTGCCTCGATGTCCTCCACCGCGGCCGAATTGAGTGCCTTGTCTACCACCACGCTGGTGGATTTTTATGCTCGATGGACCGGGCATTCACCGGAAGGCCCCAAAGCCCTGGCCATGGGCCGACTCTTTACGCTCGCTTGGGGGTTGTATGCGGTGGGTTTTGCCTTGATTGCCGACCGGATGGGCACCCTTATCGAAGCAGTCAATGTATTGGGGTCCTTGGTCTATGGGACCATTTTGGGGATTTTTCTGAGTGCTTTTTTTAGCAAGGGACTGCGGGCTCCTTCGGTCCTTTTGGCAGCCTTGTTAACCGAGACCTTGGTACTCCTCCTTTATTTTGGGGCGGAAATTCCCTACCTGTGGCTAAACGCCGTGGGTGCCTTGGCCGTCCCTTTGCTGGGTTGGATTGTGCAACCTTGGCTTGTGGGTTTATCTTCGCAGTCGCCCAAAACCCCAACCCTTGGCTCGTAAATCATCTCCACCTCCACCTCCCCCTGTGCCGGATCATGCCAGTAATGTGGTACATAAACCGGTCGCTGGCTTGTACGAGGATTGGTTCTTGGATTATGCATCCTATGTTATTTTAGAAAGAGCCGTCCCGGCATTGGAGGATGGACTCAAGCCCGTGCAGCGAAGAATACTGCATGCGATGGAGGTGATTGATGACGGTCGCTTCAACAAAGTGGCCAATTTAATCGGGCAGACCATGCAGTACCATCCTCACGGTGATGCTGCGATTGGGGATGCACTGGTGGGGCTGGGACAAAAAGATCTTTTGATAGATACGCAGGGGAATTGGGGAGATGTTCGAACCGGGGATTCGGCAGCGGCGTCTCGATACATCGAGGCCCGTTTGTCCAAATTTGCGAAGGTTGTTTTGTTCAATCCCCGAACCACGCTGTGGCAAATGACCTACGATGGTCGCAAGAAGGAGCCGGTCACCTTACCGGCTAAGTTTCCTTTGTTACTGGCTCAGGGTGTGGAGGGGATTGCGGTGGGCTTGGCCACCCGCGTTTTGCCCCATAATTTCATCGAACTCATCGAGGCATCGATTCGTATCCTGCGCAAACAGTCTTTTGTTTTGCTACCGGATTTTCCGACCGGTGGCTTGATGGATGCCTCTCATTACCAAGACGGTAGCCGTGGTGGAAAAATCCGTTGCCGGGCTCGTATCGAGGAGAATGACAAAAAAGCCCTCATCATCCGAGAAATCCCCTTTGGGACCACTACCGGTGGGATAATTGATTCCATTCTCAAGGCCAACGAGAGCGGTAAAATCAAGATCCGTAAAGTCGTCGATAACACAGCCGAGCGGGTCGAAATTGAAATCCAATTGCCGGCAGGGGTTTCGGTGGATCAGACGGTGGATGCGCTGTACGCGTTTACGGATTGCGAGGTTTCGATATCCCCTAATGCCTGCATTATCGAGGGCAAGACCCCGGCGTTTCGAGGTGTTTCGGATATTCTTCGAGCCAATACCGCCCAGACGATGTCCTTGCTGGAGCAGGAACTTTTGTTACGCAAAGCCGATTTGGCCGAGCAATGGCATGCTGGCTCGTTGGAACAGATTTTTATCGAAGAACGAATCTACCGAAAAATTGAAGAGTGCGAAACCTGGGAGGCGGTGCTGGACGCCATCGATAGGGGTTTGCAGCCTTTTCGCAAACGCTTTCGAAGGGAAATCACCCGCGATGATCTGGTCCGGTTGACCGAGATCAAGATCAAGCGCATCAGCCGATACGATAGTTTCAAAGCCACCGAACAACTCAAGGCCCTGCAGGACCAAATCAAAGAAACCGACCTTCATCTTTCCAATTTGACGGGTTATACCATTGATTTTTATCAGCGACTCCTCAAGGATTTTGGCAAAGGCCGGGAACGCAAAACCGAAATTCGAACCTTTGATACCATCCAGGCCTCGCAAGTGGCCCTGGCCAGCGAGAAGCTTTACGTGAACCGGGCTACGGGATTTGTGGGGACCGGACTCAAAAAAGAAGAACTCGTTGGTGAGTGTTCCAGCTTGGATGAAATCGTAGTGATCCGCCGGGATGGCAAATGTGTGGTAACCAAGGTATCCGAGAAGGCCTACGTCGGCAAGGATATTTTATGGGTGGACCTTTACCGTCGTCAAGATGACCGCACGGCCTATAACATGATTTACACCGATGGAGAATCGGGCCATAGTTTGGTTAAGCGATTTCAGATTGGTGGCATTATTCGGGACAAGGAATACGACCTAACCAAGGGAACACCGCATACCCGTGTTCAGTATTTGTCTTGCAACCCCAATGCGGAATCCGAACGCGTTCAAATCCAATTGCATCCGGGATGCAGAGCCCATAACAAAACCTTTGATTTTGACTTTGCGGAATTAACCATCAAAAACCGTTCGGCCGTGGGGAATTTGGTGACCAAATACCCGATCAAAAAGGTGGTTTTTAAAGAAAAAGGCAGCTCCGATCTAGGGGGAAGGCCCTTCTGGTTTGATCCGCCGGTGGGTCGCCTGAACCAGGACGGTCGCGGTGTTTTTATGGGTCATTTCAATACCGGGGATTTGTTGTTAGCGGTGTACGAAGAGGGGACTTACGAGATTTTGGAACCATCCTTGCAGCGGCGTTTTGAAACGGCCGAGCTCCTTTTGTTGAACAAATGGTTGCCCGAAACCCCTTTGAATGTTTGTCATTATGTACCGTCCTCCAAGGCTTGGTACATCAAACGATTCTTGATTGAGACATCCACCCAAGGGAAGCGTTTTGGGTTTGTAAGCGAAGACAAGGGAGCCAAAGCGGCCTTTGCCTGGCAGCATCCGGCACCGCGTGTTGCTTTTGAATGGGGGACCACCCGCAAAAAAGACCGCAAGGTTCTGGAATTGGATCAATTCATCGAGGTCAAAGGTTGGAAGGCCATGGGGAATCGACTGACCCCACTGCCCCTGCTTAGCGCCGAATTGATGAACCCGCTGGGGGTGGAAGACCTGACCGAGGACGAGAAGTCCATGGTAGAGAAGAACCGACAGGATATTTGGAACGAAGAAAAGGTGGGTCCGCCCCCCGCCAAAGGCCGCAAGGCTGCAGCCAAAGGCAAAGGCGGTCCCGGCGTCAAAGGCGGTTCGGGTAGTGGGGGCGAGCAGCAAAAGTTGTTTTGATGCGGCGCGACCCCTCTGTCTGGCTGTTGTTGGGGTTGCAGTTTCTCTTGTGTTTTGAATGGGTTCATTTGGACCGATCTGCAGAACCCAAACCCAACCTACGTCCCATCTATTGGGATGTTCTTTCTTATTACGCCTATTTGCCTGCTTTGTTTATCGAGGGCGATCTCCAATTAGCCTTTGTGGAGGATCCGAATCGTGCGGATGTCCAACTGCATCGGCATCGGTATTGGCCCGAAACAACGCCCGATGGGCACAAGGTTATCAAGACCACGATGGGGGTGGCCTTGATGATCAGTCCTTTTTTTGGGGTGGCCCATTTTTTGGCTCCTGTTTTGGGTTACGAGCCCGATGGTTTTAGCCGGCCGTACCAAGCGGCCGTTGCTTTGGCCGGATTCGTTTGGGGTTGTTTGGGTTTGTGGGTGCTTCGTTCCTGGTTGCGTTCCTTTTGGGGTCCGTGGATGGTGGGGTTGGCCCTCTGGGTGTTGGTGGGAGCTACCAATCTGTGGAATTATCTGGTCTACGAGCCGGCCATGTCGCATAGCTTTTCGTTTTTTTGGATGTCGGTTTTGCTTTGGTGTACCCACCAAACCATGAACGGGACCAAGCCATCGAAACGCCACGAGGCGGGCCTGGCTTTGGCCTTGGGCATGTTGGTTTTGATACGTCCGACATTGTTGATTGCCGGGCTCTTGCCCTTGCTTTACAACGGAGTCTCGGGCCTGGGTTGGTGGTGGCGGCGCCTAACGCACAACGTGGGACATCTTTTCCTCTTGCTTTTTGTTTTTTTAGGTCCGTTTTTGTTGCAATCCCTTTATTGGAAATATGTTACGGGTCATTTTCTTTTTTACTCCTACCAAGGCGAGCGATTTTTTTGGGGGGATCCCCGGATAGCGGAGTTTTTGTTGAGTTACCGCAAAGGTTGGTTGTTGTACAACCCGGTCATGGTCTTGGTGATCGTGGGCTGGTGCTGGGCTTTGGCCTGCATGATTCAGGGATGGCGCAAGGGGAGGCAGGCCTCGGAGCCTTTTCCGCTGGCTTTTGGCCTTGGGCTGGTCCTTCCTTTGGTGATCTATGTTTATTCATCCTGGTGGTCCTGGTGGTTTGGGGGTTCTTTGGGTGGTAGGGTCCTGGTGGAATGGTACCCGGCCTTGGTGCCCGCCGGCCTTGGGGTGGTCCATCGCTTGATGAGTTGGATTCATCGTCCACTTCGAAGCGACCATCGGGCCTTTGACGCGTTGCGGCGCTGGGTGTTCGGACTCGCCTTGCTTTTTTTCTTGGGCTATACCATCGCGCTTCAGTACCACCAGAGCTGGCAGTACCGCATTGCCCTTCTCCATTGGGATGCCACCAGCAAGGATTGGTACCGGGCCGTTTGGTGGCAAAGCTCCTTTCCGGTAGGCCTGGATGCCATGGCGGTACCGCCCAACGGAGATCTTGCCCGTGCAGGGCAGGGTCGCCGTGCAGAGGTATGGGCGCCTAGCTGCCTTGGTTTCGGTAGCGCAGGGCCGAAGGAGGTAAGGGGGCCAGGCTATACCGAATAATTTTCCAAAGGATGCCCAAGCCATCCACGGTACGGAATTTTTTGCCTTCGCCTTGATGCCGTGCGAAGTAATGGACCGGAATTTCTACGATATGGTTGCGCCGAATGCGGGCGCTTTTGATGAGAATTTCGGATTCGACTCCAAAGCGTTCTTCGCGGAGATCCAGACTGAGCATCAAATCCCTTCGTAACAATTTGTGACCGCAGGCCATATCCGTGATACGGATATCGATCAGCAGGGAGGTCAACCAGCTAAATAATTTGTTGGCAATGTACCGGCGGTAGCTGTGCAGGGGTCGATACAGGCCGGGGAGGTAGCGGGATCCATTGACCATGCCAATGCCGGGCAGGGCCAGGGCCTGCAGCATGGACGGCCAATCCGACGGAAGCAATTCCATGTCTGCATCTTGGATGCCCACGGCTTGTCCCACGGCTTCTCGCAATCCCAGGTGAATGGCGGCGCCTTTGCCCCGGTTGCCCTTTTGCCTCAGCAGGCGGTATTCCGGGTGTTCCCGGCACCAGCCCTCCAAAATGGCGGGGGTTTCGTCGGTTGAACCGTCGTCCACCAACAGGTATTCAATGTGTTGGAGGCTGCTGGGCCATGCGACCCTGGCCAAGGCTTCCAGCAAGGCCTGGACCCGACCGGCTTCGTTGTAGACCGGGATGATCAGGCTTAGGGAATTCAGAGGTTGGGCCTGCGATGGGGGTGCCGTATTCATAGGGGGATTATAAAGTCATCGGCCGTTTTGCGATAGACCGGGTGAACCAGGGCATGAGCATGCCGCACCAGGGCCTCTAACAAGGGGTTCGGTATCCGGCCATCCATGCGGACGGTATTCCAATGTTTTTTGTTCATATGGTAGCCGGGTAGGATTTCGTTGGGGTAGTGTTCCCTCAATTCAAGGGCCCAGGTCGGGTCGCATTTGGCGTTGAACCGATCGGATTGGATCAAATCAGTCAACACAAAAATTTTGCCCAGGGCCCTGAAGGCCAAGGTATTTTCGTCAAAAGGAAGGTCCTCGGTGCTGTCGGGCAGACCAAGGCAAAGATCGCGGAGGCTTTCAAGGTTCATGGGGTGGATTCGTACCTTTGAGGTCTAAATATCGTGTATGTCTTTTGGAATCTTCTCGGTACCCCCCGCCGTTAACGAAAAAGTTCGATCCTACGCCCCGGGTTCCCCGGAGGCCTTGTCTTTGCAACAAACACTGCAGGAGCTACGCGCTCGATCGGTAGAGGTCCCCATGATCATTGGGGGACGGGAGGTGCACAGCAAACAAACCCGGCGTATGGCCCCACCCCATGACCATGCCCATACCTTGGGGCATTTTCACGAGGGTTCCGCTGAACATGTCGAAGCCGCTATCGAAGCCGCCCTCGCCGCCAAGCCAGCCTGGGAAGCGTTGCCATGGGAACAAAGGGCAGCCGTCTTTTTGCGCATGGCCGATTTGCTGGCCGGTCCTTACCGCGATTTAATCAATGCCTCCACGATGTTGGCACAGAGCAAGAATCCCTACCAGGCCGAGATTGATGCGGCTTGCGAACTGATCGATTTCTTCCGGTTCAATGTGCGTTACATGACCGAGATCTACCGCCAACAGCCCGAGAGTTTGCCGGGTTCTTGGAACCGGGTCGAATACCGGCCCTTGGAGGGTTTCGTTTTTGCCCTAACTCCGTTCAATTTCACGTCTATTGCCGCCAACCTTCCCTGTTCGGCGGCCTTGATGGGTAATACAGTGGTTTGGAAACCGGCCAATACCCAGGTTTATTCCGCCTATTGGCTCATGCGTTTGTTTCGTGAAGCCGGTTTGCCGGATGGGGTGATCAACATGGTCCCGGTTCCCGGTCCAGTAGCCGGCGAGGTTATCTTCAAGCACCCTGATTTTGCTGGCATCCATTTCACGGGCTCATCGGGCGTCTTCAATCAAATATGGGAGCAGATTGGCCGTAACATCGGATTGTACAAGTCGTATCCTCGCATCGTGGGCGAGACCGGTGGCAAAGACTTTGTTGTGGCCCATGCTTCGGCTCCTGCCGATGTGGTGGCCACCGCTTTGTCGCGCGGAGCCTTTGAATACCAAGGTCAAAAATGCTCTGCCGCCTCCAGAGCTTATGTTCCGGATGTGTTATGGCCTGAGGTATTGAAAAGGGTCCGGGCCGATTTGCAACACATGAAAATGGGCGGTGTCGAAGATTTCAGCAACTTTATCAACGCCGTCATTGACGAAAAGTCTTTTGACAAATTGAAGGCGGCCATCGACGAAGCCAAACAGCATCCCGATTGCGAAGTCCTCGTTGGGGGGGGCTGTGACAAGTCCAAAGGGTATTTTGTCGAACCCACCTTGATTCAGACGACCAATCCCAAATACAGGACCATGTGCGAGGAGCTCTTTGGCCCGGTTCTGACCGTCTATGTTTATCCGGCCGATCGCTACGAGGAGGTTTTGGAATTGTGCAATAACACATCGCCTTATGCGCTGACAGGGGCTGTTTTGGCGACGGATCGCTATGCGCTGGATTTGGCCACCGCCAAATTGCGCCATGCGGCGGGAAATTTTTACTTGAACGACAAACCCACCGGTGCAGTGGTTGGGCAGCAGCCCTTTGGCGGAGCCAGAGCCAGCGGCACCAACGACAAGGCCGGTTCTTCCCTCAATTTGTTGCGCTGGGTCTCGGCTCGAACCATCAAGGAGAACCTATTGCCCCCGACCACGTATCCTTACCCTTTTCAGGGTTGATCAAAGCCTTCCGTTGAATTCAGGTGCAACAACCAGGTCTTTGGAACCGGCTTGGTAGGCGTAGAAACCCTTGCCAGTTTTGACGCCAAGGTTGCCAGAGGAGACCATTTTGACAAGGAGTGGGCAGGGCGCGTATTTGGGTTGCCCAAAGCCTTCGTGGAGAACACGTAGGATGGCCAGGCAGACATCCAGCCCAATGAAGTCCGCCAATTGCAAGGGCCCCATGGGATGGGCCATTCCCAGCTTCATGACGGTATCGATTTCGGCGACACCTGCTACGCCTTCGTAGAGGGTATGCACAGCTTCGTTGATCATGGGCATCAGAATACGGTTGGCCACAAATCCAGGATAATCGTTGGCCTCCACCGGGATTTTTCCGAGGTGACGGCTCACCTCCACGATGGTTGCGGTTACAGCGGGATCGGTGTTATAACCTTTGATGATTTCGACTAGTTTCATGACTGGAACCGGATTCATGAAGTGCATGCCGATCACCCTAGTAGGGCGCCCGGTGACCCCGGCGATATCGGTGATCGAAATCGAGGAGGTATTGGTGGCCAGGATACAAGTCGGGGGGCATAATTGGTCCAATTGCCGGAACAGTTCCAACTTGATTTGTCGGTTTTCGGTGGCCGCTTCGACCACCAAATCGGCATGTTGGGCTGCGGTGGCCAGGCTGGTGCCGGTATGAATGCGGGCCAGGGCAGCGTCCCTGCTCTCTTGATCCAGGCTGCCTTTGGCAACCACCCGGTCCAAGTTTCGGGAAATGGTGGCCATGGCCTTCTCCAAGGCGGGGGCCGAGAGGTCCACCAGTTCAACTTGGTACCCGCAGGTTGCAAAAACCTGGGCGATGCCGTTGCCCATGGTTCCACAACCGACCACGGTCACTTTTTGGATGGACGGAGCCGGGCTGTTGCCGGAGGAGGGGGGGGTCTTTGATTCCATATTCATGAACCAAAATTAGGTCAAGGCCCTCTATTTTGGAGGTGGCGTTGGACCCATTTGGTTCAGCGATCTTTGAACTATGAGCCAACCCACCGACGCCACCCTTTCGGTCACCGGTCTGAATGAATTGCTTCGTTCCGTTTTGGAAGGAAGCCCCTATTTTAGGCGCCTGCAGGTCGAAGGCGAAATTGCGGGTTTAACCCGAGCCCGCAGTGGCCATTTGTACTTTACCCTCAAAGATGCCGGGAGTCAAATCCCCTGCGTTATGTTTCAGGCCCAGCGCCGCCTGCTGGAGGTGGAACCAGCCGAGGGGGATCGGGTCATCCTAGGTGGCGAGATTCGACACTATGTGCCCCGGGGTTCCTTGCAATTGCAGGCGTATTCGCTGCGTCCTACGGGGGTTGGGGATTTGTTTGCACTCTTCGTGCAACTCAAAAACCGCTTGCAGGCCGAAGGCCTTTTTGACCGAGAACGCAAAAAACCCATCCCAGCCTATGCCTCGGCCTTGGGCGTGGTTTCTTCCCCGGACGGGGCGGTTATTCATGATATTTATCGGACTGTTGAGAGGCGTTTTCCTGCCATGCCCGTGGTGCTTTCGCCCAGCCCGGTACAGGGGGAGGCGGCGGTTGGACCGCTAATCAAAGCACTGCAAGCCTTGGATGCCCGACCGGATATTGAGTTGATCATCTTGGCTAGGGGAGGGGGTTCCATGGAAGATTTGTGGTGTTTTAACAACGAACACCTGGTTCGAACCGTGGCCGCGATGCAAACGCCGGTGATCACGGCCGTGGGCCATGAAACCGATGTAACCTTGGTGGATTTTGCAGCTGATTTGCGGGCCCCTACTCCTACGGCGGCCGCTGAATTGGCCACGCCGGATGCGGCCGAATTATCGCGAGAATTGAATCGTTTGGAACAACGTGCCGGTTCTGGCTTGTTATCCATGTTGGACCATTTGGAACAAGGGGTGGATGAAGGTGAACAAAGACTGCGTCGTGGCCTGCTTCAGCGTTTGGCCTTGATGGAACAGCGTTGTGAAACCCTGAGCCGGCAGGCAGAGGCCTTGGACTTCCGATCGGTCCTGCGCCGAGGGTTTAGCCTCACCATGAAAGACGGGCGTTTGGTAAGAGAGCCTCAAGAGGCCAATCCCGGGGAAGTGATTCAGACCATTCTCCACGGTGGCCGTTTTCAATCCCAAGTGCTCCCCCAACCCGGAGGTGAATGATCCTGTGTTGATTCATGGATAACGAAGGATTCAAACAGGTGGAGTATTCCATTCCCGAATCACCGGGGGTGTACCGCTATTTTGACAAGAACGAAGCCTTGCTCTACGTGGGCAAAGCCAAAAATCTGCGCAAAAGAGTTTCCCAATACTTTTTGGAACAACGATCGCCCAACCGCATTCGCTTGATGGTTCGCCTGATCCATCGAATTGAATTCACCGTGGTGGATACCGAACACGATGCGTTGTTGCTCGAAAATGTGCTCATCAAAAAGCTACAGCCCCGCTACAATATTCGACTCAAGGACGACAAAACCTATCCGTTTTTGGTGCTGCGCAACGAGCACTTCCCACGTTTGGAGGTGACCCGAAAGGTTCAAAAGGACGGAGCCAGGTACTTCGGGCCCTATACATCGCCCCCCGCCATGTACACGCTTTTGGAGTTGGTACGACGCTTGTACCCGCTGCGAACCTGTGCCCTGCTTTTGTCCCCTTCCAATATCAAAAAGGCCGGTTACCGACCTTGCTTGGAGTACCAATTGGGAAATTGCAAGGCTCCTTGTGCCGGATTGCAGAACGAAGAGGAATACCGAGAACTCACCGAAGCGGTGCATCAATTGTTAAAAGGCAACCTAGGGGGCCTTGTCAAAAGTCTGCGCGTTCAACTTCAAGAAGCGGTCAAACGATTGGCCTTCGAAGAAGCCCACCGAATCAAGGAGCAGGTTGAAATGCTCGAAAAATACCAAGCCCGTTCCACCGTGGTCAGCACCAAGATTCATGATTTGGATGCCTATGCCTTGGCCCGGCACCGGGATCGGGCCGTGGTCAACCACTTGCATGTCCTGAACGGCGCCGTGGTCCGTTCTTACAACCTGGAATTTCGCTTGGCTTTGGAGGACGAGGAAGATTCATCGAGACTAATGGCCCAGGCCATGTTGGAAATTGCCGAACGGTACCGCCACGAACCCCGCGAAATTGTCTGCAATGTGTTGCCGGATAGCCCTCCTTTTCCGGGGGTTCGGGCCCGTATTCCGGCCAGCGGAGACCCCAAGAAACTGGTGGATCTCAGCCTCAAGAACGCCTTCTTTTGCTTGCAGGAAACCCTGAAAACCCCGGACCAACGCCAAAACGCCACGCGTTCGGATCGTTTGCTCTTGCAGGTCCAAAAGGACTTGCAGCTCAAGGAAGTCCCATCGCTCATGGAGTGTTTTGATAACTCTCATTTTCAAGGCAGTCAAACGGTTTCATCTTGTGTTGTATTCCGTAATGGAAGGCCTTCCAAGCGGGATTACCGCTTGTTTAATCAGAGGGACAGTTCGGGTATTGACGATTTTGCAAGCATGCACGAAGTCATTACCCGACGCTATTCAAGAATTTTGGCCGAGGGAGGGGAATTGCCCGGTTTGGTGGTGATTGACGGAGGCAAAGGCCAGTTGAGTGCCGCCCGCGAAGCCATGACTGCGTTGGGCTTGGGCGATGTTCCCCTGATCGGGATCGCCAAGCGCCTGGAGGCCTTGTTCAGACCCGGTGATCCCCATCCCCTGATGCTGGACAAAAAGAGCCCCACCCTGCGTTTGTTGCAACAAATGAGGGACGAAGCTCACCGATTTGGTTTAAATCATCATCGACGCCGACGCAGCAAAAGCAATACGGCCTCCGAGTTGGTCAACTTGCCTGGGGTTGGACCCGTCACCGTTCGAAAATTATTGGAGGCGTTTGGCTCGGCCGAACAAGTTTACCTAGCCAATGCCGAAGCGCTTGCATCGGTCGTAGGCCCCTCCATGGCTTCCAAAATCTTGGCAGCCATCAAAGGTTCCCAGGAAGGCCCCAAAGCCTGAGTAGGTTACTTCGTTGTCGCAAGAATCTCTTTGCGCAATTCGGCAAATTCTGGATCGACGGCGATTTGGTCCTTGAATTCGGGGTACGTGGCCAAAAGGGTTTGCACGGCCTTTCCCAATTCGGAAGCATTGCGAGTCCGGGCGGCAAGAACGGCCCTCAAGTAAAGAACCGATGATTCGTTGGATGAACCCAGGGTGTTCAGGGCTGCAGCCGCTTTGGAATCATCGCGGTTGAGGATATGAGCCAGGGCTTGCAGGGTACCGGCGGGTTGGTTGGCCAGCACTTGGAGTGCTTCTTTGTATTGTCCTTTCCGGATCAGGAGCACGGCCTCGTATTCAGCGAGGCTTTGTCCGTTGGCCTGGGCTCTCTTGACGACCAAAGCGAGTTTGGCCCAATCACCCAACCGGGTGGCGACCATGGCTTGGTTGTTCAGGACCTCTGAAGAACCTGGGGCGGCTTCGGCTGCAGCGTCCAGATTCTTGGAGGCTGTTTCGAAACGACCCCCTTGAATATCCATCACGGCCAAGTTGTTATAAGCCCGGTGATCGGCAGGAAAGCGTTGCTTGGTTTTTTCGAGGATATCGGCAGCCATGGCAGGAGAACCGGCTTGTTCGGCGGTTGCCAGCATTTCGGACGCGGTAATTTCGGAAGATGGAACGCGAATAAGTTCCATACGCTCTTCGAAGGAACGGGGAGCTACCTTGGTCATAATGACCATGTTGGCGCGTCGTAGTGGGGGCAGATATTCCTCGGTAATGATTTCCCAGGCATCGTTCATGTCACGCAATTGGCTTTGCTTTTCAGTGCTGGACAACGAAGTGTTACGGATAATTTCGATGACTTTTTCTTTGTTGGGAATGCGCGCAAATTCAATCCCTTGGAGCAAGCCTTTCCAATCCTCGGTTCCTTGGTTTTGAACGTAGAGGTTGCTGTTGTTAATATCGTAATTGATGTCCTTCAATCCTTTGCTGGACCGCAGCGCGTCCACTACAAACTTGCCACCCGCACCGGCCCGTTCATTGGCTAGTTCGTTGTTAAATTGCAATTCACCGTCTGGGGAAGCGTAACCATTGACTTCAATCTTGAGGATTTCTTTGGTTTTACTCAAAAAGTTAACCAGTTGCAAAATCTCTTTGCGCTTGCGTTCGCTCTCCCGGATTGTGGACTTGTTCAGTTCAAAATAGATGGTTGCCTCAAAGGGTTGAATGGTATCCGCGACAAAGCCCGAAGCAATGGTACGAGGTGCGGAGGTGTAAGTGGCCGTTCTGCTGAGCAGGCTAGGGCCTTCGGTGAGCATGACATCGAAGCGATAGGTTTTGGCAGGCCACGGAGTCGTTGAGCCTGCTTCCATCGCAGCTTTGGCGGCTTTCACATTTTTTTTGGATCCACTGAAGGAGGCCACCTCCAAGTAGTAGGAACGATTGGGGGCCTTGTCGTTGATAGTTTCACCAAAGGTGAGGGTGCCCGCCGTCTCCTTGAGGGGATCGGCCTTGGTGCCGTTCATTCCTTTAACCTTGGGACCTGTGATGAGGTCTCTGGATTTGACCTTGGTTTGAGCACCCTCTTTTTCGAGCAAGGTTATAACCGCCACTCCGTTTTTGGCGATGGTTTTGGGGGCTATTTGGTAATGAACATCCAGTTGGGCCCGGTTCCCGTGCACTGTTAAGGGAGCTTCGTTGAGTCGGTAGTTGACCGCGTTGGAATCTAGTTTGAATTCTTTGGCGCAGGATCCCAAGAAAAGGCTGCCTAGGAGGAGGCTAGCGAACCCGATCCATGAACGAGTATTTTTCATTTTATAAAAATTTGGCTCAAAAATAGGAGGAACAAAGAAGAATCGAACGCTTTTAGAACGCAAGATGAGAGGATGGCGTATGATAGGAGGCAATCCCTACGAGTCGGTGAGGATGGGTTGTACGGCTGTCCACGGGCTGAATGCCCTCGTTGTTGACAGGATCCAAACGGACCTCCCCGGAGGCATGGAGGATTCGGCCATCCCCGGTCAGCAGTCCAACATGGGTGATCCGATCGCTGTTCTCTGAAAAAAAAGCCAAATGACCCGCTTGCCATGCCTTGGGGTCTTCCGGTTCATAACAAAATGGGGCAAGGCTGTATTGCTCCGAAGCGTCCCTGGGCAGAGCCACTCCCACCGAGCCCCAAAGGACCTGGACCAAACCCGAACAATCCACCCCGAAACGACTGCGGCCGCCCCATAAATACGGAGTCCCCAACCAGGCCATCCCGCGTTCAAGGACGGTCCGGGGATCGGGTTTTTCATCTAAGGTCCAAGAGGATGCACCGCGTACCAAACAATCGTCCGCTGAACCCAAAAAAGGCCTTAGAACACTGCCCATACTGAGGCAGCGAAGGGGTCCCATGGAAGGGGTCTGTATCAACGCCCAATCACTGCAAACGCGGGGGCTATCGTCTTCGATGGTATCGGAATGAACCATGCATTGGCGTTCCGAAATCCAGCCGGTATAGCCGTCTATCACGCTTTTCACATGAAACCAAGAAGGTTCGTGAGCCAACAAGGTGAATTGCTCACCCCAAAGGCCCTGGCTGACTTGCTCGCTGCGATGACTGGGCTCCGAGCGAAGGGGAGCTACCGGTACCGAACAAAAAAGGTTGGAGCCCAATTCCAAAGCGAGCGGGGACTTTAGTCGTTGCCGACACGTTGGGAATCCGGTGGCAATTTGATAGCCTCGCGGAATTGGGCGTTGGTCCGGTAGGGATGAAAATCCGGTTCTTTTTTGGCCCATTCCCTCATCGTAAGGTCGGCTTGAATGGCGACACGGATTTGCTCACAAACCAAGGCAATGTCGTTGATCCGCGTTGCAGCGATCGCTGTCAGGTAGGCTGTTAGGGCTTGGCGTGGTTCGATGGCTTGCAAGGTGGCAATGGCTTCGTAAGCCTGCCCGGCACCGATTTGGCAAATGGCGCGGTTGTGGCTGGGTTCCTGGTCCATGGTTTCGAGAGCATCGCTAAAGTGACCCAATCGAGCCGCTACATAGGATTGGTTGATGGAACTTGGACGGCCTTGGACGGCTGCGGCTTTAAACAAGGACATGGCTTCGCCAAAACGATTGAGTTGGCTCAGAGTCGCCCCCAAGTTGTTCTTGGATTCTGCGGATTTGGGATTTAGGATAACAGCCTGCTGAAAACGATTCTCGGCTTCGGTTAATCGGTTGTTACGGTAATGCAACATGCCCAGCTTGAAATGGGCCCGGTAATCCTCGGGGTACCAAGTGGCCGCTTTGCGGTACAATTCCATGCTGGTTTGTTCGGACTCAGCGGCCAGAGCCATTTGAATCATACGAGTGGCGGGCCACTGATTCTTGGTAGAGCCTTTGGCAAAGGCTTTGAGGTCATTCATGATGCTTTGATCCGAGGGGGTGCTGAGAATTTCGACCCGACAGGAACGCATGGCGGGGAACCAATCGTTGACCATGCGCTGGTAATCAGCGGAGAATTTTTCGGCCGCTTTCTTTTTGGCTTCCTGGCCTTCGGCGGCCAAGAGGGCCGCTTTGATTTTGGGCCCATTGGATGAACGTAGACCGCTCAACATCGGAACAATGGAATCCCAAGTCTGTTGAATCCAACGCGTTGTCACAAAACCATCGGCAAAAACCTCCGAGCTCGCCATGGCGTTTTGTTTGCGGCCCAACAATTCCCGAACAATGGTTTTGCTCAGGTTCTCCATGCGCTTGTAGGCCAAATTTTCGTTGTTGGATGATTCGCCCTCCGGGGATGCGCTGCCGGTGATTTTGATTTCAAGAATTTCGCGGGGGCTTTGCAAGGTGGCCAACAATTGTTGAAAAGCGCCTTGGTTGAGGGCATCGCCTACTTCGTAACGACCCGCAGGGAAGTTAATCGTATGGATTTCTTTGATGCAAAGTTTCTCTTTTTCGTAATCCAGGTCCATCAATTCCAAGGTGGGCTCCAGAAAACGAGTGAAACTTGAAAAGCCCGCCGAACTAATCCGGACCAAGGGCAGCTCCCGGCTGGTCTTGCCTTCGATGACCGTGAAACGAGCCTCGAGGGTGGCGCTTTCAATCCCTTCTTCGTAGGGCACTTGAACCGCGTGCTCAAAGAGGTTTTCGCCGCGACGGACCAAACCGGCCATGACCGTGTCTTCCCAGAGTTCAGGGTTAAGGTTGCGGTTGGCCAAGGCCTTGAATCGCATGGGTTGCAGGGCCACGACTTTGTTCCGGTAGTGGACCTCCGGGGTCACCACCACCTGGGTATTCTGGTCAAAGTCAAAATTCTTGAGCCCGATCACGATGCTGAATGGGATGCTATCGCCCACCCTGAAAGGCAATGCTGGCACGGTCCGAAAGGAAGCATTGCGGCAGCTTTCTGTGACCGCTTTGGAAACCTGAAGGGGGGCGGTCTTTTGGGCCCAAAGGGGGGTTCCCATCGTAAGAGCCCATACGGCCCACAGCAGCTTGGCAGGTTGGAAGTTCATGGCAAAGAGTTCGGGTAGGAGTTTTGAATCCGGTTAAAACCCTAAAAATAGGTAACAGGGCAGGTTTTCCAAACGATTCTGCCTCAAAGAACCTTAAATTCGAGCAAAATTCCTTGGCCATGGACCGCGAACCCGTTCTTCAATTGGAGGACATCACCCTTGCTTACGGCCCCCGCGTTCTTTTTGAAGGGGTCAACCTGGAACTCAAGGCCGGTGAAATGGTCTATTTGGTCGGCAAAAGCGGGCAGGGCAAATCCAGCCTGGTCCGGGCTCTGATTGGGGAGATACCTATTCAAGGCCGAAGGGCCATGGTCATGGGGCAGAATTTGTTGGATTTGTCGCGCAAGGATATACCGGCTTTGCGTCGTCGGATCGGCGTCGTATTCCAAGATTTTCAATTGCTCATGGACCGCAATGTCGATGCGAACCTGGATTTTGTGCTCGAGGCCACCGGATGGAAGGATAAGACGCAGCGCAATCAACGCAAAGAAGAGGTTTTGGCTTTGGTAGGCCTGGTCGGGAAGGGAGCCGAAATGCCCCATCGCCTGTCCGGCGGGGAGCAACAACGTTTGGCGATTGCCAGGGCCTTGCTGAACAACCCTGGACTGCTTTTGGCCGATGAGCCCACCGGTCAATTGGACCCGGACAGCTCCGAAGGGGTTTTGTCCTTGCTGGTGGAAATTAACCGTGGCGGGACCGCCCTTTTGATGGCAACCCACGATTACATGACCATGGATCGTTTCCCGGCCCGCGTTTTGCGTTGTGCTGGAGGGCGTTTGGAAGACATGGGGAATATCCTATTTGAATCGCCTTCGGAGAACAACGGTTGATGGGGTCGAGGCATGCGCTGCAGCTGGTCCTCTTTGACCTGCCGATAGCTCCCTTGTACGGCGGCACAGCCGAGGTGGATAATAAAATCAGAGCCTTGCTGGACCTTGGACTGGAATTGCATATCCATGCCTGGGTTAGCTCAACCCTGGATCGTCAACTTCGATCAGGCGCCAGGGCCCTGCCGGATTGGCATCATCGGGTGGCAACCCTTCGTTGGTACCCCCGGCCCATGGCCCTGCGCACTTGGTTTTCCGCCTGGCCCCATGCCGTGGCCTCCCGCAGCGGAACGGCCTTGAACAAGGCCTTGGCTCAAGGCCCCCGGGATATACTGCTGGAAGGATGGCAGGTCTCTGCCTGTATGGCAGCGCCGGCTTTGGGTCATCATCGGTTTTGGGTTCGGTCTCATAACCGGGAATCCCAGTACTATCGAATGCAGGCTCTCTCGGCCAATGGTTTTTTCAAAAAAATATACTATAACATCGAATCACTCCGATGGATTCGCACGGAGCGTTGGGTCTCCCATTCGGGAATTCATCAACCTTTGGTGGGTGTTTTGAGCCTTTGCCCTTTGGAAACTCGTCTGTACCAAAACGAAGGATTGAACGCCTTTTATGTTCCTGCCTTTGTTCGTTTGGCTCCGACCAAAGTCGGGCCTGCCATAGAGAGGCAACAGGCAGCCACGCCCTTTCTCTTGTATCATGGTCGGCTGGATATACCGGACAACCAACAAGCTGTTCAGAATGTGTTGCGATTGGCTTCTCAATGCCCGGAATTTTCTTGGGTTGTTGCGGGATCCAAGGCCCCAAGTGCCTTGATTCGCCAAATGCAAGCAATGCCCGCTTTGCAATGGGTGGATACTCCCGATGATGAGACCTTGGACGCTTTGGTCCAAAATGCGGCGGTTCATGTGATCCCATCCAAGGGACGGGCAGGCCTCCGGCTCAAAATGATTCATGCCTTGATGGGGACCGGCCATGTGTTGGTTCATCGCGATGCGGTGGAAGGTTTGCCCTGGGCTCGTTGGGTGACCACAGTAAACCACGATGGGGATTGGGCCCAAGGTCTGCGACTCGCCATGGCCAAGCCCCTCGATGGTTGGCAATTGGAGCAGCGTCACCGAGAAATTCGGGATCATTTTGACCCGAATCAAAACGCGTGCCTGCTCTGCGAACTGATTTTTGGGAGTCGAGTGCCTAGCTAGGTTGCTTTTGGGCAATCGATTGCTCTTGGGCAAGGGTGCGGAGTTCTTCCAATAGCGGTTGACTTTCGTTTTCCCAGGTCCAAGCCTGCGCAGCCTGTAGGCAGGCCTGACGGGCGGCCTCCATTCGTTCGGGCTGGTTCCAGAGTTCATAACAAAAGCGGACAATCCCTTCGGGTTGGCAATCCTTCAAACCCCAGCCCACCGGATAGTCCCTGAGCAGGGATTGGTACTCCGGAAAATCCATCCCCAATTGGGGCAGCCCCGCCGCGGTGTAATCAAAAAACTTATTGGCCAAGGAGTAACGATAGCTCAGGCTGGGATGGTCCAAAAGGTTCAAGCCTAACCAGGCTTTTTGGGTCAAGCTACGCAGTTGGGAAGAGGGTAATGGGCCGGTGAACCATACCTTACCATGGAGGCCTCGGTTATGGACCGTGGAACGAAGGCCCCTCTCCAAATCCCCGCTACCCGCCAGGACCAACGGACAAGGAAGCCCCCTTTCGGCGGCTACCAACAGGGCCTCCAGGCCTCGGCCAAGATTCAAGGCCCCTTGATACAGGATAAAGGGTTCTTCGGGAAAATTGAGGGTGTCAAGTGGATCCGCAGGGTCGGTGTTGCGAGTGGGCATGTTACGCAAAACACGAAAAGGATGACCGTACTCTTTTTGAAACAGCTCGGCCAGGGCCGGACCTACGGTGTAACATTGAACATGGCCTCGGAGGAAGAGCCGAATTAATCCGGCCCACACCCTGCGCACCGTGGGTCGACCGCTCAGTTCGGGGACTTCGGTAAACCACTCGTGGGCATCCCACCACAGAGGCCGCCTGCGCATCCAAGACGCCAAGCGCAAAGCCGGTAGGGTATCGGCATCCACCGAAAGGTAAACGGTGGATGAACAACGCAAAGCTTCCACCAAGAGTCGAAGGTTGTAGATCAAATAAAAAAGCGGTCCTCGAAGGGGTGATATGCGTAGGCGTTGATAGGTTCGGTGCGCCGTGCTCTGCAAAGGGACCTCTCGGTGCCGATCCACGCCGATCCAACGAACCCTCCATCCGGCCATCTCCAAGGTTTGGCACCAGCGCATCATGCGTTGGTCTTGCCACTGGTCGTTGGTGGTGGCCATGAACAGCAAAGGCGAAGCGTCGGTGATCATAGTGGTCGGGGTCCTAGTGGCCGGGGTCCTAGTGGCCGAGGAGATGGGTTTCATGGGTTCTTCCATAACAAACGATCATCGACATCCCTTGCAACCGCCCCTTGTTGGACCAACCAAGCGAGGGCCTTGGCCTGTCGCGCCCAATCCTCCGGGCCACGAACAAGTCCCTGAGCTTCAAGGGCTCGACGCAATTCGGCCGGGTGGAGGGGAGCGCTTAGGTAGGGCCGTACCTGCAGCGTCCAAGCCTGAAATTCTTGGGTGGTCATTTCTTCGAATCTTCCACCGCCGGAAATACAAGCATCGCAGCGCCCACAATCCATCGCAGCGGTCTCCCCAAAGTAGGCGAGTATCAGCCGACTACGGCAAGTGCCTGTCCCCGTGATCATGGCGATCATAGCTTCCAACCTGCGTTGCCTGGCTTGGAGAAGGTTGCTGTAGGCCTGCGGTGGCAAGTAAAAATGAGTGGGGGGCAAGCGTTCACTCAGCCAACAGAGGTTTTGTTGATCCGAACGCGGGGTATAATCCAGTAAATGCAGTTCCTGCAATCGATGAATCGCTTGCAAAATAGCCACCGTGGTCGTTCCGGATTCACGGGCCATGCGTCGTTCGTCAAAGCGGACCGGGTGATCCAAAATGCCCGGATGTTTTCGTAACAACAAATCAATATAGGGATCCAAGGTGGGGTTCAGGACCCTTTGTTCGTAGAGTTGGGCGGAGGACACTTTGAATCGGATACGGGCCGGTAGGAGGCTTTCTTCTTCGGCCATCACCAGATTGGCCCGATGCAGAATCTGAAGAGCATGGTAAACAACGCGTTGTTCCAGGTCAAAGCGTAGGCAAAAGGCCGAAATATCAAAGGCAAAGCGTTGGTCCTGCCCACCTCCAACCGCCAGGTTGCACCACTGCCCGAGCGCCTGATAAATTCGTTGAATTTGTTCGATGGGAGGGAAGGCGTCTTGGACTCGCTTGCGGGCCAGTTGCAGGTCCGACTTCTGCCAGGCCAAAACACAGAGCCCGTGATCCCCGTCCCTGCCGGCTCTCCCGGCTTCTTGGTAGTAGGCCTCGGGTGATTCAGGGGGATCCCAATGAAAAACCAGGCGGACATCCGGTTGATCAATCCCCATCCCAAACGCCGTGGTGCAGACCATGATGGGCTTGGTATGGTTCATCCAAGTCTGTTGGCGAAAGTCCCTCTGCTCGGGTGTCAACCCCGCATGGTAGGCCTGGACGGGATAACCCTTGCTCGCAAGGTATCTAGACAATTCTTCGCTGTTCCGACGCGAACCGACATAGACCAGGGCTTTGCCCTTGAGACCGACGAGGGCGTCTTCGAGGGCTTGATGTTTGGAGACGGTTTCTTGCCATCGGTAGGATAGCATGGGTCTTGCAAAACTTTGGCGAACCAAAGCAGGCCTCACCATCCCTAGGCGTTCACAGATTTCATCGCAAACGGCAGGGGTTGCCGATCCGGTCAGGGCCACCGTAACCAAGGCCCCCATCTGTTCTCGGAATGCCGCAATTCGTTGATATTCAGGACGAAAATCATGTCCCCATTGGGCAATGCAATGCGCCTCGTCCACCGCAAGCAAGGCAATTTTCCAACCCCGGCTGCGGGTTACAAAGTCTTTGCCCGAAAGGCGTTCCGGGGATAGGTAAAGAAATTTGAGTTCCCCGCGATCGGCTCGCACCCGGATGGCTTCACTTTCGGTGGAGCTTAAACCCGATACCAACGCGGCCGCCGAAAGGCCTTGACGATTCAACCGACTTACTTGATCCTTCATCAAGGCAATCAGCGGGGATACTACCAGGCACAATCCGTCCATCGCCAAAGCGGGGACTTGGTAACACAAAGATTTTCCTCCGCCGGTTGGCAGCAGGGCCAGGGTATCTTGTCCCTCAAGAATCGAAGCAACCACCGCTTCTTGACCCGGTTTGAAGGCGTCAAAGCCCCAGTACCGATGCAGCAGTTCCTTCGCGACTTCGATGGAATTAGCCATTCGGATCCACTTCGGTGATGTGCCCGTCGCGGAGTTGCAGGACGCGGTCCGCTTGACGGGCCAAGGGTAGGCTGTGGGTGACCACCAAAAAGGTTTGTCCGTTGCGGTCTCGCAGTTCACGAAAGAGGCGATGCAATTCTTCGGCCTGTTGCTGGTCCAAGTTCCCGGATGGTTCATCGGCCATGATCAGATCAGGTCGGTTCATCAAAGCACGGGCCACCGCAAATCGCTGTTGCTCCCCCCCGGATAATTCCGAAGGTCGATGACTCAAACGTTCCGCGACGCCCAATTGTTTGGCTAATTCGAGGGCTCGGGCTTGGGCTGTTTTGGAGTCCATTCCAGCGATGAGAGCAGGCATGAGGAGGTTCTCCTCGGCGGTAAATTCTGGGAGCAACAAGGCCTGTTGAAAAACGAAACCCAATCGGCGGTTCCGAAAATCCGCGAGGCGATTGCCGCTAAGCGTATGGATCAAAACGCCGTCCCATTCAATTTCACCAGAATCGGCTGGTTGCAATCCTCCCAACACATGAAGCAGGGTGCTTTTGCCGGCCCCCGAAGGACCGACCACCGCCACCAACTCCCCGCGTTGTATTTCAAAAGAAACCGAACGTAGCAGGGCCAGGTTACCGAAGGACTTGCATAATTGGCGAACCCTGACCATGAGTTATCCGGGTTTAGACGTCCAGTCGGGCGTAGCGGGCGTTTTGTTCGATAAACTCACGTCGGGGAGGTACTTCATCGCCCATCAGCATCGAAAACACTCGATCGGCTTCGGCCGCGCTTTCGATCGTGACTTGGCGCAGGGTGCGGGTGTCCGGGTTCATGGTGGTATCCCAAAGCTGCTCCGCGTTCATTTCTCCCAAACCTTTGTATCGTTGGATATTAACGGTGCTCTCAGCGGCCCCTTTGGCCAATTCTTTGACGGCGTCCTGACGGTCTTGGTCATTCCAAGCGTAACGCTGTTGAGTGCCTTTTTTGACCAAATAGAGGGGAGGGGTTGCGATGTAGATATGTCCTGATTCAATCAGGGTTTTCATGTACCTAAAGAAGAAGGTGAGAATCAGCGTCGTAATGTGCGATCCGTCCACATCGGCATCGGTCATGATGATGATTTTGTGGTACCTCAATCGGCTGATGTTAAGGGCTTTTTGGTCCTCTTCGGTGCCGACCGACACGCCCAATGCCGTGAAGATGTTACGGATTTCTTCGTTCTCGTAAATCTTGTGTTCCATGGCCTTCTCCACGTTCAGAATTTTACCCCGAAGCGGAAGGATGGCCTGAAAAGCGCGGTTCCGGCCTTGCTTGGCCGTACCTCCCGCCGAGTCTCCTTCGACTAGGAAAATCTCGCAGAGGGAGGCATCCCGTTCGGAGCAGTCAGCGAGTTTACCGGGCATGGAATTGCCTGATAACACATTCTTTCGCTGAACCATTTCCCGGGCTTTGCGGGCAGCATGCCTGGCCGTTGCCGCCAGGATGACTTTGCTGATAATTTGTCGGGCTTCCCGTGGGTTTTCTTCCAAGTAATGGGAAAGAGCTTCCGATACCGCTGAATGAACCGCCCCCATGACCTCGTTGTTCCCGAGTTTGGTTTTGGTTTGGCCTTCGAATTGAGGTTCCGCCACTTTGACGGAGACTACCGCGGTGAGTCCTTCCCGGAAGTCATCGCCCGCAATATCAAATTTGAGTTTGCTGGTCAGCCCCTCTTTGTCAGCGTAGGATTTGAGGGTACGGGTCAAGGCCTGGCGAAAGCCGGCAATATGGGTTCCACCTTCGTGGGTATTGATGTTGTTTACGTAGGAATGGACGTTCTCGGTGAACGAGGTATTGTATTGCAAGGCAACCTCCACCGGTACGGGCCCTTTGGGGTTTTCGATATAAATAGGTGCGGCCAAGAGGGATTCCCTGGTTTGGTCCAAATAGGTCACAAATTCTTGCAGACCTCCTTGCGAATAAAACTCTTCTTGACGGAAGGTTCCGTCTTCCAAGGGCTGGCGACGGTCTTCCAAGGACAGACGGATTCCCTTGTTCAGGTACGCTAATTCTCTTAAACGATTGGCCAAGGTAGCGTAGTGGTATTCGGTATGTTGGAAAATCGTCGCATCCGGTTCGAATTCAACGATGGTGCCTCGGTCTTCGGTGGTCCCGATCTCGCGTACGCTGTATTGGGGTTTACCGCAGCGGTATTCCTGTTCGTAAACGGTGCCGTTCCGGCGAATTTCGGCCCGCAGGTGGGTGCTCAGGGCGTTGACGCAAGACACGCCGACCCCGTGCAATCCCCCCGATACTTTGTAGGAGTCTTTATCGAACTTACCCCCGGCGTGCAATACGGTCATAACCACTTCCAGGGCCGAACGCTTTTCCTTGGGGTGGAGATCGGTTGGAATACCGCGCCCGTTGTCCTGGACCCGGATGCGGTTGCCTTCCAAGATACTGACCTGGATCCGGTTGCAATGACCGGCCAGGGCTTCATCGATCGAGTTATCGACGACTTCGTAGACCAAATGGTGCAAGCCTTTGACCCCGATGTCCCCGATATACATCGCCGGCCTTTTGCGGACGGCTTCCAGTCCCTCGAGGACCTGGATATTTTCGGCGGAGTATTGGTTCGAAGACGATGGAATCATAGGGGTAGGGTGGGGGGGTAAGGAGGAATCAAAAAGCCGGATTTCGGGACCTGGTTTCGCCTAAAAATAAGGCTAGACCAGGCACTTCGGTTGAAAGAAATCCCTTATTTGCGGAGGTACATGACCTCTTTGACGGCACGAACGACTTTTTCAACCGACGGCAGGTAGGCCGCAACCAAGGGCATGGAATACGACATCGGTACATCGGCCCCGTTCACCCGAACCACCGGGGCGTCCAGTTCGTCAAAGGCGTCTTTCTGAATACGATAGGCAATCTCCGAAGAAACCGAGGCAAATGGCCAACTTTCGTCGACCACCACCATGCGGTGGGTTTTGCGGACGCTTTGGAGCAGGGTCGCATGGTCCAGTGGGCGGATGCTTCGCAGGTCAATGACTTCGGCGCTGATGCCCTCGGCTTCCAACGCTTCGGCGGCGGCCAGTACGACTTTCATCATTTTGTTGTAAGAAACCAAGGTGACATCCGATCCACTGCGCTTGATATCCGCTAGACCAATGGGGATGAGGTATTCGCCGTCTGGAACCATGCCCTTGTCGCCGTACATCTGCTCGGATTCCATGAAAATGACCGGATCCTCGTCCCGGATGGCGGACTTGAGGAGACCCTTGGCATCCGCTGGGTTGCTGGGCGAAACGACTTTGAGACCTGGAACATTGGCATACCAGCTTTCGAAAACCTGGGAATGCTGGGCGGCCAAGGAGCCAGCCGATCCCGATGGTCCTCTAAAAACGATGGGGACCGAAACCTGCCCCCCCGACATATTTAACATTTTGGCCGCGGAATTGACGATTTGGTCAATGGCTACCAGCGAAAAATTAAAGGTCATAAATTCAATGACCGGGCGCAGTCCGTTCATGGCGGCCCCGACCCCAATGCCGGCAAATCCAAGCTCTGCGATGGGGGTGTCAATGACTCTTTTGGCTCCAAATTCATCCAACAATCCCTGACTCACTTTGTAGGCTCCGTTGTATTCTGCCACTTCTTCGCCCATGAGAAATACGCGGTCATCCCGCAGCATTTCTTCTCGTAGGGCCTCCCTTAGGGCCTCTCTAAATGCAATTTCCCTCATACTTTGTTTTTAAGCGGTGCAAAAATACGCTTTTTTAGACCTTCCTCAGGGTTCTTTTAAGCGGTTTTTAAGGGTTTTTTTGAACACTGCGGACTTTCTTGCGGTACTTTTGAGGGTGCGCAAATCGCTTCAAATCCTGATTGCTGGCCTGAGCATCCTGCTGGGTGGAGTGGTGGTTTATTGGGCGGAGCAATACGAACAATCCCGTCGACTGGCCTGCGTTCAGGTCATCACCCCGGCAGAGTTCCTGACGGAGGGTGTTACCATCGGGCAAGCAGGTCAAAGTGCCTGTTTGCTGTCACCTGCCCTGCGTTCCCTTACCGATTCGGCCGGGTCACTGCTGGTGAGCCTGGCCCCCGGTGCGTCAATCGAAGGGCCCAAATGGATTGATTGGCTGCCTGTGGATTCCACCCGCTGGGCCCATATCCTTCAATACCGGCCTGGGCAGGCCACCTTTGCCGTAAACCTTCAAATGCAAACCCTTGCCAAGACCATTCGCCAAAGAGGCTTGCACAGGGCCGTGCTCTTGATTCCAGAAGAACATCGTCAGGCTTGGTTGCAAGCTTTGGGCCGATCCCTCGTTCTAGAGGTATGCCCTTCGCGTTAATTTTGGTCCTTTCAATCTTTATGTTATGAAAATTGTGCCGGCTCGTGCCAACGCTCGCTTGTTGGGGTGGGTTTTTTGTTGGGTAGTCGGCTTCCTGGCTCTTTCCTGGTCGGTCGTGGCCCAAGGGATTCCTACTGGCAGCCGTCAAGCAAAGGCAGGATCTGCCGCAACCGGCCTGATCCCCAACCGGGGCCAATGGCCCGACGAGGTCCTTGCCCATGCCGATCTGCCGGGTCTGCGCCTCTTTGTGCAGGCGGATGGTTTGCGTTGGGTGGCCTACCAAAACGATGGTTGCCACGGGGGTCCTACCGAAAAAGGATTGTACGGGGTGGACCCATCCCGCCATTTGCGGGGCCATGCCTGGGAGCAGCGCTTTCCCGGTGCACGCGCTCAGCGTTCAACCATGCAAAGCGCGGAAAGCCTGACCTATCCGGTCCATTACCTCCAAGGTTCACAACCCGAAAAATGGGCTCAGCATCTCTATCCGGTTCGGGAAATGCGTTTTCCGGATTTTTATCCGGGCATCGATTGGGTCCTGCGCATGGATGGGGAATTCAAGTACGAATTTCATGTGAGGCCTGGCGCAGACCCGGAACAGATCCGCATGCAGGTCCGCGGTGTGCCGCAGCGCCTGGACGCTTCGGGTCGCTTGGTCTACACGGCCGATATAGGGGATTATATCGAAGAGGCCCCGGTATCGTGGACCTTGAAGTCGGATGGAATCACCAAAGTGCCGGTGGCCTCCGCTTGGGTTCAAAAAAAGGGCCACTGGGCTTACCGCACCGGTCCGTATGCGGCCGATGAGGTTTTGGTCTTGGACCCGCGGATGATCGGCGCCACGTACAGTGGATCAGGGGTGGATAATTGGGGCTTTACAGCAACCTACGACAATGCGGGCAACATGTACCTGGGCGGAATTGCCTTTGGTCCTGGTTATCCCACGACTCTGGGGGCTTTTGGCTTTGCCCCCGGTCAGAATCAGCCCTCCGGAAACCCCAATTTTTATTACGATGTGACGTTGACCAAATATTCACCGAACGGCGGTCAGGTCCTTTTCAGTACTTACCTGGGCGGGTTGGGCCAAGAGCGTCCATCGTCCTTGATTTTTGATGAGAATGCCCAGTCATTGCTGGTCTTTGGTCGGACCAATTCGGCCAACTTTCCTATAACGGCCGGGGCTTATCAGCCAGCTCTTAGTGGATCGTATGATTTGTTTGTAACACGACTTTCATCCACGGGATCGCTGTTGGCCTCCACCTACTTGGGAGGATCGGGGGCTGAAGGAACCAATTCGGTGGGCACCCCTTATACCACTTCCTCGCTTCAATTTAATTACGGAGATGATAGCAGAGGAGAAGTGGTAGTGGCCCCGAACGGCGATGTTTTGCTGGTGTCCAATACCCAGTCGGCCAATTTCCCCGTTACATCGGTGACCGGTACCTTGCAGGCCACCTTTGGGGGGTCCATGGACGGGGTGGTGGCTCGGCTATCGCCGAATCTCAATCAATTGTTATTTTCAACCTATCTGGGGGGTGGCAGCATGGACGCAACCTATGCTATCAAGCCCGGTGGCGGCGATACGGTCTTTGTGGCCGGTGCGACCTTTAGCCAGACCACTTTTTTTCCGAACCATTCCCGGGGTTATGACCTGAGCCACAACGGACAAGCGGACGGATATGTCATGATGATGCGGACCGGCAATCCGCCCTTTAGCCAACCCCAACTGGTTTCGCTGACCTATTGCGGGACCACGTCCTACGATCAGAATTTTCTCCTGGAACGGGATAACCGCGGGCATATTTATGTGGCGGGTGTCAGCATGGGGAACATTAATCAAAGTGGAACCCGCTGGTTTCAGGCGGGGGCCAAACATTATATACAGAAGTACAGCCCCTTTTTGGACAGTCTTTATTGGTCCGCGCCGGTTGGCTTGCCTTTCTTGAACGGGGTCCCCCAATCGGCCGGGCCGGCCTTGTCTCTGACGGCCTTTTTGGTGGATCGTTGTGGCAAAATTTACCTGAGTGGCTGGGGAGGGGATTTGAATTCCACCTTTAATTCCAACATTCAAACGATGCGGGGTTTGCCCATCACGGCCAATGCTTTGCAGCCTGGAACCACCGGTAGCGATATGTACCTGCTGGTCCTGGCGCCGGATGCCGATACCTTGGTTTACGCTACTTATTTGGGCGGGTCGATCTCGGAGGAACATGTGGACGGTGGGACCAGTCGTTTTTCGCCCGAAGGCATTGTTTATCACGCCGTTTGTGCGGGATGTCGAGGCAATTCGGATTTTCCCGTGACGTCCTCTGCGGTGTATCCCTTCAACCAATCCACCAATTGCAATGCATTGATATTCAAATTGGATTTGGAGCTGGTGCGACCCAGAGCGGGCATCCGCATGACCCCATCGGATACCAATGTTTGTGTGGGTTCTCCGATTCGTTTTGAAAATACGGGTACCACGGGATCTTCGGTTTGGTGGACCATTGGAACCGTTGGTCAACCTCCGGTTCATAGCGCGCAGACTTCGTCCACCCAATACACGTTTACAACACCGGGTACCTACCGCGTTCGTTTGGTGGTTGAGGGTTGTCAACAATTTGATACCACCTTCAAAACGGTGGTGGTCACACCACCGCCTGTTATCACCAAATATCCACCGCCGACCTCCTGCCCTGGCGATACGGTTTGGTTGCGGGTGGATTCGCTGGATGCCTCCGGGGGGGTTCTTTCCATTACCTGGGTGGCCGATCCGTTTTTGTTACCGGGAGCACCGGGCTTGTTTCGCCGAAGGGCTGTTGTGACCGGAACCCGGTGGTTTTATTTTGATGTTATATCGGCTTCCGGATGCGTCCTGCGTGACAGCCTGAGTGCCAGGACCATGGCCCCCAAGGAGGTTTTTGGGAACGATACATTGCGCTGGTGTTGGGACCGCAGCCAGGCCTTGCAGCCTTTGACTGGTTTTCGATCCTATCGATGGTTAAGTGATGTCGAAATCACCAACCAAAACCAAACCGTCCAGAATTTTAGCCTTCTTCAGCCTCGCTGGGTTTATTGCCGCGCCTACGATGACACCTGTTTTCATTTGGATTCGGTGTATCTCTTACCGGAAATTACCGCCACGGTCAGCCTAGGCCCGGACCTCTTCTTTTGTCAGCAAATCAACCGAACCTTGGTGCCTACGGGGGGTCTCACCTACGAATGGTCCGACGGCAGTACGGGCAGCACCTACAACCTGAATGCAGGAGGAAGTGGATTTGTTTGGGTCATCGCCCGGGATGCCAACGGTTGCCGTAGCCTTCCCGATACACTTTATTATTACGAAGACCCGGTTTCTGCGGCGATTTCAATCAGCCCACCGGATACCGCCTATGCTCCACAGGCCGTCTATTTTACCAACCAGTTTTCCGCTAACATTGATTCGGTTTATTGGTTTTTTGGAGATGGCAACAGCAGTTCTTCCTTTAATCCGGTGCATTCTTACACCGATACGGGAACTTTTTACGGGTACATGCTGGCCTTTTCGACTCGTTCCGGATGCAGGGATAGCATTCCCTTTGTGTTGGTGGTGGATACGGTGGTGATGGATTTCCCCAATGCTTTTCTGCCCGAAACAGAGGGGGTGAATGCCTTGTTTCGCTCCTTTACCCGGAACCTTCGGACCCTTGATTTTCGAGTCTACGATCGATGGGGTCAAAAAATCTTTGAAACAACCAACGTGGACGTGCTATGGGATGGAACCCAGGGCGGAAAGGCGGTGATGCCGGGGACCTATGTCTATACCGCGGATGGAATTGGGAAAAACGGCGCCGATTATTTTCGAAAAGGCTTGATTCACGTCGTTCGGTAGGTTTTTTTTGGACTTGGGCGGGTATATTTGCGCCTCCATGCGGGAGGGGCGAGGGGCCCACAGCGGGTCTGGACGCCTCCCCAACGATTCCGTAGCTCAGCTGGTAGAGCAATACACTTTTAATGTATGGGTCCTGGGTTCGAATCCCAGCGGAATCACCAAAGAAGCGGAACCAGGATTCCGCAACGGTTCCCGTCTCGGCAGCTATTTCCCTTCATTTCTTTATTTTCGCTATGGAACGCCCTTTGTTGCAACCCGAAGGGGTTTTGAAGCCCGGTCCCAAATCCATGGTAGGGGATGGCTTCTCGGTCTACCATCTATTCCCGGGCCAGCAACTGCCTATGCAGCGCACGGATCCTTTTTTGATGCTGGATTACAACCCTCCTTGGCGGATCGAGCCCTCCAATCAACCCAAAGGGGTGGATGTGCACCCTCACCGGGGTTTTGAAACCGTGACCTTGGTCTACAGCGGCGAAGTAGCGCATGCCGATAGCGCCGGGAATCATGGGATCGTGGGCCCCGGCGAGGTCCAATGGATGCATGCCGCCTCCGGGGTTTTGCACAAAGAGTACCAATCCGAAGCCTTTACCTCATCGGGTGGGGTTTTCCATATGGCGCAATTGTGGGTGAATCTACCGGCGCAGCGCAAAATGGACCCTCCATCCTATGGTTCCATTCATCGAGATCAAATTCAACATTTGACGATGGCGGGGGGTCACCTGGAATTGGTGGCGGGGATGCTGGGACAGAATGCAGAGGGAACCTGGTTTTGCCTGCCCAGTCAGGTGGAATTTTCAGAATCGACCTTTCCAAAATCAGCCGTAGGTCCGGCCAAGGTTTGCAGTCCATTGTGGCTTTTTCATTGGATCCAAAACCAAGAGGGCCCCGGTGTCTTCGAGCTAGTGGTTCCTGAGGGGGCCACGGTTCTGGCCCTGGTGGTTGAAGGGGTTTTGGGAGGGGAATTGGAGGGCGTGGACCAAGGTCATTTGGTGGTGTACCAACGCAACCCGGACGGGGGAGAGACCCTCATTCGATTGGAGGCCCATGCAGGAGCCAAGGTCCTTTGGATGTTGGGTCAACCGCTTAACGAACCTATTGCGGCTTATGGCCCCTTTGTGATGAATACCAAGGCTCAAATTCAGGAGGCCTTTGAGGATTACCAAAACGGCCGTTTTGGGGTTTTGAAATAAGGACCTGCGTGGCCGCCTTGTTTTTTTCAACAAGGACCTGTTGATAAGCGATTAACCCCCTTTTCAATCGGCGGTTGTTGCCTACCTTTCACACCCAATTCAACCCATTCCCAAACCCCCTCCATCCATTCTTCAAAACTTCTTTATGTTCAAAAATCAACCCTTAGCTAGTCTTAGGTTCTCCATGTTTTTGGTGACCCTGTTGACCTTGGGATTCCATTTTCAAGGCTCGGCCCAGGGCACCGATACGTTGGCCACCTGGGAATTGACCGGTATCAATGTGACTACCCCGGCATGGGGTCTTTCGCCCCTCCCGGCCCAAAACACATCCTCGGCGATTTCAACCTCCGGTTGGACCCGAGGATCGGGGGTTTTATTAACGGCCGCAGGTGTAGCCACCACGGGTAGTCCGGCCGGCAATGCCTGGGGCGGTAACGGTTGGGATGCCTATACAACTGGTGGTGCAGGCAATCTTGATTCGACGGTATCGAGGGGTGATTTTGTAACCATTGCCTTTACAGTGGCCAGCGGTACAACGGTGAGTTTCACCAGCATTCCTGCCCACAATATTCGCCGCTCCAGCAGCGGCCCCAGCAGCGGTCAGTGGCAATACAGCCTGGGTGCTTCTGGCACCTTTGTGAACATCGGCACGCCCGTTACTTGGGGATCCGTTACAACGGGCACCGGGAATCCTCAGCCTGCATTGGACCTTTCCACCATTTCGGATTTGCAGAGCATCACCGGGGGTACAACCGTCACCTTCCGGATCGTCAACATGGGTGCGACTTCATCGGGCGGAACTTGGTACCTCAACCAAGTGACTTCGGGTCGTGACATCACGTTTATGGGTACAATAGGCGGTGGCGGAGGGGGTCCTGCGGCCACCTTGAGTTTGGGTGCGTTGGCATCCAACACGGTTTGTGCTTCTGGAGGATCAACAACACCTTTAACTGTAACCTATACTTCGACCGGAACCTTGTCAGGCCCCGTGGAACTGCAATTATCGGATGCATCGGGTTCTTTTGCGAACCCCGCGGTCCTTGGATCGGCTACCGGAAGTACGGGGACGATCACGGCCTCTTGGCCATCCACCCTGACCGCCGGAACCGGTTATTTGTTGCGGTTGGTTTCGGGTACCGTCACAAGTGCTCCTTCCGCAGCCATCTCCGTTTTGACGACCGTTCCTGAAGCCACAACCTTTGCGGCCGTTCCATCCAACGGGACCGTCACCCTGACGTGGACCAATCCTACCCGTTGCTTTGATCAGGCTTTGGTGGTGGCCGACATCGCGCCCGTTACAGGGCAGCCAAGCGGGAATGTCATTCTCGCGAATCCCATCTTTGGATCCGGTGCTTCGGTTGGGACCGGTTATGCCGTGTTCGCTGGGACCGCGCAAACGGTGACGGTCACCGGTTTGACCAACGGACAGACCTATCATTTCAAGGTCTTTACCCAAAGCGGGACTACCTGGAGCAGTGGTGTCTCGGTGCAATCCACGCCGTTCAGCACCCAGGGTTTTCCCTTGCGCAGCATCGCCTCGGTGATTGGCGTCAACAGCAACGGTGTATTGGATTCCTTGGGTGCCAGGGTCCGTTTGACCGGTACCGTTTATGGAATCAACCAATACAGCAGCAGCACCACTCCGGTTGGTTTGCAATTTGTTATCATGGATGGAACCGGCGGAATTATGTTACGCAGAGCCGGTACCAACTTTGGGTTGGATACCTTGAATCCCAACGGTCCCTTGGTAGAAGGAGATTCGGTTGAATTGGTGGGGGTCTTGGAACAATTCAATGGCTTAACCCAAATCAACTGCGATACCATTCTTCGGGTCGCATTGGGTCGAACTTTGGCATCGCCAACGGTGGTAACCGCCTTGGACGAAACAACGGAGAACCGATTGGTTCGTTTGAATGGCTTGGTTCTGGTTGGCTCCAATTGGCCCACCAACCCTGTCACTTCGGGGGTGAATGTGAACGTTTCGAACGGCACATCCACTTTTGTGTTACGGATTTTGCCAACCACCAATATCGATGGAACGCCAGCGCCCACCGGCTATTTTGATTTGGTTGGATTGGGTCAGCAATTTGACAACAGTATTCCATTGACCTCTGGCTATCAAATCACCCCTCGTTCCTTGGCCGATATCATCGCCGTTCCCCTCGTGAACACCGTGGCCAATTTTGTTCGCAACGATACCCTGGTCTCCAACCAAAGCGGAGCCATCGGCATGAATATTTCAATTTTGAATCCCAATCCGGTTGCCCAGGTCCTCAAAGTCAAGTTGAATACCTCGGCCGGTGCGGCTTACGGGGTGACCTACGAAACCTTCCCAGTACCGGTGAACGATACCATTACCTTGAATGTTCCGGCCAACGCCACTTCAGCTTCCTTCTCGGTTTTGTTATACCCCGCGGTTCCTTCGGGCCGTACCGATACCCTTGGATTTACGATGTTTGGAGCGAGTCTAGGGATTTCGGCCGGTATTGTTAACCAGGCCATGATACGGGTTCAAACGCTTCAAATCCCCACCTACAGTATTGGCCTGCTGCGTGGTAACAACGTTGCCGGAACCGTGGTCGGGATCCCCGACTCCAACGGGGTCTACGCCCGCACCACCGGAATTGTGTTGGGAGGTAACCGCAGGGTCCTTCCAAGCCCCGGATTGGAATTCTTTATTTTTGATCCCGTATCCAACGCCGGTATAGGGGTATTCCGCAGTGCTAATTTTACGAGCAACCCCTACACGGTGACCGAAGGTGACTTGATTCGGGTGATTGGTACCGTTTCCCATTTCAACGGCTTGGCTCAGATCAATGTGGATTCTATTGTGGTCTTGTCCAGTGGGAATGCATTGCCTGCACCGCAGGTGGTGACTTCGATGAGTGACTTAACCGAATCACGTTTGATTCGTATTAACAACCTCACCTTGGTTCCCTCTTCCTCGACCTCGGCCCAATGGCCGGTCTCTGGGGCTACCGGATCGGGGCGTACCCCCAAGGCGACCAACGGAGTTGATACCTTTGATATTCGAATTGATAACGACGTCAATCTCTTCAATTCACCGGCTCCTACCGGAACTTTTAGCGTGATCGGGGTGGGCAGTCAATTCGATGCATCGGCTCCTCATACCTCCGGTTACCAGTTGTGCCCTCGCTATCTCCAGGATTTGGTCCAAGTGGTCACTTACTCGGTGAGTGGAACGTTGACCTATAACAACACAGCATCAACGCCCATGACCAATTCCATGGTCCGTGCCAAGGACAGCACAGGGGCGGTCGTTGGTTCGGATTCGACGGATGCCACCGGTGCTTATTCGATTTTGGCCCTGCCTTCGGGGACCTATACCTTGGAAGGCGCCACCTCCAAACCATGGGGCGGTGTCAACGCGTCCGATGCCTTGGCGATGAACCGTCACTTTAGCGGTTCAGTTCCCTTGGTAGGACTGCGTTTGGGTGCAGCCGATGTGAACGGCAACGGTGCCGTGAATGCCAGCGATGCCTTGACGACCAACCGTCGTTTTAGCGGTGGATTGACTTCGTTCAGTGTGGGCAACTGGATTACCGAGCGGCCTTCGGTCTTGGTCAACGGAGCCAACGCCACCCAAGATCTCAAAATGCTTTCCTATGCCGATGTGAATGGCT